>Ga0206863_1256_pt1 | contig 15570 bp, 14 predicted proteins | sample Alteio_BWOrgCont_41_FD_152634 | JGI IMG/M metagenome (GOLD analysis project Ga0206863, IMG submission 152634) | Enriched cells from forest soil in Barre Woods Harvard Forest LTER site, Petersham, Massachusetts, United States -... | ecosystem: Environmental > Terrestrial > Soil > Temperate forest >...
GGCTATATCAGTGGCTTCTGATGCTCATTATGGCGCCGCAATGGATAACGCTCGTGCCGAGGTTGGGGTGGCTGCTGCCGCCGCGCCTTCGCCCGTGACCGTTGCCGCTGTCAAGGAAAATGCGACTATTGACCTGGGGACCAGCCTTCCCGCCAATGGCGAGGCCGTTTCCGACGCTCCCGTCGCTCCGATGAACGACGCCGTGGCCGCCTCCGATGTCCAGACGATGGACCTGGAGTCGGACATTGCCGAAAGCGCCGATTACCTGGATATGGACCTGGCCGCTTTACCCGATGTCGCTAAAGTTGCGCAAGAAACTGCTTTTGCCGGTCTGACGGCTGAAGCCTCCGCTTTTGCTTTCCACATCAACGATTCCATACATAACTCCCTGATGGAACCCCACGGGATTCAGTTCGGGGGCATCGCCGGGTTGAACTGGTCCGGCGCGGCTGCCTCAGCTGCCCAGGGTAAGGTAACGGGTACCCCCCTTACGGGTTTCACGCTGGGCTTGTTTTCCGATATTCCCCTTTCCAAGCAATTTTCCTTCCGCCCCGCCGCCCTTTATCAATTTGAAGGCTTTCAGGCCAACCTGAACGGGGAAAAGGTAAATATTCACATGGCTTCCCTGAATTTGCCCCTCGACCTGGTTTACCACAAGAGCCGCTTTTTCGTGGGTGCCGGTCCTTATGCTTCCTATGCCATGGGCGGGACGTATACGCTTAAGGGCATCAACACCGATATGCAATTCGGAAATAATTACGCTTCCGGTGACAATTCGCGTCGCCTCGATTATGGCGTGAACGTCATGGGCGGGTTGCTCATGGACCGGAATTTCGTCCTGGGTGCTTCCTTCAATTATGGGTTAGCCAATATGGCCCCGTCCGGGTCTTCCATGAAGGTTGCTACACGTTCTTTTGGGCTTTCGATTGGATATGTGTTCCGCAACAGGCAGAATATGCCTGTCAAATAAGTTTTTCATCGCTCCGCTACATACACGTAAAGGGCCGCCTCCACCAGGGGCGGTTTCTTTTTTTTAGATTAAATTTGTGGAAATCGTTGTTGTCATGGCAGCAGTAAAAGTTGAGGAGGAAATTGCGGCATATCTACCGCATCTTAGCCCCAAGCAGAAGCAGGCCGTATTGGGGGTAGTAAAAACCTTTGCGGCTGAAAAGCAGGATTGGTGGGATGACAAGGAATATATCACTGAAATGAACCGGCGTTTTGACGAGATGGAAAGCGGTAAGGTGAAGGGGTATACTCTCGATGAATTGGAATCTGGGGCCAGGCAAACCTACAAAAGCAGAAAACGCAAGAAGGGATGAGCTATGCATACAGGCTACATCCACTTACGAAGGAGGATTACGATGAGGCCTATATTTGGTATGAAAGTCAACAGAAAGGGCTGGGTGAGCGCTTTATCAAGGCCGTCAGGAAGAAAATAGAAGAAATTGTTCAGCACCCGGAGGTATATGGCCGCAAGGGCAGTAAAACGTTTAGGGAAGCACAGGTAGATGTTTTTCCTTACTTGATTGTGTATAAAATCAATAAGTCTGCCAAGGAGATATATATCAGCTCCATTCACCATACTAAGAAACATCCAAGGAAAAAATATCGAAGTTAGTAGGGTGACGAAAAACAAAGATTTATAAAATCAACTCCAGGAAGGTCAGGTCGAGCCAGCGGTCGAATTTGAATCCCACTTCGCGGAAATGCGCGACTTGCTTGAATCCGAAGGAACGGTGGAGGTTGAGGCTCGCCTCGTTGGAGGCATCGATGCTGGCGATCATTACGTGGAGGCCTTTTTCGCGGGCGTGGCGGATTAATGGGGGTATCAGGAGCTTTCCGATGCCTTTGCCGCGTTCTTCTGCTTTTACATACACTGAATTTTCCACTGTGAATTGGTAGGCGGCCCAGGGGCGGAAGGGGCCGTAGGAACTGAAGCCTACTATTTGGGCGCCTTCGGTGGCGACGAATACGGGATTCCCGGTGGCCTGCTTTTCTTCAAACCAGGCTTTTCGCATGTCCAATGTGTGCGGGTCATAACTGTACACCGCGGTGGTGTGCAGGATGATGTCGTTGTAGATATCCAGCATGGCGGGGAGGTCGGCTTCGAGGGCTGGTCGAACGGTAGGCATACGCTAAGATAAAGGGCTATAATAAAAAATTATAGCCCTTTTATAATAATCTCAGAGGTACGGCAAAACGCCTAAGCTTCAAGCAATTTTCGAACGCGAATGTTCAACTCGCGGGGCATGATGGGCTTCGGGAGGAAGTCGCTGGCCCCGGTACGGTAGCATTGGGATATGAATGATTCGCTGGACATGGAGGTCATGGCGATGACCGGTATGCCTTTGTGCCTTTCCTCGGACCTGATCCAGGTCATGACCTCGAAGCCGTTGGCATAGGGCATGTTAATATCCGTAATGACCAGGTCGTAGGAATGCCGGTCGAGATGTTCCAGCGCATCTTTTCCGTTGCCGCACGCCTGCACTTCGAACCCTTCTCTTTTCAGGAAACGGGTGAGCGCGTTCAGCAAAATCTCATCATCATCGATCAAAAGAATAGTCGGCATCGCGTGGTTTCTGGTGTAAAATTAAACGCTTGTAATCGACCCAGTTGTTATTGGTATCTTAACAGGGTCTTGTATAACATGCGATTAACGGGCTATCTTTGAGGCCATGATTCCACTAAGAGCGGAGCTGGAAGTCCGCCAGCAACAGCCCTCGATACGTTACCCGGAAGCCATCCTGCTGGGTGGTTCCTGTTTTACGGAACACATGGGCGAAAGGATTGGTTCATATCGTTTACCAGTCTTGCAAAACCCCCATGGGATCCTGTTCAATCCCGTCAGTATCGGGGACAGCCTGCTGTCCTTGGTGGAAGAGAAGCGCTACACGTCGGAAGACTTGTTTTACCTGCACGAGCGCTGGAATAGCTGGGACCATCATAGCCGCTTTTCCAATCCCGATCAGGATTTTTGCCTGGAGCAGATCAATGCGAGTCAGGTTTCGGGTTCGGCGTTTTTGCGCCGCGCGGACTGGCTGATCCTGACACTGGGAAGTGCGTGGGTTTATGTGCTGAAAAGCACGGGGCGCGTTGTCGCCAATTGCCACAAGGCGCCGGCGGATTGGTTTCAGCACCGGCTCTTGACACTGGAGGAGGTCCTGTCTGTGTTCGATAATCTCCTGCATCGCTTGTTTCTGTTGCGGCCCGGGCTGCGTGTGGTTTTTACCGTCAGCCCTGTCCGCCATCTCCGGGAGGGCATGATCGAAAACAACCGAAGCAAGGCGGTGCTGATCCAGGCGGTTCATCACCTGGTGGACAAGTTCAGCGGATTGGCCTATTTCCCTGCTTACGAGTTGATCGTGGACGACCTGAGGGACTACCGGTTTTATGCGGAGGACCTGGTCCATCCCAACCACCTGGCGACGCAGTATGTGTGGGAGAAATTCGTTGCCGGTTTTATGAGTCCCCAGGCGCGGGAGGTGATGCAGGCGATGGAGCCCATCCTGGCGGCGCGCCGGCATAGGCCGTTCAATGCTTTGTCGGAGGAACACCTTCGATTTCGGGCGCGTATGCGGGAGCAGTGCCTGGCGCTTCAGGAAAAATACCCATTTTTGGACCTTTCGGAGGACATAAAATACTTTTCATGACCGTTTGGCTGGCCAGTTGGTACCCGAACAGGACGGACCCTTATAACGGGGACTTCATCCGCCGCCATGCGTTGGCGTATGCGACGCAGGCGCCCCTCACCGTCATTCATGTGGCCAAAGGGGACTTTCCGGCGGAGCGGATCAGTTATGGGAATCTGACGGAGTGGATCATTTATGTTCGGGGCGGCGCTGTTGCGACTTTGCGGGCTTATTTGCGGGCTTTGCGGACGTTGCCGCGGCCGTCTTTGCTCCACGTCCAAGTGTGCATGAATGCGGGTCTTGCGGCTTTGTGGGCAAAGTTCTTCTGGAAGGTTCCCTATTTGGTTACGGAACATTATACGAGTTACATACCCGGAAGTCCGGGGTATTTTGGGCGGCGGCCTTTCTTATATCGGTTTATGAACCGATTGATCCTGGAAAAGGCTTCGGGGATTCATAGTGTGTCTTCTTTCCTGTTGGATAGGATGGAGGAGGTAGCGGTGCTGCCGCCGGTGCGCGTAGTCATCCCCAACGCGGTGGATACGCGGTTGTTTCGACTGGGGGTGCCGTCGGCGACTTTTCGGTTCGTCCATATTTCTTCTTTTCTTCCCCATAAGAATGTGCCTGCCATGCTGGAAGCCTTTGCTGCATTGGCGCAACGGCGGACGGACTGGGAATTGGTATTGATCGGGCCTGCGACGGCGCGAACCGAGGGGAACATTCGTTGGACGGGGGAATTGGCCTATGAGTCGGTTGCAGCCGAATTGCGGGTGGCACACGCGTTGGTGCTTTTCAGCGGGATCGAAAATCAGCCGTGCGTAATTTCGGAGGCTTTGTGCTGCGGTGTGCCCGTGGTTGCGGCTCCTGTGGGGGGTATTCCAGAGGTGATCGACGCGTCCAATGGGGTTTTGGATGCCTCTGTGGAGGGGCTTTGCCGGATCATGGATACGCACTTTGATCGTTTGGCGATTTCATTGCGGGCCAGTGCGTCTCATGCCTATGGGGTCGTAGGCGCGGCCCTGCGGAAATTCAAATAACTATACACGAACGTGGTCAGATATGCGGCGCTGGACACCAGGGCCGCCGCTGCTATGTGATACTGCGGTATGAATATCCAGTCTCCCAGGACCATGACACCCAGGCCCAGCAGGGCGCCTTTCAGGTTGACACCCAGGCGGTTCCTGCCGGCGAAAAAGGTGGATAGTATCGCCAGCCCGCCCAGGGCGAAAACGCCGGGGATCAACAGGAGAAACGTAGGGTAAACGGCCTCGAATCCCGGTCCGAGGAGCCAATGCAGGATGGGGCGGCCCAGCGCGGCAAACAGAACCAGGCAGGCGGCGTAAATAGCGGTGACATAGCCAATCAGCTTTTTTATCATGGGACGCGGATCGGGCGCCTGGACGACATCGGGAAAGATCAATACGGAAAGAAGCTGGGGAAAATAAAAAAACAACTGGCCCAGCTTGGACACCTGGATATAATTGCCCAATTCCTTGTCCGTGCACCAGGCGGCAACCCACCAATAATCGGTGCGGTACACCAGCAACCAGGCCATATTCGCCATGAAGGAGACACCCGTGTATTGAAAGAGGCGGCGGTAATCCGGGGTTGACTTTTGCTGGAACAGGAGCTGGCGGGTCCTGGTAAGGTATGCGTAGAGTACCACCCCTGTGACCACGGGCATGAGGTAATAGCCTGTATAAAATATAGCAGGAGTCGCCAGTAAGAGGGGCAACAAGAGCACATTGCCCGCGCCTTCCAGTAGGATCGGCGCCTCCGCCGACCGCAAGCCGAAGGCCAGGGCCGAAAAGGTTTTAAAAAGGATGATTCCGGCCATGTAGACCGAGGCCAGGATGAGGAAGGGGATGGCGTCCATGCCGGGTCTCAGCCAGTGAAGGGCAACGGCAACCAGGCCCGCGAGGGGGAACAGGATAATCGTCGAATATTGTAAGATGAAGCGGCTGAGGCCACTGGCCAACTGCGGTTCGGAGGCGGATTGGTATTGAATGCCGGAATCCACGCTGGCACCTGCCAGCAAGGCCAGTAATTGCAGGTTGGAAACCTGGAAAAGAAAATTTCCCGAAGTCGGGGCGCCGAGTACGCGCGCGATAGCCAGATTCAGGACCAGCATGGAGCCTAGCTGGGCGCCCTTCCAGAGATAGACCCGGGTTGTCATGAATCCCTAAAATAGGCGTTTTCTTGTTACCTTTGCACCCACATGAAGCACATCCGGAATTTTTGCATTATTGCCCACATAGACCATGGAAAAAGTACCCTCGCTGACCGTTTGTTGGAAATCACACACACCATCGGAGAAAGGGATATGATGAACCAGGTCCTCGACGACATGGACCTGGAAAGGGAAAAAGGTATTACGATCAAGAGCCACGCCATCCAAATCGATTATAAGGGCTATGTCCTGAACCTGATCGATACCCCCGGACACGTGGATTTTTCATACGAAGTTTCGCGCGCGCTGGCCGCGTGTGAAGGCGCTCTCCTGCTGGTGGACGCTACCCAGGGGATACAGGCGCAAACCATTTCTAATTTATACCTGGCCATCGACAACGACCTGGAAATCATTCCTGTCCTGAATAAGATCGACATGGACGGGGCCATGATCCCCGAGACCAAGGACCAGATCATGGAGCTGTTGGGTTGCAAGGAGGACGAGATTTTGCTGGCCAGCGGCAAAACGGGGCAGGGGGTACCGGAAATCCTGGAAGCGATAGTAGCCCGTATTCCGCCGCCTTCCGGCGATCCGGCTGCACCTCTGCAGGCTTTGATCTTCGATAGCGTATTCAATTCTTTCCGTGGGATCATCGTGTACTACCGCATCATGAACGGGGTGCTCCGGAAAAATGATAAAGTCCGCTTCATCAACTCCGAATTGATCTATGGAGCCGACGAGGTAGGGATCCTGAAACTGGGTATGGAGTCCCGGAACGAAGTAGGTTGCGGGGATGTGGGCTATATCATCACGGGCATTAAGAATGCCAAGGAAGTAAAGGTCGGAGATACGATCACGCTGGCTTCCTCGGCCATTAGCGTGCAAGCCATCCATGGTTTTGAAGACGTCAAACCGATGGTCTTCGCGGGGATTTTCCCCGTCAATACGGATGAGTTTGAGGAGCTGCGCGACTGCATGGACAAGCTCCAGCTCAACGACGCCTCTCTGACCTACGAACTGGAAACTTCCCAGGCCCTGGGTTTCGGCTTCCGTTGTGGCTTCCTGGGCATGCTGCACATGGAGATCATCCAGGAAAGGCTGGAGCGCGAATTCAACCAAACGGTGATCACCACCGTGCCCAACGTGAGCTTCATCGCTTATACCACGCGCGACGAAGTGGTCACCGTGAACAATCCGACGGAGATGCCCGATCCGGTGCGGCTGGAGCGAATCGACGAGCCCTTCATCAAGGCCCAGATCATTACCAAGCCCGAGTATATCGGCAATATCATGACGCTATGCCTGGGAAAGAGAGGAATTTTAATAAATCAATCTTATTTGACGCAGACACGCGTGGAATTGATTTTTGAAATGCCCCTCACTGAAATCGTCTTCGACTTTTACGATAAACTCAAATCCACCACGCGGGGATATGCTTCCTTCGACTATTCGCCCATCGGATACCGCGAGAGCGACATCGTAAAGATGGACATTTTGTTGAACAACGAAAAAGTGGATGCCCTGAGCGCCCTGATTCACCGCAGCCGCGCCCAGGACTTCGGGCGCAAGCTCTGCGAAAAACTCAAGGAACTCCTGCCCCGTCAACAGTTCCAGATCTCTATCCAGGCCGCCATCGGGGCCAAGATCATCGCCCGCGAAAACATTTCCGCGATGCGCAAGGACGTTACCGCCAAGTGCTACGGCGGGGACATTTCGCGTAAGCGCAAACTCCTGGAAAAGCAAAAGGAAGGGAAAAAGCGGATGCGTCAGATCGGGAATGTGGAAGTGCCGCAGGAGGCGTTTTTGGCGGTGCTTAAATTGGATGAATAGGCGGCTTCGCGCGACGACGTGGCTAGTAGCCTGCGGGACGGCGCGTGGCTAGTGGCCCTGGGCGCTCAATGCCTGCGAATGGGCCAGGTCTTCTTCGGCTTGCTTTGCGTCTCCCGCTTTTTGATCCAGGATTGCAGAAAAACGCCATGCCTCAGGGTTGGTAGGGTCCGCATACTTATATAATTCCACGAAATATCGCGCGGCGGCGTCGGTGTTGCCGCTTTGGATCAGACGGTTGCTGATCGAATAGAAGGCCAGGGAAAGGAAGGCCAACTCGCGTTGGTACATCTGTCCTTCGGGCGTGTGGGGATCCGCCAGGGCGTTCAGGTCGCGGATGGTTTCGTGCCAGTAGGCGGTATCCATCTGAGCGAAGTGCTGCTGGAAGCCATCTTTATCTGAAGATTCCCTTTTCTCCAATTCACCCCTTTGATAGAATTCATAGGACAACTCCTTTGAATGAACAAGGGAATCGGCCTGGTCGGTGAACCATTTCCTTTCAGGCATTCCTTCCAACGCCTCCCAGGAAAAATTCAATATGGTGTAGGCTCTGTAAAATCGTTTATTCGCCACTTCCATTTGAAATTGCGTTTTAGCGGCAAAAGCAAAATTGCGAACGATGCTATCCCTTCCAGGTATTTGGGAGCCTTCCCGGATCGCATCCAGCTGGAGGCCGGCAAAACCAAAGTTCATCACATCGACAGGAGCCCACTCGTGCTTTCCATCGAACAACCAAAGGCGGTGGCGCGTTTGGGTATGGTTCAGCGCCGTATCCAGGGCTTCGAGATCCGTTAAGTTCATATCCCCTTCCCCGGCAAAGATGGTGATGGAAAAGGGGAAATTATTGACCGGTGTGCCGTCCGGCAAGCCCGCCCCGCCTACGATGATGCCTTTGATTTCGGGATGTTGCAGGGCTAAATAGCCCGCCACCTTTGCTCCTCCTGAGAAGCCGACCAGGTAGATCCTTTGGGGATCGATGTTGCAACGTTCACGGACGTCTTTATTCAGCGTCTGCCAGATCGTTTCTGCTGTGTTGAAGTCATTCCCGTTTTTGGAATTGTTGCTTCCGACCAGGATGAAGCCATCCGTATCTGCAAGCGCTGCGTATTTGTTGACGGGTAGGGCGCCATTTCCGTGGGGGTCGAAAAAGTAGATCACGGGGAGGGGTCCCTGGTGTTTGGGTACGTACAAGGCGTACGATTGAGAAGTGTCGGCCTTGCATTGGATTTGCACGACTTGCCCCTGGGGTGTAGTCGAACAAGCAATTAGGAGCAGGAATAAGAAAATGAGGTAACTGTTCCGCATTAGTATCAATGTAAGATTTCTTCGAGTTTCTTTTGCAGGTCTTCCCCTTTCAGGTTCTTTGCCAGAATATTGCCCTGTGGATCGATCAGGAAATTCGCGGGTAAGTGTATGATGCCATATTCCATACCGATGGCATTCTGCCAAAATTTCAAATCGGAAACATTCGTCCAATAAAGACCGTCCTCGTGAATGGTTTCCAGCCATCTGTCCCTGCCTCCGGGCGGGTCCAGGGACACGCTGATGATAGTAAAGCCCTTGTCTTTGAAAGCCTGGTAAGCTTTTATGAGATACGGATGTTCGGTCCGGCAAAGTTCACAGAAACATGCCCAAAATTCAAGGAGCACGTACCGGCCCCGGAAATCCTTCAAGGATACCGGCCGCCCCGCGGTATCGTTTTGGGTAAAGTCCAGAGCAGGCTTTCCTTCTACCAATATTTTCCTGGCATACGCCGAATATGCCATTTCCTTTCCGCATACGCTGTTCAAGGCAGAGGACGATAGCCGGTGGACCATTTGATCGAGCTCCTCCTCAGGTGCAAAATGAGTAAATGTACGTAGCACCAGTGGGCTGATTGGAGAGGACGGATGTTGTACTACCCACTCCGAATCAATCTTGAAGGTGGTCTTGAGGTTATAGTTTTGGGGGGAAATGGTATCGACATTTCTTTTTTGATAGTCCATGAAAGACCTGTATTCGATATTGTGCAAAGCGCCCGTAAACACTGCATCCCTGAAATCGGGTCCATCTCCTGTAATATTCACGGTATCTCGGTCCAGATATATGGCAATACTTGCCCCGGGCTGGTCATTATCAAAACTCAGCACATATTCATCCCCTTCCCCTTCGGGAATACTGAGGTGGAATACGAACCCCCCGGCCTCGCTAGGCACCGAATCCAACGTTCCTATTTTACCTGTTTCCCAACAATAGACCCAAAGACCCGGCACCAGGCCTTTGAGGTGGGCCTGAACCGTCACGGTATTCGTTTGAGCAACGCTAATGAACGGTCCCATACAAAGGATGAAGAGAAGCCATTTCGAACACCGGAGTGTATCGAATCCGAACACATTCGGAGATTTCGGGGTTGGTATCGGGTTCAAGGTCAAATAATTATAAACTGCGCATTTTTTTTGACGCTGGGAGGGATATGCTAAGAAACTACCTCAAGCTGACGTGGAGGAACCTTTCCAAAAATAAGGCATTTTCCTTCATCAATATAGCAGGCCTCGCCATAGGCATGGGGGCTTGCATCCTGATCCTGGAATACGTCAGCTTCGAGCTGAGTTACGATCAGTTCAATTCCAAAACGGGCGACATCTACCGAGTGTACAACGACCGTTACCAGAATGGAAAGTTGGTTCAGCACGGCACGATCACTTACTCTGCGGTAAGTCCTGATATGCAAACGGATTTCCCCGAGGTGGTCAACCACACCCGCATGGTCCCCAATGGTGGTCAAATCCTGATCAACGGGGATCAGCGGATAGAGGTCCAGGATGCGATGAATGTCGAACCCTCGTTCTTCCAGATGTTCGATTACCCCCTCGTTGCTCAGGAAAAACCCGTTTTACTGAATACGCCGAATGAGGTCGTCTTGTCTGAAAGCGTGGCCAGGAATATATTCAGGTATAACGGGAGCGATCTACGGTCTCTGCTTGGTCGCCTGGTAACGATTTCCCGGGATTCCCTGCCTTACAAGGTTACGGCCATCATGGCGGACATTCCCGAAAATTCGCACTTGCGTTTTTCGATGTTGATGCCCTACATGAGCCTGAACGATATCTATCATTGGAGGGAATCGGTCCATGATTATACCGATTCGGATTTTTGGCATTATATCCAGCTCAGGCACGGGACCGACTACAAGGCCTTCGAGAAAAAGCTGGCTGCTTTCAGCGACCGGCATCTCCAGGGCAACAAAGTGTCGGGCAGCGTGGAGAAATTCTATTTGCAACCTTTGTCAAAGGCGCATCTTTATTCCGATTTTGAATACGAGATCGGGAAAACGGCCAGCGCCACGGTGGTTTGGGGGGTTGTTGATCATTGCCTTGTTCATCATAGGGATCGCCTGGGTGAATTATATCAACCTTTCCACGGCGCGCTCCGTTGAAAGGGCGCGTGAAGTGGGTATCAGGAAGGTCACGGGGGCAACGCGGGGGCAACGCGGGGGCAACTGATCCGGCAGTTTCTCGCGGAGGCGGTGGTTTTGAATATTATCGCCCTCCTCATTGCACTGGTGGGGGTCTTATTGTTGCAGTCAGGGTTTAATCATCTGGTGGGCTTCGATTTATCTGTATCATACTTGTTTCATAAGGGATTGGATGGATATACGATCACTATCGGATTGATAGCCCTGATTGTCGTGGGAATACTTGCTTCGGGATTTTATCCTTCCTTCGTCCTATCTTCCTTCAAACCCATCCTGGTGCTGAAAGGGAAATTCAGCAGCTCCAAACGGGGAACTTTCCTCAGGAAGGGCCTGGTCATCGGTCAATTCGCGATCACCGTGGTCCTGATCGCGGGCTCACTGGTCGTGTACCAGCAAATGCGTTATGTCAGTCACCAAAAGCTGGGGATGAACCTGGATCAGATGCTGGTGCTGAAAGGACCTGGCCTCACTTCCTTCGATTCTACCTTTTTCCTGACGGCGGAGGCCTTCAAAAATGAATTGAAAGCTTTGCCCCACGTGAAGGGAGTGGCCATTACCGATCGCGACCTGGGTCAGGATATGGCGAGGGCCTTTAATGTCCGGCGCGAAGGGGATGATCCCAACAACAAGCATACGATCCGGAATTATGGGGCCAGTTACGAGTTTCTGAAAACCTATGACATTCCCCTGGCTTCGGGTCGCGACTTCCTGCCCACCGATTACCATTATTCCTACCAGCTCATCCACAATGTTATCTTGAACGAGTCGGCAGTGCATATGTTTGGCTTTACCTCCGACCAGGACGCCGTTGGCAAAAGATTGCTGTTTTACGGGAACGCCTATGACATCGTAGGTGTGATCAAGGACTTCCATCAAAAGTCGCTGCACTACGCCATAGAGCCGATGCTCCTCATACCGCGCATGAGCACAGGGAATCCGATCTCCGTTAAGGTCGATCCCAACGACCTGCCGGCGACCATTTCCGCCATCAAGGCCAAGTACCAGTCCTTCTTCCCGGGTAACGTGTTCTCCTATTACTTCATGGACGAGAAATTCAACAAGGACTATGAGGACGACAACCTGTTCGGGAAAGTATTTGGCATTTTCGCGGGCTTCGCCATTTTCGTGGCTTGCCTGGGTCTCCTGGGACTGGCCTTATTCGCCACCGCCCAACGGTTCAAGGAAATCGGGGTGCGCAAGGTCCTGGGGGCTTCGGTGGGCAGCATTGTCCTGTTGCTTTCGCGGGATTTCATCCGGCTGGTTCTCCTGGCTATTTTGGTGGCGGTTCCCATCGCATGGTACGTGATGCATCATTGGCTGCAAAACTTCACCTACCGGATCGATATCAGCGCATGGGTGTTTGTCGCCTCGGGGCTTTTGGCGGTGGTCATTGCGCTGGCGACAATCAGTTTCCAGACGCTGCGGGCGGCGCTGGCAAACCCGGTGAAGAGCTTGCGCACGGAGTAGCATTCGCTTCGCACCTCTCCGGCTCTTAGCGCATTTCGCCGGGGAGGACGTATATCTCTTCTAATTGCCCGTTCCGGAATATGGTCAACTGTTGCCTTTGCCCTACCGTCTCGAACGTCAGGTACTTGTGCAGGTCATCCGTCGAGCCCACTGGTTTGCCGTTGAAACCGACGATAATATCGCCTGATTTTATGGCTCCGTTTTTCGCGGGGGCGTCCGGAACAACTTCGGTGACGTATACGCCGGTATGGCGGGATAATTTACCTACGGCAACCATCCTTTCTGTCAGATTGACCAGTTGGCCTGCGATGCCCAGTTGGGCCCGCTTTACCTTCCCATCGATAATCAACTTTCCGGCGATGTACCCCGACAGGTTCGAGGATACCGCAAAGCAGAGGCCCTGCGCGGAAGGAATGGTGGCGGTGTTTACCCCAATCACGTGACCTTCGTTGTCGAGCAAGGGGCCACCCGAGTTGCCCGGGTTAAGCGCCGCATCGGTTTGCAGGACGTCGTCGATCAGTCTCCCGTTCTTTGCGCGGAGGGTGCGCCCCAGGGCGCTGATGATCCCGGAGGTGACCGTGTATTGCAAGCCCAGGGGATTGCCCACTGCGATGGCGATCTGGCCTACCTGCAGGCGGTCCGAATCGGCAAAGGACAAGGTATGCAGGTTGCTTCCATAGACCTTCAACACCGCGATGTCGGTGGAGGGATCGGAGCCTTTCAACTCAGCTTTCAATATTTGTCCTTCGGGTAAGGTGGCCTGGATTTTTTCCGCACCTTCGATGACGTGGTGGTTGGTTACAATGTATCCGTCGGTGGAAATGATGAAACCAGACCCGGCACCCTTGTCTTTCTTCTTTTCGACTTGAATATGGACGACGGCGGGGCCCGCAGCCGCGACAACGTCCGTAATTGTTTTGGAATATGTGTCTAGCATTATTTTGGCCCCGCCAGAATGATACCAGACGGCTCGGGCTGTCACAATGACCGCACGTGTTTATCCATCCAGTCCCCCATGATCTGCAGGGCCTCGGGGGAAAAGGTCTCGGAGAGTTGGCCGTATTCGGAAAATTCGCAGGTCTTGCAATGCTGGAAAAGGTGATTCAATCCGGGCAGGAGATGGGTCTCCAGTTTCGCTTTTTCGGCTGGGTTGACGATTTGCTGCATCACCTCGAAATCTTTGGCGTTGTGTACCTGGAAATCCTTATCACCCCCCAGGGCCAGTATCGGGCAGCGAAGGCGTGCAAAATCGGGTGCGGGATCGTATGCAATGAAAAACCGGTACCAGGGACTGAGGAGTATCCGGCCCTGTTGCTTGAGCGTGGTCTGCAATTGTTCCGGTGATTCGATTTTGTCCGCGGGTACGCGGAGGCTGTCGGCCAAGGGGAGGATTCGGTTCCTGTAGCTGCTGTCTACTGTGGTGATTAACTCATTCTGGTCTTTGGCTTTGACTACTTCGTCAAGTAGGATACCCTCCAGGGCACGGGAATATTGGACTTCCGCTTTTGAGGCGCCGGCCATTTCGGCGGGCCTGGCAACCTGGTAAAGCATGGTTGCCCTGCCGCCCTCCGCCGGCCCGGCGAGGAGGATGATGAAAGCGATCCAGGGATCCCTGGCCGCCACCATGGGAGCGATCATGGCGCCTTCGCTGTGCCCGATCAGTCCCATTCGCGTCGTGTCGATTTCTTTGCGCGTTTTCAGGTAGGCAAGGCTCGTTTCCACGTCGTTTGCGAAATCGGCGGTTGTGGCTTTTTGGACATCGCCGGTGGATAATCCCGCGGTGCGATCGTCGACGCGAAGGATCGCGTAACCTCTTTTCGTGAGGTAGTCTGCGATTACAGCAAAGGGTTTATGACCCAGGAGGGTTTCGTCCCGGTCCTGAATCCCGCTGCCCGTAATCAGAACAGCCACGGGGAAAGGGCCCCCTGTTTCCGGATAGGTGAGGGTCGCGCCCAGATGGACCGTTTTGGCGGCGTTATCGTATTCTACGCTGTCGCTGTGGTAAGGATAAGGAGGATGGGGAGTTTGGGGGTGGGTTACTATTGCTACGGTAGCCGTCGCGGGTTGTGGGTGGATGTCCAAAGGAATCCTGGCGGTGCCTTGTATCCAATAGCCCTTGAAGGTGGTATCGTTTACACGAACGGCTACATAGCTTGCCTTGGGGGCATTTATAGTGCATTGAAGGCTATCCCCATTTAGGGTTACTGATTGTATAGCCAGGCCGAAGGCGCCTTGTTGGGGGCTGTCCATCGTGGGTTGTTTCGAGAAATGGAATACGATCGGGAGTACACCCTGAATTTTTCCCATCCAGGTTCCTTCGAGGGTCTGTGATCGTGAGGTTGCGGGTATGGCGAGCAGGATGATGAACAAATATTTCATTTAGCGGTCTTTTGGTAATAAATGTAGGAATAGATGATCGGGATGAGCACCAGGGTGGCTACGCCGATTCCGAAAATGATTTCGGCGGTGATGCCATTGGTCGCGAATGTAAGGATGGCGAGTAAAACGCCTCCTCCCAACCAAAGGCGCCCGGCCAACTGGTGGGTCTTTTTCCAAACGACTTCGTTCTCCAGCGTCCAGGGCGTCCGTACGCCCACGAAGTAATTGGGTTTCAAATTATTGAACAAGTTGCCCAGGTAGGCCATAAGGAGGAAAATGGCTGGGTACAGGATACGGGCATTCATGACGAAATGCCCCATTTTTGTCGAATAAATAATCACCACGTTCATGGCGGACATGAAAAAAACCAGGGCATAACTCAGCTTGACCAGCACGGGTTGAGAATATTTAACCTTTTTCTTGGGGTCGATATTCGGCAGGAACCGGACGAGCAGGGCCACGACTATGCTCACCCCGAAAATGAGCATGACGGGAAATATGGACTCCTGCTTATGCCCCCAACGATCGGGCTCTCCCTTCAGGTTGAAGTGCAGGGCGACGTTGTTGGGTAATTGCGGATAGACGTAAACGAAATAGGCGAGTGGCAGCAACCAGACTACCAGCATGACTATATCGGCCCA
>Ga0206863_1247_pt2 | contig 15484 bp, 7 predicted proteins | sample Alteio_BWOrgCont_41_FD_152634 | JGI IMG/M metagenome (GOLD analysis project Ga0206863, IMG submission 152634) | Enriched cells from forest soil in Barre Woods Harvard Forest LTER site, Petersham, Massachusetts, United States -... | ecosystem: Environmental > Terrestrial > Soil > Temperate forest > O...
GGCGCAGCTTCCGCAATCGCTCGAGGATTCCGGCTCGCAAATTCTGCTGGCGAATACCTACCACCTCCTGCTGCGCCCCGGGGCGGAAGTTTTCCGGCGCACGGGGGGAATTCATGGATTCATGAGCTGGAAGCGGTCTGTACTTACGGACTCCGGCGGGTTCCAGATTTTCTCGCTACCGCACTCGCGTGCGATCACGGAGGAGGGCGCGATTTTTCAAAGCTATACGGATGGGCGCACGATTCTGCTGAGCCCGGAGGTGAGTGTTGAAACGCAAAAGGCAATCGCCAGCGACATCATGATGGCGCTGGACCAGTGCGTGGCCTCGACCGCGGATGAGGCTACGGCGAGGGCAGCGATGGAAATCACTCATCGCTGGGCGGCGCGCAGCCTTGCGGCGCGCGGAGAATCGCCGGCGGCGATGTTTGCGATCGTCCAGGGGGCGCTGTTTCGGGAATTGCGGCGGGAGAGCGTGCTGCGGCTGAGTGAGATGCCGTTCGATGGGCTGGCGATTGGTGGGCTGGCCGTAGGCGAAAGCAAAGCGGAGCGCGAAGATACGTGCGAGTTCACGACCGGCCTGATGCCGGCGGACCGGCCCCGATACTTGATGGGAGTCGGCACGCCGCTGGATATGCTGGAGGCGGTGCATCGCGGCGTGGATATGTTCGATTGCATAATCCCCACGCAGGTGGCACAGCGCGGCGGGGTGTTTACCTCGCGCGGGTACCTGCAATTGCGGCGCGGCGTTTACAAATTCTCGCAGGAAAAACTCGACCCAGCGTGCGAGTGCCCGACCTGTGCGCGGTACTCACGAGCTTATCTGCATCACCTCACCAAGACAAAGGAAACGCTGGGCTGGCAGCTCCTCGGCAAGCACAACCTTCATTTCTATCATCGCCTCATGCGCGAGATTAGGGAGAGCATTCTCGCGGGCAGGTTCCTGGAATTGTACCGCGAAAAGCGTGAGCTTCTGCACGAAGACGACCTCGATAATCCCGTGTTCGATCAAGGGCGCAAGCCGGTGAAGCCGCGCCTGCTCGGGGATTACGAGGTGCATGTGGCGCCGGAGGGTTTTGCGAGCATCCGCCAGATTTCTTCCGGCGAAATCATGCACTCCCGCACGCCGCCGCTGGAAGAGGCGCACCTGCTCTACGTCGAGCAATCCCGCCTGGCCGCGCGCCTCCGGCCAACTGCCGGCGTGAGCGAAGGGCCGCTGGTCATCTGGGATGTGGGGCTCGGGGCGGCGGCGAATGCGATGGCGGCGATCCGTTGTTATGAAGCGCTGGCCGCCGCGGGGGAGCCGCTGCGCGCAATGCATGTGGTCAGCTTCGAGAACGATCTGGACTCCCTGCGCCTGGCGCTGACTTACAACCGCGACTTTCTTTACTTGCGCCACGGTGGCCCGGCGGGAGTGCTCGAAAAGGGTAGGTGGCAGTCGAAGGAATTTGCCGGTCTGAGTTGGGAATTGATCGCGGGGGATTTCCTGGAAAGCATTGTGGGGGAGCGGTGTGCTCTATGTCCGCCGGAGTTGATTTTCTACGATTTATTCTCTGGAAAAACCGAAGGCCGCCTGTGGACCCGTGACGCATTCCTCCGCTTGCGGGCCGCATGCAATGGGCAAAGCACGGAGCTTTACACCTACTCCTCCTCCACCGCCGTGCGGGCGACGCTGCTGGCTGCCGGATTTTACGTGGCGAAGGGGCGGGGTATCGCCGACCGCGCGGAAACAACCGTGGCGCTGGCCGACGGGGCGCTCAACGCGGATCACGAGCTTCTCGGGCACGACTGGCTTGCAAAATGGAACCGCTCGCAAGCGAAGATCCCGGCATGGGTGAAGCCGGACGAGCAGGCCGCATTCGAAAGCACGATCATGGGGCATCCGCAATTTCAAACCGGCTGATTGCGCGTGGGCAGGAATGGTTTTCAGCGGGTGAAGCTGGACGATCAGCGGAGGATTGGTTTCTCATCGCGGACACGATGATCCTTGTCACCGGTTTTAATCCCTTCGCCGACCTGGAGGTCAATTCGTCGCAGCTCATCGTGGAGTCCATCGCCGCCCGCTCCCGCGAGAATGGGCGAACCGACCTCGTGACGGAGATTTTACCGACGGAGTATCGACGTGCTGGAGCGCGAGTGCGCGAATTGATCAGGGAGCATCGACCCGCGGCGATCCTGGCTGTGGGTATCGCGATGGGATCGCTGGGGATTCGATTGGAGCGTGTCGCGCTAAATCTCGACGAGAGCGACACGCCTGACAATGCGGGCGAGATCATTGGTGGGCAATTGATCGAGCCATCGGGGCCGGCCGCGTATTGGTCCGGTCTTCCGCTGATGCGCATGCTGGAGGCGCTCAGGAGGCTCGGAATTCCCGCGGGGTATTCCAGCCACGCCGGCACTTTTCTTTGCAATCACGTCTTCTACATTGGGCGGCATGAGGTCGAGCAGTTGGGCATTCCCACCCGGTGCGGATTCATCCATGTCCCCGGCATCGCCGGTGCTGACGAGTCCGGTTTGCCGCTTGGGATGATGATTGAAGGAATTGAGTGTTGCCTCGACGTACTGCGAAATGCTGATGCGGGAAGTGATGCCTAAGAACGCGGCACAAACCTATATATCGTTGGAGGTGACGACTGCGATTTAATACACTACATAGTGGTGCTGACGTAGCTCCAACACTGATCTTCCATGTATTCCCCGATCTCCTTCCGGTTATTTCTTACTGGCATCGCCTGCGCATTATTCGCAACCGCGTTTGATGCAGCGGGCAATAGCGACTTCTATCCGCCGACGGCGGCGGCGAAGCCATTCATCGATCTGGATGGACACGGGTTCATCGTCAACGGCAAGCGCGTTTACATCGAATCGGGAAGCATCCAATACCCGCGCGTGCCTCCGGAACTCTGGCGGGACCGGCTCCAGCGGCTGCGGCGGGCCAGCTTCAATACCGTACAGACTTACGCGTTCTGGAACTTCAGCGAGCCGCGGGAAAACGAGTGGCACCTGACGGGGAGTGGAGATATCGGCGCGTTTCTCTCGACGGCGCAAAGCCTGGGACTCTATGCAACCGTGCGCCCCGGTCCCTATGTCTGCGCGGAGTGGGACTTCGGAGGATTCCCGCTCTGGCTCAAGTTCATCCCGGGACTCGTCGTCCGTACGGACAATGCGCCCTACCTTGCGGTGAACGATCATTGGTACGACAAGATCCTGCCGATCGTGGCGGCGCATCAGATCAACCACGGCGGAAATGTGATCATGGTGCAACTGGAGAATGAGCACCTCAAGGATTGGGGAGTCGTGCACACTCCCTATTTCGATCACCTGGAAGCGAAGGCTGAGCAGGACGGGATCGAGGTTCCGCATTTCATGAGCGGGATGAACCACGGTGCGCAGCCGACTCCGGATAAGCCCGTCGATCCGAATGCAAAATTTCCCTGGTATTCGACGGAGTCGTGGAGTGGCTGGTTTGACACCTACGGCGACATTGCCTCCGGCAAGCTGCGGAGTGACGAATGGGCGCAGTGGAACACGATGGCGAAGGGTGGCGCGGGCCAGAACTTCTATATGGCGCACGGGGGTACGGATTTTGACACATGGAACTATGCGGGAGTCGCGGCGAGTTATGATTACGGCGCGCCCATCGGGCAAACGGGCGATCTGCGGCCGATTTATTACCGGATGAAACGAGCCAACCAGCTCGCCGGGAGCTTTCCCGACATCCTTTCCGGTACCGATGCCACGGCCGATTATCACGATTTTGTAACTGGAGCAGACGTGGCCGGAGCGCGCCGGAGCAGCGCAGGCACGATCATTTTCCTGCGGAATCCGGTGGGCCGGCAAGCCGTGGCGCATTTGAAAGATGGCACGGCGATCACGATGCGAAAGAGCGAGACGTTTCCGATACTGAAGGACGCGATCATCGCTCCCGGGGTGAAGATTGCGGACTCGACACTGAAGGTGCTGGCCGTTGCGCGCAATGGGGCGGTGACGACGGTGGTCGTTTACGGCGTTGCAGGGGATGCGGGTCGGTTGACCTTTACATCTGGAAAAACGCTGAAAGCGATCTCGCCAATGGCGCGCGCTTCCCTCTCCGGAAGCAGCGGAAAACTGGCGCTCAATATCAAAATCCCCGCGACAGGGCCGGACGAGTACCTGCTGGGCGACCTGGCGAGGAAGATCCGCGTGGTGGCAGTGAGCAACGATCTTGCCTGGTACACGTGGGTCATCGGTGAGCAGGGGAAACAAACCGTCGTCGTGGGGCCCGAGTACGTCGCAGACTTTGCCGATCGCAAGGGCAAACCGGTGTTGCAAGTGGAGCGGCCCTATGGCGCGGCGGCGCCGGGCCGGGTCGTGGTATATGGCGCGGGTCCGGCTGCAAACCTTGCGGCGAAAGGGAATCCGGCAATCGATGCCGCGCCGGCGCCGGTGCTTGGTCCGTGGAAAATGTCGGCCTCGCCAGAGGCAGCGCCGGACTTCGATGATTCGAAATGGAAATCGATGAACGACCCGCAGCAGATGGGAACGGATGGCGATAACAGCGCATTCGCGTGGTATCGCGGGAGTGTCGAGATGTCCGACACCTGCACGGCTGTCATCAGTGGACTGGGCGCGGACGATGTCACGGCATTCGTAAATGGCGTGCAGGCGAAGATGACCCACGACGCCAACGACTGGATCGCCCAGGCCCACTTTTTCAAAGGACACAATACCATAGCGGTATTCACGTCCCATCGCGGCCGGCCGGACCTTTACAACTACGTCGGGCCACTCGCGGACATGGGGCGGAAGGGACTCTTCGGGCATGTGAGCATCACGAGAAAAGGGACGATGATTCCGGTTAAGAACTGGAAAATGCGCGGCGGAGTCGATCCCGCTTCATTCGACTCCTGGTCGGCTGTAGCCCCGACCAACGGCGCGCCTGCGATGTTCCGGACTACTTTCACGGCAGCACCTCCGGCGGCGGTGGGCGCGCATCCGATCTACCGCGCCACATTCTCCGGCCTCACACGCGGCACGATGTGGCTGAATGGGCACAACCTGGGGCGTTACCCGGAGAAAATTCGCGTGAATGGGCTCTACCTGCCGGAGTGCTGGCTCGGCGCGACGGGGAATACGCTGCAGGTATATGACGAGGCGGGAGCCGCGCCCACGGGCGTCAAGATCGAGACGGAGACGGCGGCGAGCAGGGAGGTCATTCGGGTGGATCAAACGTGCGACGTGAAGACACCCATCATTGTCCCAGTGGAAAATACCACGGATGAGATCGCGAAGATGAATGTCGGGAACCTGGCCTTTAATAAATCCGCGAAGGCTTCCTCATCGGAAGCTAACAACGGGCCCGGGAACGCGACGGACGGAGACCCCGACACGCGCTGGTGCGCCTCGGGCGCGCAAATGCCGCAGTGGCTGAGCGTCGATCTGGGTGCGCCGCAGACAATCAGCTCGTGCGAGATCATCTGGGAGAATCGGGCGCTCGACTACACCTACACGGTCGAGGGATCGGTGGATGGCGTGACATGGCAGCCATTGGGAGACGATCAAACAGCGATCCCGCAATCGCCGGATAGCCAGGCGCAGCTCTCGCGCATCCCTTTCCCCGCCACAAATGTGCGCTACCTGCGCGTAACTGTGAGCGCCGTGGCAAACGCGAAGTGGGCGAGCATCTGCGAGGTGCGGGCATTCAAGCCGCAGTGACCGAGGCGACTCCATTTCGATCGATGGATCCCACCGGAGCAGATCCGGGCAGTTAATTTCAAAGCCAGGCGTTCACGGCAGCCGCTCGAAGAGATGTGGCCCCGGCGGGACGTTATCGATCCATACCGTGCTTCCGCTCGTGATGAGCCCTGTTGTAAAAACTCCCGCGGGCACTTCCGTTGCCGCCCATTGCGGGTTGAGCGTGTTGCCAGCCACGGCCGCTGCGACTGGCGCCCCATCCATGTAAACCGCCGTGCTCGTGCTGCTCAGCGATGGCAACCCGACCAGCGCCGATGTGTTCGCCGGGATCGTCACGCTCATCGCAAAGTCGGACGACGTATTGTTCTGAACATTGACGCTCACCGATCCGCGTATCGTGGGAAGCGTGATGCTCGCGTAAGCGAGCGTGCCGATCTGCGGTTGGATCACAAATTTCTGAAATCCAGGCAGCAGCGGGCGCACGCCTATGAGCCAGCGCGGGATGATATTCGCCGCGGCCGAGCCCCACGCATGGTTCCAGTCCTCGTTCGGTTTCAAGCTAGGGTCCCATGCTTCGTGCGTCATCGTGGCGCCCCAACTCAGCATGTTGTGCCAGCTCCGCAGCCCCGTGGAGTCGAGGAGGGAGAGCGCGTAATTTCCCTGCCCATACCGGTAGAGCGCATCGAATAAAAACTGCGCGCCGTACACGCTGCAGACGATGCCGCGCGACTCGATGTAATTGATAACCGCCGCCTGCTGACCGGGCGGCACCAGGCCCAGCGCCAGCGGGAAGATATTCCCATGCAGGGAATGGTGCGAGTCCGCCACATAACTCGCGCTCATCCCGTCGAAGTAACAATTATTAGTCCCATCCCACAGCGCCGTGAAGTTATTATAAGTCAACGCCGCGTCCACCTGGTAATTCGCCGCATCGCTCGTCTTACCCAGCACCGTCGCGATCTGCTGCATGTAAATCAGCGACCGGTAATGCAGCGCCGTGATTACTGACTTGATCGGCATTACCATGTCGTAGCCGTCGCGCTCGCCGTTGGGCCAATCGACGATATCGCCGCTCGCATCGGTCGTAGTTGTCCCGAGAAAGAAGCCATTCGAGAGAAAATCGCCCGGTACGAGCCGCGCCTGGAGTTGGGTGTAAAAGGCGGCAAGCGAACGCGCGTCGCCCGTATAGAGATAGTCATACCACGCCATGAAAATGAGATGCATTGCCCAGTCCGTGCCGCCGGTGACATTGGTCAGCATGTATTCGTTCGTGTACCGGCCTGTGGCGTAATCGTGATCGAGCACCACATGATTGAGCAGATGGATGTCATTGTCTCCGCCATCCACGCGCCGCTCCCGGTCGCCATCCACGTAGATATTCATAAATGCCGTGGCCTTGGTGGAATACTTGCACATGTTAAAGATGCCCGTCACCAGCGGGTCCGAGGAGGTGAATACCGCCTGCGTATCGTCAAACGGAACGTGCGTCTGGAGCTGCCTGATCTGGCTTCCGTCAAATGGCTCCGGCACGTTCGTGATTTCCACGTACCGGAACGGCATCACCTGGCTCATGTAACTCGGGAGCGGGATATAGTTCGAGTATAGCGGCGTCCAGGTCGGCGTGACGGTGTAACTCGTCGTCCCGCTGTGCATCGTGATGGAGTTCGCTTCGTAGCGGATGTACGAACCCGAGAGCGGCGTCGTATCCACCGTATAGGTCCCGCTCAATTCCTCGCCCATGCCGAGTGTCACGGTCTGTCCATCGACAGGGGAGGGGATGTTGAGCGTGACGGTCCCAAATGCATCCTGCCCAAAATCGATGAAGTACCAGCCCGCTCCTTTTCGCACGACAGTCACCGGCGCCGTCGGCACCTGCACGATGTGCGGTGGATCGGTCTGATAGACCGCGCTCAGCGTGCCCGTGGTAAAGGATTGCGCCGTCGCAAAATCCGAAGCAACGCCCGCGCTATTCCAGGTACGCACGGTCCAGTAATAGGTCGTGTTATTTTGCAGGGCCGCCCTGGCGAAGGGGATATTCAGCGAAGTGGTCCCGCTAACTTCGCCGCTGCTCCAGACATTCGCGAGTCCCGCCGCAAGCAGTGAAGGACTTGTCGCGACGAGGATTTCGTACGCCGTCTGCGAGTCATTGCCGACCTCCCAGCTCAGCACCGGATTCTTCTGGGTCACCATTGCATTGCTTGTGCCCGCCAGGCCATCCACCAGCAAGCCGGCCGGCGCCAGGCTCGCCAGCGGATTGGGACTCACAGACCACCGGAAAAAGCGCGGTGTCCCGCCAGCCGCGGGGTTGATGCTCATCAATGCCACCGAGGTGCCCGTCCCAAGCATCGAGAATTGTGAGCTCGTCTCATCCAGATAGGTCTGCCAGCTGGCGAGGTCCGGCGAGCCTTGCAATTGATAATGAGTGTCCGTGCGCGCGGTAAATCCGCCGCTGCGCACCTGCAGCGCATTCGAACCACTGACGCGCGCGATCGATAAACTGCCCGGCAAACTTCCCGCGCCCGCGCTGCCCGGGAAGGCGTAGTGAAGCGCATTCGCCAGCCCATCCGTTCCCACGCCTGTCCAGAGCGTGCCGAGGTCCGCGCCGCTCGTCCCAGTCCATTGCGTCTGCGCCCAGCTTGCAAACCCGGCCGGGACTGGCTGGGCGGCGGGGATGGTTGCATACACATAGTCCGACGTTCCCGATGCGTTGAATGCAGAGAGCCGATAGGTATAGCCCGTCCCCGGTTCGATCCATGAATCGGCAAACGAAATCGCAGCGCCGTTCAGCCCGCACACGCGCTCATAGCTCCCTGTGCCCGCCGCCTGGCGCTCCAGCAGCAGGCCGCTGGGCGTGCCGCCGGTTCCTGTGGTCCACTGCAGCGACGCGAACGGTGTCCCGGCATTCCACTCCGGAACCGCTTGAAAACCCACCGGCGGCCCGGGCGCGATCACCGGCGGGGGCGCGGCGCTGCCGGTGGAGACCACGACGTTGCCGATGCTCGCCGTCTCAGTCGCGCCGGTACGGAACCCGATCAACCCCGAGGAAAACGTCGCATCGCCATAGCTATCCGCCGGCACGCCGTTTATCGAGATGGCGAAATTGGTCCCGCTGGTATCGATCTCCACCGCGTATGCCGTCCCGGTCACGAGCGGCCACGCCGTCTGCTTCAGCACCGTATAAGTGCCGCCCACCTTCTTGTGAAAACGGAGTTGCCCGGTGCCCACATTCAATTGCCACATGTATCCATCCGCATTATCCGGGCTGCGGAAGAAGAGCCCGATCGCGGCCGTATCGACCGTCACATTCGCCGTGAAATGATAATCCGTCCACGCCGCGGTGCCGGATACCGCGCGAATCATGTCGAGGCTCTTCGGCACCTGGAGCTGCCCGTTGGAAATCGTGGACCCGCCGATATTGGTCCACTGCGACAGGCTGCCGTTCGTGAATGAATCGGAGAAAAAAACCACCTGCTGCGCCCGCAGCGAAGTGAGCCCGCAAAAACCGAGGGCAGCCAAAGTAACAGCCAGCCTCATCCATCGCGACGGATGATCGACCAGCCGGCTATAGGACGTGTTGCTTCGCATGGTGGGCAAACACTACTTATCACACTATCAGCCGGGAACCAATCAACCAAAGCGCCGGCCAGCCCGCGGCGAGCCGCGGTTAATGCACCACCTGCAGCTCGAGGTACCGCTTGGGATGTGCGGGATCCGTCGTCAGGAAGGCGTCGCTGATCTGGTCGGTCACGATGGCGCCGGAGCCTGTCTCAGTCTTGCTCGCGCCGGAGACCAGCACGACAAAGCCCGCCCCATCGGTGCTCCTGGCCAGCACCGTCCAGGGTCCGTTAATGCTATCCGCGCCCATGACATTGAGCACCACATCCGTCGCCCCCGTGTTCCGCGTAAAGGTGATCGTCAGCCGTCCATTCATGACCGCGACCTGCGGGCCGCCGGGCGCATTCGATACGTTCGGATCGAGGCCCAGGGCATACTTCACGAGATTCGACAGTCCATCGCCGGCAGGATTCGATGTATCGCCTGCGATAGCCGGGTTGTTCCAATTCGTGCCAAAGTGAGACTGCAGCCAGAGCTGCTCCGCCGGCGCCGGCGTAAAGGTCACCGCGACCGTCGTGCCGTTTTGCGTCATCGAGAAGCTGCCGACATTGGACACCGGATTGCCCACCGAGTCGGCGCTCACCGAGCCCATCGAGAACGTGCCCGATATCGCCGAGGCGAAGACCACCGTCCACGTATGTGAGGTCGTCCAGAAGGAGTTTGTGAAGTTCACCGCGCTGCCGGGTCTGTTGAAGACGAAATTCATCGTCGCGCCCGGCGAAACCGTGACCCCCGCCGCGGAAATCGCGGCGCCTGCCGTTGTATTGGCAACTACTCCCCAGTTGAACTGCGCGGTGGAAGCGTAGGAAAGCGGCCCGGTGAATGTTTGAATGCCCGGCGCCAGTGTCGTGCCGGGCGCATGCGCGCCCGCGATATTGACCGCGTAATTGGTGCTCCCCGTGCCGCCAAAGGTCGTCCCCACCGCCGTATTCAGAGTGCCGGATAGGGTCGCATTCAGCGAGCCATTGAGATACATCGTGCCGCCGCTGAGCGTGCTGGTGCCGGTGTTGGTGCATGCATTGGATATCGTGAGCGCGCCGGTCCCTGTTTTCGTAATGGCGAAGGCGGCGGCACTCCCGGTTGAGATGACGCCCGAAAGCAGGAAGTTGCCATTCCCCTGAAAGGTGACCGTTCGTGACCCGGTCGCGAGTGAGCTGATGGGGCCTGTGATGTTCAATTGCCCCGCGTCGCACTGCACGCCGTAGGTGCCGCCCCCGGCATTTGTCGTCAGCCCGCCAATCGAATTGGTGCCGGTAAGGCTCTCGATGCCGATCACCGTATTGTTGCGGCCGTTGAGCGATACCGCCTGCGACAGCGTAATGTTCGTCGCGGAGCCATCCAGCATCAGCGTGGAGCTGCCGGAGTTATTGTTGTTAATGAAAATGGGCGAGTGCGCGCTGGCCAGCGCCACGTTATTGACGATGCGCAGGATGCCATCGTTCGCCGTCGTGCTGCTGGAGTCCACATAGACTGAGCCATTGAAGCTGCTGTTGGTCGTCGTCAGCAGCAGCGTTCCAGCGCCGGCTTTCTTGAGCGCGCCTGCAATGACTCCGCTCCCCAGGTTGGGGCTCGAGATCGGGCACGCCAGCGTCAGGGTGCCGGTCGTGACGTTGAAATTTCCCGCGCTGATGTCGAGCAGGATCCCGCGATTCGGATTGCTTAGGGACATGGTCTGGGTCGTCTGCACCGTGCCCCGGTTGAGATCCAGTTGGTTTTTCGAAAGTGTCGCCGGGTTTGGCCCGAGCCGCGCTTCAGAATCAATGACGATGGTCCCGCCGGCCCCGGCGCCTACAAACATCGGCGCCGTGAAGGAGCTATTGTTCCCCGCCAGGGTCGTTGCTCCATTGATGAATGTCATCGGCGCGCTCCCGCTCAAGTTGGCGGTCATATTAAAGGAGCCGTTCTGCGCATTCATCGTCCCGCCCGTGCCCGTTGAGATCACGTTGCCAGCGAGCGTGCATGTCCCGCTCCCGCCATTGTACACCTGCGCTCCCCCATTCAGTGTAAGGCTATTGACGGTGATGGTGCTGCTGGCAGTGCCCGCGTAGTAAAGGCGTCCGCCGGAGAGCAGCAGGGAGTTGCCCCCAAAGGTCCCGCCACCGTTTGTCGCCGGTGTGCGCAGCGTAAACTGGTACGTCTCATAATTATTGCCTGAGGAAGGCGCGGAAGCGTTGCTCCAATGCCCGGCTGCGGTAAAGGAGTTCGCCCCCGAGGCGTCGCTTGCGCTCATCGTCACCACGGTTCCGGGATTATAGTTTGGCCCCAGCCGGAAATTCGCCGCCACCTGCCCTTGTGTCAGCGCCACATTGCTGATCCGTACTTCATTATACTCATTATTAGCCAGCGAGTCGGCGCTCCACGCGGACCGGCCCAGCCAATTGTTCACATCCGGGATAGACGAGAGCGGATACGCCACGTCGATATAAGTGATTGGATCCCCATCCTGGTACCATTCCCAGCGCCCACCCCCGGAGGTGCCGAATGCGCCGGTCCCGCTCGTATAGGTCAATACATAATGATGCCGCAGCCCGGCGATCTCAGGCAGTGCCCCGTTGCAATCCTGTGCCGTCCCGGACATTTTCGCCTCGAAGAGCTGCCCGGAGAGGCTGGTGCCGATTGCGGCACTCAAGGTGATATCCGTCAGAGACTGCGTGGTGCCGGGCGCTGGATCGCTCGGGGCGCCCGTGTATTCGCCCGCGGCGCCCAGTCCATCGCCTGCCTGCGCGCACCTGCCAAAATCGAGGACCCTGGCGTAATTGGGAGCCGACACGGGCGTCGCCCAGACTTCGATGGAGATGTTTGTGTTGGTCGAGAGAATGTTATTCGGCAGATCGATGTACGCCGACATCGCGCTCATCGCCACATTGCCCGTCGTTCCCCCTGGGATGCGCACTGAGGAGCCGGTAAAGATCGCGCCGTTGCCGCGCACTGTCGCCAGCGCGCCGGCCACCGAGTCCGCGACCGTAGTGCCCGCGGGCGCGGAGCCCGCCGCCTGGTTGAAATGCCAGTCGTAGATGACGTTGCCGATATTGGGTCCCGAGACAATCCGCTCCCGCCGATTCGCCACGCTCTGCGCGGTGGTGCCGAGGGGCAGTGAATTGTCGCCGCCATTGACCAAAGGCCCTTGCCCGCACGTGATGTTTTGAAGCTCAAAGAGCTGCACGCCGTTCCACCATATGTACTGATTGGTGAAATAATAAGGGGGCGCCGCGCCGCCGCCGGGGCAGTAATTGTTGAGCATGATGGTCACCGGGTTCGGTATCCCATCGCCGTGCGAGCGGCCCCAGGTGTGGCCCAGGCTTTCGTGGGCAAGTACGGCGGTCCAAACCGCCCCGGGATTGAGGGAGGAGTACATCCCGGGCTGCTGCGAGACGCCGGCGATGGTGCTCTGGTCGGAGTTTGCGTTGATGTAGATCGTTTGGTCGGCGCCCACGGTGGCCCCGTAGGATACAACGTCAGAGAGGTGGGCATCGTTGTTCGAAAGCCACGTCACGATGCCGCCGGTAGTGGTCTGGCCGGTCACGTCGTTGAGGGACTCGTAGTAGGCTGCGATACGAATGTGGGCGCCGATGCCGCTGCGGTCGCCGGAGCCATTCGCGCCGGCCACGGCATTGGCGATTGTAACCTGCGCATTATCCTCGCCTCCCTCGCTGGTCACGTAGCCTGCGGCATAGGAGGTAAGGGCGTCGCCCTCGATTGCGGCGATGGACGTGCCTCCCGCGCAGAGGAAAGCAACGCTGAGCAGGGCAAGGGTTTTATAATGAAGAGTCATGTTACTGCGCGGCTGCGGTCTTGGGTGCGGTATTGACGACGGGCATGCCACATACCCCTCCGCATCTCCACGGGTCGTACGCTGACGGGTCGATGCTCTTGACGATGACCTCGCCTGACTCCCGTGGCTCCGCGTCAAAGTCGTTCCCATCAAAGGGGGAAAGGATGGTGTACGCCTCCCTCCCAAACTTGAAGGCCACTGAAACCGCGGTCTCCGGGTGCCCGTCGACAAATCCGTTGAATGTCCCGATCTGTCCTGAGTCCGACAGGTCCGAGCTGGTGATATCCACTTTGAACTCCTGGCCATCCGTACCCGGCAGCACGAGGCTTTGCATCGGCTGGCCGGTGAGCCTCGACTTTTGCACCTCGAGCGCCGCGAGTTGCTTGAGATACACGAGCTGCCGTTCCTTGATCCGCGAGTTCTCATCGAGCATCCGCTTATACTCCGCGTCATTGTGCGCGAGCATCCGGATCACATCGGGCCGCCGTCCATCCTCCGCTGTCCATGCGCAATTCGCGCTCTCCTTCGCCACCGCCAGCGGATGCATCCGGAAATCGGGGTACAACTCGACGGGCCTCCCGTTTACGTCATTTGCAGCCGGCGCCACCCACACCACGCCGGCGGCATCCTTGTAGTTAGTCGTCCCGGCCAGATCCTCCGGCCGATACCCGGCGCCGCTCCCCGCACCACGTTTCAGGCGGTCAGGCAGATTCCAGTAAATCGCTATACCGAGCAACGTGGCCAGCGTAAGTGCAAAACATGCAGCAAGCGCAATCTTGCCCCGGGGGAGAGTCATGGTTCCCAATAGAGACACAATTTATCTATTTGGCAATCCCTGAACTCCTCTTATGAGTTGTATTTTATTAAGATATAATCGGTTTATATTGTGCCGTTATCAAAGTTCTTTCAGCGGTAAACAGCCGTAATGGAATAGCAGGGAATGACCTCTCCTTCTTTCCGATAACTCATTTGTTTCCCGGTGTATCTTGATGATACAATCCCGCCGTGCCGCCCGATCTCCCCCTGCCACAGCGCGCCCTCCTCTGCGACCAGGTCGCGGAGGTCTTGCGCCACGGCATTACCGATGGACGATGGGGCCGCCAGCTCCCCAGCGAGGCCGCCCTCTGCCGTGAGTTTCAGGTCAGCCGCGTCACGCTCCGCAAGGCCATCGGGCAGTTGATGCGCGAGCGCTGGGTCCGCTCCGGCGGGCGAGGGTGCCATCATCAGATCCTTCGCCGCCGCTCCGCCGCCGCCCAGACTCAGCCGCTTGGCAGGATCGTGCGCGTCCTCACTCCCTACTCCGGCAAGGTGATGGGAGTCGTCAATGCCGGCTGGATCGAGGCCGTCAATGAGCGCATCAGCGCCGCCGGCTACCGCGTCGAGATGGAACATCATCCCCACCTCTTTGCCAGGCATCGCCCGGAGGATTTGCGCCGCCTCGATGCCCTGCCGGATACCGCTGCCTGGATCCTCCATTTCTCCACAGAGCCCATGCAGCGTTGGTTTGCCGCCACCGGCCGCCCCTGCGTCGTCATGGGCCGCGTCCACGCCGGCATCCCGCTGCCCAGTGTCTGCAATGACACCGAGGCCACCGGCCGCCACGGCGCCGGTCTCCTCTACGCGCGCGGCTATCGCGAGCTCGTCTATTTAATGGCGGAGTTCACCAGTCTCAACGATCACCTCGCCGCCGAGGCCTTTGCGAAAGAGGCCCGCAGCCTTGGCGCCCGCGTCCGCATTGTCGTCCATCCCGCGGAGCTCGACCCGCTCCGAGCAGCGCTCGACAGGCTGCTCGCCGCGCGGCCCCGCCCCACCGGTTTTTTTTCCACCTGCCCGGAGCATTGCCTCGCCATCCTCTGCCACTTGCAATACGCCGGTCTCCGCATCCCCGAGGATGCCGCCATCCTCTCCGGCTGGGACGATCTCTGCGTACACTACGCCGTGCCCACCATCGCCCATTACAGCATCGATGACGTGAAGGCCGGGCGCAAAACTGCCATGGTCCTGCTCGACCTCTTGAAAAACGGCTCCGGCAAGCTGCGCACGGTGCATATTGTGCCAGAGTTCAAAAGCGGCGGCAGCCTCGGCGCGTGGCGCGGCACGCCGGTCCATGCCTGAATTTTTCCAAAATGCAGCGCCCCGACAACATATTTGCCTCCCCGGGGGTTGGAACCTACCTTCCTCCCCCTTCGATGTCGGACCGGCAAAAAATCTTCTACGCGGTGCTCGTTTCCGTGCTGCTCCATGTGGCGCTGGGACTCATCCTTGCCGTGCGCTCCTCCGTCCGCCACGCCGATGCCCCGCCTAAGCCTGAGGATCTCTCGCAGCTCGTGGTCACGATCATGCCCATGCCGGCGCCTGTGCCGGTCGTCGCGGCGCACCCTGCCAAGGCGAAGCCCGCCGTCCCGGAGAAGCCGCGTCTCGTAGCGC
>Ga0206863_1259_pt1 | contig 15457 bp, 10 predicted proteins | sample Alteio_BWOrgCont_41_FD_152634 | JGI IMG/M metagenome (GOLD analysis project Ga0206863, IMG submission 152634) | Enriched cells from forest soil in Barre Woods Harvard Forest LTER site, Petersham, Massachusetts, United States -... | ecosystem: Environmental > Terrestrial > Soil > Temperate forest >...
CAAAATGAATATCGGCGGCATAGGGTGAGGCTGCGCCCAGATCCTCGACATTCTGCACGATCGTCGTCTCGTCTATCGTGCTGATGAGGCTGTGCTGGGTCGTGTCGAAGTAGTCGGCGGTGATGCTCAGGTTCGGAATGGCCTTGGGCGTGAATACGAAGCCCGCATCCCAGGTCGAAGCGGTGGAGGGGCGAAGGTTCGGGTTGGATCCGGATAGCGCATTGAACTGAACGTTGTCATAGGTAACCCCGTTTGAGCCCGTGTAGGTTATCTGGGAGGATGAACCGGTGGAGGTCGGGCCGTAGAGGGCGAACAATTGGGGGGCGATGAACGACTTGCCCGCACTTGCGCGCAGCGTGAACTCGTCGTCAAAGGGCTGGTACTTGAAGCTGACCTTGGGAACCTTGGACGACCCCACATTTCCGGAGTAGTCATCATAGCGGCCAGCGGCGTCAAATGCCATCGAGTAGATACCCGGAAGCGGGTGGCTCTTGTCCACAATGGGGATCTCGATCTCAGCCGAGGCCGAGGTTATCGTGCGGTTCTGGTTGAAGGGCGAGATGGTCGGGGAGTCGACCCAGAGGTCGTTGGCCGTGTTGTTGTCGGGTACGGCCGTCAGGTTCTGCCGGCTGAAGTCAAAGCCCGCGGAAAAGTTCACGGACCCGGCGGGCAAATTGAACAGCTTTCCCCGCAGAAGGGCGTCAAAGGTGTTGTTCGTGCTCACGTAGTTGACGAACGCTGTTCCCAGAACGCCATTCGTCGCCCCGGGGGCCTGGTTGATGGCAAACGGGTTGATCTGGCCGTCCACAAAGGCCCCGATCAGGTTGTTGGTGTCCAGCAACCCCGAGTTGGAGTAACTGTCCTGATAACGGCTGATGTCCGCAGCCACCTCCCACGACCAATCCTCATTGATCTTGCCCCTCAGGCCACCGACGAACGTAAGGGCGAGATCGTCGTTTTGAAAGAGCCGGGGACTTCCCTCGAAACGGTTGTGGACGTAGGCGGAGTACCCGCCGCTGCCGTCGGTGTAGCCCTGGTCAAGGCTGGCCTGCGACAGCGGATTCGTCGGTGCATTGACCGGGACGTACTCAGTCCCGGCAGGCAGCGGGTTTACGCCTATGTTGCCCAGGTTGGCGTTGGTATCCGAGATGAACGGAAAGAGCGGCTGCGCATTGAGTCCCGACTGGGTGTCGACATGCGAGAAGAGCATATAGCCGAAACCTTCCAATTTGTCGCCGAAGATTTGGTGGTCGGCATTGACCAGGGCGCTTTGGCGCTTCAGCGACTGCTCCAGGTACTCGTGATTGGCCAGATTGTAGATACGTTCCACCTGGGAAAGAACTCCTGGGTCATTGAAGCTCCCCAGGTCTTTGTAGACTCCCATGGAAACGAGCTGCTGGATCGTATAGGTGCCGCCTCCGGGTGGGGCGTTGACTCCGGGGGCAAGCTGGAATGCCTCGTCGTACCCATAGCCGGGAGTGCTGGGGTTGGTCGTCAGGCCGAACACCTCCAGAATCCCGGGAACATAGGTCGTCGCATAGAAGGGATTAACGTAGGGACGTTCCGACTCGACGATCGGGTCGGTCTGCGTGTACTCGAGGGAGACCGTGATCGAGGTGGTTCCATTCGATGCCCCTCCGGTTAGGGAGCCCGACCGCTCCGAATAATGCCCTGTGGTGTCGCTGTAGCCGTAATGGGCGTCCGCCTCCCATCCATTGTAGCTCTTCTTGAGGATGACATTGACAACGCCGCCAATGGCGTCCGCTCCGTAGATGGCCGAGGAGCCGTCGCTCAGCACCTCGATCCTGTCGATGGCTGCCAGCGGAATCGCGTTCAGATCCACAAACTCGGCACCGCCGGATCCGTCGACGGGGTCGTAGGCCATGCGGCGTCCGTTGACCAAGACCAGCGTCGGCAGGTTGTGAATCAATATCTGCGAGCCACCGTCCTGTCCCGCGGTCGCGATCGTGGCATTTTCGCCGCCGATACCGCTGATCGCCGGGGAAATCTTGCGCAGGACATCCAGGACATTGCTCTCAACACCGCTGTTCACGATGTCGCTTGGCGAGATGATGGAGACCGGGATAGCCAGCGCCTCGTCGGCATTCGGGATATTTGAACCCGTGACGACGAAGGTCTCCATGTGCTGCGTCTCGTCGTCTGCAGGCGGCGTTTGCGTCTGGCCGCGGCTCGACACGCATAGAAACAGGAAGGTGAACGCCGACAGGAACGCGCCGTATCTTGATCCGATGAACATCAACCGCCGGGACCGGTGTTCCCCAGGCGGTTCGGTCATCGGGAACACTGCAGGTTTTGCAGCGTGAGTGGCGGAGTCGACCGGGGTCGAACGGCGCGGCCAATGGGACAACGGGTGATTTCCATTCATGCGGTTGTGGTGTGAACTCTAGCCGAGATGAGGTCAGGTCTCGGACGGGCGGAGTTCTCGTCGTGGCGGTGTTACAGTTCAACGGCCGATCGACATCTTCGATCCAAAGAGCGACTTCCGCGGCGGACTCCGCGACCAATGATATGAATTCTGCGCCGCACCGGAGATTTTCCCGGTTCGATGCATCGGGATGAAAAGCTGCATCCCCTGTCAAAGGCCGGGGAAAAGGCCTTGGACGGGTCCTCGCTCGAATACGATCAAGCCCGAGGATCCGCTCCTCCAAAGGCGAGTCGGGCTAGCCAATATCTGCGCGTGAATGGCGCCTTACCTCAATTCGCCGACGACGTCGCGGTAGCTTGCCCCGATCGGAATCACAGTGCCGTCGTCGAGCTCCATGCCCCGGTTAGAGCCGTGAATCTGCTTTACCCGGCGTACGTAGGCGAGGTTGACGATCGCGGACTTGCGGATGCGCAGGAACACCGCGGGATCGAGCAGCTGCGCGGCCTTGCCCATCGTCATCCTCACGAGCAGGCCGTGCCCCTTGACGTGGATCTTCACATAATCCCCCTGGGCCTGGACCCAGCGGATTTCGCGCTGGTTGAGAAAATGCAGCTGCCCGTCGGCCTTCACGATCAGCCTTGAGTAGCCCTGGGACTGGCCGGCGGCGGTCTCCCTTGAGGAAATCCCCGCTTCCTGGAAATAGGAGAGGAGGGCCCGTACGGCCTCCTCGGGGCCGGTGAGCGACCTATCGACGATGCGCCTCTTGGCGCGCTCAAGCGCCGTGGCGAAGCGGGCGTCGCTGAAGGGCTTCATCACGTAGTCGACAGCGCACAGGTCGAACGCACCTCGGGCATAGTTCTCGTAGGCCGTGATGAAGATCACCTCAGGCCTTTCGGACTCGGTGACACGGTTAAGCACCTCCATGCCGCTCAGCATGGGCATCTCGACATCGAGAAAAACCAACTTTGGGTGAAGATCTCGGATCATCTCAACGGCGGTCTCCCCGTCCATGGCCTCGCCGACCACCTGGACATCCCTGTCCTTGGAGAGAAGGTGCCGGATGGCCTGCCGGGACGGCTTCTCGTCGTCTACGACTAGCGTGGTTATGCTTTGCATAGGAGGGGCGCGGAACTGGCCCTTGGGGCCATTCGCAACGGGAACTCGATGAGGACGACGGCTCCGTCGACGCCACCGAAGGAGCAGTCAAGACGGTACTGGTTTCCGAAGATCCGCTCGAGGCGCAAGCGCGTGGCGCGCAGCCCGATGCCGTGGTCGACGCCCTCCGCACCCCCCCGGGCGCCCTCGGCCAAGTCGTTGCGCACCTCCAGCTGCAGCATGTTTCCGCGGCGGTAGCCGGCGACCGAGACGCGGCCGGGATTGACGCGCTTTGCTATCCCATGCTTGACGGCGTTCTCCACTAGAGGCTGCAGGATCAGGGTGGGCACGAGCGCGTCGAGGCACTCCTCGTCCGCGTCGAAATGGGTTATCAACCTGTCCTCAAACCGCACCTTCTCGACGCTCAGGTAGCACTCCACGTAGGCGAACTCCCGTCGAAGCTCGATCTCCTGCTGGCCGGTATGGGATAGTAGGTCGCGGAGCAGCTGCGAGAGCAGGGCTATCGTTTCGACGGCCTTCTCGGGCGCTCCCTCGCGCATGAGGGAGGACACGGCGTTGAGCGAATTGAAAAGGAAATGCGGGTGCAACTGCTGCCTGAGCGCGGCAAGCTCCGCACGGGCAAGCTGCGTGCGCAGTTGCTCCTCGTGGCGCTCGACAAGGCGCTTCTCCCGGTCGATGTCGTAAAGGGCCCCGGCGCCCACGGTCAGCCAATAGAGGTAGAAGTCGACGATCGTGAATGGGCTGAAGATTGAGAAGACGTAATCGACGTTATACATGCTCAGATCCCACATTCCGAAGGTGACATTCAGGGCCCAGATGCGAACGATGTTGCACCAGACAAAGAACGTGACAGCCGCCAGCAGATGCAGGCTCCCGACGGCGAGCCAGCTCGAATGCCGCCGTCGAATCTCGCGGCGAAACTGAAAGACAACGGGCGTAAGGAGCGCCCATATCCAGCCCCGGTACATTTGGGCCAAGAAGGTGAGGGCATGTTCCTCCAGGCGGTAATGGTCGGTGTCCTCTACCAGGGAAAGGTACATCATGACCACCAGCGCCAGTCCGACCAGGGTCCAGATGCCTAAAACACGAACCCAGCTAAGGCGTCGGTCGCTTGCCATATGGATTCTCTAATCGGCAAGTGAGCGGCAAAAGGCAAGCATACCGGCCCTGGCAGACGCGGACTGGTCGCAGGATGAGCTGCCTTGGCGCTCAATTCCGGCCGTACGTCGCAGAAAATCACGAGTTCGTCGATTTTCGCCACGGGCTGCACACTGTTGGGAAATTATGCGTGGGGGGCACAACCCCCCCCACGCAACACAACTTAACTAGCAACGAACGACGCCGATGAATCACAGGTTCCGCCCGGTGAAAACACGTTTGCGGCAACTCCCAGCCCATTCGCGTTGCCGAACATTCCTTACGCGACCAACCGCTCTTGATTTGAGCCGCTCGCGCGCAATGGCCTAGACCCGTGTTCTCCTCCAGCATAGGTGGTGCTCGGGACAGGACTTGAACCGTACTTGTCACTAGGAGCGCCGCCCTCTACCAGAGGCATTTCGCTCTGGTGGTATTTCATAGGAATATGCAATTGAGAGCACCACTTGACCTCTAGAACAAGAAGTTTGGCACGAGTGTGGCACGGGTACCCGGCGAGGCAGCCCGCAACGCTATTCACATGATCTGCTAGGGCGGGTCTAATTATTTATAGCTTGAAAACGGCGACAGAGTCGCCATTTTGAGTCTCATAATGGCGTTTATACCACGAATTATTCGGCCCAGTTCTGACCATTTTTTCCTGCTGGGCCCTCGCGGCACCGGCAAGACACTTTGGTCGACCCATCAATACCCCAAGGCCCTGCGGATCGACCTCCTTGAGCCTGAGACCCTCCGCCAGCTGTCGGCACGCCCTGAGCGATTGATCGAACTAGTCGAAGGAAATGCGGCAAAACCCCAGGTCATCATCGACGAGGTCCAAAAACTTCCCGCACTATTGGAAGTCGTCCACCTGTTGATCGAACGAAAGACCGGCCAGCAGTTCATTCTAACTGGCTCCAGTGCCCGAAAGCTGAGGCGCCACGGTGTCAATCTGCTTGGCGGGCGGGCGGCCAAAAAGCACCTCTATCCCTATCTGGCGGTCGAGCTGGGCAAGCAATTCAATCTCGGTGCTGCGCTGCGCCATGGAATGCTTCCTCTTGTGTGGGCTGCAGCCGACCCGGACTCCATTCTCAAGGCCTACAACGGGCTTTATCTTCGAGAGGAAGTGCAGATGGAGGGACTGGTTCGCAACGTAGGCTCGTTTGCGCGCTTCATGGAGGCCATGAGCTTTTCCCACGCAAGCGTACTCAACCTCAGCAACGTTTCCCGGGACTGCCAGGTGAGCAGAAAGACTGTGGAAGGCTACCTCGAAATCCTGGAGGACCTGCTACTCGGATTCCGGCTTCGGGTGTTCTCCAAACGGGCAAAGCGGGAATTGGCCACCCATCCCAAGTTCTATTTCTTTGATGCCGGCGTGTTTCGCGCCAACCGCCCCAGCGGGCCGCTCGACGCGCCGCAGGAGATCGACGGGTTGGCGCTTGAGGGCATGGTTGCCCAGCATCTGCGTGCTTGGTGTGATTACTCGGCGGGCAATCATAGTCTACACTATTGGCAGACGAGGTCGCAAGTGGAGGTCGATTTCGTGGTATACGGCGAGACGGGTATCTTTGCCGTGGAGGTCAAGAATTCGAGACACGTGCGGCCGGACGACCTGCGCGCACTCAAGCATTTCGCGGAGGACTACCCGCAAAGTGATCTCTTCCTCTTGTATCGCGGGAGAGATCGCTTCAAGCGAGACGGCGTTACCTGCATGCCCTGCGAAGACTTCCTTATGGGACTTCACCCGAACCGCTTTCAGCCCTGAAAAGAGTCTTTGGAGTAGACCCCAATGGTGCTCGGGACAGGACTTGAACCTGCACGCCTTGCGGCAACGGCTTCTAAGGCCACACTGCCCTCCTCTGGTGTCTTTTCGCCCCTCTGAGACGTTCCGCAACGAGGCGAAGGGAGATGTGACGTTTCCAAGCTGTATCTGTCAACGGCCTGTCAACTGGACTAGCCCGGAATCGGCCCGATGGCGGATTGATTCGTTTTCTCACGGCGTAGGTGTACCTCCGAATTACGGGTCTAGCTGAGTTGCGCAATGTCCGGCTCCCTTCGCTTCACCAACCTTAGGATGTCCTCGACCAATCCTTCTCCAGCAATGTGTGGGTGTGGAACCGCGGGCTTAGCAAACGCGGGCGCCATCTCGCCAATGAACTCACGCACCATTGCCGCAAACGGAGCTTCGTCTTGCATGCTCCAAATCAGGTAGCGTCTTGCAGCAGTTCTTGTAGCCAGACTGCCATCCAATGCCGCCAGCAACAAGACGCCCACCACCGCAAGCCACGCGGTGCGGTAGCTATTCAGCGCCTCGCGTCTAAGTCGCAATCTTTTGATTGTTTCCGTGCCGCGGCTGCTTAGCCCGAGAGGGATCGACCCGACAAACCCAATATGGTCGGACGGAGGTTCACTCGCCGGATCTATGATACGAAGATCCTCATTCCCCCCGTCGAAGAACCTCCCCTTCTTGGTGTTACAAACCCCACAAGAAAGCAGCCAATTCGACCAATCGAACATTCGCCCTTCATACGCCGCATTTGATTTCGGCCGGAAGTGTTCAATCTGGGGACTCATCACGTGGCTCATCTTGGACTCGCAAAAAGCGCACTTCCGATGAAGCCGGGCCGCGAGTACCTCAGCATCATTTCGTATCTCGGGTCGCACTCGGTTCCAATACTTCGACGCAGTAATCTTCGGATCGCCAACCCGCGCTTGTTGGAGACCGGTCTCCCAATTCGCCCTACGGATGGCAAAGTCAGGTGGCGGATCGCCACGATTGACCCTGATCATTTCAAGCCCGAAATTTTTCGAGCAGCTCCTCTCAGTTTGGCGCGAATACGTTTAGCCACCTTGCGTCCTTCCTGCGAACTAGCGCCCGGAAGGTTTTCCAAAAACAAATTTAATTGCTCGTATCGGCTTTCTTCATCCGGACTGCGGGGACGCTTGCTCGAACGAAGATTCTCAAAATCCGCGAGCCATCCCTCAATGAAGGGCGAATACAATGTGCCCATGTCGAAAAGCTCGGATTGGAGAATTTGGTCGGGCAAGAGGAGTTGGGCTGCTTCTGTTGAAACCTCTGCAATCACACCTTTCGGAGTCGTGGTGAGACGAATGTTCCCTGAGGCCGATGACTCGAAGTCCGCAGGCGTAACCTTTTCTCCTGTCTCATCCACCGTTGCAACTTGAGCGACAAATGGACTGTGAGTAGTGATGATAAACTGAATGTTCGGGAACTTGCCACGTATCCAGTCACCAATGGTGCGCTGCCAGCTCGGGTGCAGGTGGGCATCGATCTCATCGATCACAACCACCCCAGAGCACAACAGGGGGTGTTCAGAGTTCGGAAAGGCCTTAACAATCCAGCGTAGTAGATCGATGCTTAACGCGAGCATACTTCGATAGCCGTCGCTAAGGTCAAAGAATGACACCGGTTCATCCATCCGATTCCTCAACATCGCAGACTTCGCAGTGACCTCCAGGGTCACCGTGTCCGGGAACAGTCTCTCTGCGATGGCCCTCTTGACGAGCTCAAGGGCTTGGTTGCTCGGTTGGTCGCCGTCTCGTGACAGATTGTATAATTCAATTAGCCATTTTGTCGCGTTGGTCAGCGCCGCGTCTTCCCGAAATAATGTAATGAACTGAGCCGATCTTCTGCTCGCCCATAAGATCTCATCTGCTGCTTGGGCGCCGCCAGTCAATCGTCTGAATGGTCCGTAGCCACACGCCAGCCATCCGGTAGTGGACTCCGAAAAAGCAATTTGGCTGAGGAGTTTTCTGTCCTTCGTTATATTCTCTTTGCTCTTGCTGCTCTCGTCTCCCGACCAAGCGACAAACTCGGGCACCGAGGGCTTCTCCTCGATCTCCGGGGGCAACAGCTTCGGATCCGCCCCGGAGACGATATACCTTAACACGTAAGGTCTCTCTCTCCGTTTATTGCCTACAAAATCGTCTTCACTTCCGAGAATCTCTGCTTCGATCTCTCCGTACTTAGCCCCCTGTCTCACCCATCCGCCAGCGACAGGAAGGAGTTCATGTAACGCGCTCGGACCCGCAAGTACGGCACCTATCGCCTGAAGAAGTGTGCTTTTCCCCAGACCATTCTTGCCGAAGAGCGTAGTCCATTTTCTCACGCCTGCACCTTGGGAGAAGTCGATCGTGACGTCCTGAAAACATTTGACGTTTCTTAGCGTAATCTTCCTCAGGTACATGTTCTTCGATAAGACTTAATCCATATTCTCAATTCGTGCTGCTGACATAGGCAAACCGAATGTCGGAAGGCCAGCTTTGAGATTTGGACGCATTTCGCAGGTAATTGCCTAGATTAGCTGAACCGGACAGGCAAATCGGGAGGGCGTGCGATTTTTGACGGTATTCTTAGGTAGTTTCCTCCTAAGGGTATAAATGGAAGGGGTCATGAATGATCCCGCACTAAGGCCACCCAAGGAACCCATAACTGACCAGACGCGCTCCTCGCACGCTTGGTCCCCTCGACTTGCTTCGAGCGGCAGCCTCTACACCCTCGACGAGCTTGCGAAGCTCGCAGGAGTTAGCCGCCGATTCCTGGAGACAGAAATTCGACGAGGCCACCTCGTTGTGATCCGCATGAGCACCCGTGTTGTGCGGGTCAAGGCAGGCGAATGGGAACGCTACCTAGATCGCTCGACCACGCCGCCAGCCACTTGAACCCCGGCCGCCATCAGCCTCGAAGCCCGGCTTCTCCGGATGCCGGAAGACTGGGCTGCGATCAACCTGGACATGCTCACCTCAGCCTCGTCTACGCTCGGCCTTCAAGAGACCGGAATCCTCTCTTGTCAGAGGTATAGAGATGCCAAAAGTCACGGACGCGCCGTCCGTGACACATGCAAGGCGAAGTTCAGGATCCAAGAGACTATGCGCATCCTTGAACAACTTTACGGTCGGGACCGCCTCTGCCCCGCGACGATCACCTTCCGCGCCGGAACCGATCACGGTTGTGCAAGTCGGGCGCTGCGCGGCGTTCTCCGCTCGATGCGGCGGCCCGTTGACGGTTATGTGTCGGTGTTAGGCCATCAGGAAAACGGGACGTTGCACGGCCATGCGCTGCTGGTGTGCCGAGCGAGCATCGCGGGTGCCGACCGTCAGAGCCGCAAGGAGCTCGCGTCCCTGAGGAGGGCGCTGCGTGCCTGCACGAAAAGGCACCTGACCGGCTTCGCGGATGCAGGACCTATACGGACCACGACCGCCAAGCTGTCGCGTTACACCGCGAACCACCTCGATGGGCGGAGGGTCAAGGGCTTCCGCTACTTCAGTTATTCAGGCGCGGCCAAGAAGGTTTCGGGGCGTTTCACCATGTTGGATTCAGGCTCAAACCATTGGCGCAGGTGCGTTGGCCTGTGGGCGGTGGCGCACGGCCGACGAGACCTAGCGGAGGTAGAGGCGTTATTCGGCAAGAGATGGGCGTACTTCAATTTCGGTCCGATCATCAGCTTCGGCCACAGGAGGGGCATGGTCACACCTGATGGTGAACTTAGTTTGGCCCATTAATTGACACGACGTGCAGCAATCCCGACTTACATCCATATGGGCACCTGCACAGAGACTAAAAACGGCAGCTTCCGGCGCGAATATTGCCAAAGGAACCGAGCGCAACGCGCCGCCGACCTGCTATTCATCGAGCAGTCAGTATTGAAGGGCAAGGAGCACGCCGAGATCGCGGAGGATATCGCGGTGCTCAGGAACTACCGCCTTTCACGTCAGGCCGTTACCAAGGCCGTGGCGCAACTCCGATCAAGGTGGGAGGCTGCGGCAATAGAGACGTTCGCCGCGCATAGGGCGAAGGAGCTGCGCCGCCTTGAGGCCGTGGGGCGCGAGGCGTGGTCGGCTTGGGAAAGCAGCAAGGCCTCCCCCACCGGGACCGCGGAGCCGGGGAACCCTGCGTTTCTGGGCCACGTTCTCGGAGCGCACGACCGCCGGGGCAAGCTGCTCGGTCTGCTCGCGCCGGTGCGCACAGAGGTTTCTGGGCCCGCTGGCGGGGCTGTTCGCATCGACAGCGCCGAGGGCCCTGCCATCGACACTAAGGCCCGCCTTGAGCTGCTGCGGCGTCACTGCGCACGGCTGGAGGAGCTAATCGAGGCCGAAGACCGAGTTGAACATCTGCCAACTGCCAACGCCGAGACCCAAAACCTGTAATCGAAGTGCTCGATCATGAAGCCACAGCCACACGCCGAATACTCCGACTCAATTCTTCGCGATGCGTGCCTGCACAGCCTCGCCACGTTCGCCGAGACGATGCTCCCGAATTACAAGGCCGCAGCATTTCACCGGCATCTTGCCCGCCAGCTAGACGCCGTCTTAAGGGGCGCATGCCCAAGACTGTGCGTCAGCGTGCCCCCGCGGATGGGCAAATCCCTGACTGCCTCCGTGATCTTCGCCGCGTGGGCCCTCACGAAAAATCCCAGACTTAACATCATCCTCGCGAGCCATGCCGCCGAGCTGGCTGAGGGATTTAGTTTGGCCACGAGGCAAATCTTGTCGAGCGAGGCATACCTTTCTCTGTTCCCGCCCATTCTGTCCGTAAACCTGGAGCGTTCACGAAACTGGCAGACACTGGCGGGGGGTTCCTATTTCGCGACCGGCGTCGGCGGCGGTGGGTTGGGACGTGGAGCGGACATCCTCATCCTAGACGACCTCGTGAAGAATAGGGACGACGCCGAGTCGGTGGCCGAGCGAGAAAAGACGTGGGGGTGGCTCACCTCGACCGCTCTGACCCGCTTGTCGCCGAGCGGGGTTGTTATCGTCATCGGAAGCCGCTGGCATGAGGACGATGTCATCGGGAGGCTAACCTCGGACTCCTTCGAGGGGCCAAAATTCACATACTTCAAGCTTCAGGCGCTCTGCGAGAGCCCGGAAACCGATCCCTTGAGGCGCAAGGCTGGTGAGTCGATCTGGCCGGAGAGGTGGACTGTGGAGAAACTGGCTGAGACTCGGGCCACCATCGGGCGGCGCGATTTTGCCAGCCACTACCAGCAGGCTCCGAGCCCCATTGGCGGCAACCTCGTGGACGTGTCCAAGATCAGGGTGATCGACTTGGCTGCGGTACCGCCCGACATGACTATGTGCCGGGCCTGGGATCTCTCCCTCGGCCTGACGTCCAACGGCGATTTCTCGGCCGGGGCTCGGGGGGGACTGACGAAGGACGGCAACTTCGTCTTAATGGATATCAACCGAGGTCAGCGGAAATGGACCGAGCAACGGGAAGTAATCATAGCTAAGGCGCGGCTCGAAGGCGGCCCAGTCGGCGTGGAAACCGTGGCCGCGTGGGAGGTGGCGGCGGCCGAACTCCGCACGGCCTTGTCCGGGGTCACGACCGTCAAGAGCATCAAGGTGAGCACCTCCAAGGAGGCGCGGGCCACGGGCTGGGTGTCGATGGCCGAGTCCGGCAAATTCTTCATGGTTCAAGGGTCGTGGAACTCCGCCTTCTTGAGAGAACTGGAGCAGTTCCCAAACGGCCGGCATGACGATCAGGTAGACGCCGTAAGCCTGCTCTGGGAGATGGTTCGGAAGCGAACGCCGTTCATGTTCGCAGTCACCACGATCTCACCGCAGCCTGGATTCCGCGGCATCAGGGAATGGCGGTACAGCGGCGGCGGTTGCGGTCTGAGCAGCCTGCACCAAGGCCGAGACAACGACTAGCTGCGGCGACGGCTCTGGTGTCACCTACCCGGCGAGCGCCTACCGGGTTAGATCCCCAACGTGCCCGGAAATGGCCCTGCAAATGGCGTGGCGGCCAATTTGAAGCTGCGCCGACCGAGCTAGGCTTTGCCGGGAGGCTGTGATACTTCGTCGGGAGTGTGCACCGAAGCCTGCGACGACATGCTGTCGCCGTAAAGCGACCCGCCCTTAACGGGATCTATCCTTTCCCGTATCCTAGTCTCGGCAATGGTCACTTGATCCACGCATCGTCGAGCGTTACCTAGCGTCAGCATCTTTTCGAGAGTGGACTTCGGCCATTCGTTGCGGGTGCCGTCAAGAGCCGCCGCGACCATGATCTTCTCCTCGATGATGAACTCCGGCTTCGCGTGGGCGATCTTGTTTCTGAAGTTGTGGAGCCAGATCACAGTTGCCCACGGCTCCTTGGTCGGCTCCCAACGGATGGTCAAGATCGAGCACAAGCTCTCGGCTTTCTCCGCAAAGTTCAGCTTCTCGAAATCGGGGGCGCTCCCATGCATGATCCTTCCGGCAGCGTTCATGTAAGCCTCGATGGCCAATGCCGAAAACGTTATCGAGATCAGAACTTGGTCGAACCAACCCGGCTTGCGCTCCTCAGCAGTGAACATGGCACGCCTTGCAACGCGCATAAATGTGTGGTGCGCCGAATACCTCCGCTCCTTCTTTACTCGAAGCTTCTCCATGTCCGATGAATACGCTCGGCTGATCTGAGTACCATCCGAAAGGTATCGGCGACCTCATTCAGATGACGGGCCCGTGAGCCACCAGCCGCCATGGTCATTGACGTTCAGGATCGAAGTTGGATACCTGTCGCTGGGCCAATTACATCTGCACGTGACCCCAGCATCATTCATCACCAAGTGGTCAAAGGCTGATCTTTCAGAGAGAGCTTCCTATCAGCAGCACTTTCTCGACATGTGCGCATTGGTCGGACACCCGACTCCCGCGGCGGCCGACGCGACGGGAGAGTCATTCGCCTTCGAGAAAGGGGCGTCTAAACATGACGGTGGCGATGGGTTTGCAGATGTCTGGAAACGAGGATTCTTTGCGATCGAATACAAGGGGCGACACAAGAACCTGGCCCGTGCATACGACCAGCTACTCCAGTACCGCGAGGCACTCGAAAATCCGCCGCTGTTGGTCGTGTGCGACACCGACCGCATCCTGATCCACACCAACTTCACCGGCACAGCGAAGCGCATCTATGAGATCACCCTCGCCAATCTCGATAAACCCGGGTCTTTAAGGCTCCTCAACGCCTTGTTCAACGAGCCGGAGGCGCTGAGGCCCGGCGTCACTAGCCAAGCGATAACAGAAGATGCCGCAGCCCAGCTCGGGGAGATTGCCCTAAGGTTGCGCGATCGCGGGATGCCGCCACAGACGGTGGCTCAGTTTATCGACCGATGCGTCTTTTGCCTCTTCGCCGAGGACACCGGCCTACTCCCGGCGAAAGTGTTCACCTCGCTGCTAGAGAAGACGCGTCACGATCTGGCACGTTTTGCCAAGTTGCTGTCGCAGCTCTTCGCGGCGATGGCCGACGGCGGCGACTTCGGCCTTGAGACCATACGTCATTTCAACGGCGATCTGTTCACCAACAGCCCCGCTCTTGAGCTGAACGAAACCGAGATAGACCGTCTTTACGCAGCCTCTCAGCTCAATTGGGCAACCATCGACCCTTCGATCTTCGGCACGCTCTTTGAGCGAAGCCTTGACCCTGACAAGCGGACCCAACTCGGCGCCCACTACACCAGCCGGGCGGACATAGAACTACTCGTCGAGCCGGTCGTGATCGCGCCGCTTCGGCGTGAGTGGAATGAAGTGCGGCAAGTCATCGACAATCTCGTGCAAGTCGGCACGAGGTCCGGAAAGCCGTCAGCTAAACCGCCGACCGAATCTGACCGCAAGAAGAACTACCGTGAGGCAAACCAACTCAAGCAAAGGTTTCTCGACCGCCTCGGAAAGGTTACCGTTCTCGACCCAGCATGCGGCTCCGGGAACTTCCTCTTCGTCACCCTCCAGAAGCTGAAGGACCTCGAAAAGGAGGTATGGCTACACGGCATAAAAGACGGGCTCGCGACCGACTTTCTGCCCCAAGTCGTCCCGTGGCATTTCAGCGGCTTGGAGCTCAGCCCATACGCCCACGATCTCGCTCAGATGTCCGTCTGGATTGGCTACCTGCAATGGAGCAGGGACAACGGCTACGCGGTTCTGGATGACCCGATCCTCAGAAAGATGTCGGGGTTTCAATGCCGCGACGCGCTCCTCGACATGTCCGACCCAGCCAACCCCAAGATAGCCGCGTGGCCCGACGCCGAGTTCGTAGTCGGCAACCCACCATTTTTAGGCGGCAAGATGCTTCGCCGAAGCCTCGGTCATGACTACGTTGATGCGCTCTTTAAAGCGTGGGGCGGCGCAGTACCTAAAGAGGCGGACTTCTGTTGCTACTGGTTTGAACATGCACGCCGCCAGCTCGTAGCGGGAAAAACCCGTCGCGTGGGTCTTCTGGCGACCCAAGGGATACGCGGTGGCGCAAGCCGAAAGGTACTCAAACATATCAAAGAAACGGGAAGCATCTTTTTCGCAGTCAGCGATCGGGAGTGGGTGCTCGACGGAGCGAGCGTCCATATCTCGATGATTGGATTCGATGATGGGACAGAGAAGACGATTATTCTCGACGGACAACCAGTCGCGACAATCCATGCAAATCTGTCATCAGCCGCGGATACAACAACGGCGGTACGCTTAGCCGAGAATCTAGGTATTACATACATGGGTGATACCAAGGTCGGCCCATTCGACATTCCCGAGGCTGTTGCCAAAGAGATGCTCGATGCGAGGAATCCGCACGGTAAGCCCAACTCGGACGTTGTTCGGCCTTGGGCAAACGGCCTGGATGTTACCCGTAGCCCACAGGGTATGTGGATCATAGATTTTCCGCCGGGCACAACCGAAGAGCAGGCCGCGCTCTACGAGAGCCCATTTGAGTATATTCGTGAGAAAGTGAAACCAATCCGCTCTAAGAATGAACGCCCAGTCTACTGCGAACGTTGGTGGATTCATGGCGAGGCCCGTCCGGAGATGCGGTCGGCGCTGGCTTCGTGCAGGCGATTTATT
>Ga0206863_1261_pt1 | contig 15402 bp, 15 predicted proteins | sample Alteio_BWOrgCont_41_FD_152634 | JGI IMG/M metagenome (GOLD analysis project Ga0206863, IMG submission 152634) | Enriched cells from forest soil in Barre Woods Harvard Forest LTER site, Petersham, Massachusetts, United States -... | ecosystem: Environmental > Terrestrial > Soil > Temperate forest >...
TTCGCTCTTCAAATAGCGCTTTGTTTTTAAGCAGAAGCTCCCGCAAATAATCGCGTTGTTCCGTGCTTATTTTGTTGGAAGATCCTTTGGGCCTTCCGGCAGGGTTGCCACTTTGTCCTTTTGTATATTTCATAAAAAACAGGAATTAACAGGTAAAAAAAACAGGAAATAACAGGGTAAATGTAAAACGTATGATTTTTAAATAGATTGATTATTAGGTTGTTGGGAAATGCATTCCCTGTTAAATACAGGAAATAATAAAAAATCAGAGTGGATGCTAAACTTCAATTCCATTTTTTGAGGGTATAAAATCATATTGTTTTTCATACCGCAAAAATAAAGCATGAAAAAGTGATTTATGAAAAAGTCATTGACCGGATGAGTTCATAAAGCTTATTTTACATCAAAGAGCGATTGAATCGAAGCTACCAGAACCCGAAGGGTTCAATGTAAGTAGCCGTCCGCCAAGGCGGATGGTAAATGGCAATGTGGTGTTGCAACCCCGAGAGGGGTTGAATAATATAGATTATAAATATCAATCAGTTTATTCAACCCCATACGGGGTTATGATTGGCATATCATTTGCATACCATCCGCCTTGGCGGATGGCTACTTACATTTAAGCCCTTCGGGCTTGCTTTTGATTCTTGCGGACAAAGTTATCCCCTAGGTATTTTATAATATTCTGATAGGCCTGAAAAGTGGTTTATGAAAAAGTCATTGACAGAAGAATAATTCTAACGTCATTGCGAGGCTTTGCGAAGCAATCTCTGTAGTCCGACAGAAAGAAAAGAAGCAAAAGAAAGAACATAATTTCATTTATATTTTTAATTACATCTTCATTTACATTTTCATCTTCACTTGGGTTACCCGACCGGGTACCCCATGGGGTGTGAGGCTTTAATTGGTTTATATTCAATGAAGAAGAACTATCAAAAAGGCAAATATGCCGAAAAAGCGAGGGAAAAATGCACCTCATTTTACACGGAACAGCAATTTAGTTTGCATCACCTAAATCCTTAAACTTTATTTCATATTTATTAACCGCAAATGCATTTAACGTAGTAACTTTGTTTGGAATTTTTAAACCCCGGATAAGATGGATACCTCAGAAAAGCAAAGTCCCATATTCCCTAAAGGCGAAAAAGCCCCGGCAGATTATTTTACCGGACTGGTTATGGTAAAAAACCTGGTTCAGAATGATGATATTTTTAATTGCCAGGTAGGGAATGTAGTATTTGAACTGGGCTGCCGCAACAACTGGCACACACATTCCGGAGGACAAATATTACTGGCTACCGATGGCATCGGCTATTACCAGGAAAAGGGCAAACCGATACAAATTCTTCATAAGGGGGATGTGGTTGCCATTGCCCCTAATGTAGTGCATTGGCACGGCGCCTCGCACCATAGCGGGTTCACCCATATTGCCATAAATCCCAATACCCAAAACGGGATTGTTAATTGGATGGAAAGAGTAACTGACGAAGAATATAACAGCATTAAAAATTAAAACATGAACACAAAAAACATAAAAGCATTTGGAACAGAAGCGGCCGATGCGCCTTTAAATGCCTTGAATATAAATAGGAGGGAACCCTTGCCATATGATGTTGAAATCGAAATTCTTTATTGCGGCATATGCCATTCCGACCTGCACGCTGCCCGTAACGAATGGGGCGGTTCAGCTTACCCGATTGTGCCGGGGCATGAAATAGTAGGTAAAGTAACGAAAGTAGGTAACCAGGTTGCCAAATTTCAAATCGGTGATTTAGCGGCTGTAGGATGTATTGTAGATTCCTGCCGGGAATGCGAACATTGTAAAGAAGGATTGGAACAATATTGCGAACCGGGAAATACCATCGTGTTTGGCGCGCCCGATAAGCATTTGGGTGGACGTACCTATGGCGGATTTTCAGAAAACATAGTAGTGGATGAACACTATGTTCTGCATGTGCCAGCCAAACTTGATTTGGCCGCCGCCGCGCTCTTGCTTTGTGCCGGAATTACCGTATACTCCCCTTTAAAGCACTGGAAAGCCGGCCCCGGTAAAAAGGTAGGTATTGTGGGTATTGGAGGCTTAGGCCACCTGGCCATTAAAATAGCCAAAGCTATGGGCGCGCAGGTAGTGGTGTTCACTACTTCGCAAGCTAAAGCGGAAGATGCCAAACGATTAGGCGCAGATGAAGTGGTGCTGTCTACCAATGCTGAACAGATGAAAAAACATGCCAAATTGGATATCATTATAGATACCGTATCGGCCAAGCATAATATAAATGATTACCTCAATTTACTGAAAGTAGATGGCACAGTAGTATTGGTTGGCCTGCCTGTAGACCAGCTTCCTATCGGAGCTTTTAATCTTATTAAAGGAAGAAAAAGTTTCTCAGGGTCCAACATCGGGGGTATTGCCGAAACCCAGGAAATGCTTGATTTTTGCGCGAAGCACAACATTACAGCCGACATAGAAATGATAAGCGTTCAGCAAATAAACGAAGCATTTGACCGATTGGAAAAAGGCGATGTACATTATCGCTTTGTAGTTGATATGGGTTCACTGAAAAATTAAACAGAGCCATAAGGGTTCAACGTGGGTAGCCGTCCGCCAAGGCGGATGGTAAATGGTAGTATGGTTTTACAACCCTGAATAGAGTGGAATAGTGAACATATAGATATGGCACAGTTTGTTCAACCCCATACGGGGTTGTGATTGGCATATCATTTACATACCATCCGCCTTGGCGGACGGCTACCCACATTTAAGTCCTACGGACTTATTTTCGTATCTGGGTACACTACCGTTATTGGTTTTTCTTGCCTATGCTAAAAAAATACAGGTATATTGCATCATAAAAGAATCATTGATGATGAAACATCCTTTGCCTGTTTTCAAAATTGATAATTTTAAAGGCGACCGTTTTTCCAAGCCCGATTTCTATATTAAATCTTTTGCTGAACATGCCGCCACGCACCAATTTATAAAGGTTCCACATGCGCACGATTTTTATATGTTGCTGTTTTTTACGAAAGGTAGCGGTTCTCATGCCATAGAGAATGAGAAATTCCCGATAAGCAGGGGAAGTGTTTTTTTTATGTCTCCTTCCGAAGTGCATTTGTGGGAAATTGATGAGGAAGCCGACGGATATATTTTGTTTTTCAATTCTTCTTTTTACCTGATGGATTCGCTTTCTAAAGAATACCTGAAATTACCCTTTTTCAGGGCTAAGCAGAAGGTTCGGTATGTGCATTTAAACGAACAGGCAATTGAAGAAATAGAACCTGTCTTCAAATTAATTGCAGCAGAATACCGGACAGAATCAAGATGGATGCTGCGGATAATGCGTTCTTACCTGGACATACTCCTGTATAAACTAACCCGTTTTGTTGAGCCGGAATTAAGGGGGAAAGAAGAAAATACGTCCATAATTCCCCATCTGGAAACTTTGATTGAGGAGTATTTCCTGGAGCATCAACCGATAGCCTTTTATGCAGACAAACTAAATGTTCCGCCTGACCGCTTAAATCATTTAACTAAAAAATATATAAACAAAACAGTTACCACCCTGATACAGGAAAGACTGGTAACAGAGGCCAAACGCTTACTCCTGTACACCTCTTTAACCATCAGTGAAATTGCTTTTCAACTGAACTTTTCCGATAACTCCTACTTTAACCGCTTTTTTAAAAAGGCGGAAAAAACAACCCCGGAACAGTTTCGGAACAAGCCAAAATAATGCCATTGAAACCCGGATTTGTGCCATACCCGGTTGAGGCCGACCTTGTAATTTTGTACCATAAAATTAAAGGTTATGATAAACATAGTGTATTCAACTCTCGGTAACAAGTGCCCTCGCTGTCATTCGGGCAAGGTTTTTGAAAATAATAATCCCTATAGCCTGAAAAGCGGGCTCACTATAGCCAAACATTGTGAATGCTGCGGTTTAAAGTACGAACGCGAAGTTGGATATTTTTATGGGGCGATGTTTGTTTCATACGCATTGCAAACGGCATTGCTTACGGTATTATACTTTCTGAATATGTTCTGGTGGAATATGCCTTCTCTTTTCCTGGTCTTCCTTATTATTGGCTCTGTTTTCGCCCTTTTTCCCGTTACTTTCCGCTGGTCAAGAATTATATGGATTTCTTTATTTACCAGATACGAACCGGATCATAAAGTAAATATGGTAAAAGCCCGTAGGGCTTAAATGTAAGTAGCCGTCTGCGAAGCGGGCGGTAAATGGCAATATGGTTTTATAACCCTGAATGGGGTTGAATAATGAACATATAGGTACGGCACATTTTATTCAACCCCATACGGGGTTGTTTGTTTGCGATATTTAACGACCACCGATTTCATCGATGGCTACTTACATTTAAGCCCTACGGGCTTTTACCTTATGCAGCTATACATTCTCTTACGCAAACTGGTTCAACTCTTTCCTGTCACTTTCGGTAAGTTCTATGGAAACCGATTTCATGTTTTCTTCCAAATGCGCTACGCTCGATGTGCCGGGTATCAAAAGGATGTTATTGGAATGATGCAGCAGCCAGCTTAGTGCCACCTGGTGAACAGTGGCATTATGGTGGGCCGCTATTTTCTTCAGCTTTTCCAACTTTTCCGCATTGCCGCCGCCCATGGGATACCAGGGAATGAATGCTATATGGTTAGTATTGCAATATTCCAGTACCGGTTCCCATTTACGGTTGTCTACACTGTACATGTTTTGTACGGACGCCACCTTGAAATATTGTTGCGCTTTTTTAATGTCATCTACGCTTACTTCCGATAGGCCGATGTGCTTTATTTTTCCTTCTTGTTGCGCTTTTTGCAAAGCGGTAAATGTTTTTTCCGCCGGAACTTTCGGATCAATGCGGTGCAACTGGTATAAATCGATAGCGTCTATTTTCAATCTTTTCAGGCTGCCTTCCAATGCTTCTTTAATATGTTCCGGCCTTCCGTCCGTTGTCCATTCATTAGGGCCTCCGCGCTGCAAGCCTGCTTTGGTGGCAATTACCAATCCCTTAGGATAGGGGTGGAGCGCTTCCGCAATCAGTTCTTCCGAAACGTAGGGCCCGTATGCGTCGGCTGTATCTATAAAGTTTACGTCCAATTCCGCTGCCCGCTTTAAAACCCGCAATGCCTCATTTTTATTTTCGGGTGGCCCCCAAACTCCTTTGCCTGTTATGCGCATGGCGCCAAATCCCATGCGGTTGATGGTAATATCTCCGCCAAGGGTAAATGTGTTTTCAAATTTTGTAGTATTCATAGTATTAGTTTTTATTTTCACGTATTATTTTCAGGGCAAAATATCTAAAAAATCAAATGGATACACTAATCACTCATTTATAATTCCATGCCTGCCAAAAAATTCCAGCATTTTGTTTAGTGCATCTTCGCTGTGCATCCAATCTCCATTTTCCAATGACTCTTGAGCAATTACGGATGCCCTTTTTCTCATCTGCTTTTCATAAGCGGCAATGGCCTCCTGTATGTTTTTAAAATTATCATTGGTAAGGCATTCGCTTAGTTCCAACGCATCCAGCATAGCCATGTTCACTCCCTCACCTGCAAAGGGAGGCATTAAATGGGCCGAGTCTCCCAATATGGTTAAGGTTGGCAATGCATCCCAGGTTTGGTCCAACGGCATGCAATATATGGGCCTGGGAATAAAATTGGGTTGGGCATTTTCAAACAATTCATACCAGATGCTACTCCATTCCGAAAATTCTTGCTTGAACCAGTTGAGTACCTCTTCTTTATTTGAAAAATCAATTCCGCTATTCTTTACCCAATGCTAGTCGGTTTTAAAGCTTAGATAAAAGGCCAGGCTGCCATCGCCCTTCGAGCTTACTACTATAATTTTCGCGCCATTGAAAGCAAATATTTTTCCGTCTTTTAATAATTCATGGATTTTAGGGCTTGCCGTTTCAGAATGGTATACAGAACCTTCTATAGCGGTTACTCCTGAATAAAACGGCTTAATAGGCGTAACGAAAGGACGTATTTTAGAATTAGCCCCATCTGCTCCTATTACTATATCGGCCAGGGCCGTTGTACCGTTTTTGAATTCCAGTTTCCATCCGCCATCCGCCTGATGCATGGTTACAAACTGGCTGTCCCAAACAACTGTTCCGGGTTGTAAAGATTCCAATAAGATATTCCGCAAAGGCCCTCTGTCAATTTCAGGCCTGAAATGTTCGCTTCCGAATTCTTCTTTCCGCTCTTCCATGTGCTGGTCATAAAAGATAGTAGCTTTATTATCTGCAATTCGCATTTTGTCAGCGCCCGGCCTGTAATTTTCTTTAAAGGCTTGCAGTAGTCCTGCTCTTTTAAGTGCTTCCAGGCCCGACCCTTCATGCAGGTCAAGTGTGGCACCCTGCACCCTTACATCTTTATTTTTATCTCTTTCGTATACTTTTACGTCCGCGCCATTTATTTGCAAAAGTCGTGCAAGTGTCAATCCACCGGGGCCTCCGCCCACAATGGCTATTTTTTTATCGGCTAATAGTTTGCCTGGCATATTTTTATATGTTTGAAATTCATATAATTATATATGACGAGGCAAGGGATAGAGTATTTTAACCCGGTAAAATAGGTTGGCAACCGGATGGCATTATTTACCGGGATATAGTTTTATGGGTCGGTTTATAATTCCGACTTTAAAACCTTTGCTTGAAGGCTGTCTGCTTTTACTGTCTTCAGTATACTGTCCTTGGATTGATCTGTTATGGCAGGTAATGCGGAAGCAGGGTTTTTGTTTGAAGTGCTGGGCGCTTTAAACAAAAATAGCACGAGCGAAGCAATAAAAATAGTACTGGTTACAAATAACTGTTTCATGGTTCAATTTAAGTTGTTCTCATTTTCAGGCGTTAAGGGCTTACACAATGCTTTTTATAACGATAGATAAGCTCTGTAAAATTGGCCGTATCCTAAAATCTGTATGTTAGTTACTAGGTATAATAACAGGATAGACTCTAAAAACGTTGGGCCCAGAGGTATTAGTAAAAACATATACACGATATGATTTTACAGTAGTTTGACCCACCAATTCGGTACAAAGATACTTATTTTCCGCACATCTTGAAGGGTGGCTTAAAGCGTCCCCGGTGAGGTAGCCTGTTTATCCTATATGTTAAGCGTTTATTCCATTGGCCGCTATCCATTTAAGCGTTTTTTGCTTGCCGCTTGTTAAATTTTATAGAAAATAATTTAACGGCAGTTTAACATAAATGGCAAATATCCTTGTGGCCTTTACTATATTTGCATTCAAAACCAAACGCATAAATGAGTACACTTAAAGAACAATTAGACGCAGAAAGAGCCGAAAGAGCGAGACCAGCCGCTCCCAAAATAATTGAGAAGGCTAGTGCTCCCCTTTTTGGAAACCCTTACAGGGCTGAATATATTAAGAGCGCTGAGGCCATACAGGAGAAACTAATTAAGCGCGGTAAATCGGCAAGGCCCAGCAGAAAGTCAAAAATGAGGTAACCCTCGTTTTGTCTATTCTCTAAAATTGGGTAAACTTGTTTTATACTGCCGAATGGCATCTAATAAGTTTTCGCCCAGATTCTCTGACACCACTTTAACAATATATGTCAGGGTTTTAAAATTTTCGGGCTTTACGCAAAAACACAGGGCTCCGTATTCCATGGCTATATCCACATCTCTTTGATGGCTGGAAGTGGAGTACATAATAACGGGTATGTCTTTTAATCTTTCATCATCCTTTATTTTAATCAGGCATGTCCAGCCATTCATGCCAGGCATGTTAATATCCAGAAAAATGACATCGGGTAAATTATCCAAACGGCTTGCCAGTAGGGTTAATGCATCCTTTCCATCTTCGGCGGATAAATAAGAAATATCCGGATTAACTTCAAGAAGGGCTTCTTTAAATAAATTTCTTTCACTTCGGTCATCATCAACCAGTAAAATAGTTTTTTTCATATTCTTCAACGATTAAAGGTTAAGGGTGGGTTGTATTAAAGGGAGCATAACCATAAATGTAGCTCCATCATTTTCAGTACCTGTCGCTTCTATAGTACCACCATGCCGTTCCGCAATTTTTTTGCAAAGTGACAATCCAAGACCCGTTCCTTCATATTTGTCTTTGGAATTCAGCCTTACAAAGGTGGTAAAGATCTGTTCGGCATATTGCTGGTCAAATCCTATTCCATTGTCTGTAACTGAAATTTTCGCGTATTCTTTTTCTTCCTTTTTCACAATGGACGCGTTTATTTTAATTACCGGGGCGGTATCCGGTTTTGAAAATTTAAGCGAATTGCTAACTAAATTATAAAATAACTGGTAAAGCAGGAGACCCGCTCCCTCTATTTCGGGTAATTTATCGATTATAAAAATCGCTTTTTTTTGTTCTATTGGAATTTCAAGGTCGCTTTTTATATCTTCCAGGATGTTGTTTAAATTTACTTTTTCAATGGGTTCGTTTTGAATTAACAGTTGAAAAGATAAAACACCGTCAATCATCATTTGCATGCGGGTGCTTGCTCCCGTTACCTGGGTTAAATATTCAAGGGCCTTGGGTGGAAGGGCCTTAGCATATCCATCCTCGAGGCGGCTGGTGTACATTTTAATTTTCCGCAAAGGTTCTTTTAAATCGTGGCTGGCTACGTGGGCAAATTGCTGAAGGTCTTCGTTGGACCGTTCCAATTGCCTGGTCCTTTCTTTTACGAGTTTGTCGAGAATTACCTCACTTTCAAGTAGCTCGTATTCCCGTTGTTTTTCCTGTGTGATATCCCTTATGGTTCCCATCATTTTGTCCGGCTTGTTGGCCTGGTCGTAGAAAACTTTGCCTTTGGTTTCAATCCAGCGTATGGAATTGTCTTTTGTTATTATTCTCATTTTATGGTATAAGATGCCGCTAATAATAGCCTCCTCAACAGATTTAACTCTGGCCTGCATATCATACGGATGAATATGTTTTAAAAGTTGAGTGTGGTTTATGGATGTACCTTTACGATATCCAAAAATTTCAACATACCTGTCGGAGCAACTTACTTCGTAGGTTTTTAAATTCAACTCCCACATGCCAAGTTCGCTGGCTTCTATTACAATATTTAATCTTTTTTCATTTTCCTGGAGTTCTTGTTGCTGGATTACGGTGGAAGTTATATCCTGTATAATGCCTAATAGTTTTACAGGCTTGCCTTTATCATCGTAATTAATTTTCCCATTTATCCTTACCCACCGGAATGATTGGTCCTTCCATATTACCCGTGCCCTATATTCCAAATGTCCTGTTTTCAAGGATTCTTCATGTGCTTTTATTCTTTGGGGCCAATCATCGGGATGGATGGCGTCGGTATACTTTTTTCGTTCAGTCGTTTCGCCGATTCCCCATATTTCTCTGAATCGTTCGTCTGTATACATTTTATTGGTGGCATATATGATTTCATACACGCCTAAGTCGGCAGACCGGATGGCCAGCCTTGCCTTTTCTTCCGCTTCTTCTATTTTTTTATGGGCGATCACTTGTGCTGTAACGTCTACCGCTATTGCCAGCACGCCTATTATAGTGCCCATCGCATTTCGGTAGGCCTGGTATATTACATTAACATAGGCCTGTTCTACTTTTCCATTGCGGTTCAATAGGGCAGGAGCGCCTTCTACCGAAATTGTTTCCCCTGTTTTATAAACACTTCCTATCCAATCTTCAAAGCCCTGGTCTTTTGCTTCATATACGCCTTCAAATAAGGGTTTCCCTACTGTTTCTACAGAAGTCTTTCCCCATAGTTCAAACATTTTTGTGTTTGCCAGTTCCACAACAAATTCGGGTCCTATTAATATACACATGGCAACAGGCGCTTGCAGAATGGTATTGCGAAGCCTTTCTTCCGCTTCTTCTATTTTTTTATGTGCCAGTACCTGTGGGGTGGTGTCGGTGGCTACAGCCAGCACCCCTCTAATGGTGCCGTCTGTATTCCTATAAGGGTGATAGATAACATCTACATAGCCGGGCGCTAAATTACCGTCGCGTAAAAAAGTGGTGGCTACCGATTGCCTCGATATGGTTTGGCCTGTTTTATATACACTTTCAATCAACTCCTCAAAACCATGATTCCTTGCTTCATGCACAGTTTCAAACAAGGGGTTATCCATCATTTCTTCGGATGTTCTGCCCCATAATTCAAACATCTTTTCATTTGCCAGTTCCACTATAAAATTTGGCCCTGTTAATATGCACATGGCAACCGGTGCTTGGATAATCATGTTGCGAAGCCTTTCTTCCGCTTCCCCAATTTTTTGCCTCGCAACTACCTGTGATGTGTTTTCGAGTACCCAAATAGCAACCTTTTTTACTTTACCGTCTACGGTTTTTAAGGGAGCATAAACAAAGGTTGCATATATCTGTTCTTCCTTGCCATGGCGTATTAACATTAAGGGTACTTCATTGGCAAAAAATGGTTTCCCTTCTTCCACTACTGAGGCCATAGCCGATTCATAATAGGGCTTTGCTTCAGCAAATGTGTCCCAATAATACTTGCCAGCAATTTCTTCATACGGTTTGCCGGCTACCTCAATAAAGCTTTCGTTTACTATTTCACTTACCAATGTGGCCGCGTCAACAATACAGATACCGATAGGAGCCTGCAGTACCATGTTTCGTATATCCCGTTCACTTTCTTCCGTTTTTTGCCGTGCTATTACCTGCGGACTTACATCCGTAGCAATAGCTACTATGCCCGAAATAGTTCCATTGGGTTCCCGCAACGCTTCATAGGTAAAGTTAACATATACGGTTTCTATCTGTCCGTTCCGGGGCAGGGTTACAGGGCGTTCGTTAGCGGTAAATCGCTCCCCTGTTTCATAAACATGATCTACTATCTGTTCCAAGCCTTGGCCCCTCACTTCGGGCAAACCTTCAAAAATGGGTTTGTTCATTACCGCTTCCGCATCTTTGCCCCATAGTTCCAGCATCCGTTCATTGGCAATTTCCACCACATGGTTTTTCCCCCGGAATATGCACATGGCAACCGGCGCTTGCAGGATATTGTTTAGGAACCTTTTGTTGCTTTCCTCCAGCCCTTTAAAAAGGATTACTTTTCCGGTAGTTTCGGTGCAGGTAACAAATACGCCGGCCCGTTTACCGGAATCATCTGCCACGGGGCTGTAACTGAATGTCCAGTAAACATCTTCAATATGCCCGTTCCTGAATATAGGTACCAGTTGATCCTCAAACCAGGTAGCTTCGCCGGTGGCCAAAACAGATTCTATCAAAGGCCCTATTACAGGCCATATTTCAGCCCAGGCTTCTTTTGCCGGAGTACCTAATATGGAAGGATGCTTTCCATTTTGCCCCAAACTGGGACGGTAGGCATCATTATAAAAACAAATTAAATCAGGCCCCCACCATAGGAACATGGGAAACTTGGAGTTTAGCAGAAGGCTAAGTATGGTTTTTAAGCTTTGCGGCCAATTATCAATAGGCCCTACCGGAGTTTTGCTCCAGTCGAGGCTGCGCATAAGCTCCCCCATTTCACCGCCGCCGGATAGAAATTCAGGAGTACTTTTTCGAGGTTTCATATATTGAAAATATTACCATCAGCTGAAATTAAAACTAGGCCACTAAAGTTCTAAAACGACGAACACTAACAAATTCAAATAAAAAAATGCTATCCTTTCTTTTTTAAAGAGGGCTCGAAAATAAATAATTATTTATTACGCGATATGTCGCCTAATCACAATTTTTGATGACGAAGAACAAGAAGGATTATATCTGTTTAATTATCAGATAAAAACAAATTTAAGCTGTAAACAAAAAGTTGCAGAAGATTGAAATACCCAGGCATATTTTCCCTTCTAATCCCGCCTAAAAAGCCTATCTTTGCGCCTCTTTAAAAAAATAAGCACCTATGATTACTGTTAGCAACCTGTCATTGAGATATGGCAAAAGATTACTGTTCGATGAAGTGAATTTAAAGTTCATGCACGGTAATTGCTATGGTGTAATTGGGGCTAATGGCGCGGGCAAATCCACCTTTCTGAAAATACTTTCGGGCGAAGTAGATGCCAATACCGGAACGGTAAGCATAACCCCCGGAGAGCGGATGAGCGTATTGAGCCAAAACCACTTTGCTTTTGATGCTTTCCCGGTATTGCAAACGGTGGTGATGGGCAATAAAAAACTGTGGGACGTAATACAGGAAAAAGAAGCCCTGTACGCCAAGCCCGATTTTAGTGATAAAGACGGTATAAAAGCGGGGGAACTGGAAACCTTGTTTGCCGAAATGGAAGGCTGGAACGCTGAAAGCGATGCGGCTAACCTGCTTAGCGATTTGGGTGTAAAGGAAGAATTGCATAATACTTTGATGGGCGAACTGAGCGGAAAAGAAAAGGTGCGGGTATTGCTGGCACAGGCACTGTATGGCAATCCCGATATTCTACTCCTCGATGAGCCTACCAACGACCTGGACGTAGACACCATATCGTGGCTGGAAAACTTCCTTGCCGATTTTCAAAATATTGTAATTGTAGTATCGCACGACAGGCACTTTTTAGATGCCGTTTGCACCCACGTAGCCGATATTGATTTCAATAAAATAAAACTATACACAGGTAACTATACCTTCTGGTATGAATCGAGCCAATTGGCACTGCGCCAACGGGCCGAACAAAATAAAAAGACGGAAGATAAGCGCAAGGAATTACAATCGTTTATTGAACGCTTTAGCGCCAATGCTTCCAAATCGAGGCAGGCTACCAGCCGTAAAAAACTGTTGGAAAAACTGGCGGTAGATGATATTCAGCCTTCCACACGGAAATATCCCGGTATCATTTTTAAAGCCGACCGCGATTGCGGCGACCAGATATTGAGTGTTACCAAACTATCTAAGTTATCTCCGGACGGTATCCCCTGGTTTTCGGATGTTACCTTTACATTGGATAAAGGCGATAAGGTGGCTATTCTTTCTAAAGAACATCTGGCCATCACCGCTTTTTTTGAAATACTGACAGGCGCGCAAGCAGCCGATTCAGGCGAATATTTATGGGGAAGCACTATCACCAAATCGTATTTGCCAAATGAAAACGCTTCCTTCTTCAAGACGGATGATAACATGGTGGATTGGCTGCGTGAATTCTCCACCGACAAGCTGGAAACCTATATCCGTGGCTTCCTTGGCAGGATGCTATTTTCGGGGGAGGAAGCATTGAAAAAAGTAAATGTATTATCGGGTGGGGAGAAAGTGCGTTGCATGATTTCACGCATGATGCTTACCAATGCGAATTGCCTGATACTGGATGAGCCGACTAACCACCTTGATTTGGAAACGATCACCGCTTTCAATAATTCTCTGAAAGACTGGAAACATGTTGCCCTATTTACCTCGCACGATCATGAATTTGTGCAAACGATAGCCAACCGCATTATTGAACTTACCCCATCAGGCGCTATTGATAAGCGGATGAGTTATGATGACTACATTACGGATGCCAACATAAAAGCATTGCGCGAAAAGATGTGGGGAAAGGTGATGGTAGCGTAATAATGAAGAACTAAGAAGTAAGGGTGAAGAGTAAGTGGGGGTATTTTAAGCCCGGAGGGCTTAAATGAGAGTAGCTGCCGATGAAATCGGGGGTAATGTCAGGTGAACATAATAACGACCCTGAAAGGGGGGGCAAAATAATTGGTGTTTTCAGATGGTTTAATATTCAACCCTTTCAGGGTTGCAAATTTCACTGTTTACTACACACCATCCGCCTTGGCGGACGGCTACTCATGTTGAACCCTTCGGGTTCTATTAATTTCCTTTGTGATATTGTGTTTTAAGCCCGGAGGGCTTAAATGTGAGTAGCCGTCCGCCAAGGCGGATGGTATGTAAATGATATGCCAATCACAACCCCGAACGGGGTTGAACAAAATTTTAGATGGGTAATATTCAACCCCTTCGGGGTTGTGGGATTTGCTGCGTATCATATACCCCCGATGAAATCGGGGGCTACTGATATTGAACCCTTCGGGTTCCTTGTAAATATAATGGTATTCATTTTTATATTTGACTTCTAATTAATAATTACGGATGAGCAGCTTCCACCAAATAACCTATCAAATAATTTTCAGCACTAAAAACCGTGAACGCACTATTACTGAACTGCACTGCGAGGAGTTGTATAAATATATTTGGGGAATAATAAAAGGTCAGGGCTGTCATTTATATCGTATAAATGGTATCGAAGATCACCTTCATATTGTATCTGACTTACACCCGTCCGTTTCCCTGGCAGATTATGTGAAAGATATTAAAGTAGCAAGCAGTATTTGGATAAAAGAAAGTAAAAAATTTCCATCTTTTAAAGGCTGGCAGGAAGGATATGGAGCTTTCACTTATTCCAGTGAAGATAGAGTTAACTTGATTGAATATGTAAAGAATCAAAAAGAACATCATAAAAAGGAAATATTCCTGGATGAATATAAACGAGTACTTAAAGAACACGGCATTCAGTTTGACGAGAAGTATTTATTGTGATTTATATTTATTCAACCCTTTCAGGGTTGTAGAATTTACTGTTCATATTTACCCCTGATTTCATCGGCGGCTACTCACATTAAGCCCTCCGGGCTTAAAATACTACAATGCTAAATGGAACCCGAAAGGGTTCAACATGAGTAGCCACCGATGAAATCGGGGGTAATATTAAATGAACATATTCACAACCCCGAATGGGGTTGAACAAAATAATCTGTTATAATTAGTGCGGCGGAGGCGGCGGTACGGGCTGTTGTGCTGGTTCCGTTATAGTAGGCGCTGTTAGTGAACTTGGTGGTGGAGTAAGCGGCGGCGCATTATTAGATGCAGGTGGTGGCGCTGTTTGTTGCGGCAGGGGCGGTGTTGTGTAAGGCGCTGCTGAACCGGGCACGTGGTTCGCGTCAGACGGAGTAGTTGTAGTAGTCTGGGTGGGAGCAGGGGGGGTATAGTAATGCTCAGTCTGCGGATTAGTATTCGGCTGGGTTTGAGCAAATACTTTCAGGCTGCCGGTTACTATCACTGATAATATGATTGCCTTTTTAATATTCATGGTATACATTAATTATACTTTATCCGTTATCTTCTTCCAAATCCTCATGGTCATCACCACCCAGGCTGTAAAAGTTATTTTCTTCATCTTCACTTCCCATATTTTCCTCCATTTCATCCATTTCTGAACCCGGAATATCCAAGTCGTTGCCTGACATATCCTGGGAGAAATTCTTTTCATTCGGTTTTCCCGGATAGTCTTTTTCGATGGGCTCTTTCTTTTTAGAAATATCTTCGGGATCCAAATCCTTTTCTTCTTTATAATTATTATAAACATCTTCTCCTGCCGGATATATAGGGTAACCGGGAAGATTCACATCTTCTTTAGGTTTCTCATTATCCATTTTCTTTTTCATATATCTGCTA
>Ga0206863_1262_pt1 | contig 15361 bp, 13 predicted proteins | sample Alteio_BWOrgCont_41_FD_152634 | JGI IMG/M metagenome (GOLD analysis project Ga0206863, IMG submission 152634) | Enriched cells from forest soil in Barre Woods Harvard Forest LTER site, Petersham, Massachusetts, United States -... | ecosystem: Environmental > Terrestrial > Soil > Temperate forest >...
AGAGGATCGGCGCCTCGTGGTTCCAGGCTGGATTGCGATGCAGGAACTTGACGCTATCGGGGTAGCCTTCCATGTTGTCGATGAGGCTTTTGAGCAGGTCGTGCTCGTTGCGGCGGGAATCCAGGCGCCGGTTTTCTTCGGCAAGTTCGAGGCGCAGTTGTTCGACCTTTTGCTGGGTTTCCAGGATCAGGGCCTTGGCTTGTTCGTGCCGGGTCTGGAGTTGTTCGAGCTCGGTCTTGCGGGCGCGCAGTTCTGCCTCCCTGGTTACCTTTTCGGTTTCCAGGCGGCTGATCTGGTCGCGGCACTGCGCTTGTTCCTCCCTCAATTGATGAAGGCTGCGTTGGATGTTTTGGATGGAGGTATCGGCAACGGCGACCTGCTTTTCGGCGTCGAATTGTTGGCGCTGCAATACCTGGTTTTCGCGCCGCAGGAGGTCTATGGCGTTCCGGCGTTCGTCGAAGGAGGCGCGCTTGTCTTCGACGGCGGACTTGAGGTCTTCCAGACGGCCCGAAGCCGATTCCAGCAGTTCCTCTTCCTCGGTAACCTGGCGGTTGAAAAAGGTGATGCTTTCTTCCAAGCCTTGCAACTGGCCCGAGGATTTATCCAAAAAGTCACGTATGCCGCGTTCCCGTTCCTTGAGGTAGTGCAGGCGCTGGCTGGCCAGGTTCTTTTCGTTTTCCCGGGTGCGAAGCTGCTGTACCAGTTCGTTGAATTGGTGTTGCATGGCCTGAAGCGCCTTTTCCTTTTCAATAAATCCCACCTTTTCCTGTTCGACATGGGCTTCCTCGGTGGCGATTTCGGCCTCCAGGCGAACCCGCTTGTCGGTTTCGGTTTCCTGCTGCTCGTTCAGGTCTTTATACGTCAGGTTAAAGCCTTCCAGGGATGCTTTGGCGAGCTCAATGCTGAGATTCCGGTATTCCTTCTTGAGCTCGTAGTATTTTTCAGCTTTTTTGGCCTGGCTTTCCAGGGTTTTGAGCTGGTTGTTGATTTCAAAGAGGAGGTCCTCGATGCGCGCAAGGTCCTGTTCGGTGGCGTCCAGTTTGGAGCGGGCTTCCTTTTTGCGCGTCTTATAGATGGAAATGCCTGCGGCCTGCTCGAGCATGCGGCGGCGGCTGTTGTCCTTATCCTTAATAATATCGTCCACCATCCCCAGTTCGATGATGGCATAGGAATCCGTGCTGACGCCCGTATCCATGAAGAGGTTGTGGATGTCCTTCAAGCGACAACTGACGTCGTTGAGGCGGTATTCACTTTCCCCGCTCTTGTAGAATTTCCGGGTGACGGTTACCGTGTTGAATTCGGTTGGCAGGAGGTGCTTGGTATTTTCAAAGGTCAGGGACACCTCAGCCAGGCCGGAAGAGGAACGCGTCTTGCTTCCATTGAACACCAGGCTTTCCAGGTTTTCGCTTCTGAGGGAACTCATTTTATGTTCTCCGATCACCCACCGGATCGAATCCACGATGTTGCTTTTCCCACATCCGTTGGGGCCGATCACACCGGTGATTCCTTCATCGAAATGCAACACCGTCTTGTCGGCGAAGCTCTTGAACCCCTTTATTTCTAACGTTTTTAATCGCATATGCAAAGGGCAAATATAACCGTTTTGAGAGGGGGCCGCCGCGCAGTTATCAACGACTTTTCAACAAAACAGGGGTGCTCAAGCGAAGTCAATCCCGATCCATTTCTTTTTCTGGCGCTCGAATTTGGCGAAATCAAAACGGTATAGCCGCCCGGGACGGTGCGGGACGTCGATTTCGTATTCCCCCGTATCGATGAGGAGGTTCATGGAAAAGAATTTCTTCCGGAAATTCCGGCGGTCAAGGCGGATGTCCAGGATGGCTTCGTAGAGGTTTTGCAATTCCCGTAGTGAAAACTTATCGGGCAGGAGGTTGAAGCCCAGGGGGTGCTCCTGGATGCGCTTTTGCAACCAGGTATAACAAGTATGGACGATGGATTCGTGGTCGAAACCCATATCCTTGATCTCATGGATAGAATGCCAGTGCAGGGAGTTGTCGAGCTTGCGTAAAGTATGGTGTTTGATGTTGACCAGGGAACAATAGGCCATGGTAATGACCCTACCTCCGGGGTGGCGGTTGGGATCGCTGAAAGACTTCACTTCTTCCAGATAAATATCGGACATTCCTGTTCGTTCCCTGAACACGCGGTGAGCAGCAGCGTCCAAAGTTTCATCGTCCTGCACAAAGTCCCCCAGCAAGGTCCATTTCCCTTCAAATATGGATATATCACTTTCGATCAGCAGTACCCGTAATTCATTCTCATCAAATCCAAAAACTACGCAATCGACAGTCAGGGGCACCCGGGGATATGTGGCAACAAGTTGATGTACATCACCGATCAGTCCTTTGTGTGCGGCCCTGAATCCGGTGATCGCGTCCGGTACTCTCTTCATGGTTTGATCAGCAGCGTTGAAGATACGGAAAAAAAGCGTTAGTTTTGGCGGTTTATGAATGCGCTAAGGGTTACTTCGGAAATAGGTAATTTGAAACGATTGCTGGTCCACAGCCCCGACAGCGGCCTCGGGAAAGTGGTTCCTTCCAAAGCTCAGGACTGGTTGTTCGAGGACATCGTGCATTTGGACACGATACGCCGTAAGGAATACGATTTCTATACTAAGATTCTCCTGTACTTTTTAGATCCGGATTTGATTAGGGGGAAGCTTTCTTCGGTGGATGATTTCGACCGCAATTTTTACAAACCAGGGAATCCCGCGTTCTTTAAATCCGATAAAGTCATCGAGTTGCAATGGCTCCTGGAGGACATCCTGGGTAACCGTGAAATCCGGATGCAGTTGATTGCTTCGGTCTGCGCCATCGAAGCCTGCTCATTCGTTACCCAATCCAAACTTGAAGATGTGGCGCCGGCGCGCCTCGCCAAAATATTCATCACGGGCAGCCTGGATGAAAAGGAAATGCTCTTCCCCCCTATCCCCAACTTCATCTTCACGCGCGATATAGGCATCGTCATCGGGGAATACCTCCTGATGAACAAACCGGCCAAGAAAGCGCGGAGCCGGGAAGCCCTCCTGATGAAGTACATCTTTTTTCACCATCCTTTTTTCGACCGGCTCAGGCCCAACATCCTGGAGCTTTCCGAAACCTTCCAGCACTTCCTTTTGCCCAAGGACGGTGATGAAAAAAAGGTAACACTCGAAGGGGGGGACATCATGGTCGTCACCCCGGACCATGTGCTGGTGGGGGTCAGCGAGCGTACCTCCATGGAAGCGGCGTACCAGGTGACCAACCTGTTGTTCGCACGCAACGTAGTGAACAAAGTCACCGTGATCAAGATCCCCAAGAAGCGGGACTTCATGCACATCGATACGATCTTTACCCAGGTCAAGCGGAATGTCTGGGTCATGCTGGGTTCCTTTTCGAAAAAGGCCATGACCAATGAGGATTCGGAACCCGTGCAGCGCATCCTGGAGGGGCACAAGAAAGAGGACCAACTGAAGATCATACAGTTCACCAAAGGGCATGAAGAGAACCCCGTGCACTTCGGGAATCTCGAAGATTTGCTGGTGGATATCTCCAAAAACGATTTGCGTAGCGCTGAGGACACGGTCTTTATCTATTCGGGCAACAACGAGTTCCCCTTCGATGCCCGGGAACAGTGGACCGACTCGTGCAACCTCCTTGCCCTGAAGGAAGGGGTGGTCCTCGGGTATGACCGGAACGACAAGACGATAGAGGCTTTCCATAAAAACGGATTCCAGACTATCCACGCCGAGGAGCTCATTCATCGTCTCGATAGCGGGGCTTTAGTTACGTCTGATCTGCATGATTGCGTGATTTTGATGCCTTCGGCGGAGTTGTCGCGGGCGCGGGGGGGATTCCATTGCATGAGCATGCCACTATTGCGGGACGACTTATGAAACCGAGCGAAAAACGGGCCTAGAATTCCGGAATGGATGGTGCGCGAGGTTCCATCCGACCATTGAAAAATAATTATGAACGGATGAAGCCAACATCTCATATACTGATGATCCGGCCGGTGCGCTTTGACTTCAATGCGGAGACGGCGGTGAATAATGCATTCCAGGTGGCTACCCTTTCCGAGGATGTTCAATTGCGCGCGGCGTTGGAGTTTGATAAGTTTGTATTGATTCTTCGCGAAGCTGGAGTCGATGTCATGGTGGTGAATGACACACCTGAACCGCATACACCCGATTCCATTTTTCCCAATAACTGGGTTTCCTTCCATTACGACGGGACGGTGGTCCTTTACCCCATGTTTGCGGCCAATCGGCGGCTGGAGCGGAAGGATTCCGTACTGGAGGCGGTTGCTGCGCGGTTTGATGTGCATAAACGCATAGACCTGACGCACTGGGAGTCGCGTGGGTTGTTTTTAGAAGGCACCGGCAGTATGGTGCTGGATCGCGAGGAGCGGCTGGCGTATGCTTGTCTTTCGCCGCGGACGGATGTGGAGGTGTTGGAGGATTTTTGTAGTAAGCTACAGTATCGGCCTATTACGTTTTCCGCGGTGGATACGGGCGGGCAGCCCATTTACCATACGAATGTGATGATGTGCGTAGCAGACACCTATGTTGTCATTTGTCTGGATGCGATCCCCAATACGGCTGAGCGCGATTTTGTGCTTCGCCGGATTCGGGAAACGGGTAAGACGATCGTTCCGATCACCCTGGGGCAGATGCATCATTTTGCGGGGAATATGCTACAGGTTTCCAATTTTCTTTCGGGAGAGCGGTTGTTGGTGATGTCTTCGCAGGCCTATAAATCTTTGCATGCGGTGCAGGTTGAGACGCTTTCTTCGTTCAATCGAATTATTCATTCGGATTTGGCGATCATTGAGAAGAATGGTGGGGGGAGTGCGAGGTGTATGATGGCGGAGATTTTTTTGCCACTTATGAAGGGCTGAAGGGTTTTTTGATGTATGGGTTGAATTTTTCCAGGGGGTAAGGGAGAAAATAACAAGTTATCGATTCGGGATTTCTTACACAGACTTCCGTATGGAGGCGTTCTGTGAAATTTGCTCCCGGGTAAATAGGTTTACCTTCCAGAAATGGGCATCTAATAGTATCATATGGTTGAAGGTTGCGCCACTTGTTCGAAACGTGCATAGATTTAATCACCGCGCAATCCAATCTCCTATTCGCATCCTTATTAAGAGGCATTCGTATGCCGGCGGCTTTAGTTAATTGCCGAAGATCTTGATAGGCTGATTCCACAATACCAATGGATTCCGACTCAGATAAATTTAGACAATTACCCATTTCAATGACTGCTCCAATAATGAATGGCGTTATGATGCTTCCACTGAATTTTTGTTGCTGTCGCGCACATTCAATGGCATATTCCAATGCCCTATAGGGATTAAATTCCCAAAAATAAATCCCGGGGCCAAGCCAATCCCAAGGGTTGTCACTGGGGTTGAGTTGACCCTTTCCATTAATGATTTGTAGACCCAAATCCCGGTCGCAACTATGGAATCCGAAGATTTGAGATGGTTGTTGAATAGTCATAACTCATTTTTTATTTTTTTGGTTATTCTTTTTTTGGGGCTTATCCTTGATAAGCCCAACTTCAATAAGAAATTGCCTCGTTGATTCCGGGGATTTCAGTGCCTCTGCGGTAGCCTCATGAATCACCTCGATCTGTCTTTGAATTTGTGCTTGGGTCATAAATAAATGGTTTTAATTGATGGTATAAAATTAATAGCCATTGATAGAACTACCAACACGCATGCATGTATATTTTACTTACCAAGTGTCAGTAAAATACCTTCCTCAAATGAAATGGGATTGTAGTCGAGATCGCGGATAGCTTTGTCGATGACGAAGCCTGTCCGCGCGGGACGGCGGCCGGGTTGGGTGAAGGTGGAGGCGTCTACTTTGGAGATGAGGGACTCGTCGAGAGAGAGTAAGCGCGCAGTGCGAATTGCCATATCATAGGGGGTGAGGAAATCGCGGCCGGAGATGTGATAGATGCCAGTTGCGCCGCGGGTGATGATCGCATGGATGCCGCGCGCGAGATCACCGACGTACGTGGGCGTTCGCCATTGATCGGAAACGACCTGAATGGGTTTGCCGGCCTCGAGGCTGGAGCGGACCCAGGAGATGATGTTGCTGCGTGTGCCGCGGAAAACAGGGCCGTAGACGAGGACGGTGCGGACGATGGTCCAATCAAGGTTGGGGACAGCGCGCACGCATTCTTCAGCTTCCCATTTGCTGCGTCCGTAGACGCTGAGGGGATTGGGGGTGTCGTCTTCACGATAGGGGCCGGCAAGGCCGTCGAAGATAAAGTCGGTGGATAGGAAGATAAAGCGTGCGCCGATACGCGCGGCGTGTTGGGCGAGGCGTTCGGTGGCTTCGATGTTGACGCGTCGGCAGGATGCGGGATCCAGTTCGCAAGGATCGACCTGTGTCATGGCAGCGGCGTGGATGATAGCGGAAGGTTTTGTGCGAGCGAACACGTCGGCCACTGCGAGAGGATCGGTGATGTCCATGGTGGCACGGGTGGTGGGAATGATTTCGGGGTAGTGTATGAGGTGTTGGCCGAGGAGACCTTCAGCACCGGTGAGTAACGTCATTCAAAGACCTATTAAAATTAGTTTGCATGACATAGTTCTTAACGGGCAAATCCTTATTTTTGGGCGCCCGATCGGCAAAAATATTCAGAATCTGCACAAACAATGGATAAAAAAGTGACAAAGATCGGGGTTTTAACCTCGGGAGGAGACTCGCCAGGAATGAACGCCGCCATCAGGGCGGTAGTGAGAACAGGACTGTACAATAACCTGGAAGTCTTCGGCATTACAAGGGGATATCAGGGTATGATAGACGACGACATCGTCCCTATGCATTCCAGAAGCGTAGCCAATATCATCCAACGGGGAGGAACCATCCTGAAATCTGCCCGTTGCAAAGAATTTTTCGAATTCGAGGGCAGGAAAAAGGCATTTGAAAACCTCCGCAAGCATAATATTGAAGGTTTAGTGGTCATTGGAGGTGACGGGACGTTTAAAGGTGCCCAGAAGTTTTCCACCGAATTCGATATTCCCTGTGTAGGGCTCCCCGGCACCATCGACAAGGATATGGCCGGAACCGATTTCACGATCGGTTTCGATACGGCGGTGAATACCGCGGTGGAGGCCATCGATAAGATACGGGATACTGCCGATGCACACGACCGTTTGTTTATTATCGAGGTCATGGGACGGGATTCGGGGTATATTGCGTTGCACAGCGGCATTGCTACCGGGGCGGAAAACATCCTCATCCCCGAGGCAAAGACCAATATCGACGAACTGATCGCCTCCCTGGAAGACAAACAACGGCGGAAAAAGCTCGTCAACCTGATCGTCGTAGCCGAGGGCGATGAGTTTGGAGGGGCCAACGAAGTGGCTAAGGTGGTCCGTCAACGCCTACCGGACATGGATACACGCGTATGTATCCTGGGACATATTCAAAGGGGAGGCGCTCCCTCCTGCATGGACAGGCTGGTGGCCAGTCGTCTCGGATACTCAGCCGTAGAAGCGCTGATCGAAGGAAGACACAATGTCATGATCGGGATCGTAAACAACAAGATCCACTTCACGCCCCTGGATTTGGCAGTGAAGGCCAAACAAAAAATCGATAAAGAGTGGCTGAAGATTGTGAAAATCCTTGCGAGTTAACCCCAACCCATCCATAGCATGTCAAAAAATGTTTCCAAGTACCTGCACAAAGAACTGGACAAACAAGCGGGCATAGAACACACTTTCCACAAAACGAAGATTGTTGCCACGGTGGGTCCTGCCTGCGAGCAATATGAACAACTGCTGGAACTGGTGAAAACCGGCGTCAACGTTTTCCGTCTGAATTTCTCCCACGGGGATCAGGCGGACAAGGGAAAAATCATCGAACACATCCGGAAAATCAACAAGACGGAACCCTACAACATCGCCATCCTGGGGGACCTCCAGGGGCCGAAGCTCCGCGTGGGTGACCTGCAGGGCGGCTCCCTGGTCATCAATCCCGGGGACACCCTCACTTTCACGTCCAAAGAAAAGGTACTGGGCACGAAAGACAAGATATACATTTCCTACCCCGATCTCCACAATGATGTGAAGAAAGGGGAAAAAATACTCATAGACGACGGGAAGCTGGAAGTGGTGGTTACCGACATTTTGGACAACGGAGACGTGAAGGTGGAAGTGACGTATGGGGGTACACTCCTTCCCAAAAAAGGAGTCAACCTGCCCGATACCGTCATTTCGCTTCCGGCCATGACGCCGAAAGATATTGACGACCTGGCTTTCATCATCGACCAGAAACTGGACTGGGTCGCCCTGTCCTTTGTCCGCAAGGCGGAAGATATGATCGACCTGCGCAAGCGCGTCAACGAAAAGAACAGCTCCATCAAGATCATGGCGAAGATTGAAATGCCTTCGGCCATGGACGACCTGCGTAATATCATCCTGGAATCGGATGGCATCATGGTGGCCAGGGGTGACCTGGGCGTGGAGCTGCCGGTGGAAAAGGTACCGATGGCCCAAAGGGACATCATCCGCAAATGCATACACCGGGCCAAGCCGGTTATCGTGGCCACGCAAATGATGGAGTCCATGATGGACCGGGTCAAGCCCAACCGCAGCGAGATCACCGACGTGGCCAATGCGGTGCTGGAAGGGACCGATGCGGTGATGCTCAGCGGGGAGACGGCCATGGGGCATCATCCCGCCCTGGTCGTGGAGACCATGAAGAAGATCATCCTGGAAGTGGAACGCACCGAATTCCGGTACAACCGGGAAGAAGACCTGAAGCCCCAACCCCATTCCCCTTCCTTCCTGAGCGACGCCGTTTGCTACAATGCCTGCAAGATGGCACATGACGTCCGTGCAGATGCCATCATCGGCCAGACCCAAAGCGGGTACACGGCATGGACCTTATCCAGCTACCGGCCCAAGTCTCCCCTATACATATTCACCAAGAAGCAAACGCTGGTGAACCAGCTCAGCCTGAGCTGGGGCGTGCGCGCTTTTTATTATGCCGAGGAAGAGAGCCTGGATCATATCATCACCGACGAAATCGACATTTTGAAGGAAAGAGGATTTATCAACAGCGGGGATGTAGTGGTCAATACCGGGAGCACGCCGGTGGATCAGCACGTGCCGACGAACGTGCTGAAGATCACCAAAGTCTCCTAGCGCCGAAGGCGCAAAAATCATTCATGTCCAAACAGCTTTATTACATTGCGCTCATTTGCCCTCCGCCAATCAACGAGGCGGTGCTGGCGCATAAGCACTGGATGCGCGAGCATTTCGGTTGCAAGGTCGCCCTCAAGTCGCCCGCGCACATCACGCTGATCCCTCCCTTTCTGATGGAAAAGCGGCTTGAAGAGGATTTGGTGGAGACCCTGACAGCTTTTAGCTTCTCCGAACCTTCATTGAATCTCCACCTGGGGGGTTTCGACCATTTCGGGACGGGGGTCATTTTCGTCCAGGTGGCGCCCAATGAAGGGCTTTCCCTGCTCAAGACCGACCTGGAAGAACACCTGGTTCAACACCCCGACCTGGGCATACGTCAGGAAACCCGCGCTTTCCATGCGCACGTGACCATTGCACAAAGGGACCTGCCGGAGGCCGACTTCCCCGCGGCCTGGGAACATTTCGAGAACCTGCCGTATGAGGCATCATTTCAAACGGTGCAGTATTCGCTTTTGCAACTCGAAGGCGCCCGTTGGGAGGTCGTACATACGTTTGAATGGTAACACCCTCGTACCGTTCGCACAAAAACGGGGTGCAGGGACCTGAGGATTGCCGCTTTCCCTTACATTTGATTTCCTCAATTCAACGACATGAGATACTTATTCCTTTTATGGGGGCTGATGCCGCTTGGTCTGCGGGCACAGATGCCCGATTACCATGCTGATTCAGCCTGGGTCGCCGACAACTATGTCAAGATCGAAAAAATGGTCCCCATGCGGGACGGCATTAAACTGTTCACGGCTATTTATATGCCCAAGGACAGCTCCACCAAGCATCCCATCCTGATGACGCGCACGCCCTATTCGTGTGCGCCTTACGGGGAGAAATTCAGCGGTCGCCTTTACCGCAGTTACCTGATGCAATACCTGCACGAGGGTTACATTATGGCTTACCAGGACGTACGGGGCTGCTGGATGAGCGAAGGCGATTTCGTGGATATCCGACCTTTCAACCCGCATAAGACGGGTACTCAGACGGATGAGGCCAGTGATACGTATGATGCTGTGGACTGGCTGGTGAAAAACGTACCCGGTAATAATGGCCGCGTGGGTGATTTCGGTATCTCCTACCCCGGGTTTTACGCTACCATGACCTCCCTGAGCGGGCACCCGGCCCTTAAGGCTGTCAGCCCCCAGGCACCTGTCACCGACTGGTTCCAGGGAGATGACTTCCACCACAACGGGGCACTGTTCATCATGGACGGGTTTTCGTTTTATACTTCATTTGGGCTGCCACGGCCCAAACCCACGACGACGCGGCCCCGCGGTTTTCATTTTGATAGCGACGATAATTACGATATATACTTAAAGACCGGCGCACTCTCCCACTTCGCCGATTTGATGGGGGACAGCGTGGCTTTCTGGAAGGACTTGTATGCGCACCCCAACTACGATGCCTGGTGGAGGGCCCGCAACGACCGTCAATACCTGACGGACGTGAAACCGGCTATGCTGGTCGTGGGCGGCCTTTTCGACGCCGAGGATTGTTTCGGTGCGCAAAATGTCTATAAGGCCATCGCCACCCAGAGTAAGGGAACCGATGCCCGTTTTGTCTTCGGTCCCTGGTACCATGGGGAATGGGCTTCCGGGAACGGCTGGTTCATGGGTAACGCCCGCTTTGGGAGCAATACCGCCGAGTTTTATGAGAAGAACATCGAATTTCCCTTTTTCCAATATTATTTGAATGGCAAAGGGAGCGTAGATACACTGGCAAGGGCGTATGTCTTCTTCACGGGGGAAAACCAGTGGCACAGCCTGCCTTCCTGGCCTCCTGCGAACGAGACACCGACGCCTGTCTATTTGCAGCCTGGCGGTGGCCTATCCTGGACCGCGCCTGCGGGCTCTGGTGGTTTTAGCGAATACGTCAGCGATCCTGCCAAACCCGTTCCGTATACGGAAGCCGTGCATTTCCAACGCACTCGCGAGTACATGACGGATGACCAGCGCTTTGCTTCGCGTCGTCCCGACGTATTGGTGTTCGAAACCGAACCCCTGACATCGGATGTAACCCTGGGCGGCCCGATCGTGGCCGATCTGGAGACCAGCATTTCCACTACCGACGCTGATTTCATCGTAAAAATTATTGACGTATTTCCGGATAACTTCTCCTATCCTTCTTCTTTTATCGGAAATGGAAAACCTTATCCCATGGGGGGATACGAAATGCTCGTTCGCGGGGAAGTGATGCGGGGGCGGTTCCGTCAGAGCTTTGCTTCGCCCGTGGCATTCGTGCCGGGTCAGTTGTCCGAGGTACGCTATACTTTGCCTGATGTGGCGCATACGTTCAAGGCCGGGCACCGCATCATGATCCAGGTCCAAAGCTCCTGGTTCCCCCTGGTGGACCGCAATCCCCAGCAATTCGTGGATATTTATCATGCCAAGGATAGCGACTTTGTGAAATCTACCATCCGGATATATGGCACTTCTAAAATTATTTTGCCTGTGATTAAATAACTTAGTATGCATAAATTCCTGCTGTTCGTGTCTCTGGTTATTTCTGCGCGCCTGTGCGCCCAACACAGGGAAAATATCGTACCGGAGCCGGTTTCCGTTGTGGATGGGTCGGGAGATTTTATGATTGGCGCGTCTTCTTCAATTGTTTTAAAGGATGAAGGGCTTCGGGAAGAAGTGGCTTATTTCAATGACTACCTTCAACAGTTTTACGGGTTCAAACTTCCGTTAGCTTCTTCGGGGTCTATCGTGGTGAGCATCGGCAAGGTAGCGGGCGGTGCGGAGGCATACCACCTGGAGGTTACGGCTAAGGGAATCCGGCTGACGGCTAATTCATCTTCCGGCATTTTTTATGGGTTACAAAGCCTGATCCAAATGCTCCCGGTGTTGGACAGCGGAACTTCTGTCACCGCCTTGCCCGTGCCCTGCGTGGATATCAAGGATTTTCCGCGCTTTGCTTACCGGGGGCTTCACCTGGACGTGGGACGGCACTTCTTTCCCCCCGCTTTCATCAAGAAGTACCTCGACCTCATGGCGCATTACAAATACAATACCTTCCACTGGCACCTGACCGAGGACCAGGGCTGGCGTATCGAGATCAAGCGCTATCCTTTACTGACATCCGTGGGATCCATGCGGAAGGAAACCGAGTTGGATAAGAATCTGGATCCATATAAAGGCGACGGCACACCTTACGGGGGATTCTATACCCAGGATGAGGTTCGGGATATCGTGGCCTATGCGGCCGAGCGCCACATAACGGTCATCCCTGAAATCGAGATGCCGGGACACTCGCTGGCTGCTTTGGCGGCCTATCCCTATTTAGGTTGTACAGGTGGCCCTTATGAGGTGGGTACGCATTGGGGAGTATTCGATGACGTATACTGCGCGGGGAATGATTCGGTCTTCACCTTCCTGGAAAACGTCCTGGACGAAGTGATGGCCCTTTTCCCTTCCAAATACATCCACATCGGGGGGGACGAATGCCCCAAGACGCGTTGGAAGGTCTGTCCCAAGTGCCAGAAACGAATGCACGACCTGGGGCTGGCTGATGAAGATGCGCTGCAAAGCTATTTTGTTCAGCGAATCGAAAAGTACCTGAACAGCAAAGGGCGTAGCATCATCGGCTGGGATGAAATCCTGGAAGGGGGACTGGCGCAGAACGCCACGGTCATGAGCTGGAGGGGAGAAGAAGGAGGTATCGCCGCGGCGCAGCAGCACCACGATGTCATCATGACCCCGGGTAAATACATGTATTTCGATCACTACCAGGCCGATCCGGCACATGAACCTTTGGCGATTGGCGGGTTCCTGCCGGTGGATACGGTGTATGGGTATGAACCTTGTGCGGCGGCTATTCCTGCGGATCTCGCACACTATGTGCTGGGCGCCCAGGGGAATGTCTGGACGGAATACATGAAGACGTCGGATTATGTGGAATATATGGTGTATCCCCGGGCATTGGCGCTGGCCGAAGTCGATTGGACGCCTAAGGAGAAGAAGAATTATACGGATTTTATCGAGCGGGCACGGTCCCAGCAAGAGGCTTTATTGAAGATGTGGCATGTGAATTTTGCACCGCAAATTTTTCAATAGCATGCGAAAATTCCTGACTGCGGGGGGGATATTTTTTTTGTTGGGCCACGTGGTGGCCCAGGAAGGATATGTCGCGCCGACCGATACCGCCGTTCTGCGAAAGATTTCCTGGTGGCAGGATCAGAAGTTCGGATTACTCATGCATTGGGGGACCTATAGCCAATGGGGCATCGTGGAAAGCTGGAGTCTTTGTCCCGAGGACGAGGGGTGGACGCAGCGCCGCGGGCCTTATGCTTCCGACTATTTCACATACAAAAAGGCTTATGAGGGTTTGATTTCGACCTTTAATCCGGTCGGGTTCGATCCTACGCGGTGGGCTGCGGCGGCTCACGCTGCCGGGATGCGCTATGTCGTCTTTACGACCAAGCACCATGATGGGTTTTGCATGTTCGATACCCACCAGACCTCGTATAGCATTATGAACAGCCCTTTTCACCGAAACGTCGCGCTGGAGGTATTCAACGCCTTCCGGGCCCAAGGATTCGGCATAGGCGCTTATTTTTCCAAGCCTGATTGGCATAGTGATGATTATTGGTGGTCGTATTTCCCTCCTAAAGACCGGAATGTGAACTATGATATCGCTAAATATCCGGCGCGGTGGCAGGCCTTTAAAGACTATACTTATGCGCAGATCCAGGAACTGATGAGCGGCTACGGTCACATGGATATCCTGTGGCTGGACGGAGGCTGGGTTTCTCCCCAAAACCACCAGGACATCGACATGCCGCGCATTGCGGCCATGGCACGGGGGTTGCAGCCGGGCCTTATCGTGGTGGACCGGGCGGTGGGCGGACCTTACGAGAATTACCGGACACCGGAACAGCAAATCCCCGATCATCCCCTCTCCTATCCCTGGGAAACGTGCATGACCATGGGCGGGAGCTGGAGCTATGTGCCGGGGGATCATTATAAGCCGGCTTCTTCGTTGGTGCATATGCTGATACGCATCGTGGCCTGGGGTGGGAATTTCCTGTTGAATATCGGGCCGGGCCCTTCCGGGGATTTTGATCCGGTAGCATACGAGCGGTTGGGCGAGATCGGGCGGTGGATGAACATTTGCGGTTCGGCTATTTATGGGTCGCGGATGATCGCGCCGTATGGGCATGACCGGGTGTTTTATACGCGGTCGGCCGATTCTACTAAGGCTTATGTGTTTTATCTTTCTTCGGAATCGGACACATCCGTGCGACTGCCGGCAACTATTCCGTTGACCGGGTTTACTTTGCCTTCCCGGTCGAAGGTGAAGTTGTTGGGTTTTGGGCGGCGGATTCCGTTCGAGGGGTCTACATTACTGATTCCTCGGGATTTGGTGGACAAGCCTGCGGGGGATTACGCGGTGGTGTTCGAGGTGGTTTTCCCTAAGTCTTAAAGCCGATCCTCTGTCGGGGTGATTCAGGTGGGGTTAATAGTTGCTTGAGCGCTGCAAAAATCATACGTATGTCCTCACTGTTTTGAGTGACTTGTTTTTCAAGTTGATCCAATTTCAAGAGGATGTCTTTATGGGTAAGCAGCATTGCCCTAATCTTCACAAAAACATCGATAATCTTAATACTCAAACCCATCGACTACGAGGAACTGGAACAATGCATGGCCCGCCTCCAGGAAAAGCGCCGTGACCGGGACCTCCATGGCCAGGTAAGCTCCCTGCTGCACACCGTCCAACAGCCCAAGTCCCTGCCCGAAAGGATCATGGTCCATTCCATGGATGGCATGAGCGTCATCCCCATCGTGGACATCATCTACCTGGAAGCCGCGGGTGCCTACAGCATCTTCTATATCCGGGACCAGGACAAGCTCATATCCTCACTCAACCTCAAGGAATACGAAGACCTCCTGACCCCCCACCGCTTTTTCCGCGTCCACCATTCCTTCCTCATCAACCTCGCCGAAGTCAAGAAATTCGTCAAGTCCGAAGGCGGCTACGTCCTGATGAGCAACGGCAGCAAAGTCGACGTCTCCAAGCGCCGCAAGGAGGAATTCCTACAATTACTCACCGGCGAATAACCATTGATTGGAGGTCGCAATTTGCGTCCTCCAATTAGGTGCCCACCAAGAATTATAAAATATGTACGTTCAGTTAGGAATAAGAT
>Ga0206863_1263_pt1 | contig 15319 bp, 15 predicted proteins | sample Alteio_BWOrgCont_41_FD_152634 | JGI IMG/M metagenome (GOLD analysis project Ga0206863, IMG submission 152634) | Enriched cells from forest soil in Barre Woods Harvard Forest LTER site, Petersham, Massachusetts, United States -... | ecosystem: Environmental > Terrestrial > Soil > Temperate forest >...
GTGAGCGCGGTGGGCGGGCTGCTGGGTGCAGTGTTGCTGACGCGGACGAGCGACTCGTCCTTTGCAAAGATGGTGCCGTTCCTGATCCTGTTCGCGACGGTGCTGTTCATGGCACAGGATGCATTCCGGAGATTCGCGAAGAAGGAGGCGGCGGAGAAGAAACATGGCGCAGGGGCGGTATGGGGATCGATGGCTTTTCAATTGGCTGTAGCCGTTTACGGCGGATTTTTCGGCGCGGGCATCGGCATTCTCATGCTGGCGTCGCTGGGTTTTCTCGGGATGAGCAACATCCACGAGATGAATGCGCTGAAGACCGTGCTGGGGTCGCTCATCAACGCGGTGGCGACTGTGTGGTTCATCCGCGCGGGGCTCATCGATTGGCCGAAGGCGGGCATCATGACGGCGGGGGCGCTTGTAGGGTATTACCTGACTGCGCACTACGCGCAGCGGATCCCGCAGCACCGGGTGCGGCAGTTGATCTCAGTGATCGGGTTCGGGATATCCGGGGTGATGTTTTATAAGCAGTTTGTGAAATAGCCGGGTCGGTGCCATGCTCAGGGCATGTCACTGAGCTTGAACGACGAGCGGAAGCCGGCTGCTGTGCCGGAACCACCACCGGGCGCGGAAGTCATCACCCTGGGCGCGGGCTGCTTCTGGTGTACCGAGGCTGTTTTCCTGCGATTGCCCGGCGTGCTCAAGGCGACCTCCGGCTATATGGGCGGGCATATCGAAAAGCCGACGTACGAGCAAATCTGCGACGGAGACACAGGGCATGCGGAGGTGACGCGCATCGTGTACGATCCGGCCAAGCTGCCATTGGCGAAGCTGCTGGAGACCTTCTGGAAGGCGCATGACCCGACGACGATGAACCGGCAGGGAGCGGACGTGGGGACGCAATACCGGTCGGCGATTTTCTACGAGAACGACGCCCAGAAGGAGATCGCGGAGAAGTCGAAGGCAGCGGCGCAGGGGCATTTTGCCGACCCGATTGTCACGGAGATCGTGAAGGCGGGGCCGTTTTACGCGGCGGAGAATTATCACCAGGATTATTATGACCGGAACAAGACGCGGAATCCGTACTGCCAGATCGTGATCGCGCCGAAACTGGACAAGCTGGGGATGGATTTGTGATTCGGCGGGTTTTGAACTGACTGGAAGATGAGTCTACCGGCTGAGCGGCAGGCGGCGATCGGCAGGACGCTGGGTGCGATCGAGGATCCGCATGAGCGGCTCACGGTGGCTGCGAGCTGGAAATCGACGATGGGGCCGCTGCGGGAGGAGGAGCGGACGGATGAACTGCTCGTAAAGGGATGCACGTCGCGTGTGTGGCTGGCGGCAGAGATGGAGGAGGGGCGATGCAGGTTTCGCGTGGATGCGGACTCGCCGCTGGTGCGGGGGTTGATTGTGCTGATGTGCGGGATTTATAATGGGGCGACTCCGGAGGAGGTGGTGAGTGAGGAGCCGGTGGTTTTGGAGGAACTGGGGATACTGAGGAATCTTTCTCCGACGCGGAGCAATGGGCTGGCTGCGGTGCGGCGGGCGCTGGTGGAATTTGCGGGGAGGCAGATGGTGAAAAATTAAGCGGCTTATTTCCTACGCCCGACAATGAGATACTTCGATGCGCACAATCATTTGCAGGACGAGTGGCTTGCTGCGCATCTGCCGGAGGTGCTGAAAGCGCTTGGCGAAATTGGGATTGCGGGGGCGGTGGTGAATGGGACGGTGGATGGGGATTGGCAATCGGTTGCGGGTTTGGCGTGCGAGCACCGGTGGATTATTCCGAGTTACGGAGTACATCCGTGGCGGGTGAAGGAGCGGAGCGAGGATTGGTTGGAGCAATTGCGTGCGAGGCTGGATGAGGGCGGGGTGATTGGGGAGATCGGGCTGGATCGGTGGAAGGAGGGTTGCGATTTCGAGGATCAGCAACGGGTTTTTCGGGCGCAATTGGAATTAGCCGTAGAACGGAATGTACCGGCGACGATCCATTGCCTGCGGGCGTGGGGGGCGCTGTGGGATATCGTGCGCGAGGAGCCAGTGCCGGAGTGTGGGTTTCTTCTCCACGCCTCCGGCGGGCCGAGGGAGATGGTGGGGGGGTTTGCGAAGCGGGGGGCTTATTTTTCCTTCAGTGGCTCATTCCTGGCGGAGGGGAAGCACAACAATCGCGATACGTTTCGCGATATTCGGATGGAGCGGTTACTTGTGGAGAGCGACGCGCCTGCGATGCCGCTGCCGGTTGAGCTCAATCGGTATCCGCTGCCGCAGACTGCGGAGGGCGAGGCTGTGAATCATCCGGCGAACATTGCGGTGGCTTATGAGGGGCTGGCCCGGCTGCGGAGTATGGAGGTGGAGGAATTGGCGCAGATCATAGCCGATAACTTCGGGCAACTATTTGGACCTTTTGTTTCCAAATGAATTCATAAGTGTAGAAGTCGCCAACTAACTGACTAACTAACTGACACCAGCTAGCTGACTTTTAGTTACCGAGGTTCCTTCGGGTTGCTTGTACCAGCCTGGGTCTTTGTCGCCGTCGAGTTGTTCGCGGACTTTTACCACGGTGAACATGCCGCCCATGTCGATGGAGCCGAAGGGGCCGTCGCCGGACATCATGGGGAGGGTGTTCTTCGGGAGGCCCATGTCCATCATTTCGCCCATGCCTGCGGAGCCCATGGCCATTGAACCCGGCACCAACTTGTTTACGGCGGCACTGGATTGGTTGACGCCGGTCATGTTTGGGATGTCGTGGGACATGGCGTTCATCGTGTGATGGCTCTTGTGGCAATGGAAAGACCAGTCGCCGGGGTTGTCGGCGACAAACTCGATGTCGCGCGTGGCGCCTACGGGGACGTCGGTTGTGTTCTCGGGGAAGCGGGCGGACTCGGGTACATCACCGGCATCGGTGCCGGTGACGTAGAAGCGGTGGCCGTGCATGTGGATGGGATGATTGTCCATGCTGAGGTTGGCGAGGCGGACGCGGACGCGCTCGCCGATTTTTGCCAGCAACGGAGCGGTGCCGGGCCAGACGCGGGAGTTAAAAGTAAAGATATTGAAGTCAGTCATTATAATTGGATTGGGCGCGTAAGTGCCGGGTGCAATGGCCCATTCCATGAGGAAGATGGCGTAGTCGCGATCGATGCGGACGGGAGGTTGTTTTGGATGGATAATGAAGAAGCCCATCATGCCCATGGCCATCTGGAGCATCTCGTCGAAGTGCGGGTGATACATGAGCGTGCCGTGCTGGCGGAGGGTGAACTCGTACTTTGCCGTTTCGCCTGGCTGGATGGGCTTTTGGGTGAGGCCGGAAACGCCGTCCATGCCATTCGGGAGAATGGCGCCGTGCCAGTGAACGGTCGTGGGCTCGGGGAGTTTATTGGTTACGATGAAGCGGACGCGGTCGCCTTCCACGGCTTCGATGGTGGGGCCGGGAGTCTGGCCGTTGTAACCCCAGCAATTGACAGTCATGCCGGGAGCGAATTCGCGTTTCACCTGCTCTGCGACAAGGTGAAACTCCTTTGCGCCATCCACCATTTGCCATGGGAGGGTTGTGCCATTGGGAGTAATGACGGGGTTATATCCAAGGTCGGACTGGGGGGATGGTGAGGCGGCTGCGATCAAATCGGCTCCGCGTGCGATGCGGGTGATCAATGCGGAGGCGGAGGCGAGGGCGGCGGCGCCTGAGAAGAATTTGCGGCGTGTGATCATAAGTAGTAATTGGTTAGTGGTGTGATCCGTTTGAAGTTTTGTTGGAAGTTATGGCGGATAGGTTCCTGCCGCCGATGGCGCGCTCGAGGTCGGCGCGGGCGATCCAATAATCACGCAATGCCCCGGTGTAACCGCGATCGGCGGAGAGCTGGTTTTGCTTTGCCATCAGGAGGTCGTAGCCGCCCATGAGCATGGAATTATATTGGGTGGTGGTAAGATCGAGGATGCGCTTTCGCACGGGGGTCAGGTTGTCCCTGTAATAAGTGGCGAGCTTGCGCTGCTGCTGAACGCGGGCGGCGGCTTCGCGTACCTCCGAGCGGATATCGATGGCCTGTGATTCGATGGTGCGCTCGACCTGGCGCAGTTGAGCTTGCAAGCGCGCAATGCGGCCCTGGCCGTGATTGAAGATGGGCAGTTCGAGGCGCAATGTGGGACCGGTGATGCGCTGGTTGTCGGTTTGATTCTCGGTGTCCACGCCGAGCTCGACTGTGCCGATGTAGCGATAGGTGCGCGTAATGCCAAGGGCCTGTACGATGCTGCGCCACTCGGCCTCCGTCGCGGCGAGATCGAGGCGGCGCGAGAGAGCGAGAGCCTCGAGGTGGCGCTCGGGCGGGTCGTTGGCGGGGAGGGGAGGCAATTCACCAGAGGCCTGCCAGTCGAGATCGGCGCCCCAGAGGCTCATGAGGCGGTTGAGTTTTTCGCGCGCGACATTCGTGACGAATTCGGCGGCCATGACGTCGGCCTTCGATTGCGAGGAGGCGGCCTGTTGATTGGCGAGATCGAGGTCGGAGATGTTACCGGCGTCGTGGAGGCGCGCGGATAATTGCGTGGCGGCGTCGCTGGCGGTGTCGGTGGCCTTTGCGGCGGTGAGCATTTCCCGGGCACCCTGGAATTGGTAGAACGCTGTCTTGGTGTCCGCAGCGAGCTGGAGAACGGCGTCGCCAACCTGCAACTCCGTGCGCGCCAGCTCCTGGGCGGCGATCTTCTTGCGCAGCGGCAGCATGATGAGGTCGAGAAAATCCTGGGCGACGGAGAGCTCGAGATCCGTGGCGCCGGGCGGGCCATCCGGGAAACGCGGGCTGGCCTCGAAGACGGGGTTTTTGAGCAAGCCGGCCTCGATGAGATCGGCATTGGCGACGCCGATTTTTTCGAGGGTGGCCTGGAGGCCGCGATTATTAAGCAGCGCGATGCGGACTGCGGTGTCGGCGGTGAGTGGGCGGCGCAGTAATGAATGGACGGCGCGGGAGACTTGCTCGTCCGTGGTGGCGTCCGCGCGCCATTCGAGATCCGCACCGGTGCGTTGCTTGATCGTAGATTGAAGGCCAGCGATGGATTGGGTGTAGGCCGCGGTCGCGGTACACAGAATCATCGCGGAAGAAATAATTGGACGGGAAAGGTAATTCATGGAGATCGTTTCAAAGTAATTAGCCGTAATAAGGCGGGAGCATCGCAGCGCGCGGAGGCGCGGAGCAAGAATGCCGTGAAAAACGCAGACACACGCCGCGGAGGCGCGGCGGTCGACGCTTAGGCTACGGAAAGGGGCGGAGCGTGCGCTTGCAGGCTCCGGAAGAGGAGAACGGATATGAAATCAACGGGCGGGCCGCGTTCCCTTGCGGACGACGAAACGGAAACCATGGCTGGAGCGGCGGCCAATGGCATGGGTACGAAATCGGTGGTTGCGGCGATGGGGCATTTTACCTGGAAAGCGCCCGCTTTTTCCGAAGTGATCTTGAGATGCCAGCAACAGTCGCCCGTGGCAGCGGTCGGAGTTTTTTCACTATGCCTGCAATGGGGGCAGGCGCTGCTGGCACTGCTGGAGAGCGCGAGGAGGCCGCAATGGTTTGTCATCACAAACCACGAGGTGATGCAGAGCAGCGCAAAGATTGCACGCATCGTCCCGTGTTTGAGAGCGCTCATGTCGATGGGGGGACCTAAGCTGATGCGAGAGTGCTGTCAAGGACTGGCGAGGGTCGGCGGGGCGATGCCGTAGGCGCTGAGGATCTTTACGGCTTCTTCGAAATGATCCGGCGTGATCCAGATTGCGGAGTGAAGCTGGTCTTCGCCGATGTGAAGGGAAAGGAGTTTCCAGCCGCGCTCGCGATTGGATGCGTCGAAGCCGTTGAATTGCTCTTTGGGCCGGCCTGATCTTACTTCAAACGAGGCGCCCTTTGGGAGATTCCAGAAGAGATAGCGTGTTTTATGTTTCTCCGAGGTCTCCGAGTAAATGGGAATCAGCCCGATGTTCCGACAGAAATCGACGGCGACCTGGCGCAAGTCGCTCGACATCCAGCGGGTGAAGGTGCGCTCCCTGAGGAGTTCGGGATCGCCGGGCGAAAGGGCGGAGGGATTGTAGGTAACGGGGTCGCTCATGTAGGTTTCCTGTTAGTTTCCTGTTTGTGGTACTGGTGAATTCTCAACGATGCGGCGGACGATCTCCGCGGCGGCTGCGAAGCCGAATGCGCCGGTGACGAAGGATGCCGCGCCGAAGCCGCTGGCGCAATCCATGTGGAGATTGCTGCCGGGCTCGGCGACGTTGCAGACATCGCCATTCGACCATGGGAAGACCTGCGGCTCACCGGAGTACACAGCGGCGACGCCCATGGTGTGGCCCTTGCCGGGCAGCCAGCCGTGGCTGCGGCGGAGTTTTTTGCGGACGAGGCGCAGGAGCATGTCGCCCGAGGTCGCGCCGAGATCGCCGACGCGGATAAGCGTGGGATCGCGGCGGCCGCCTGCGCCGCCGATGGTGAGCGTGTCGAGGCCAAGCTCGCGGGCGCGCGCGATGATGAGGGCCTTGGGCGTCATGCGATCCACGGCATCGACGACCCAAGTGTAGCCGGCGTGGATCAATTCGCCAGCATTTGCCGGGGTGAGGAAAGCGTGATGGCGCGTGACGCGGCAGGCGGGATTGATGTGCTCCGCGCGCTCGGCCAGGACGTCGATTTTCGGGCGGCCGTACTCGCCCTCGAGCGCGGGGACCTGTCGATTCGTGTTGGTCACGCAGACGTCGTCGAGGTCGATGAGCGTCATCGCGCCAATGCCGGTGCGGGCGAGCGCTTCCACGATCCACGAGCCGACGCCGCCGAGGCCGATGATGCAAACGTGGGCGCGCGCGAGTTTCTCCAGCGCGTCGCGCCCGTAGAGCCGCGCGATGCCGCCGAAGCGCTCGAGATCGGCGGAAGTGGCTTCCGGCAAGATTTGCTCAAGAACTGGTGTGTGCATTATTACGAGGAATTTTCGCTTTTTCGGGCTCGCGGCCCGCACGGTGAATATCGCACAATTTGACCATGGCAATCAACGCTTACGCTGCATCCGCCGCGAAGGGCCGGCTTGAGCCCTTTACCTACGAGCCCGGACCACTCGGGCCGAATGAAGTCGAAATCGCCGTGACCCATTGCGGCATCTGCCACAGCGATCTTTCCATGCTGAACAACGAATGGGGTATGTCGCAGTACCCGCTGGTGCCGGGGCACGAGGTCATTGGGACCGTGGCGGCGAAGGGGGCCATGGTGAAGGACCTGCCAATCGGGCAACGCGTGGGGCTGGGGTGGCAATCGGGCTCGTGTGCGCATTGCGAGTGGTGCCGCTCGGCGAGGCAGCAGCTTTGTGCGCAGGAGGAGGATACGATCGTACACCGGCATGGGGGATTTGCGGACAGGGTGCGCGCGACGGCGGATTTTGTGCTGCCGATACCTGATGCACTGCCCTCCGCGGAGGCAGCGCCTCTGCTTTGCGCGGGCAATACCGTTTACTCGCCGATGATCCGGCATAATGTGAACGGCAACATGCGCACGGCAGTGGTGGGCATTGGCGGGCTGGGGCACATCGCGGTGCAATTCCTTGCGAAGACCGGGTGCGAGGTGACGGCGATTTCCTCCTCGCATAACAAGGACGAGGAGGCGCGTTCGCTCGGGGCCAGCTCGTTCATCGCGACCAAGGGGACCGATGAATTGAAGAAGGCCGAGGGACGATTCGATTATATCATCAGCACCGTCTCCGCGTCGCTCCCGTGGAATGACTACATCGCGGCGCTGCGTCCGCAAGGGGTGCTCGTCATCGTGGGGGCGCCGGATGCGGAAATGCAGATCGGGCCATTTCCGATGATCCTGAAGGAGAAGACCGTTGCAGGCGGGCGCGCGGGGGCTCCGTGGGATATCACGCGGATGCTCGACTTCGCGGCGCGCAACAATGTGAAAGCAATCGTCGAGAAATACCCGTTCGCCAAGGTAAACGAGGCGATGGAGCGGCTGCACTCCGGCAAGGCGCGGTACCGCGTGGTGCTGGAGGCCTAGAGCTGCGGTGGCCAGTGCTACAGGATCGTTCGTAGCACGCCGCCTTCCACGCGGATGGCGGCGCCATTCGTGGCGGAGGCGAGCGGGCTGCAAAGGAACGCGACCATTGCCGCTACCTCCTCCGGGGTCTCGAAACGCTGGAGCAGCGAGCCGGGGCGCATGGTCTTGAAGAACTCCTCCTCGACCTGTGCAGGGGTGATGTTCTTTGCCTTCGCGAGATCCTGGACAAAGACCTCCACGCCTTCCGAGCGGGTGGGGCCGACGAGCACCGAGTTGACGGTCACGCCGGTGCCGGCAGTCGTCTCGGCGAGGCCGCGCGCGAGGGCGACCTGCATCGTCTTGGTCACGCCGTAGTGGATCATCTCCGCGGGGATGTTGACGGCGGACTCGCTCGAGATGAACAAAATGCGGCCCCAATCCTCAAAACGCATCCGGGGAAGATAATGTCGCGCAAGGCGGACGCCGCTCATGAAATTGGTATCGATGATGGCTTCCCAGTCGGCGTCGGTGATTTCCTCGAACGGCTTGGGCTCATAGACGCCGAGATTGTTGACCAGGATATCGAGCTCGGGGAATTTGTGCGTGGCCTCGTTTGCGCCCTCGGGCTTGGAGAGATCGAGCGGGAAGGGGAGCAATTGCGCATTGGGATGAGCCTTGCGGATTTGGGCGCTGGCTTCCTCCACGCGCGCCGCCGTACGGCCATTGATAATGACGCGCACGCCTTCCGCGGCGAGGGCTGTCGCGATGCCGAGACCGATGCCCGCAGTCGAGCCGGTGACGAGGGTGAGTTTGCCGGTCAGTTTGAGGTCCATGTGGTGGGTAGCCTAGTGGCGGATGTCTCGGTTGCGGAGAAAAAACCGACGATTTGAGAAGTATTGTTGATTATACTTTTAGTATAATAACATTCTCATACCATTGAAATACAGTTACATCTGCTTTAGCAGAGCGGACTGGATGGGGAGCGGTTCGGTGCCGCCTATTTCCGCGCTCGCGGTTTCCAGCCTTCGGATGAGGTCGAGCACATCGCGCCGGTCGTAGGGGCCGCCGGCGGCTTCGCAAAAGTGCGTGCGGCAGGCGAACGGGCGGTCCGCGTAGATGAGGCAGCGGCCGGTGCGATCCTCGAGCATCGGGCAGGAGCCATCCGGTTTTTCCGGGAGGCGGGTGCGGCCGGTTGCGCGCCAGGCCTTTGCAGCGAGGAGTGCCTCGGCGTCAGTCAGCCACGGCGTGCGGCCGGTGAAGCGGAACTGGCAGCACTCCGTGAGCCGGGTGCAATTCCGCTCCACCGGGCGCGCGGCGAGCTCCGCATAGACCGCACGGACGGCGGCTATCGCGCCGGCAGCGCGGTCGTCCTGGCCGTTGCGGCGGGACTTCGATGCGGACGTTCGGGTGTTCGGCTTCGTTCTAATAGGTAATTTATACGCCGGCGTTTGCCTTTGTGAAAGGAAGTGCGTGCCGGCAGCTTTTTCGACAACATCCAATTCGATGAGCAACCAGCCCATTCAATCCGTCATCGTCAACGGCGCAGGCCCCGTGGGTCTCACGATGGCTTGCGAGCTGGCGCGCCATGGCATCCCGGTGCGCATTTTCGACAAGAATATCGAGGCGGCGACGCAGTCTCGCGCGCTGGCGATTTTTCCCCGTACGTTGGAGGTGTTCTCCAACATTGGGATGCTGAACAAGGTGCTGGAGGAGGGGCGGCAACTCGCGGGGATCCAGATGTATGGGGAGTCGCGTCCACTCGCGCATCTCGACTTTTCCGAGATCGATAGCCCGTACCAGTTCGTCATCTCGCTGCCGCAGAGCCGCACGGAGCGCATCCTGCTGGCGCACCTGGAGACGCTTGGGGTGCGCGTGGAGCGTGGGATGGAACTGACCGGGCTGGAGCAGGATGGCGAGGGGGGTGCGCGCCATTTACCGGCGCGTGGATGGGACCGCCGAGACAGTCTCAGCCTCGTGGCTGCTGGGGTGCGATGGCGCGCATAGCGCGGCGAGGCACCTGCTCGGAATGACTTTCCAGGGGGAGCAATACGAGGAGGAATTCCTGCTGGCGGATGTCCGGGTCGAGAGCGAACTGCCCAACGACCATGCGCATCTCTTCGCGGCGAAGGCGGGGCTGTGCGCGTACTTTCCCTTTCGCGGGGATCGCGGACGCATCATCGCCGACCAGCGCGCGGGCGAGATGCATACCGGCACCGAGCCGACGCTGGAGGAAGTGCAGGAGATCGTGCGCAAGCGCTGCTACCTCCCCATCAAAATCAGCGACGCGGTGTGGATGGCGTGGTTCCGCATCTCGCATCGGATCGTGCAGCATTACGGCAGCGGGCGCGTTTTCCTCGCGGGGGATGCGGCGCACATCCATAGCCCGGCGGGAGGGCAGGGGATGAATACCGGCATCCAGGATGCATTCAACCTTGGGTGGAAGCTCGCGCTCGTGGCGGGCGGCCTCGCGGGGCGGGGCCTGCTGGAGAGCTACGAGGCGGAGCGGATGCCAGTGGCCAAGTCCGTCATTAGCATGACCGACTCCATGACGCGCATCGGCACGTCCGCGAATCCCGCGGTGCAGCATCTGCGGGACATCTTCATGCCATTGCTCACGGGCATCCCCTTTGTGAAAGAGAAAATGGTGGGCCGGCTCGCCGAGGTCGCCATCGATTACCGGGGCAGCGCGTGGGTGGAAAATCACGGCCTCGGGCCCGTGCGCGCCGGCGACCGCGCGCCGGACGCTATGCTGTACGATCGCGAGGCGCGCGTGGAGCGCCGCATTTTCGACCTGCTCAAGACGCCGGGTTTCGTCCTGCTGGCGTTCGAGGGCTTCGAGACACCGAAGCCCCCAGACGGCATTCTGGCCGGCCTGCCAGGTACCGTGTATCGCGTCACTCGGCCCGGGCGGCAGACCGGGCCCTGCGAGCTGGAGGATCGCGATTGCCGGGCGCTGGCCTCTTACGGCGTGGGGGACGAGGGGCTGTTCATCCTGATCCGGCCGGATGGGTATGTCGGCTACCGGGGTGAGAATGCCGCGGCGCTCGCCGCGTATATTGAGCGACTCGAGGGTGCGGCCTGAGAGCCACAGAATGGGTGCGGCCTGAAAGCCGGAGAATGGGTGCGACCTGAGAGCCGCAAAATCGAACCTCAGCTCCCCAGCACCCGTGGGTTGGCGCCTCAGAGCAGGAGATCCTGCGCTGTCACCGTCTTCTGCTCGCGGGCGCCGAGCACCCGGGCCTGCAAAGTCACTGCTTCCGCGCTCTCGTCAAACCGGTAACCAAAGCAATTCGGGCAGGTCGCGACGCGCTCGGCCACAATGGAGTCGCACCCCTCGCAGACCTTGTACTGGTGCGGGGTGGCGATGATCTCGGCGGCCTTTTTTGCGCGGTCCTGGAGTGTTTGCATGGTTTTCGTGGGGGCCGGGAAGGTACGGCATCGGGAGCTAGAAGGCAAGCGGCGAGAATTGCGGGTAGTGCCTTAATTTGAATCAGGACGCTCGAAATCATTTCGAAGATTCTCCCTCAAATTGTGGGCCTTTAGGCGCATCCGGCCGATCTTATCAATGAATTTGCTTTTGCCGGTGAAAGACGGGAATTTGGCTGAGAAAGTTGCCTTCCAGACTCCGTCAATCTCTTGGTATAGCCTTTCTGCGGCTATAGGCCGTCTCTTTAGTTTTGCCTTGTTCATTTTGAAATCGTGGGTGGTGGATCAGTTTAAGCGGGCGACGTTTGCGACGCGGAAAAACTCAGCCTGGGCAGGCTGGGAATTTCGATCTGCAACGAGTTCTTCGTTTGGGTTTCAATCTTGATGTATTTTCGAGGCCCAGAAAGCTCCTAAATGACCATCGGGCCGCAATAGATCGCCGGTCAGGTGATTCAAGAGCGACGGAATCGGATCTTAATTGGAGCCCGTTTTGGCCCCATTGGATGAATGCCGTCCAAGGATTGACTGCCGGAAAGTTCATTTACTTCATCCTGCCCAACCATCGTGTCGAGGGTTCGAAAAAGACCGCTCAAACGGAATTTGTTTGTGCTACCGACCTGCATCTCCCGGCGCAAATAGCCCTTCTTTTCTAGGCCTGATGAGCTTCAAATGGGCCTGCACCGCCGATATTCCTCCACCGAATTTCTCGCGACGTACCTCCCGCTCCGTCCCGCTTTAAGGAGACGGATGATGTCATTGTGTTTACCCTTGAAAAGCTTGCGGCCCCCGCGCCTGTTTGGTCTAACCTCTACTCCTCCTTTCAATGAAGCCCGCTGCATTTCTCCTGAGCCTGCTCTTTGCCGCCACCTGCCTCGCCGGGGATTTGCCGAAGACCAGGGATGCATTTCTCACCGCGGTGCGCACGGCCTACGAGCAGCAGGACAAAAAGCGGATCCATGAGCTGACGTGGGAGCAGGGGATGTCGGACTTCGACAAAAACCAGCAACAGCAGATGCTCGACATGATGGTTTACAACGGCGGCGTGGAGTCCTCCGTATTCGAGCCATTGCCTGCGGATTTCATGGATACGCCGGTGGCGTGGGGGCGGCGCATCGAGCTGACGCACAGCGCTGATGGGATCCTCACCGTCAACTTCAAACCGAACGATAAGAACACGAACAGCGCCGTATCCATGCCGTACGCGCTCATCGACGGGGCCTATTACCTGGTCACCAGCAGGACCACCGACCTCGGCTGGAAAGGGCCGCGCGACAAGCCGCTTAATGTAACCGTTTCCGGCCCCGGCCGGGACAAGGTAAAGATCCACGTGAAGTACAACGCCAGCGGCGTGGACCTGGAGGCGAACCAGTACACGCCCGGCAATTCCTTCGTTGGCCAATTCATTACGCAGGTCACCGTGACGAGCGACAGCGACGACGCGAACGTCACCCTCCAGATTCTCGACGATCAGGCCCATGTCCTTTACGAGTCAAAGCCGCTGCTGGGCAAGGGCCAGATCCTATATAAAAAAGGCGATACCACCCAGAAATAGCGTGCCATTCAATCGATGAACCGATCCCCCCAAGATTCCCCTGCCACTCCTCGGGGCTTGGCGTATTCGATACCAATACTCGGGCTCGGTACCCTCGCGCGGCTCTGTGCTGTTGCCGGCGTCCGCCCCCAAAGTGACCCCGGCTCATCCCGCCATTCTGCCGTTTCATCCCTGTAAGAACGCAATTCCGCGTTTGAATCGAATAATATTACGTGGGCACGTTTGACGTTCCTGTAAGGAGTGGCATCGTTCCCGCTGCCTCTCATCGGTACGCTGGCTTGTCCTTACCCCCTATTGCTTCATGTCCCTCTCGCGGAAACTTCTCCTCCTCGCCTCACTCGTACTAACCCTTTGCACCGTGGCCCAAGGGGCATCCCCCGCGCGCAGGGTGCTGCCGGATAGCATCCGCAACCTGGGGCAGGGCCGGATCCGCTCCATCCAGCCGCTGCGCAAGGAGCACCTCACCAAGGAGTTGGAATTCCAGATCGCGCTCAGGATGCGCGATTTTCCCAAGCTGCTGGCCCGCATGGCCAGGGGGGAGCTGGTCCCGCAATCCGAGATGCAATCGCTGTATCTGCCTTTGCCGGCGGATTACCAGGCGGTCGTGAATTGGGCGAATGACGCCGGCCTCACCATCACCCAGCTCGATCCGAACAGGGTGACCCTTTTCGTAAAAGGCACGATCGGGCAGGTGCAGACGGCGACCCAGGCCCAATTTGCCGAGGTCTCGGTCTCGGAGGGCACATTTACCTCCGCCATCACGGCGCCGAGCGTCCCGGCATCGATCGGTGCCGCCATCCTTGGGGTCAACGGCTTGCAGCCGCACATCCACCCTCATCACATCCAGACCGTGCAGCCGCTATTATCGAACGACCCGCCGTTCCTGGTGAAGGAGATCCTGGGTGCGTACAATGGCTCGAGCATCGGATTCACCGGCGCTGGGGAAACGATCGCAATCCTCATCGACGCCTACCCCCTGAGCACCGATCTCACCGCCTTCTGGAGCAATAACAATATCCCGCAGAGCAACGCGAACATCACCCACGTCCAGACGGTGAACAAGACGCCGGACGCGCCGAGTGGCGAGGAGACCTTGGACACCGAATGGAGCAGCGGCGTGGCCTCCGGCGCGGATATCCGCATCTATTGCACCTCGGATCTTTCCTTTACCGATCTCGACAAGGGTATCAACCGTATTATCTCCGATCTGCCCAACCAGCCCTCCATGCACGAGCTCTCGATCAGCCTCGGGCTCGGGGAGACAGAGGTATCATCGAGCCAAAAGACGACGGATGCGCAGCTCTTCGCGGAGATTGCAAACTTCGGCGTCACGATCTTCGTTTCCTCCGGGGACGATGGCGCGGTCACCGACGGCGGATTGCAGCCCTCCTATTTCTCGAGCGACCCCAGCGTCACGGGAGTTGGCGGCACGACGATCACGCTCCTCAATAGCGGCGCGATCCATACCGAGACCGCGTGGAATGGCAGCGGCGGCGGCGAGAGCTTCTTCTTTGCCCGGCCCAGCTGGCAGGTCGGCAACGGAGTCCTCTCCGGTACTACGCGGCTGGTCCCGGATGTCGCCGCGCCGGCAGACCCCAACACTGGAGCCTATGTTTTCCTGGAAGGCGGAGTGAAACAAATCGGCGGCACGAGCTGGGGCGCGCCGACATGGGCTGGGATTTGCGCGCTGATCAACCAGGCGCGCGCCCAGTCGGGCCTGGGGCCGGTTGGCCTTTTGGGCCCGCACATTTATCCGCTGCTCGGCAGCAGTTCCTTCCGCGATATCACGAGCGGGGCCAATGGCGGCTACTCGGCCGGCGTCGGATACGACCTGGTCACCGGCATCGGCACGCCCAATATCGCCAACCTCATCACCGCGCTCACCACCGGCGGCAGCTCCACCCCCCAGGTTACGTCGTTTACTCCGATCGCCGGACCGGTCGGCACGGTCGTTACCATTAATGGCGTCAGCTTGAACCGCACCACGGGTGTGCAGTTCAACGGAGTGGATGTTCCGAATTTCACCGCACCCGTCTCTTCGGTCGTCCTGAGCACGACAGTCCCGGTGGGCGCGACGACTGGCCCCATCACGCTGGTCGATGGCACCAGCAGCTCCCAGAGCTCGCTGAATTACTCCGTCGTGCCATTGCCAACGAATGACAACTTTGCCAATGCCACGGTCATTAACGGCACCGCCGGTGAGGTCCAGGGGAGCAACCTCGCCGCCACCGCGGAGCCCGGCGAGCCGGCGCTCGGTGGCGCATCGGTCTGGTGGACATGGCAGGCGCCGGATAATGGCACCTACACCTTCAGCACGGCCGGCAGCAGCTTCGATACTATCGAGGGCATCTTTACCGGCTCCTCGGTCAGCAAT
>Ga0206863_1260_pt2 | contig 15182 bp, 10 predicted proteins | sample Alteio_BWOrgCont_41_FD_152634 | JGI IMG/M metagenome (GOLD analysis project Ga0206863, IMG submission 152634) | Enriched cells from forest soil in Barre Woods Harvard Forest LTER site, Petersham, Massachusetts, United States -... | ecosystem: Environmental > Terrestrial > Soil > Temperate forest >...
GGAGCCGATGCCGGGTGCGCCGTACTGGACGCCGATGGTCGAGGTACTCTCACCAAACGAAGAACCGTAGCCAAGGTTAGGACTGTTATTATTTGGCTGCGCCAGGTTGGTGCGGTTGAAGACGTTGAACATCTCTACGCGGAACTGGGCGTGAACGAGTTCCTTGTAGAGGGGAACATTCTTAATCAGCGAGAGATCTACGTCACCGAAGCCGGGTCCGATAACCTGATTGCGGCCCAGGTTGCCGTAGGTTCCATTTGCCGGTAAGACGAAGCTGCTCTGATTGAGATATTGCGCGAAGGCGTGCTGCTGCACCGAGCGGTCACCATTCAGCGCCGGTCCGGTGATCGTGGCACGGTCCTCATTCTCACCCGTGCCGCTGTTGTTCTGGCCGGTGAGGACGTTCACTGGCTCACCGTTTTGGAATTTGAGGATGCTGTTGAGCTCCCAACCGTGCGTCAGAGCCTTTGGTCCGAACGCGAGGCCCGGAATCTCGTAGTTGAGATATGCGGCGAAGTGGTTTCGGATGTCGTCGTTCGCGTTGCCCCAGTCACCGAACAGATTGGCCGAGTTCTGCGGAATGGTGTTGAAGACGCTGGAGTCGTCCAGATTGTGGCTGTATGCGTAGGCGAACTGGCCAGTAAGCCCATGCCACGTGCTGCTGCGTAGAGTCACCTGCAACGAGTTGTAGCTGGACGAGGCGGCGGAATTGATCTGGTTGATGATGCCGAAGTTGGGGAACTGGCTGAAGTAGGGGCGTGAGCATTGCAGGTTATTTCCGGGAGTTCCTGCCGGATTGCCCGGAGTGGGTGCAGTCGCCCCACTGAACCCCGGCGCGCAGGTCGTTGAATTGTACGGCACCGGTACGTATTGGCTACCCAGGGCTGACTGGTTGACGTCCTGCAGGACAAGATTGTGACGGCTCACCGACCCCACGTAGCCGACGTTCAACTGCCACGCCTTGCCCAGGCCCTGCTCGATGTTCAGACCGAAGAGCTGTGCGTAGGGCGTTTTGAAGCTGCGGCTGACCGAGTAGATGGAGACCACGTTGGTGCCAGTCGGCTGACCCTGGCTGGCCGTGAAAATCGGAGTTGGGCTGTTGTAGTTCCATATCGGCGAAGGAGTCGGACCTGCGTTCAGCACGATGGATTCGTTCGGCTCGGTACCCGCAGGGTTGTTGTTGGTGCCACCGGCGCCGCCGTTGGGAATGCCGATGTTGCCGAAGAAGGCCTGTCCGGCGGGCTGGTCAAAGTATATGCCGTAGTTGGCGCGGACGACCGTGCCGTCGTGCACCTGGTAGGAAATCCCTAAGCGCGGCGAGAAGTTGAGCTTGTTGCTGTCATAAATGTAATCCGGAGTCTTCGAACCCGCTCCGGCAACCACCAACCCGCCGTTGTCGGGATCAAAGATGGACAAGTTCGGATCGTTGGTGAAGAAGGGCTGCTGGTAGTCATAACGCAGGCCGAGGTTGATGTTCAGCTTCGGTGTGACCTGCCACGAGTCCTCGGCGAAAGCGGCTCCGGTGTGGCTATAGAGGAAGCGCTCCTGCGTGCCCAGAGTAATAGTCGACTGGAAGGAGTAGCCGGCAAGGAAGTCGGCAAGGTTCTGGATGTTTGAGTCGGCGACAGAGGGATCGTTTGCCCAGGGCCCAAGCACGCCGCCGGTACCGAAATTGAAGGCGCCGCGACCGCCCCAGTTGTAATAGAGGTCGATGTAGGCCCGGCGATACTCAAGACCGAGGCGCAGCTGGTGCCTGCCGACCGTCCAGGAGAGTGTGTCCGAGATATGGCCGGTAATGTCGTTTGCGGCCCGAAGTCGGAGTGACGCCGATCGCGTCGAAGCCGTTGATGGCGATCTGTGGAGAGCCCGACAGGCTGGCGCCCGTGTTGAGACCGGCCAGCGCCAAAGGATCCTGGCCGTGGTTCGCATCGGCGAAGGACTGCGTGAAGTAACTGACGCCGGCGGCAACCTGATTGACCATATTGGGACGGAGGCTGTAATTCCAGACCACATCGTAGTTCTGGATATGCGAGGGAACGGTCTGGAAATACTCCGGCAGGTAAGAGCAGACATACACGCAGGAAGGAGCCTGGGCATAGCCCTGGCCGAAATACCAGCGTCCCGACAGGTGGCTCTTGTCGCTGAAGTTGTGGTCGAGCTTGGCGACGATGTTATGGCTGTAGCCGTTTTGCGGCGCACTGCTCTGATAATTGTTCGGGGTTGCAGGAAGGTTGGCAATCTCAGTCGGATCCCATAGCGTGCTCAAGATCTGCTGTGAAACCTGGCTAGGCTGGACGCCGTATTTGTTCAACTCGGCAAGTGCCAGAGCCTGGTAGGCCGGCGAGGGCTCGGTGACGGTATTCGCCTCGCCGATGACAAATTTCTGCTCCTCGTAGGTGAGGAAGAAGAAAGTATGGTCGTGCCATATAGGGCCGCCGAGCGAACCACCCCAGTTCTGGTTGCGCAGCGGCAGCTCCGGCGAGCCGGGAGCCACAAAGGGCGAAGTTACGGCCAGCGCCTCGTTGCGGTTGAAGTAATAAGCGGAGCCGTGGAAGTGATTTGAGCCAGACTTGGTGGTGATGTTCAGGTTGCCGCCCGGGCTGCGTCCGGTTTCACTGTTGCCCGTCGTTTGCAGCGAATATTCGTCGAGCGCGTCAACGGGATAGATGACGCCGGCGATGCCGCTAATGCCGCCCTGATTAACAGCGTCCGCGTTCAGGTAAAGATCGTTGTTATCCGTGCCGTCAATAGTGTAGTTAATCTGGTTACTACGCATACCGTTAACCGAACCAGAGTTGTTGTAGCCGGAGAAAGACGCCGAGGTGCCGAGAAGCTGTGTGAAGTCGCGGCCGTTGAGGGGCACATCCTGCAGAGCTTTCGAGTCGAGGGTAGTCGTCTGGGTGACGGTGGTGGTGTCGAGCGAAAGAGTATTGGCAGACACTTCGACCGTGGAGGCTTGTTGCGCAACCGTCAGCTTGATAGGCAGCGTATGAATCTTGCCTGCGAGCACCTGCACGTCATTGATCTCGGTGCTCTGGAAACCGAGGGCTTGAATCTTGACCGTGTAGGTATCCTGCGGAAGGTCGCTAAACGAGAATTCGCCGGCGCCGGACGAAACGGTTTCGCGACTGACCCCGGTCGCCACGTCGATAGCCGTCACGTTTGCGCCGGCAAAGACTGCACCCGAGGGATCGGTGATTGTGCCGTTGATGCTGCCGCGGAAGGTCTGCGCCAGCGTCGGGATGGACATCAAAAACAGGAGGGCGAGCATAGCTGGCAATGACGCCAGCAATCGTCTATTGAATTTCATTGTGGCCCCTTCATAGGAAAAAATAAGCGCCCGGCGTCTGCGTGCATTTAGCTGCCGCAGCCGTCGGAAGTTGTAGTTTGCAGATACGTAGCCGGGAGTTAACCGAACATAGCGCTTACGAGTACTGCGTTACTACATATTTTTCATTTCTCATCGATGATCAGGTGAGATGTTCGAAACATTTCGGGAAAAAATCGGCCACCGGAAGAACTGGCGGCAGAGGCCCATACGCCGACAGCAACAGCAACAGGAACGGTAATGCGGGTTTGTGGGCCTCATCAACATAAATTGAACCGATAGTAACACGACTGCAACATTATGTGGTGCGCTTATAGACAATTACGCTCTTGCTTTCGGGCGCGTATTATCTTTCGATCGACTCCATCTTTCCATTCAGGGTTGCTATTGGCCTGCGCTCAAATTCTGTATCTGGATGATAGAATTCCACTCATCTTCAGAAGCAAAATGTCTGTCATATACATCGGCGAAGAGACGCGCACAATCCAAAGTCACAGCTAAACAGGCGTTTTGCAGAATCGCCCAAATAGCAAACAAACTGTATCGATAACCCCGGCATCGAGTGGTCACACGTGGCACTCGATCCAATGGAGAAGCTCATGCGGCATGTCAAATTGGTTTGCGAATACTGCCCGACTCACAACCACAAGCCTCCGTTCCCCGATGGCCCTCGGGATTGGGAGATGCACCCATCGTGGATTGCGGGAATGGGAGCCTTGAATGCCTACGGCGACTGGGTGAGTTCAGTCGTGTTGCCAATCGCCTTCCAGTGGATCGAGGAACACAAGGTAGAGGTTTACGCTTCAGTACTGGAGGATCTTAAGGACGACGTCGGCGTGGTGATGGCTGCCGCCTTCAGGCTGGTTAAAGAGCTTCCAGCCTACAAAAACGGGATGGAAAAGAGCGCCGAGTACGAAGCGAGCGTTGCGAGTGGGACTCACGATGCATCGAAGACCAATCCGGTATGGACCGGTATTGTGAAAAAGGTAAGAGCCAGCACGGAGGAAGCATTCGCGGAGCAATCGTCGCTTCTGGGAGATGTACCTGAATAAGGCTGGCACGCGGACAGTGGCACTGTAGCCGGTCTCATCCACATTGCGGGGGTATCACAAAACCAGAGACGCTGTATTCCGAAACCGTGACATTCAAGTCGTAGCAACCATCGGGGCCGAGTTCCGAGCGATAGGTCGCTTTGGTGGGACCCTGGGCAATGCTGGATAGGGCACATGTTCTCTGGTTTTGTCGTAGTTGTGCGAGTGGGACCCAATAACGAAGCAAGCTCCCTGAAGTAGCAGGACGTTAGCTTTCACAAAGCTGGATATCCATTTCAGCCTGGATGACGCAATTGCGTCCACTGCTTTTGGCCCGGTAGAGAGCTACATCGACGGCTCGGATTACGGTCTCAGCCTCATGCTGAAACGGCAAAGCCGAGGCCACGCCAAAGCTTGCGGTTACCTGCAGCATTGTCTCGCCATCCATAATGCGTGCCGATTGCACGGCCACGCGCAGCTGTTCGCCGCGGATAAGCGCGCTTTCAATTCCGCAATTTGGCAGGATCAGTAGAAATTCCTCGCCACCATACCGACCCACGCAATCATAGGGACGCAGAGAGCGCGTAAAGATTGTGCCGATCTCTTTTAAGACCAGGTCGCCTGCCAGGTGGCCAAAGCTATCGTTGATTTTCTTGAAATGGTCAACATCTACCAGGATCACGCTCAGCGGCGTCCCATCGCGAAGTGAGCGGTTCATCTCGTCGCCCAACCGGTCAACAATCACCCGGTGATTCCACAGTCCAGTCAAGCCATCATGCTCGGCGTGGTGCCGCATCCGGTTGCTTTCGTGCAGCAGTTCCATCTTCTCCCGTTCCAGCGCATCCTGACGGCGCTGATCCTCACGAATGCTGTTATAGACCGCGTAAACAATCGCGGCGAGGAGAAGTGCTCCGGCAAGTGTGGTTAGGGAGATCCCATTGCCATCAATGAAAAAAAAAGGTGAATCAATCTTGTCCGCGATGGGCCAACCGGTGAATTGGCGGCCTTGTTTGACGATGTTGCTGAAGACGATCATCATCTCGTCGAGGAAGGCCATGATGGCTACCAGCCAGCCGGTCGAGTCAAACTGCTTGCGCCGGAAAAGCGCGTAGCCCACCAGGACCAGAGGAAAAGCTTCAAACAGAACAGTAAGGAAGGTCAATACAGCATCGGAGACTTGGACAAGGCCAGCCCACTGCGGATTCCAAGTAAGGGCAACCAGCATTCCATCCAATGCGGCGTTGACGGTGTAAATGCAAGCGAGGATCCGCGTAAGGCGGCAAATGGCGCCGTTCTCATGGAGAGGAAGAAGCCAAAGAAGTAGAAACCAGAGCGATATGTCCTGCATGGCACACAGGAGCTGTGAAGCTCCCATCGCCAGAGGGTAGGGCCAGCCCAGGTGAGCATTCACGAGCACGAGAATAGCCGGTTGAGCAAGCGCAAAGCCTGTCGTCCAGAACAGGACCCACCGGCTGGGAACGCGCAGCCAGAGAAGAAAACTCAAGAAGGCAATCACGGCACAGAGAAGATTGGCGCCAAAGTGGAGTTGCCGGCTGCGCAGCCACTGAAACTCATACGCGGCCTTGGCAGTCGCAATGGCTTCGGGACTCCCGATCAAAGGGGCAGCGTCAAAACCGCCACGCTCACTGGAATCGTCGGAGAGCAGAGGAGCCTTCCAAACGCGCACAGCCAGGACGCCGCGCTGCACCTGGCCAAGTTCAAAGGTTTGCATCGGCTGTGAAATGTACCAAACAGGGCGCGGAGGCAGCTTGCCGTTACGCCCGATAAGTGAGCCGTTCCAATAGATTTCGTATGGATCATGGATCTTGGGCACCAGAAGCGAAAACTCCTGGGGTACCCCAGGGGCTCGGATGAGCGCGATAGAACACCGGTACCAGGCAAAACCTGTGAGGTGGGCGTGGCCCTCCTTGCCCCATGGCTGGTCTGCGCTGAGCAGCTCCCAGTCAGAACTGTCGAACGTGGGACTTGCCCATGCGGGATCGTCTCCAGGATGGAATTGCCATGGGCCACTGAGTGCGAAAGTTCCCTTGCCGAGGTCCTCAATAACGAGAGGAGCACCCGGCGTGCTCTTCGTGCTTGCTTGCATCGCGTGCACCCAAGGGGCGGCGAAGACAAGCAGAACCATGGCAGCTATGCGGCGCAGGGCAAAATAGCCTGAAGGCATACTGTTTAGCATACAAATTTAACTTCAGCTTTGTACGGAAATTTGGGAATTGGTCCACATCCCTAGGGCATGCGGACCCGATGGCGGAATGAAGATCGGTCAGCCCGGTTGAGAAACCGCAACTTGCAGACATAGGTAGCCCTGAATTCGCACTCCTCGGAGCTCATCATTGCTATAGAAGAATCATAGTAAACCCGATGTAGGTGTCCATCCTTGCAGTTTGTCGGCTCCCACGGGCAAGTTCTCGTCCATGGCTTTTCAGGAATTATCTCTCATATCGTAGGTTTGGAACGGAACCACACGAATCCGCTCCGCACGAGCGCGGGGCCGTTTCTTCGGTGCAAGGGTCCTATTCCTTCGCCGAAGCCTGTTTCGTGTTCCTTACGCTAACAGGCTTCGGCAATCATTCATTCCGTGCTCGATTGTCACGCCGCACAATGACTGTGCGCCTCGGTGGGCGGGCTACGCTTCTAGGGCATCACCCTTGCAGCCGGGATGGCCGCAATCGCAGATCGCTTCTACTGATCCCTTAATACTCTCGCAATGGGCACTGCAAAATTTCTGTCCATCTGCAGGAATACAGCTACAGGCTGGGTTTGCGCATTTCTTCGCGTCAGACATGGGTTCTCCTCGGAAGGCCTGGTTGGCCGTTCCTTAGCTTGGATGCATGCAAGCTCTTGGGCCGCAAGGTGAATATCAGCACACAATATACAAATGTCCGGGACGCTGGCCAGGGACGGGATATCTATATTCTTCCCCGTTACTTTTCCAATAAGTACCCAACCACCAACGCGCTCATCAACATGCACTAGCCACAAATAATGTTCACACAAGTAATAAGCTGTTTAAGTCTTAGTTGAAGATGGAGCTACTCTAGTGAGAGGCATTGTCCCCTAGAACTTGTTTTAGCCGTTGCTCGCTTACTGCATCCATTATTTCCATATTGTGCTGGTCTTCAAGGTCGCGATGGAATTGCGTACTAAGATGGGCAAATAAGACATTTGCATCTTCCTTACGGCCCGCAGCTGCATAAGCCCGCGCCAGAATATACGCCGCGCCATGCAAATTAGGATCGATGTTATGGGCCACTTCGAGATCAACAATCGCTTGTTGCGGATGATGATCTTCCAGCAGCAGGCGTCCCCTTAGAGTTCTCGCAGAAACTGATTTAGGGTTTATTTCGATAGCTTGATTCAGTTCAATCAAGCTATCTTTAGTTTTTGAGGCATCGATCTTCAGTATGCATTCGGCAAGTAGATAATGTAAGTCCGAGTCGATGATTCCGGACGCAATGGCTGCCTTCAGCTCGGCGATTGCCCTCGTGAAGTTATTCTGTTTGTAGTCTGTCAGAGCAAGGAAAAATCGCGGCTCAGCCTGGCGCGGCGATAACTGAGCGGCTTTCTCAAAATCGCCATGCGCCTTAGCCAAGTTGCCTAACAAAGTATCGGCGGCGCCGAGCACAACAAACACCTCGGAATCGTGGGGAAAGTTCAGAGTGGCTTGATTTGCAATATCGGCGGCGCGTGCAAAGTCTGCGCTGTCGGCAAAAAGGGCCACCAGATTCAGATATGCGAGCAGGTCCTGCGGATTCTGCCGGAGCTCTTCGGCCAGAATGGGATAAGCGTCCTGATAGAGACCGAGCTTCGAGTAGGAGACGCCGAGAAGATTGGCACCCTTCGCGTCTAATAACCCTTGCGCTTGGAGACTCTTCAGCGTTGCAACTGCGCCTTGTGAGTCTCCAAGCTCGAACTGGCCAAGAGCCACTGCATATTGATGAGTCGAAGGATCGGGAACATTGAGAGGCACAGTCTCAAGAATCTTCAGCGCCGTTTTGAAATTGCGTGCCCTTCCATAAAACCAGCCAAGATTAAACCTCTCAAGATCGGTGAGACTGTGGCATTCTTGAAGTTGATCGAGCGTCACCTCGGCTTCTTCATAATGTTTTAGCTTCAGCAAGCCGTCTGCTTTTGTAAAAACTGATTGGGCAGCGCAAACTTCAGGGGTTTGCGCGCAGCAATAAGAGACGGAAGTGGCAAGCAGTAGCAGGCCCGCGGCGTAGTGCGTCATCCTGCCGTATTTACACTTATGAATGCTCAGCTCCGGTTTGACCATCTTTCATACTCGCAATACTTTTACGCCCGCATGCCGAAAAGGCTCGATAAGTTCATCGCTCGCCTCCGTGTCAGTAATCAGCATGTGGAGATCCGTGGCTTGGCAGATGCGCCATCCTGCGACCTTTCCGAACTTGCTGTGGTCAACCACCGCAATTCTGCGGCGGGAGAGTTTGACCATCGCGGAGTTAAGGTTCGCTTCATCAGAACTCAGACAACTTGCCCCCCAAGTGCTGTCGAGGCCATCTGCGCCGATGAACAGTGTATGGATCAGCATCGGCTGCAGACTCTGGATTGCTGTCGGTCCCACTAATGAAAACCAATCGCCACGCAGGTGGCCGCCGGTAACAAAAACGTCAAGATCTTTCCGTTTGGAAAGCTCCATGGCAATGTTGACGGTGTTCGTTACGATTGTGATGTTCTGATTGAGTGGAAGACCACGAATTACCTCCAAGGTCGTTGTGCCAGGCGTTAATGCAATCGTCTCGCCTTTTTCAATCAGTGCTGCCGCTGCACGTCCAATGCGGCGCTTCTCTTCAGAGAACTTCTCCAGATGTGCTTGAAATGATCTGTCATTCTTGAATGGTTCATAAAAGAGCGGTTCGATGGACACCGCACCGCCATGGGTCCTCTGTAGCAATCCGTCGTGTTCCAGTTGATCCAAGTCTCGACGGATCGTGACCATCGATGCGCCCAATTCAGCGCTTAAAAACTCAACGGTCACGGTGCCGGAGTGGCGCAGTCTCTCTAGAATTGCGTTAAGGCGCAGTTGTTGCTTACCGGACGAAGCATTGTGATAGCTGTCCGTTCCCGACGACCCACTCTCAGGCTGAGTTTTTCTTGCCACTATTGCCGACCCCACATACGTTGAATTTCTTCGAGTGACTTTCCTCGCGTTTCAGGAACCCACTTCCATACAAAGACAAACGTTACCAGAGAGAGAAGTGCATACAAAAGGAAGGCGGCCGAGGTGCCGAGCGCCTCGACGATGGAAAGAAAGGTTAGCGTCACTACCAGGCATGCGGTCCAGAGTGCAGTTGTGGCCAGAGAGGTGGCGCGTCCGCGGACTCGTGTGGGAAAAATTTCGGACATATATACCCAGACGCCCGGTCCCAGTCCGACAGCGAAAAAAGCGACATACAGCAGCACGCTGCCGAAAATAACAGCCGGTGCGATGGTTGCTACATGAAGCGCGATTGCCAGGACCGTGAGCGAAACCGCCATGCCCCCCGACGCGACCAGAAAAAGCCCGCGTCTTCCCCAGCGATCGATAAAAATCATAGCTACAAGGGTACATAGCAGGTTCACCAGCCCCACCACGACATTCGCGCCCAGCGCTGCCTTGGCCGATTCGCCATGGAAATGTTCGGTGAAGAGAACGGAGCCATAATAGAGAACTGTATTGATCCCGGAAATCTGTTGGAGCACAGCGAGTGACACTGCGACAAAGACCCGCTTCCGGATTTCCGGTGCAAAGAGTTCTCCAGAGTCGCTGCTTTTTTCAGATACAGCAAATTCAATTGCAACCAGTTCTGTCTGTGCTTCTGCCGCGCCCGCAATCTTGGCCAGGACAGCATAGCCTGCCTCGCGGTATCCGCGGGTGATTAGCCACCGTGGGCTCTCGGGGATGAACATCAATCCGAAGAGAAATCCGGCAGCGGGAATCGCTGCAACGCCGAACATCCAGCGCCAGCTTGTTTCGCCCAGCGCAGCCAGTTGCCAGTTTGTGAGGTACGCGGCCAGAATGCCGATCACGATGGCCAGCTGATTCAGCGATACCAGCTTTCCCCGGCTGTTCCGAGGCGCGACCTCCGAGATATATACCGGTGTCAGGGCCGACGCCAGACCGATGGCGAGACCGCCGGCAAACCTTGCCAGAGAGAAGACGATAAAGCTGCCAGCTAAGGCGCTGCCGATTGCCGAGGCGGTGAAGAGCAGCGCTGCGCCCATTAGGCTCTTGCGCCGGCCCAGGCCGTCGCTGAATTTTCCGGCGCTCGCCGCGCCAATCAAACATCCCAGGAGTAGGGAACTGGCGGCGATCTCCGTAAGCAGGCTGCTGAGCGCAAATTGCCTGCGCAGGAAAACGAGGGCTCCATTGATAACTGCTGTATCAAAGCCGAACAAGAAGCCTGAAATGGCGGCGACGGAAGCCACCATCCAAACGTAGAACCGATTCGCTTCCAGATCGCCAGAGAGCGGCTGCTCCAACGTGGCGCGGTCCGACATGAAGCCTCCAAAAACTGACACCAGATGGCGTCGAAGCACAACTTCTTACTTATTCCGTATTAACTGTTTACTGCAATTGAGTCAACTAAATTCACAGTTTCGAAAATAATTATGAACGATTGGAGCCAATTCAACGATCATTCAATCATTCCGCTTGTGTTTTTACGATAAGCGGAGATATGCTTGCTCGATCCAATGAAATCGCTAGAGAAAGCAGCTACTGATAGAGGAATCCGCGTCGATTGGCTTCTTGGAGACATGTGCGGCACGCCGATGCAACATTCTGTGAAGAATCTTGGACATCTGGATGGCGTTTTCCATGACCGGGAGGCCTGGCAATCGATGGATCCCCAGACCATCGTGTATTCCGTTCAATGGCAGGAGCCGGTGCTGCCGAATACTGAGGGTGGATTGTTCTGGGGTTCTACGACTATTGAAGCGGGCCGCGTTGGCGACGAATATTTCATGACGCGCGGACATTTTCATGCCAAACGCGATCGCGGCGAATATTACTGCACTGTTCAAGGGAAGGGCATGCTCGTTCTTATGGGCGAAGACCGGTTGAGCCGGCTTGAGATCATGTCTCCGGGATCTCTTCATTACATCCCCGGACACACCGCACATCGAGCGGTGAATACGGGCGATGCACCGCTGGTATTTTGGGCCTGCTGGCCAAGCGACGCTGGCCACGACTACGACACCATTGCGAAGGAGCACTTCAGTGTCCGTGTGCTTGAGCGTGGTGGGATTCCGGAATTTGTTCCGGAAGAACCACAGCCGATCCTGAAGTAAGACAACAGATCAGGGAGAAGTTCAATGGCTTTCGATTCAGGCCTTGCCGTTCGCTGGTGCGACAAGACGCGGGCTTTTGAGTATGGCGGAGGAGTGTTCGGCCCAGAGCCGGAGCATCGCCGACTCGCAGCGATCCGAGCGAGTCTTCATGACCCGGACTGTGAGGGGCCCGATCCTGTGTACAGCATCGTCATGGATGTTGGCCGCAAAGAGCATCTGGCAGAAATCCAGCGCCGGATGCTTCTTTTTGGGGTGGTGGAATACTCTGCCGGGCGTCTGGGCGATGAGCTAGTTCGCAGCCAGGGCCATATTCATGCTCGTTCTCCGCATTCCGGCTGGTCAGCGCCGGAGTTCTTCGAAATTTGGGAGGGCCGTGCGATTATCTATGCCCAGCAGCATGCCGCAAACGATCCAGGCCGTTGTATAGCCGTTGAAGCAGTCGCTGGCGATCAGGTAGTCGTTCCTCCGGGCTGGGCACACTGCGTTATCAACGCCGATCCAAATGCGCGCATGATTTTTGGGGCCTGGTGTGATCGGCAATATGGGTTTGTCTACGACGAAGTGCGTGCACGGAGTGGTCTCGCCTGGTATCCCTTGCTTGACGATCAAAATGAGATCCATTGGCATCCCAATCCACGCTACGCAACCACTTCCTTGATCCGTCATAAGGCGCGACGCTATGCGGAGCTTGGGCTGCATGGATCGCTTCCTATCTATGAACAGTTCGCGCGAAATCCAGAGTCGGTGCAATGGGTTTCCGATCCCGGCCGTTTTGCCAGCCTATGGCCTTCCTTTGAGCCTTGAACGCCATTTTGCAATCGGCTACTCTTCGGACTCCGGCCGGACGAATGCCTTGACCGTGGCGCATTGCTTTCCTGTTGCTTTTCCATGAGGGCGAACAGTATAGGAACCTACCTGTGCCGGAATGATAAAAGTCTCCGCATAGTGCACGACGAAAGGTTCGAATGCGCCTGTGGGACTCTCTACTACAGCTTCCTCGCCCTCAACAAGGTTTAGAACATTAACCGTCCCATTTGTCTCATGTGGCACCACGCCCGTAAACCAGTGACGCCGGGTTTCGATGAATTCAAGCTCGTGGAGACCGGTGCGTTCTTCCCGCCAACCATCGCCTATGGCGATCTGTTCTATGCGGTTGACCAGCGAATCCTTCACCCACGCTGTCGTCCGGTCCCATTGAATATTTTCAGCGCCCCGCTGTAGATGGATAGGTCGTGGTCGGCCATCCAGTCCCATGCGCCCCCAGTCCCACAACTTGAACGTGAAGATGTAAGGTGTCGCACTGATCTCAAGCACCATGCTGCCCCGACCCGAACAATGGACAGTTCCTGCGGGGATCAGAAAATGATCGTGTTTCCTGGCTGGCCATTTGTTCACATAGCGATTCGCATCGAAATCCTGATCTTCCTGCTGGGCGGCTTTTAAATCGTCCAGCATGGCGCGCGGATTAACGCCTTCTTTCAAGCCCAGATATACGCATGCACCATCTTCAGCATCCAGCAGATAGTAGCTTTCGTCCTGCGTATAGGCTAGACCGAACCGCTCGCGTACATATCGAGTGAGAGGATGTACCTGCAGCGAGAGATTGCCTCCGTCCACCGTATCAAGCAGATCAAACCGAATAGGGAACTCTGCGCCAAAGCGTTTGTAGATATGCTCACCGAGCAGTTCGCGCGGATGGGCAAGCACCAGGTTTATGGATGGAATCTCAACTCGCGTATCACCAAAACCCAACAGCATGCTATTTTCTTCGGGCACGCAATCAAAACACCAGGCATAGTTTGGAACGTCTTTCGGAAGGCCAAACATCTTCTCCATCCAATGACCGCCCCATGGTCCAGGATCGAAAAAGGGCACGACCCGAAAAGGACGTTGAATGGCAAGGCGCAAGCCGCTGCGCATTGCGTCGCCGGAAATCAGTTTTGGAGACTCTGAAGCATTGGTATCGAGAACGAAATCGATATGCGGCAGAAGCTGTTCTTTCAGCCGGTCAGCTGCCCGCCAATCCAGAAAGAATCCGCGTTTATATTTCTGTGCTGCCGATTCATCGAGATTGTCGGCTCCCAGATTGCCGATGTCGCCGCGCCGCTGCCGCTTTTGAATTTCCCATCGCGCCAGATCCGCATAGACCAGCACGTCATAGTGCGGAACCACCTCAACGGCGCCTGTGCCAACGATGAGCGTCAACCCGTCGATCGTTGCCGCGACCTCCTGCCGTGCGCGGCGCAGCTTTTCTGTATCAAAATAGTCTTTGATTGCGATGCCGTTCATTACTCCGAAAACGGGATCATCGGTGAGCATAGGGTCTACGCGGCGGTTCAAATCAGTAGAGTCCAGGAATAGGCTGTCGGTCGAAATCGCTCGCAACGGTTTCAGGAAAAACGAGAGCCGGTCGCGTACCTCATTCACGAAGACGCCTGGATAACACTCGACACAAACGATGCGCCGTTCGCTGCTGCCGAGAGACTCGCGCAACGCATGGCCGATTTCTTCCCACCCCTTGCAACAACCGGCTGCATTGGTGGAGACGGAGATAAAAGGGCAGCTATCGTACATTCAGTTTGCTCCGATCGCCTTGCGCAATGAGTGGAACAGCCCCCAGCAGGGCTGCGGTGTTGCCCAGTTTTGCTGCGCGTACTTGTACATGGCCCCAGGGCGTCCACGCATATCGCGTCACATAATCCTGCACATATTTCACAATCATCGCGCCGCTGCGCATGACTCCACCTCCGTAGATGAGCAACTCGGGATCATAAGCGTGAATCAGGGCCACCGCGTTTGCTGCCCATACTTTCAGGCAGTGTTCGCGAACGCCCACGGCCACGGTGTCGCCCGCATCGGCGCATCGAAAAAGACTTTCAAAATTCAGTTCGACGTTAGCGAGGAGACTGGCTTCAAACCCAGGCCACTCGCAGCATATTCCTGGCAAGGACCATCCGGCGGCTTCCGACTCAGCACAACCGATCGCGCCGCAGGTACACAGTCTGCCATCCAGCCGCACGGGAAAATGTCCACCCAGAGCCCCTGCCTGAGAGTGTTTGCTGGTCAACAATCGACCGTCTATCATGGCCGCGCCGCCTATTCCCGTGCCCAACGTGACCATAACGACATCATTGGACCCGGCCGCAGCGCCCGCGTACCATTCACCCAGCAAGGCCATCCGCGCATCATTCTCCAGCCACAATGGCAAAGCCAGTTCTTCATTTGCCCAGGCCTGCAGGTCTAAATTGGGAGCATCTTCATATTTAGCATTGGTCGATATAACGCGGTTTTTTGCGCTGTCTACCAGACCGCAGAAGCCAATAGCCAAACCCGCAAAATGATCCAGCGGCATCCTTTCCTCGTCCGCTAAGGCATTCAAAGCGGCCGCAAGCGTAGGGAGCGTCAACTCAAGTCTTCTGCTTCCCATGGTTTGGACCACGAGCGAGCGAACGACTTTTCTGTCCTCCACAATCGCGCAGTGGCCATGCGTTCCGCCAAGATCAATCGCC
>Ga0206863_1265_pt1 | contig 15137 bp, 15 predicted proteins | sample Alteio_BWOrgCont_41_FD_152634 | JGI IMG/M metagenome (GOLD analysis project Ga0206863, IMG submission 152634) | Enriched cells from forest soil in Barre Woods Harvard Forest LTER site, Petersham, Massachusetts, United States -... | ecosystem: Environmental > Terrestrial > Soil > Temperate forest >...
ATGTAATGGGTTTTAAACTCCTCATTACTTTCGATGATAAACAAATTGCTACCGAATACTCAGCCTTGATGAGTAAAGTGGTAAGTAATGGAAACGGATATGTAAAGTTCCCGATTAATGAACCTGCTAAGGGCAAGAAGAAATCGCAAATTGAAGAATACCTCGATTTTTATTTGGATGGCGGCGTTCAACATATTGCTATTGAAACAGACAATATACTTACAACGGTTACAGAACTTAAATCAAGGGGGATAGAGTTTCTCGAAACCCCGGATTCATATTACGATAATACCCTTTTTGAAAGGGTAGGAAAGATTGACGAGAATATCGAGGACCTCAGAAAGCTAAAAATATTGGTTGACCGTGACGAAGAAGGATACCTTCTTCAAATTTTCACCAAGCCCGTAGAAGACCGTCCTACGCTGTTTTATGAAATCATACAACGTAAAGGAGCCAAATCATTCGGCGCGGGAAACTTTAAAGCGCTCTTTGAAGCTATAGAAAGAGAGCAGGAAAGAAGAGGGACATTGTAAGCTATAAGTTATGAGATATAAGAGATAAGCCCATAAAGCTTATCTCTTTTTTATTTTCCGTCTTCCACATATTTCAATAAATAGCGTGTTGCAATAGGTAAAAGTGTTTCTTCCAGTGGAAGGGCCCATTCACTTTCTATGGCGTATGTAGCAGGGTTGGGAAGGTCTTGGTTTTCTTTCAGAAGTTCCAATTTAATATATTGGTAGGTCAGTCCCAAATCTGTTTCCCATGTTTTAATGTATTCAGTGTGTATACCCCGGTATTTAGCATCTGATTGCTCAAACAGGGTAATATCATATTCATAAACCCGGGTATCGGCATTTTTTCCATCACGGATAAAAAGATAACCTTCCTTGCATCGGAGAGGAACTACACCAACCGGAAAGATATTGAGTTGAGATTCTATGGCGTCATATATTTTCCTGCCCTCTACAAGGTAATTTTTAAAGTGAGGAATGGAGAAATTAATAATGCTTTCCAATTCACGCATCAACTTACTGTCGTGAAATATTTTCTCATAGATAAGTTGCATGTTTTCGGTATCTATGTCTGTTGCTTTGGCAGGAAAGGCATTATAGAGTTCTTCCTTTTTTTCTTTAATCGCTTTTACCTGCCCGTAATGCTTGATAATTTCACGTAGCGAAGGATATAGCTTTTGTAGCTCAAAGTCTTTATCTACCTGTTGGAGGAAAGCAAGCAATACATATTTTTTGTACTCAAAATCTATGTGTTTTTCCGTTAGCCAATTGTCGCTCAATGTTACCATAGCGCTTGCTTTGCATTATTAACGAAAAAGTATTGCGATAGTTACATATAGAAGCTCTTGATAAAAGATTGTGTGGTAGTCACCCTGAACTTGTTTCAGGGTTTCATATAATCTTACGATTGCTTGGAATGCTGAAACAAGTTCAGCATGACGGGGTGCTATTTAATGGCTAGCTTGGCTCCGACCTATTTTTTCCATACTAGACATTCGGCCATCATATCGTGCAGGGCTTGGAATTTTTCTGTGAAACCCGCCATCATATAGCCTATACCTAAAATGATACCTGAAATGATCTTCCCGAAATACCTGCCTGTGGCCCTTCTGAAAGATACGCGTTTGCCTTCCATATCGGTAACGTAAATTCCCAGTACCCATTTGCCCGGTGTAGCACCCAAGTGGGAAGATTCAAAGCCTGCAAAATATATCCAATTAAAAATGAAGCCGAAAAACATGGCATAATAATACATGAGTTTGGTAGTATAGTCAGCTATGTTTGAAGTATCTGCACTGAGCAAGCTATCTTGCATCATCTTCAACATGTCAGGATGGGTTGCAAGGTAACCGTCCAATTGGTTTCGTGTAAAGGTAATAGACACTATCATAAATACAGCTATAATGGCTGTGTCTAAAAAATAGGCTGATAGCCTTGCCCAGAAGCCGGCATATACATGTTGGATTTCTTCGTTTTCCATAAGTGCTTTTTTGTGGTTTTGTTTAGTTAAAATCTTCCGTGTTTTTCCGGCGTGATAATGCGCAATGAACGAGGCTGTACAGCGAATTTTATAGCATCCATTTCTCCGCCCGGTTCACCATCATAATGCAGGCAAAGTTTTTCATTTGCTTTTGCCTTCCTGATTTCTATGTTTTTCCCCCGTATTATTTCAACATTGGGAGAATGGTTCAGCGTCCGCCGAAAGAGCCTCCATAGTAGTGAAACTCCTATTAGAAAAGAAAAAGGTTTTATAATGCAAACATCCAATAGCCCGTCTTTGGTAGATGCCTCGGGGGCAATGTATGCGTTGTTTCCATATTGGCTGCCATTGGCTACTGTAATTACAAATGCTGTTCTCTGATATATGGTTCCATCAATTCGTATTTCATATAAGGCAGGTTTGTAAGTGAAATATTTCTTTGCTGATAAATAAATATATGAAAAGAATCCCCGCATCTTACTTTCAGCGAACATGGTAGCTACTTCAGCGTCAAAACCTGTTCCCGCAACAGCTAAAAAAGGAGTTCCGTTTACCAATGCGGTATCTACTGTGGAGAAATGCAATTGATTGATACATTCTATCGCTTCCTTTTGTCCGAGTGGAATGGTAAAATGGTTTGCCACCGCATTGCCTGAACCCGCAGGAATAATTCCAATACAGGCGGAAGTACTCATCATACCTGCTGCCACTTCATTCACTATTCCATCCCCCCCAACCGCGATTATTAAAGAACAATTTTCAGTAGCATCTTCGGCTATAATAGTGGCATGCCCATGATACTTGGTGAAATGGATAACCGGTGTAAAAGAAGGGTCGAGATATTTTGTAATATTCTCAGCTATCCCTTTCCATTTACCCGTGCCCGAGACAGGGTTAATGATGAAGCAAATATTTTTATTCATGCTGCCGGAGGTGTATCAAAAGATTTTTTTGATAAAAGGGAGAGAATAACATATAAAACTATAATGATAGGCACTGAGGTATAGTTTAAAACCAGGAAACAGCCTAATGAAATCAGCAGGAAAATATACCTCGTTTTATTGGTGTTCCAGGAGGTCTCTTTTATTTTCAGGGAAAATAATTTGATAGATGAAACCATAATAGCCGAACACGCGATGGCAACACATATAAAAAACCATACTACAAATGATATATTTGAAAAATATAGGGAGTGCCAGTAGGAATTATGTTCAATAATAAGCGGGAAAGAAGCAATGAATAGAGCATTAGCCGGGATTGGCAGTCCGATGAAATAAAACGTCTGGCGAGTATCAATATTAAATTTTGCAAGTCTGATGGCGCCAAATATAGGGATGAGTAATCCAATCCAATTATAGGGAGACGTTCCTATCAACTGATATATAATCATGCCGGGTGCCACTCCAAACGAAACCACATCGGCAAGTGAATCCAGCTCTTTACCTATGGGCGAACTTACTTTAAGAAGGCGTGCCACCATACCATCAAAAAAGTCGGCAATAGCGGCATACACTATCATCCATGATGCATCAGTAAGCCGGTTATGCAATGCGTAAATTATGGCTATACAGCCAAAAAGCAAATTCAGGCTGGTTATGGCATTAGGGATATTTCTCTTTATTGCATTCATGTGGTTTGATATTTATTCCGGAGAGACATGATGGGCTTTTCAATATATTGATAACTAATGGCAGAAATACCAATAGTAAATACAAAAATAACAACTGGATTGACTAAAAAGACCGCCAAGGGGGTATTAATCCAATTTATATGTTTGGTAGATTGCTCATAAAGAAGTATTACCAGCCCATGATAGCAAAACAATCCGTACGATATTTTGCCGAGATAATTCACAGGCTTGAATTTGCCAAGCTGGAATAAGTGCTTTTCGCAGAAATTTTGTTCGAATAAAAGGAATGCAAGAAATGACGATGCTGAAAGCCTTTCCCATACCGCCATTCCGTCCGAAGCATATATCTGAGTATAAAAGGCCAGGTTTAAAATAAAGAGGATATACACTAATGACGTAAGCCAAAGCGGAATATTTTTCATTCTTTCAAATGTCCTGCCTCCATTAATGCAGAAATAAGCCAATAAGCCACCCGAAGCAAATGTGCCTATCCAGCTTAGTGAATTGAAGAAAAGATTGAGGGGTTGGTGTAAACAAAGAAAGCGGAATACTAATGACACTGTTATTAACAAAATGCAAAAGGGGACAAAGGCTTTTCTAAGCCATTTTAAGGCTAGCCCGATAGCTATATAAAATTGTTCTTCTACTGATATGGTCCATAAGAATGCAATAAAGAAAAGGAAGCCCTGGCCATATTTTATAATGTAAAAGTTCAGTGTGAAGGTAAATAACCAGCCTAAAGGAGGAAGGGAGTTTACATTTTCACCCAGAATATGTCTCGCCGCCCAAACAAGAGCCATTCCTATAAAGATCAGGATAAAATAAAGCGGCCATATACGAAGGATACGTTTCAGCCAGAAATTCGACAGGTTGAATTTGGATGTGAACTTGTATTCTTCCAAAATTATCCAACTAATGAGAAACCCGGAAAGGATGGTGTAAAAATCAACACCTATAATAAAATGCCGGTTGAAGAAACGATGTAATGAGGAAGTACTCTCATTATAATTAGCAGAGAAGATTACGTGATCGAGAAAAATAAGCAAAAACGCACAAAAACGCAGGGCATCCAGGTTTTTAAAGTACGTTTTCGGATAGGGATTTACCATCAACCAAATTAATTTTCCGCTACTGCTTCCACCCAGTCTCCATTATCTTTTATAAGGGTAATAAGTGCATCTACCGCTTGTTCGGAGGCAATATTGCGCTGCACTACCTGCTTCCCTTTATATAATGTTATTTTCCCCACGCCCGTGCCTACGTATCCGTAATCGGCATCAGCCATTTCGCCGGGGCCGTTTACTATGCAACCCATAATACCAATTTTTACCCCTTTAAGATGGGCTGTTCGCTCATGTATTTGGGCGGTTACGTGCTGCAAGTTAAATAGTGTTCTGCCACAGGAAGGGCAGGAAATATATTCTGTTTTTGAAATTCGTGTGCGGGTGGCTTGTAATATGCCAAAGCCAATACTATTAAGGGTGGCAGGTGCAACCGGATTTTTTAGCCATAAGCCTTCGCCCATACCGTCAATAAGCAAAGCGCCCGCATCGGTAGCAGTGTAGAGCCTTAATTCATCAGCGGTTATATAGTCGTATTCCCTTTTGATAATTACCGGAGTTTTGTATTTCTTTTCGAGCAGTTCAATAAAAATTCTTCTCTGCTCAGCCATGCCATGTATGTTGGCTGTTTCCGCTACCCACACAAGGGTAGTATCATTATTTAACTCGGAAAACTCCGGTGTTGCTATATCGGCGATTGTAAGGCTTACAAAATTCAGGGCGTTGGATTTCTCTTTTGAAGAAACATACTCTTTTATGTTAGCGAAATAAGGATAAGATGAAGGTTGTTTATTTTCTTTCCAATTACTTGCATTGTAAATAATAGCCAATCCCAGTGGCAGCTCAAACCCGATTTTATTATCACCCGTATAAATATAATCTGCCGCCTGGTCGTTATTTTTCCACCTGCCTGTTTGCGTATTGTAAGAATATCCTATTCCAAAAAGAGAGGCTTGTGAGATAATTTCTTTTTTCTCGCTGAAATCGGCAATAATCCGCGGGTGGTTTTTTCCGCCTATATTAAGTGTTTCACGGGTTTCATCTTTTTTGTATTCAATGGGAGAATAGGGGAGATGGGTAACCGGAGGAATAGGCGAGTGTTGTTCTCTGCCCACATAGCGGCTTACAAGCATTTTTGCAACAGGTACTTCAAATTCAGGGTCTTCGGTAAGCGATACCCTTATTGTATCTCCAATTCCATCTTCTAGCAGGGTGCCAATTCCGGCTGCCGATTTAATTCGGCCATCTTCACCTTCACCGGCTTCCGTTACCCCTAAATGCAAAGGGTAATGCATCCCTTCTTCGTTCATTTTTATAATAAGTAAGCGATATGCCTGAACCATTACTATCGGATTGCTGGCTTTCATAGAAAGCACAATCTGTTTATAATCATTTTCTTCGCAAATCCGCAGGAATTCCAGGGCCGATTCTACCATGCCGAGGGGGGTATCGCCATAGCGGCTCATAATGCGGTCGCTTAGCGAGCCATGATTGGCTCCTATACGCATGGCAGTGCCATATTCCTTGCATATTTTTACCAAGGGCACAAAACGCTGGCGTATTCTTTCTAATTCAGCATCGTAAGAGTCATTCGTATAATTGAGCTGTTCAAATTTTTTCTTGTCGGCGTAGTTACCGGGGTTTACCCTTACTTTTTCCACAATGCGTGCAGCCATTTCGGCCGCGTTAGGGGTAAAATGTATATCGGCAATGAGAGGGGCTCCGTACCCTCTTTTTCTCAGTTCGTTTTTAATTTGTTGCAGGTTTTCCGCTTCTTTCAGGCTGGGTGCTGTTATGCGGACATAATCGCATCCGGCGTCTATCATCCGTATAGACTGCTCCACCGTACCCATGGTGTCCATGGTATCGGTAGTAGTCATAGATTGTATGCGGATAGGATAATCTCCTCCAAGAGGTATGTCGCCAATGTTCACTACGCTGCTTTTGCGGCGTTTATATGCAGTGAGGCTTTCGCAATACATTTCTATTCCTGAATCATTCATGTCGCAAAGGTAGGAAAATGATGTATTGCCGTGAAATTTCTATATATTTCGAATGTTTTGTTCGTCTATACACTAGTAAAATGCCACGAAAGTATACCTCATTCACAAACTATTTTCTTCTTGTTGTTTTTGCAACACTAAGTATTATTGGTATTGTTCATCACCCTATGTGGTTAGATGAGGTAAACTGTTGGCTAATGGTAAAAAGCAGTCATTCTTTAAAGGAATTATTTCAATCCAATCATTACCAGGGATATTTGAGCTTATGGGAATTTCTGCTGTATGGATTGTCGAGATTTACGGGTAATATATTTTATGTTCAGGTATTGAATATTACTATCTCTATTTTAGCGGCATATTTATTTTTAAGATATGCGCCATTTTCCCTTATCATCAAAATATGTATCTTATTTAGCTATTTTTTTCTTTTTGAGTATACACTGATATCGAGAAGTTATGCACTTACATGGTTGTTCCTCATGGTATTTTGTATTTTATTTACACGTAAAAAACGCAACTATCCTGTTATTGTTTTTGCCCTGATTATTATCGCAAATACCCATCTTCTATCTCTCGTTACTTCGATACCGCTTTTTATCATAACTCTTTGTTTTATGCGTAAGGATATGCCCAACCCCAGGACAATTATCGGGCTGGGTTTTCTTTTTATTGCCGGAATAGCAATTTCTTTATTTAATATGATGCCTCCGGAAAATGCTACTATATTTCAAACTAAAGAATCCTATTTTTCATTTGACCATACATTCAAAGCGCTTTCCTTTTTTGTAAAAGGCTTGTATCCTATTCCCGATTTCACCTCTTTTCATTTTTGGAATAGTAATTTTATCGTGGTGCATATCAAGTGGCTTTCCATTTTATTAACGGTTGTAATTCTCCTTATTCCTTGTTTAATCTTTCATGAAAAATACTTTATTCTATTATTTTTCTACATCGCCAATTGGGGTATTGTACTATCTCTTTTTGCACTAAGAATTACTGTTGGGACTCGTTATATGGGATATTGTTTTATGATTCTACTCGTATCATTATGGCTTAATACGGATGAGCGATTTTCCCGTAAGCCATTTTTTGCCCCGAAATGGCTTCCCGCGGTAATCAATGTGACTAGATTTGTTTTCAAGCCCTTTTTGTGGAGCATACTTAGCATTCAATTATTATCAGGCATATATACATATTCAGTAACTTTATATACCCCATTTTCAGAAGGTAAAAATGCGGCAGATTTTATTAAAAATAATCTACCTTTACATAGTAAAATAATAGTATTTCCTACTCCTTCCGGGCCTTCCATTTCAACCTATTTAAACAGGGAGCTTTATTATCCGCAAACCGGTATATGCGGAACCTTTTATCCATGGACAGCGCTTCCGGTTATTGATACTAAAGAGTTAACTCGACGTATAGCAGGAAGTTTAGATGGAGATAGTTCCAACTATAAAGCTATAGTTTTTGCGTCTAATATGGATAGCCTTTCGTCTGTTGAGAATCTTATAGAATCAAAATTAGATACGGGTAAGTATTCGATATTTAAAAAGGTAACTATGGATAGCGGAATGGTAAAGAGTGAAAATTATGTAGTATATTTTTTAAGAAAGAGTTAGTTCTCTACTTCCCTGCACTTGCTCCGCCGTCCACTTCCGCTTTTTTAAAATCGGCAAAGCTTACAGTTTTATATTTATCCTCGGCAAAATACTTAAGGATAGGCATTAGATCAGCAGTGCTGACATAACTTTGTACAAATGTGAGGCGTTCAAAATTTTCGTTCATATAAACAGTGGTAGGGTAGCCCAGTTTCCCATCTAATAAAGAAGATGCGAGTTCGTTGGTATATCCTCTCGTATGCGGCTTTTCATTATAAAAATCATGATCTTTAAAATGAAATGTATCGGCAGTTTCAGCATCTAAACGAACGGCATAATAGTATTTATTCAGATAGCTGATGACAGTAGGATTGGTATACGTTTCAGCATCCATTTTTTTGCACCATCCGCACCATTGGGTATATACATCAATAAATATTTTCTTCGGGTGTTCTTTGTTCAATTTCACCGCTTCATTAAAACTCATCCAATGCACTTGGTTTTCATCGCCACCTCCATTAATACACCCGAGTGAGAAAATGCCTATTACAAGAATAGATGTAAATAACCAAGTCCGAGAATTGAATTTGAACATGTTGATATTTTTCAAAGCAAAGCTACGAAAAATTAAGAATGTTGCCTTTTATACCCCTCCCTATTTTATAGAGAGGGGGATAGAAGACGAGCATTATTTGCTTAATTTATTCTTGAAAAAAGCCATTGACATAGCCCAGGCTTCTGCCGTCGCATCGGCATTGTAATTGGGTCTGTCATCGCAACTAAAGGCGTGGTCGGCATAAGAAATTACCACGTTGATATAGGGCTTTTCAGCTTTCTTCATAGCGTTTACAACCGTTTCAACATGCTCCGGCAGAATATGTTGATCTAATCCTCCCCAAAAGAATAATTGGGGAGCTTTTGCATCTACTGCTTTGTCGGCTATAGCATGCATGCCGCCGCCATAATAAGATACGCATGCGGAAAATGGCAAAATAGTATTTGCAAGGAACGAAACCCTTCCGCCCAGGCAAAAACCAATGGTGCCTAATTTATCATGCACTACTTCGGCTTGCCCTTTCAGCCAGTCATAGCAAGCTTTAATATCTTCCGAAAGGCCTTCCTGTGTTATGGCCTGAAAATGGGGCATAACAACGCTAAAATCACCATATCCAAACTCCGCGTTGCCGGCGGTACGATGGAATAATTGCGGCGCAATAGCTACATAACCTTCTTTCGCAATGCGGTCGGTTACATTACGCATGTGCTGGTTAACACCAAATGCCTCCTGGAAAACAATAATGCCCGGAAACGGTCCTTTTCCTTCAGGCATTGAAACGTATGCTTCCATTTCAGAACCATCGCTTACTTTTAAAGAAACTTTTTTTGTGCTCATACAAATATGTATTGGTTTAGTAAATTAGAGGGGATGGGCAAATATATAGGAATGTTATGAATCTCCTGTTACGGTTACTTATAGTATACCGCCTTAGATTAGAACAGCTACAATACCAGCCACTATTAATGTAGAGAAGCTGATAAAGATTTCTTTCCGGATGGATTTTTCGGAGAGAAAGATAGCATACAACATTTGAAATAGGATATTGCTGGTTATAGCATTCAGCACAGCAAGGGTAATTACTGTAGTATCTATATTCCACTTCCCCTGGAAAAGATTAATGATAAATGGATTAATGTCGGTTATACCCACCACCAGCGCTAGTATTTTGGTGCCGTATGCCCCGTAATTGGTAACTACATAGCCTGTTATAAAAGCGAACAGGATAAATAAAGCGCCAAATAAAGTGGCTGTTTTAAATTCAAGGGGGTTTTGATGCGTTTCTTTAGGCAGTATCTCATTAGCTTTAGCAGGAGGATTTTTTTTAATCATGCCAAAATAAACAGCGATTAGAGAGCTGATAACAATAAATACAATAAAATAAGGTAAAAGCTTTATGGCAACTGCCATATTGAAGAAAGCAGCGAATATGAATATGCGGAAATACATCATGGTAATAGCCAGTACCATAGCAGCTATCACCCTGCTTCCCGCCACACCTTCTTTGCTTTTTCTGGCCAATATTACTACCGTGGCAGTACTGCTATATAAGCCTCCAAGCAGCCCTGTGAGCAGTATACCCTTATCGGGAAAAACAAATTTGCGCAGTAAATAGCTGATATAGGAGATGCCTGAAACTGCCACTACGGCAAGCCAAAACTTGTAAGGTGAAAAATTAAGTGTTGGTGAAATAGCCTGGTCGGGAAGAAGGGGAAGGATCACTCCTGACAATACCAGGAACTTGGCCAGTGTAATAAATTCTGTGCTATCAAATTTTTGTGAAAATTTCAACAGGCTTTCTTTGATTTCGGAAACGACCAAAACGCAAACTACAATCAGCAGAACAAACCACTTGGGCTGGGTATAAACAAGGGGTGTAAGAGAATACGTTATGATAGCCGTTACCAGGCTTGTCATGCCAAATTTTTGATGCATTTGCATCTTTTGGAAATAGTAAATGCATAGTAAAGCACCTATTATAAGGCCTCCCCCTATAAATGGCAGCATGTCTTGCGGACGGATAACATATAAAATAAAACCCGCTATTCCCAGCAGTGTAAAAGTACGGTCGGTTCCAAAAACAGTTTCAGCAACTTCATTTATAAGGCGTCTTCTCTGTTCAAGGCCTATAAGTAATGAGAAAGCTGCCACAAGTATAAAGCAGATAAGATCGTGCGGAATATCGTGCAGCAAATTGGTGTACATAGTTTGCAAATAAATAAAATACTAAGATAAGCTATTAGCTTGTTCCTATTTGGGGTAGTTCATTTTTAATGATTTTAGCGTCTTTACAATTTCTTCTGCAATTAGATAATTTCTATACCATTTATGGTCAGAGGGTATAATAATCCAGGGAAAATCAGGACTGCAGCGCTCAAATATTTTTTCATACAGTTTCATATATTTCTTCCAGTTATGTTCCTCCGCTGCATCGGCCGGATCGTATTTCCATTTTTTATGAGGCGCCGTTTGTCTTTTTTCTATCCGCTCTTTCTGTTCTTCTTTGGATATATGAAGAAAAAACTTGAGGATAATAGTGCCTGAATCAGAAAGGTTTTTCTCAAAACTATTGATAATATCATACCGCCTTTCTATCACTTTTTCATCAAACGTTTTATGTACGGTAGGAACAAGAATATCTTCGTAATGGGAACGGTTGAATAACTGGATCATTCCTTTTGCAGGGGCATGAGGATGTACCCTCCATAAAAAATCGTGCATTCTTTCTTCTTCTGTAGGCGCTTTAAACGGTTTTACATTCACACCCATAGGGTTCATGGAAGAAAAAACATGCCTGATAGTTCCGTCCTTGCCGGCCGCATCCATACCCTGCAATATAATCAGCAAGCTATGTTTCTTTTCAGCATACAAAATATTTTGGAGGGAGAACAAATCCTCCTTATAGGCCAATGTTTCCTTTTCGGTTTTTTTCTTGTCAATACTTTTGTCCGGGCCCGTTGGCAGTTTACTTAAATTAATCATAATAAGAATATGCGTTTATTTACAAAAATAAGGATTATCGGGCGCAATCTGAAATATTTTTAGTTTTGTATGGTACAAATAACCCATAACTCTATACTATCCCACTTTCATGTCCACCATCAACCCCAATGCCTCTAAGGAAATAGATAAAGCCTTTGCTAAATTTACGGGCTTTCAACAAGAATATTGCAATCATCTGCGTGCCCTCATACATGAGGCTTTACCTGATGTGAAGGAAGATTGGAAGTGGGGGCCTAACTTTAATGTTAATGGAATGGTTTGCGGGGTATGGGGATTTAAAAAGCATGTGAAAATTAATTTTTTCAAAGGCAGCCTGATGAGCGATAAGTACAATTTGTTCACCGATGAAGAAAATGATAAAGGAAACCGCAGTATTGACTTTACCGAACATAGCCTTATTGATGATGCCAAATTGACAGAATACCTGCAAGAGGCGGCAGAACTTAATAAACAAAGCGTAAAACCAGAGAAGAAGCCTTCAGTAGTGGATATTCCGGTGGAATTGCAAAGGGCATTGAATGCTAACAAGGGACTAAGGATGTATTTCGATAAGATGGCTCCATCGCATAAACGGGAATATGCCAATTATATAGATGATGCGGCACAATCTGAAACCAAAGAACGAAGAGTTAAAAAAGTAATTGAAATGATTGTGGAAAATAGAAAGATGAAGGAGAAACAGGAGTTGAAAAATAAATATAGAAAGAAATGATATACGAATTTAATGGATATCGCCCCGTTGTGCATAAATCAAGCTTTGTGCATCCGCAGGCCTGTGTAACAGGTAATGTAATCATTGGTAAAGATGTATATGTAGCTCCCGGCGCCGCTATTCGTGGCGATTGGGGCGAGATTATTATTAAAGATGGTTGTAATGTGCAGGAAAACTGTACCATACATATGTTTCCGGGTGTAACCGTAGTGCTGGAAGAAAACGCCCATATAGGCCATGGAGCTATTGTTCACGGGGCGCATATTGGTAAAGATGTACTTATCGGAATGAATGCCGTAATCATGGATCGTGCCGATATCGGCGAAGGAAGTATTATAGGCGCGCTTTGCTTTGTGCCTGAAGACATGGTAATACCTGCCGGGATGTTAGTGGTTGGAAGCCCTGCTAAAATTATTAAGGAAGTAAGCGAAGAAATGAAGGGCTGGAAAAAGAAGGGTACTAACATATACCAATCATTGCCCAAAGACCTTTATAAAACGTTGAAACCTTGCGAACCCTTGCGCAAGTCGCCTATATTTAAACGCACGCAAGAAAATTTTTATCAGACCTGGAAACAGAAGAAAAAATAGGAACAATATGGAAACAGAATATAATTATGTAACCAAACTGGATGTTAAGTTTGACCATTTGGAACGGATTGACATTCCGCAAATGGTGAAAGAATGCAAGGATAAATGGTTCAACCAAACACTCACGCAGGTGAATGGCAGTGTCGTTAGGGTTGGTATTGTAGAAGGAGAATACCATTGGCATAAGCACGAGAAAGATGATGAATTCTTTTTTGTGCTGGAAGGGCAACTACTGATAGAGATGGAAGACCGTACTATTGAATTGAATCCGGGACAAGGTGTTACTATTACTAAAGGACTAATGCACCGGCCGCGTGCGCCTAAAAAAACGGTTATGCTTATGGTGGAAACAAGCGCCATACAGCCCACAGGCGATTGATTTTTCAGGATGAAAATTTATAGCCTGATAATGAATGTTTTAATAGGTGTTTTTTATTATTTTATCAAAATTGATTTGAATCAGGGTGTCTGCTGATAGCTTGGTATAATATTGCATTGTCGTTCGCGACCTGTTTATACTTTATCTATTAATTCTATTCTGTATGCATCTCACATTTTCATTACCCGGAAGTAAAGTAGCCGACAAAAATTTAAGCAAAAGACTTGTTGCGGTTATTTGCCTTATGTTATTCTTTTCAGTACTAACGGCAATCATGTCGTTTTCTTAAAGCAACAACAGACTTAAAATAAATATTCCCCTGATATTTTTTTAGTTTGTAGCGACTAATTGATTACGCACCGCATACATTACCAATCCCGCGGTATTGGTAATACCCAGCTTACTCATGATATTTTTCCGGTGAGTATTTACTGTGTGAACACTCAGGAACAACTTATCGGCAATTTCCTGGTTCGATAATCCTTCCGAAACGTAGCGTATAATTTCCATTTCGCGCTCGCTTATATTTACTCCTCCGCAAACAGAATAGAGCGGGCAAGTGTCGGGTACATTCGGATTTTTAATATTAATCAACGCATCTACTACTTTCCCACAAAGGAAACGTTCTCCTTGTGATGTTTTAGTAAGTGCTTCCGTTATTTCAACTTTATCGCAACATAAAAGTAAGTAACTGGTTACCCCTGCATTAAGTACAGCTGATATGGCTGTTCTTTGCTGTACACCATTAAATGCAAGCACCTTAAGCATAGGTGCATATTTTTTTAGGCGGTTAAAAAGGTCTTGATCCCATTCTATAGAGGATACATCAATGGCCAAAACATCCGCTTGCCTGGAAGAGATTTTATCTACTAACTCAGCCTCGCTTTGTACGGTTGCCGACAATTCAAAATAAGGAGACTCCTCAATAAGGCACTCCATACCTTTAGTAAACAAGTAATTATCTCCGGCTACAACTATTTTTATGGGGTCCATTTATAAATAAGGTTACGTATAGGTTCTGGTTAAAAAGACGTGCAAATTTAAACTAATATCCTTAATCAGTCTCTACCTGAAAAAGGGTATTTCTATTTATGCCTTTTCAATGACGGCTGCATAGCCTTGTCCCACTCCTATACAGAGGGTTACAAGTGCATATCGTTTATTTTGCTCGTGTAGTTCCATAGCAGCCGAGTTCAGTATACGTGCACCACTCATACCCAGCGGATGGCCGATAGCTATGGCGCCTCCATTGGGGTTAATACGGGCATCATCGTCTGCAAGGCCCCATTGTCGTATGCATGCAAGGCTTTGTGCCGCAAAGGCTTCATTCAATTCAATAATATCAATATCGTTGAATGTCAGCCCGGCTTTTTTAAGGGCTTTGTTCGATGCCTCCACAGGTCCAATACCCATGATGCGTGGTTCAACACCTACTACTGCCGATGATACAATTCTGGCAAGGGGCTTTAATGAATATTCTTTGATGGCATTTTCCGAAGCCAGTAACAATGCAGCGGCTCCATCATTTAATCCCGATGAATTGCCTGCTGTAACTCCTCCTTCCTTGCGGAAGGCAGGTTTTAAGCCGGATAATATTTCAAGCGTGGTAG
>Ga0206863_1270_pt1 | contig 14911 bp, 13 predicted proteins | sample Alteio_BWOrgCont_41_FD_152634 | JGI IMG/M metagenome (GOLD analysis project Ga0206863, IMG submission 152634) | Enriched cells from forest soil in Barre Woods Harvard Forest LTER site, Petersham, Massachusetts, United States -... | ecosystem: Environmental > Terrestrial > Soil > Temperate forest >...
CAGCCTGCGCAGTCTGCGTCCAGGATTGAAGGCCTTGCTTGTGAGCGGCCACATCGACGCCGATCCGAAAATTTTGCCCGGCGATACGCAAACCTTTTTTCTCTATAAGCCGGTCTCGCCTGATGTTCTTGCCACAGAATTACGCCGCCTCCTCGACGCCGTGCCGGCAACGGCTAAATCGGTACTCTGAAACCGGCATGGTGTATGCATGGAGCACGGACATGACTCCATTCGGAGTGCCTCCCGCTTGAACGATCGCATCGCAGCTGTTCGACATGCACGCTGGGCAGTTGCCCTTTTTTTCTTCATCAATGGCAGCATCGTAGGTTCATGGGTGCCGCACGTTCCTGATCGTGCACGGGCACTGGGACTCAATCCGGCACAACTGGGAGCCGTTCTGCTGGCTGCGGGTCTTGGTTCTGTCATCGCCATGCCGCTTGCGGGCACGCTGATCGGCCGTTATGGCAGCCGCACTGTCTGCGCAGTGGCCGGATCGCTGTTTCCGGTCGCACTGTCAGCCGTTGTGCTTTCGCCTTCCGCGATTCTCATGGCGATCGCGCTGCTCTTTTTTGGCATGGCTGGCGCAGCGAACGATGTGGCCATGAATTCCCATGGTGTCCTGGTAGAGGAGCAATTCGGTAGACGTACGATCTCGCTCTTTCACGCTATCTACAGTCTGGGCGGGGTCGCGGGCTCTGCTATCACCAGCGCTGCGCTTTCTCGAGGATTCGCCTCACGCAATGTTGTGTTTGTGACCTCGGCCACACTTCTCATCGCAGCCGTCATTGCCGGCCAATTTCTGCTGGCGCACACGCAAGATCATGCCCGCACCCATGCGCTGCGTCCGCATGGACGTCTACTGTTGCTCGGCATTCTGGCGTTTTCCACCATGGTTTCTGAAGGCGCCGTTGCTGACTGGAGCGGCATCTTTCTGCGCACCGTTCGCGGTCTGGGACCAGGTGTCGTAGGCTACGGTTTTACCGCATTTTCCGCCGCCATGGTCACAGGCCGCCTTGCCGGCGACTCTGTGGTGGCTCACCTAGGCGAGGCACGCGCGCTGCGCACAGGCGGAGTCCTGGGCATCACTGGACTGCTCGTTGTGCTGCTCTGCCCGCAGCTGACTCTCACCATTGCCGGCTTCGCGCTGCTTGGGCTGGGCCTCGCCAATGCATCGCCTGTGCTCTACCGTGCCGCAGGAAAAATTCCCGGCGTTTCACCGGGTGCAGGGATTGCCACGACAGTCGGCATCGGATACGCAGGCTTGCTGGCAGGACCGCCTGCGCTGGGTTTTGTGGGGCATGCGGCTGGAATCAGCCGCATCTTTGTGGCGATGATTGGACTTTGCACACTTTTGGCGTTCGCCGCTCCGCTGGTGGGGCGCTCAAAAGAGACAACGTCCTAAGCAGTCTAGTTGCTATCGTCGCGCCTGTGCAGTGTTGGACGATCGTCGCCGTTCTGTGGCGCATTGGGGTCCGTCGTCGTCGCATTTGGATCGGTACTGCTCACGCGCCGCAACGTCGGCTTGCCATTCTTCGGGTCGATGAGTTTACGCTTGTTTTCAATGCGCGCCAGCCGCGCCTTCACATCATCAAACTCTGACGTGGTGACAAGATATTCGTCTCTTGCCGGCAGAATCTTCGCAATCTCTTCCTGCGTATGTTGAATGCGGTCGGGCGTCTGCGGATGGTTCGAGAACGCCTTGGCTACGGCACCCGGCTTCTGTTTTTCGAGGTTCTGTATCTTCTCAAAGAAGGTTACGAACGCCTGCGGATCATATCCCGCACGATACATATACTGCACGCCAAGATAATCCGCCTGCCCTTCGAACTCGCGCGAGAACATCAGGAAGGTCATCGGGATGGCAATATTGATTGCCTCATAGATGCCGTAACCGGTCCAGCTATAGCCAGTCATCATGATGAGCGGAATCGACCCGAGCTGTGCGTAATTCATACGCGTCATTTCGCGGGCAGCGTGGTGTGCGCAGACATGCGCCGTTTCGTGCGCCATCACTCCGGCAAGCTCTGCCTCTTCATCCGCCGCCAGAATCAGACCTGAATTGACATAGAAGAATCCGCCCGGGAGCGCCATGGCGTTGATCTCATCGGTGTCGATGACTTTAATCGTGAACGGTACCTTGCAGTCTGAGTTCTTCACGATGTTCTGACCGATGCGGTTGACATATTCGGTCACTACCGGGTCATTGATCAGCTTCGTGCTCTTCTCGATCTCGTCGGCGTACTGCTTCCCCATCTTGATCTCGCCTTCAGTCGAGTACCAGTTCCCCACGCCGCGCCCGCCAATATTGCGCGTTCCTACAGCGCTCACATCATCAATGCTGCCCTTCTTTACATCGACTTTCGAGGGTTCCATGTTCGGCGGAGGCGTGCTCGCGGACGGAGTGCCTGCACTCGAAGCATCGGGCTGGGAAGGCGTCTGTGCTGGTGTAGAAGGGCCGGTGCTCGGCTTGTCTTGTGGCGATGATGTGGGAGCAGACGTGGTTGGAGCGGAAGATGGCTGTTGACTTGTGCCAGGTTGAGATGCAGGTGCTGTCGGACTCGTTTGCGTCTGGGCAAGCGCCTGACTTCCATTTGTGTTGCTTGGCGAGGTACTCTGTGCAAACGCTACCGGAGCCAGCACCAGGCTGGCAGCCAACAACAACTGCGGAGAAACCATCTTTTTCGAGAAAATCGTGGCCATACAGCACTCCCCAAAGTACAGGATGCGAACTGCATACAACTCACCCTGACCTATAGACGCTAGTATGCTCCTTTTTGTCAGCCTCTGCCTTTGGAATTCAGCCAAATGGCGTCCGGTGTGATTTCATCGAATCAAAGCGTTTCGCAAAGTTCTGCAAACTATATTCTCCCTACAGCTAATTTCAGAATCGCGAGAAGATATGTTCCGCGTCTTCGACGCTGTGGAGTATTTCTTTATCTGCCTTACATTTCCAGCGGGAAAAAGCTTCTCTATGCGTGAGCCGGAACCCGCCAGGAACCGTCCATTTCCGGTCAATCTCATTCCAGAACTGAACGCTCACGAATGCTGCCTGCCTGCATTTGTTCCCATAAAGTACGATTCATCAGCCACTTAGCTACTCAACGATATTGGCCCGAAATATGCTTCCGTCTCAACAGCAATACTATCCCTATGAAGAATTTCAGCTACGCCGTACGCCAGCTTCGCAAGAATCCCGGATTCGCCCTCACCGCCGTTTTGACGCTGGCCATCGGCATTGGCGCGACCACGGCCATTTTCAGCCTGGTCTACACTCTGCTGCTGCGCCCGCTGCCCTTCCCGCAATCGGATCACCTGCTGTGGCTGACGCAGCAGGACCACTCCCTGCCTGGCACGATTGCCGAGCCGCTCAGCTACCCGGATTACTTCGACTGGCGCGCGCAGAACCATACCTTTGAAGGCATCGTTTCCTACCGGGGAGCCAGCGTAACGCTGCAAAAAAACGGCGAGCCCCAGTTGCTGGACGGGCAACACGTCTCCTCCAACTTCTTTGAGGTCATGGGAGTTTCTCCGATGCTCGGCAGGGGTTTCCGCTGGGAGGAAGAAAAGCCCGGCAACCGCGCCGTGGTCCTGAGCTATGCTCTGTGGCAGTCTGCATTCGGCTCCGACAAGAGCATCGTTGGCCGCTCTGTCCGCTTCGGAGACCACGACTACACTGTGGCCGGAGTCATGCCGAAGAACTATCAGTTTCTTTTCGACACGCCAGAGCCTCAGCTCTGGCTCTCCCTTGCTGACGAAGATAGCGGCAGCGGCGATTCAGTCCTGGCCGCGCGGGGCAACGATGGGTTGCATATCATTGGGCGGCTCAAGTCCGGCGTAACCCTGCAACAGGCCCAGGCCGATCTTGGCGTCGTCGCGCGCAACATAGCGAAGCAATATCCTGACACGAACAAGTGGTACACCTCGGCCATCGTCATCCCCGAACTCGATCATCTCGTCGGAGACACCCGCCCAGCGCTACGCGTGCTCTTTGCCGCCGTCGCGCTGGTATTGCTTATCGCCTGCGCCAATGTGGCGGGATTACTGCTGGCTCGCGCCTCACAGCGCCACGCCGAGTTTGCCCTGCGCACCGCCATCGGTGCCAGCCGCAGCGAAATCATCCGCCAGATGCTTTCGGAATCCGTCATCCTCTCGCTGTGCGGCGGTGCTGCCGGTATCGCGCTTGCAGGAGGCATGCTCAAGGCCATGGTCCGCCTGCTGCCATTGGAAATTCCGCGCCTGCAGCAGGTCTCGGTCGATGGAGGCGTGCTTGCCTTCGCCATCGTCCTCTCGGTCCTCACCGGCATTCTTTTCGGCCTGCTTCCTGCATGGCGCACCTCGCAGATCGAGCCGTCTTCCGCTCTGCGCGAAGGCGCGCGCAGCGTGAGCAGCGGACGCTCGCGCCATAACCTGCAAAGCGGCCTCGTAATTGCGCAGACGGCCATCGGACTGGTGCTGCTCGTCGGCTCCGGTCTGCTCATTCGCAGCTTCATCCGCGTGCTCAACATCGATCCCGGCTTCGATGCAAAGCATGTGCTGACGGCAAGGCTGGGAATCCCCTTCGATGACCGCTATAAGCGTGACGCACATTATCAGCTTCACCAGCAGGTGATGGAGAAGCTTGCAGCCCAACCCGGCGTGCAGGCAGTCTCCGCAGGCTGGCCTTTGCCGCTATCGGATAGCAACGCATCCGTCTCCTTCAGCATTGTGGGCAGGCCCGTAGCCAAAGGCGACGAACCGAGTGAATCGATCTCCGTCGCCATGCCCGGTTATTTTGAAACCATGCGCATTCCGCTTATTTCCGGACGCACATTTACCGAACAGGATCAAACAAGCAGCCCGCCGGTCGTCATCATCAACCAGGCATTTGCAAAAAAATATTTCCCAGGCCAAAATCCCATTGGCCAGCACATGCTCTCCGATCTGAGTGACGGCACCATCAATCACCCCATTCGCGAGATCGTCGGCGTAGTCGGCAACATCAAGCGTAAAGGCTTGACGACGAACGCGGAGCCGGAATACTACATGCCGTATTCGCAGGCTGTGATTACCAACCTCTATTTCACCATCCGAACCCAGGGCAACGCGGCGGGCATCGAAAATGCTATCCGCGCCGCCGTTTCTCAAATCGACAGTGGAGTTCCCGTCTACAACGTCTCTCCATTCGAAAGCTACGTGGCCCGTTCCGAGGCGCAGCAACGCTTTCAGGCCATCCTGCTGAGTTGCTTTGCCGGAATTGCACTTCTGCTCTCGGCCATCGGACTCTACGGTCTGCTCTCCTACATCGTGGTGCAGCGCACGTTTGAGATTGGTCTGCGCATGGCCATCGGTGCGCAGCGTTCCGATATGCTGCAGATGATTCTTCGTCGCGGCCTGCGCCTCGCAGCAATCGGCCTGGGGATAGGCGTCGTGGCATCCATGCTGCTTACCCGCTTCCTTGCCCACATGCTTTACGGAGTCAAGCCGCTCGACCTGGTCACCTTCACCGTCGTCAGCGTGGTGTTGCTTGCCGTTTCGGCGTTGGCCAGCTTCGCCCCGGCATGGCGTGCTTCACGTCTAGAACCGATGAAGACACTGCGAGATCAATAAGTGACTGTATCGACAACCTGGATATTCCTCGCGGGCCTGCCCGCCACCGGCAAAAGCACCCTGGCGCGAAAGCTGGCTGCGCAACTCGAGAGGTCCGTCATCCTCGATAAAGATAGAGTGCGAGCCGCGCTCTTTCCAGGCGCAATGACGGATTACACCGCCGGGCAAAATGACCTTTGCATGCGCGCGATCTACGAGGCCGCAGCCTATCTCACATGCCACAAACTTGCGGACTTCATCTTCATCGACGGACGCACTTTCTCGAGCGCCGTTCAGCTTGCGGAAGCGCTCGACGCAGTTGCAAAAGCTGGAGCATCGTGGCGGATTCTGCATTTGACCTGTTCCGATGAGGTAGCGGCAGATCGCTTGCGCACTGTCGATCCTGATCACCCCGCACGTGACCGGAATTTTGAGTTATACCGGCAGGTAAAGGCTAAATTCGAGCCGATTCAGCATGCGAAACTCGACCTCGACACATCTTGCGGCACTGACGATCTCATCGAGCGGGTAGTTGAATATATTCACTCTTAGCCGGAAGGCGTGTCTGCAAGGTATATTGCTTTTGTATGGCTTTGAAAACTCCTGAAAAAGCGCTCAACACTCTCTGCATCGATGTCGGCGGCACCGGCGTCAAGATCATGCTGCTCGACTCCTCCGGCAAGCCGCTCACGGAGCGTCTCCGCTTGCCTACTCCCGAAGACCCCACTCCCACACGCGTGCTGGCTGCGGTTGAAAAGCTGAAAGCACAGGTTTCCAAATTCGATCGTGTCGCGGTCGGCTTTCCCGGAGTCGTGAAGCACGGCGTCATCTATACCGCCGCAAACCTCCATCCTAAGTGGGTGAATTTCAATCTCCAGGCGGAATTGGAAAAGCGCTGGAAGAAGCCCGTGCGTGTTGCCAACGACGCCGCCGTGCAAGGCTACGCCGCGATTCAAGGCAAAGGCGTTGAAATGATCTTGACGCTAGGTACCGGCCTGGGCTCAGCCATCTACACGGACGGTCATCTCTGTCCAGGTCTTGAGCTTGCCCACCATCCCTGGATAAAAGGCAAAACGTACGAAGACTTTTTAGGCAAACGCGGCTTCAAGAAATATGGGCCGAAGCGTTGGAACAAGCTCCTGGCCAGTGCCATCCAACAGACAGCTGCCACCTTCAACTGGGAGCAACTTTACCTTGGCGGAGGCAACGCAAAGGAGATTCACTTCAAGCTCGATAAGAACATCCAGGTGATCTCGAACGAAGACGGACTACTCGGCGGCGCGGCTCTCTGGCAACACGATTCCTGAGTACACTGGCTACCATTTTGGCTGCAGTTTCATCGAATCAAAGCGATTCGAAAGGAAACGTATGCCAGTTGAGATCACGTGGCAGACGATAGCGTTGCGCATCTTGCTTACTCTGGTTGCCGGAACGCTGCTCGGCACGAATCGCAGCAAACACGGACATCCAGCCGGGTTGCGTACCACGCTGCTCGTAACGCTTGCTGCATCTATTTCCATGATCCAGATGAATCTGCTGCTGCCGACGAATGGCAAGCCGCACGATTCTTACGCTGTCATGGACCTGATGCGCCTGCCGCTCGGCATCCTGACCGGCGTCGGGTTTATCGGTGCGGGCGCTATCGTTCGCAAAGGCGATATGGTGACCGGCGTTACAACTGCGGCGACGATGTGGTTCTCCACTGTTGTAGGGCTCTGTCTTGGCGGAGGACAGCTTATTCTAGGTTCAACCGCCGTGGTGCTCGGCTATCTCGTGTTGTCTACGCTTCGCTGGGCAGAAACCAAACTGGATGAACAACAGCGCGCCACTCTGACGTTGACGCTTGCAGAAGATGGCATCTCTGAAAAAGCACTGCGCGATTTGCTGGCAGCTGCGCAGGTACATGTCAGAACCCTTTCGGTTGCCTACTTATTATCGGAGCATCAAAAGAGATTCGATTGTGAAGTACGCTGGCGCTCCAACAAGGAGGCAAGCCAGAATCCAGCTGTGCTCCATGAGCTTGCCCATCTTCCGGGTTTACTCAAGTTGGCCTGGAAGCCCGTAGGTACTTCGCCGATATGACATCTGTCATCTCCGATTTGTGACACACTCCACTGCTCTTCGATTGAAAAAGGCTGCATGCTGTCTCCTGTAAGCCTTAGGAGGCCAGATGCCGGCGACTGTACTGATTCCGGATCAAATTGATGATCAGATAGAGGTCCCCACCCTCGATCACGCCGTGGCACGACTGCATTCTGTTACAAAGCGCTACGACACAAACACTGCGCTCAACAATTTTTCCTTTGAGATTCATCCTGGCGAGATCGTCGCGCTGTTAGGTCCAAACGGAGCAGGCAAAACAACTGCGATTCGCCTTCTGCTGGGACTCATCTCGCCGACTTCCGGCAGCGTTCGGGTGCTCGGTCGCGATCCACGCGATTCATCGGCACGCACGCGAAGGTTTTCCGGAACTTTCGCCACCTGCAGCATCGCTCCGATGCGCGTGCGTGAGCATATCGATCTCTTCCGCAGCTACTACCCCAGCCCTTTACCGGCATCTGAAGTGTTTCGCATCGCCGGGCTACAAGAGATCGAGGACAAGTTCTTCGGCAAGCTCTCCGGCGGCCAGAAACAGCGAGTTCTCTTCGGCCTCGCGCTTTGCGGCGATCCCGATCTCGTCTTTCTTGACGAACCAACGGTTGGCATGGATATCGAAGCGCGACGAAACTTATGGGAGCAGATTCGCCTTCTCTCTGCGCGCGGAAAAAGCGTATTGCTCACCACGCACTATTTGGAAGAGGCCGATGCGCTGGCTAGCCGGATCCTCGTAATCAACAAAGGCACGCTGGTAGCACAAGGCACCCCAGCGCAGATCAAAAATCGAGTCTCGGGGCGCAGGATTCGCTGCGTCACACAACTCAGCGTCGCGTTTGTCCGTGGCCTGCCTGCGGTCACCGATGTGGTCGAAGATCGCGATGCACTGCTCATCACATCCGCGCAGCCTGAATCCGTCTTGCGTGCAATGCTTCTGCGTGACGAAACTTTACGCGATCTGGAAGTCTCGTCTGCTGCTCTAGAAGACGCTTTTCTCGCGCTGACAAAATCCGACGCCAACTAGCCAAGAAGGAGAAATTCATGGCCACCGCTGCAATTCGCCCGATATCGCTCGGCACCTCTTATTACCTGAATATCTTTGCCAAGGAAACGAAGTATGAGTTTTTTAAAGCGGTACGCAACCGTATGTTCTCCTTGGCGACGCTGGGCTTCCCAATTATGTTCTACCTACTCTTCGGAGTAACCAATAAACATTCAGGCCCGGGCTTCAACTACGCGCAATACCTCGTCGCCGGATACAGCTGTTTCGGCATGATCGCTGGAGCGCTTTTCAATCTAGGCGCTGGCATCTCTACAGAGCGCGCTCAAGGCTGGCTCGAAGTAAAACAGGCAAGCCCGATGCCTCGTTCCGCGTATCTTTTAGCAAAGGTGCTGACGTGCATGGCCTTTGGGGTCGCAATTGTGACCGCGTTGGTTACATTAGGAATTACGCTAGGCGGCGCGCATGTAACACCGTTCCAGATTGCGCATCTGACTGGCGTCATCGTGGCCGGATCCATTCCCTTCGCCAGTCTTGGTCTGGTGCTGTCCCTGTTAATGCCGCCGAATGCAGCGCCCGGCGTCATCAATCTCATTTACCTGCCCATGTCGTTCTGCTCCGGTCTCTGGATGCCGATTGAGGTTCTACCCCACTGGCTGCAGACAGTCGCTCCTGTATTGCCGACCTACCACTATGCGCAGCTGGCGTTAAACGTTTTTGGTTATGCCCGTTCCGGTGCTACGCTCATTCATTGGGAAGCGCTAGCCGGGTTTACCTGCCTGATGCTAGGGGCAGCATGGCTGATTTTCACTCGCAGCGAAGCGAAGGCATAACCAAGGTGGAAGAGAACCAGAAATCCGAATCCTCATCCAGGATGCCGCTTGGGCTGTGGCACTCGCTCGCAAGCGGCTGCGGCGACGTCCCTCCTCAGCAGGCGTATGAGGCCGTCCGCGCTCACACAGGATCGGGCAATGCGAAATATCGTCGAGGCGGTTGGCCAGATGGGAACCGCCTTTACGACTACGTCTGGCTCGTCTATTCCGTCTTCTTTTTCATCGAACCAATTGTTCGCCATAATGCGCGTTACTGGCTGGAATTCGCTGTTGTCTACGGCATCTTCCTCGCCATCTATTCAGGGCTGATATACGCGCGCACAAAGGTCCAGAGCTACTTGCTGCTTCTGGCGATGGGTGTTCTCGGGTTGTCGTATATGCCCTTTAACAACTCGGCGTGCGGCATCCTGGTCTATGTTGCAGCATTCATCCCGTTTATCAGCGACTCGGTCGCAGTCGTGGCAGGCACCATCGCTTCGCTGTGCGGCGCCGTTGCCATCGAGGGATACTTGCTGCATATCAGTCCCTGGGCATGGGGATTTCCTGCATTTTTCTGCGTCGTCGTTGGGGGGACCAATCTTCTTACTTCGCAAAAGATTCGGTCGAAAGCCAAACTTGAACTCGCGCACGAAGAGATTGAGCAACTGGCCAAGCTCGCTGAACGGGAGCGCATCGCGCGCGATCTCCACGATGTTCTGGGTCACACACTTTCGGTGATTGTTCTGAAGTCAGAGCTGGCCGGACGCCTCTTCGAACGCGACCCGCAGCGTGCGCGTCAGGAAATCGGCGAAGTGGAGCAGGTTTCACGGAAGGCGCTCAGTGAGGTGCGCGAGGCCATTCGGGGCTATCGTTCCGAAGGGCTCGTCGCCGAGATCGAGCGCGCGCATCGCACGCTCGATGCGGCGGGCGTTTCCCTCACCTGCGAATCTAAACCTCCCGCGTTGACTCCTGCTGAAGAAACCGTGCTCTCGCTGATCGTGCGTGAGGCTGTGACAAATATCGTTCGGCATGCGCAGGCCAACCAGTGCCGCATGCGGTTCCTCACTGAAAACGGACATACATCGCTCACCGTAGAAGATGACGGGCGAGGCAACATTCGCCAGGAAGGCAACGGCCTTCGCGGCATGCGCGAGCGCATCGAAGGGCTGGGCGGCCACTTCACTATCGATGGCAGAGAAGGCACCCGCCTATATATCGAAATACCGGTGCGGTCTGCATGAACAAGAAAATTCAGGTCATCGTTGCGGAAGACCAGGCGATGGTGCTGGGCGCCCTTGCCGCGCTGCTCGAAACAGAATCCGACATTGCCGTCTGCGCCTGCGCAAGAAACGGACGCGAAGCTCTTTCCGCCGTAGGCAAGCATGCACCCGACGTGCTTGTCACCGATATCGAGATGCCGGAAATGACCGGCCTCACTCTGGCAAGCGAAGTCAATCAACGCTATCCCAAGACACGCGTTGTCATTCTGACGACCTTCGCGCGTCCCGGATACCTGCGCCGCGCACTCGATGCGGGAGCAAAAGGCTACCTGCTCAAGGACCGTCCAGCTGCGGAATTGGCCGATGCGGTTCGACGTGTGCATCGCGGATTGCGCGTGGTTGACCCTGATCTCGCAGCCGAGGCCTGGAGCGCTGACCCTGATCCGCTTACCGAACGTGAGCGTCAGATTCTGTGGCGGGCGGGTGAAGGCAAATCCAGTACAGAAATCGCAGATGAACTGCATCTTTCGGAAGGTACGGTGCGAAATTATCTTTCCGAAGCTATCAGCAAACTTGGAGCCTCCAATCGCGTGGAAGCCGCGCGTATTGCGCGTTCCAAAGGCTGGCTGTAACTTTCTATTTCGCAGGTGCCCAGAAAGGCTCGCCTGCTTTAATAAATTCAATCGGCATTCCTGGCAAGATTCCCTTCAGCCATTGCGCACAATACTGCATGCCTGCTTCCTCTGACACTTCATGTCCCAACAGAATCAGGGCTTTGTGCCGTCCTTGTGCAGCCGCATCGCGCGCGTATTCGACCGTCTCCCACTCCGCGGCTTCACCAGCGACCAACACCTGCACATCATCACGCTCGAGCGTCTTCACCTGTTTTTCCAATCCAGACGCTCCCGGAAGCAAGGCCACATGCGTCACTGGCATGGCTGGATCGCCCACGACGCGGATTAACCGCGAGCCTGCTTTAGCGCGGAGAGCGGCGGCAAGTTGTGCCACGGTCGTCGGAGGGAGAGTAAAGAGATGCGGATCTGTGTTGCTCTGATACGTCTTCCAGCCAAACTCATCGATCACGCCTTCGAGAATCCCGTCCGGTTGCCGCAAATGCCACGTGTCATGGAAGCGCCATACGACGAGATGGTGCTGCTGGATATACGCGAGCTTCTGCGCCTGCACCGGATCATTGCCGAGCACGGTCATGTCGTCACGATGGTTATAGAACGTGGGCTCATGCGTGATGATCAGGTTCTTTCCGTCGGCAACCGCTTTTTCCAGAACCTGATAGGTATCGAGAAACGTCGTCACGATGCCGGTCACAGGTGTGTTCGGATCGCCAGCTTTGATCGTATCCACTGTATCCGGTGGTGGCGTGGCGCCGGTCGCCGCGATGATGCGCTTGATCACAACATCAGCGGTGAGCGGTGCATTCTGTGTTTGTGCTGTCAGCTGAGAGCTGCCGACCATCAAGGTAAGCTGCGCAAGGAACAACCATTCCCGTATTTTCATTCCGATCGCAAGGCCTCAATAGGATTCACTCCGGCCGCGCGCCGCGCCGGAATATAACTGGCTGCGAGACCGCAGACAGCAAGAATCGCCGCGACCGCGAAGACGGTAAATATATCGTATCCGTGAAATCCGTAAATAAATGCACGCATCACGCCACTGGCAGCTACGGCAATGGCGATACCTGCAGCCACACCGATGCCCAACAGCACGCAGGCGTGCCGCAGCACCAGCCAAGTCACGCTGCTCTGCGGTGAGCCCAGAGCAAGACGCACACCGAACTCCCGCGTGCGCTGGCTTACCGAATAGGAGAGCAAACCGTAGATACCTGCGACGGCAATCAGAAGCGCCGCAAAACCGAAAATCCCCAGCAGCCGCGCGGCGAGGGTCTGGCTGCCCATGGAATCCTCGACGATCTGCTTCATCGGCATCAGATCGTCGAAAGCAACGTCCGGCTGCAGTTCGTGAACCGCTGTGCGAATCGCCTTTTCCGCAGCCACAGGCGGCAGGTTCGTGCGCGCAGAGACATTCATGATGAATGACGCAATGATCGGATACAGATCGTCTCCCGGCTTGAACTGCATCAGATTGAGATCGAATTCAGGCTGTGATGCGTCTCCGGCGGAGAGCTGCCGCACATTGTCGGAGACTCCCACGATGGTTGCCCAGTCTCGTGGATTGCCTGGATTTTTATCTGCATCGTTCACGTTGATCTGCTTACCGATGGGGTCTTCATTCGGAAAGACCATCTGGACAAAGGCCTGATTGACGATGGCCACCAGCGGCGAATCGGGCGTGTCCTGCCGGTCAAAAAACCGGCCCTTGATCAGCCGTATGCCAAAGGTGTGGAAGTACCCCCCATTCATAGCGCGAACGACATCGTTCTGGCTGTTTGCCGAATCCGGCTTGGGCCGCCCCTTCACCCAAATGGAGCTGGTAAAGCTCCAGTTCGGCTGCATGGGCCGTACGGTCTCAATGCCTACGGTGCTGATGCCGGGCGTGTGCTGCAGCCTGTCTTCAAGCGGCACGTAGAAGGTCTGGATCAGGTCCGGCACATTTTTCGAATCGAACTGCAGGCCGAAGGCTCCTGTGCCGTGCGTCGGCAGAAACATCTGCCCCGTCACTATGTTTTCCGGAACAAAGCCAAGTTCCGCGCGCTGCAAGACGAGCAGCGTCCGCACCATCAGTCCGGCGGCGATCAGAAGTGCCAGGGTCAGCGTAATTTCTCCCACCACGACGCCATCGCGCAGCAGCACCTGCCGCTTGCTTGTTCCCACCGCAGTGCTGGTTTCCCGTAGTCCTTCCTGGGCTGAGGCGCTGGCTGAAATCCATGCTGGAAGCAGCCCGAAGAACACGGCAGAAACGCACGAAGCCAGCAGCAAAAATGCACCGACCCAGAAATCGATATGAATGTTGTCGCCGTAAAGCAGTTTTTCAGACAAGTAGTGCTTTAGCGCGCGCAGGATGGCTGCGGCGATACCGAGCCCCGCCGCGCCTCCAGCCAGCGCCAGCAGCGCGCACTCGGTAAAGAACTGTTGCATCAACCGGCCTCGCATGGCTCCCATCGCTGCGCGAATGGCAATCTCTCTCCGTCGGCTGTTGGCTCGTGTCAGCATCAGCCCTGCAACGTTGGCGCAGGCGATAAGCCATACAGCAACCACAGCGAAGGTGAGCGCGAGAAGCGCTGGCCGGATATTTGCAGTCAGCGATTCCCGGTAGTCCACCGCGCGGATGGGCTCTTTCGATTCGTCTTTAGGATCCTCTTTGACGAGCTGCTGCCGGATTTCGTTCAATTCCGTTTGCGCTTGCGCAATGGACACACCAGGACGCAAGAGGCCGACCATCGAAAGGCTGGCGTTGTCGCGGTCGTGCATCGCCTTGTTGCCGGTGTCGAGCGGCGAGTACATGGCATCGCCGGTCACTTCACCAGGAAAGTTCGTACCTTCCGGCAATACGCCGATGATTGTGAATGGATCACCGTTGAGCTTTACGACGCGCCCGACGACATTCGGTTCACTGTGCAGCTGCTTCTTCCAGAGGCTGTAACTCACTAGCAGGACATTGGTTTTTCCAGGACTGCTGTCGTCGGCGATAAAGCTCCGGCCCAGCATGGGGCGCACACCCAGAAGATCGAAGAGGTTGGCACTGCTGAGAACCTGCGGCGTGATCTCAGGCTCGCCCGTGCCTCCGAGCGTAACGAATTTGAAGGAATAATAAGCCACCCCCTGCAAAGAATGGTTACGCCCGGCGAAATCCTGCGCGTCGGGAAGCGAGGTAGAAGAAAAATCACGGCCCGTATAGCTGCGTCCTCCGAAGCGCACCAGTCTGTCGGCATTCTTATAAGGCAGCGGACGCAACAATACCTGATCGATTACCGAAAACATCGCCGCATTCACGCCGATTCCAAGCGCCAACGTGAGAATAGCCGTAAACGTAAAACCTGGAGTCTTTATCAATTGACGCAGCGCGTATCTCGCATCATTCCAAAACATCGTCACCATACACCCTCGCGGATTGCCAACACACTATCACAGCACTACAAAACTGTACCTTTTGACAGACGGGGAGAAATCATCAAGACCCGAGCAAGCCAATTTCTCTCATTCCTGTTCCGTGCCTTACTCTGAATGCAATGCCTCAAACTCTCTATGTTGCCACCACAAACCCAGGCAAGCTTCGTGACTTTGCCGCCGCGGCGGAAGCCTTCG
>Ga0206863_1272_pt1 | contig 14882 bp, 19 predicted proteins | sample Alteio_BWOrgCont_41_FD_152634 | JGI IMG/M metagenome (GOLD analysis project Ga0206863, IMG submission 152634) | Enriched cells from forest soil in Barre Woods Harvard Forest LTER site, Petersham, Massachusetts, United States -... | ecosystem: Environmental > Terrestrial > Soil > Temperate forest >...
GGTTCGACCGTCAGAAACGTTATGCTTTTGAGCGCGCCCCACTGTCTTATGTTATTCAGAGCGCCAGGCAATTGTTGATGAACTGCTCGAGCCAGACCGGGCGTCATCTCTTGGTAATTTGGCCTCCCATTTTCCAGGGACTCGATATGTCGCCTCAAGAAATCCTCTGTTCCCGGACTCGGACTCTTGCGGTTCGACGCAGACCAGAGCGACAGTGTCTTGAACGCAAGCCCGGTAATCTTCCCTTGCGCGTCCAGAGGTTTGACTGCCCACTCAACCAAAGCATTGTCGAACACGACTTGGTACACATACCAGCCACTCCTCAGGGCCGGATATGGGTTCACGATTTCCAGTTTGCCCCATTGGCTGAGTTTTGTCTGGATCGGCTCGATCGAGCTGCGAAATGTGACGGCTGTATCTGGCGTCAGCGCCTCATAGTCCGGCTGGCTCGCTAAAATGGCTTCGATCTGGTGATGCAGGGCATTTCTGATTGCCTGCTCGGGATCGGAAGTAAGGCCCGATGTTGACCCGGCGGGGCCAGGTGCGTCCTCACCCGCAGGGGCTTGGCCGAATGCCGGGGCTGCGATCAGAAGCGCCGTACTGGCCATAAAAGCGAGCGTCATGCCCGGTCGAGATTTACGGGGTTGCCTTGCGAGAAGAATGTGCCGCATGGCGGTCCTTCTACGAGTTTCAAAAACCCGATGTCAGGTGCGAGGTTGAAAACCGCGTTCACTTACCTTGCCATCCGGGGCCAGGGGCCCAACGAACCAATCCGCGCGGCCATGCTCGAACACCACGTCGTATTCGTCCGTTCCGTTCGGCCCTACCCTCTCGAACGTTATACTTTTGAGCGAGCCGCATTGGCGAATGTATTGCAATATGCCCGGTAACTGTTGGTGAACAGTTTGGGCGAGACCTGGCGCCATTTTTTCATAATTTGGCGATCCCTTTTCGAGGGAGTCGATATAGCGGCGTAACGACGCCTCTGTCCCCGGGCTGGGTGTGTTACTACTCACGCGCGAGGCCAACGTAGCTTCCAGCCTAAGCGCCTCATCCGCGCTCATCCGTGGGGCAACCTGTTCAAACCCATTCTGGTGCAACACCAGTTGAATCGTGTGCCCGCTCACATCGCTGTCGAAGCTGATCTGGGCCGCAACCACGGTGGCAAAAAACTTAGTCTGACTTTCAGGATATACAGCGACATTCTGCTGCCCAGGTAGGATCAGGGCCATGAGATTCATGCAGCCCCATAATTTGGACTGCAACTTTTGGCGGAACGCACAAAGGGAAACCCTCCATATGCGAATCTTGATGCGCTAGCTCTCAATTTTTCTCGGTTGTTAATGTGATGGCAAAAAGCGTCAACTTCCCCGCCGTCATTATATCTCTCCCCCTCAGGGATAAATGATCGATTGGCATCGGAAATGCCCGCCGCAATCTCGGTCGAAGCACCGACTGCGATCAAAAAGGTCATCCAGCCATTCAAAATATCCCGCGCAAGCTATTGGCGCCATTGAGTGATTTGCACGCTCATAGTGCATTTTGGTTGAAATGCACTATTCAACGGCGCTTCGCGATGACCGCTTTGGCTCATTACCGCTGGTGCAATCATGAGGCGACAGCACCGCTTAAGATGCGGCTCACATGCGGTGAGCCATCATTATGGCGACGGTTCGTGCCGAAGCTTAGCTCTATACCAAAGGCTTGCTGCCAGACCGGCAAACCAGAGACACACTATGAAAACAAAAAACATCGTCGGAGACAGCAGGAGGCCGCCAATGACGATAAACGCTCCCATGCCTACTAGCACTTTACCCATCAAGCGCAAGTGTCGCGCCCATTGCCATGGATCGAGTTGAAGAAGGCGGAACTGGCTTGAGAGCCAAGGCAACTTCGGTATTGCATTGCCCAGTACAATTATCAGGAGCCCCGCTAAAACCCACACTGCGCGCGCAATAATCATTCTTGGAATCTGGATCAGATGGAGAGAGCCAGCGATCATGAAAGCCTGCAGCAGAGCGCAGATTGCGCAATAGGCGATCAAGAGAAACCCACTCCAGCGTTGCCACGATTTGACCGCGTCTGCCGGACCCGAAAACAACCATTTGCGCACAAAAAGAAACGCGGCGACGAGGAGCAGGCACCCCGATGGAATAAAAATAGTGAGACCGCTTACTGTGCGGGGCCCTCTCGGACCCATGACCGGCATATGCGTCCAGTCCGGTAGCAGGCTCAAACGCCAGAACCCAGCGGCGATCATGACAAAAAGGATTAAGCCTGTGATCCGGAGAGCGTTGCGGTCGATCATCTTGCTTTCCCCATGGCCCTTTTGTGCGGAGGTCGCGTCAGCATGGCTTTGGGACGCGGGATACTGTCAAAGCCATCAGGAAGCCCGCCCAGTGCCATACCGCGGCTCTTGTGATTGTGTTTTTGCGGCATCACGACTGCGGCGACGGTTCGCGTTTCACCTTGGCTTTATGCCAGTAGTTTACCGCTACAACCGCCAGCGTCAGGCCGAGGGCTGCGGGACGAATCATGTTCAGGGGTAGCAGCGGCATTACCACTGCCAAGAACAGCCCGAAGGCGACCGCGACCTTGCCTGCAAAACGCAGATGCCGGTTCCATTGCCACGGGTCGAGCTGGGAATGGCGGAAACGCGCCGATAGCCACGGCATCTTCGGTAGCATGTTGCCAATCAGCATTAGGAAGATGCCCGTCACTACGAACATGCTATGGGAAAGAGTTAGCCGATTGATGGATTGCAGTGCGCCCAGAGAACGGGCGAGGGTAAAAGCCTGCGCCAGAGCCGTTATCGCGGTATTGAATAGCAGCATCAGGCCGTACCAGCGACGCCAGGGCTGCATCGCTTCCTCAGAGCCCGACCTCAACCATTTGCGTGTGAAAAGCAGCCCCATCGTGAACAGCAACGCTAGGGCGGGGAGGAAAAGCATGAACACAGGAAAAGTATGGCTGTTGCCTGATCCTTCGGCAGGGACGTGGTGCCAATCCGGCAGCAGGCTGAGCCGCCAGAAATCAGCGGCAATCATCGCGACGAGGACAAGTAGGGAAATCCAGAGTGCCCTACGGTCGATCATTTTGCTTTCCCCATGGCTCTCTTGAGCGGCAAGGGCTTGGGCATACCGATGCCTACGGTTTCGGCGAAGGCCAGCAGAGCTTCCTCCAGCACCGAGACCTTGAGCATGTAAGTGATCACGGTGCCACTCTTGTTCGCCTGGATCAGGTCGGCTTCGCGCAGGATGGCGAAGTGGGCCGAGAGAGTGGATTTGGCGATTGGGAAATGCTCGGCCAGTTCGCCAGCATTCATGGGCTTCTTTCGCAGCAGTTGCAGGATGTGGCGCCGCGTCGGGTCCGAAAGAGCCTTGAACACCAGATTCATAATTCGTTATTTAGCGAAATATAGGATATTGTCAATACCACGTTCAGTGATCGGCGCGAATGCCGTTGTAAGCTACGCGGAGCGACCGTCGGAGAAATGGTTACGCGAAGAGAACGATTCGAGCGCTCATAAATTGGGCGAAAAGGAATGGCGCATCTTCTGCTGTGCTTCAGGTTCAAGCCAACAATGAACCTGCCTGTAATCTATATGAAGGGCTTGGCTTTACAGAAGAACTGTATCGGTACCGCTACTGGCGTGCCTGATTGTCTTCAATCGCCCGCATAGGCACCATTTCGGCGCGCTAACTCCTGTCAAGTTCTGCCGCCGCAATATCCGCGATCTGTAAAGTCGTCTTCACATGGGCTTCCCCGCCATCCTCGATGAGGAACGCGGCTGAAAGACCCACCCATGCAACAACCCACTGGAACAGGCGCCTACGTTCCAATTTCGCCGCCTCCGCGACCACATTGACTTGCCGTGCCAACCGATGAGGAGCCGTGGCCGTGGAATGATTGGGATTACAGAACAGGTTTGCGTAGTCGAAACCTCGTTCGCCCTCCAACCCCTTCGGATCAACGGCGAGCCAACCTCGCGCTCCGAAATCGAGGATGTTGGCGTGGTGAATGTCCCCATGAAGCACAACAACGTCGCGCGGATCGGAGAGCAGCATTCTCGCAATCTCGGCGGAACGGGCAAGTGCGCCGCCTTCCCTCGATGCCATCTGATCGAGCGCTCGAAACCAACTTGTCAGCGGGACAAGTTTCGGTGCGGCGGATTGGCGATGCGAGTGAACCTTCGCGACTACCTCGCAAATGATGCGGCTCGCCTCGTCGTCTCTTTCGTTAGCTACCATGTCCGTGAGAGAACGGCAGCCGCTCGCGCGTTCAAGCAGTATGGCGTTGCCATCGTGCTCTAGCACACGCGCAGCACCAATCCCATTCCACCAGATCATTAGGCTAGCGCCGTTTTTCTCTTCTTGTCCGAGGGCGATCTTGAGCATGGCTGGTTCGCAATTCCGGCGAACCGGGAGAAGCTTACTCGAATGAGTCACGATCAAATTACCGTCAGGGACGAGACCCCAGCGGTCTATGTAGACTTTGAAGTCATCGTACGAATTCAAAGCATTCCACACGCTTTTCAATACTTATCTTCGGAATTGTCCAACTGGATTTGGCCCAAGAGCATCACGTCGCCGTGCAACAAGTACAAAACTCAGGACCGCAATCGCGCAAGCCGTCACGATCATAATTGGCGAGCCCAACACCCGGTCAAAAACCCGTGGCTCGCGTAGTCGCTCATTAGTCGTTACATCATAAAACGCTGCGGGCAGCCAAACGACGTTCCACCCGGCATGTATTGCCCAGGAGAAACCAATGTGACGAAAGGCCAAATAAAGGTTGTTCCACGCCACACCAGCGAAGAACAGTGTTGCCAACGCCGTCAACGACAGTGCCATGTGCAGGGTGCCAAACCGGTAAAGCATAAAGTGCGCCGCTGCGAAAACGAAAGCCAAGCCAAATGAAATCACAGGCACCGAACGCACATATTGGATGATAAAACCAATCATGAGTGCGCGGAATAAGACCTCTTCGTTGAATGCTTGAAAGAGAAATCCGAATTGGTCCCTTATTGTCGGAGCATCCGCCCTGAGCCCCGCCGTCTCATAGACATGATAGAGAAGACTTTTGCTTCCAATTGCTATCAGCGCGAACGCCACGATAGCCAATAGCGCTTGTGCCGGTGACACATTGAGTCCCGCATAGTTTGGCCAATGCGGTCCAAACAACAGGCGCAGAGCCGCCAAGATCGCGGCAGTGACCAAGATAAATGCCCACCAATGATCTTGGGTAATCAAGAGTGGTATTGGCATCAAAGCCGCGACGACGAGTAGGGCAATGAGATGCTGCTTCATCCGACTGGTCTCGCTTAACCGGCCCCGGTCACTCGCTTCGCGACTGCCTTAAGGGGAAGTGTTCCCAGAAAGGCTCCGCCAAGGGTAAATAAAAGGACGAATCCCAAATCCATCAAGCCGAACCTTGTCAGGAGGATGTCCCTCCATTCCGACCATCTCAGGGAAACAGCGATAACAAATAGCGCCACCAATAGGATGGTATAACGGCGATAGCTTTTAGGAGCCTCAGTTTTCCCCAACTTACAAATGAGAACGGTGACGCTGGCTATTGCCAGTGATGCCAACAAGGCAAGAACAAATGCCGTTGGGTAAGTGAAATCCACCCGTCCACCCCCTCCTGTCCCCTGCCTGATATTGAACTTACTGAGGACTCTCTATCAAGAGAAGCGCATCGCTTTTCATTGGTATACTCTAAGCAGCGATCCCTTCACCGCGTTGACGCAGCGCACAGCTAGTCACTGGGAAGCCCGAAATACAGTGCCCCGCAATCGAAGAGCCGCTGCACCCCATATTCTGAGAGCATCTGGTCGTAAACGACGCTGCGCTCTGCCGCCGCTGCCATGATCCGCCGGATACGCATTATGTCGGTTGAAGTCGGAGCTTTGGATTCATCGGCGCGTAAAAGATGGCCGAGGCCTAAGCGCTGTTTGCGTGCTTCCTGTTCGGCTTACTGCCATCACGTCAATGGACGCCGCCTGACCATGAATCGGCAAGTTGCTCGTTTTCATCCAGATGGAGTATGCCGGTATGTGCTATTGGCGGCGGTTCTGCTGAGGGGCAATAGATGTGGACTGACACTTCCCCAATTTCGGGCTGGATAGCCCGCGCAATACTTTCCACCTCGGTAGAACTGCAATCTCCACTGCCACCGGCCCAGTGTTTAGACCGACTGAAGCAGGACACCGACTCGTATTGGAAATTATTCGGTGATAAGCCAGTTATCGGGCGTGTCCATGGCTCCAAATTCTCCGGTTACAAGCGGATCAATTACCGCAATTCATTCCGCACGCAGGTTCGTGCCGTCATTGAAGCTAATGGGAATGGCTGCCATATCATTCTTCGCTTTGGCGTTCACCCGTTCGTACTAGTGTTCATGGCGTTTTGGTTGACCTGTGTCTTAGGGATCGGAGCACCATTGGGGTGGAATGCCTACATACACGGCGTTGCATCGAAGGAAAACTTAATGTCGGCAGCCATCCCGCTATTTATGGGGGTATTTGGGGTATGCCTTTATGTGTTCGGTCGATGGTTGGCTCGCAATGAACAAGCGTTCTTACTTGAATTTATGATGACCTCTTTGGCGGCAAAGATGGCCCGGTGAGGCCTACAATGACAAAAATCGAACGCGTGACGCTTGCTGCTCTGGCGCTTCTCACGCTGGGCTCGTGTGCGACTTCCGACAGGGTGTCTGCGATCTGCCGAGCATCTGAACAATCGATGCATCCAATCGTGTCCACGCACACTCCTATGCCCTATCCGCCGATTTCAGCGCGGTTAAGCGAGCAGGGTGTGACCATGATGACGGTGATTATCGGCTACGATGGTGCGCCTACTGAAGTGACTCTAATTAAGTCGAGCGGGTCAGAGCGCCTGGACACAGCGGCTATCAGCTACATAAAGGCCTATTGGCGCTGGCAGTCTCCAACTGAAGGGTGCATTCCTGCCATGGCAGCAGTAAATGTGGCTTGGCACATCAGCGACCCGCCCGTACCCATTAGCGGGCTTAAGGTGCAGCGGGGCGTGGAAACTATGACCATCTACACGATCCGCTTACATATCATGGCATCAATGAGACAACGAATGACGAAGATTGACACGACTTTTTCGCCTGCATTGAAGGCTCCATGACTTCCAAAAGGGGGGCAAAAGTTTGCGATGCACGTGAAGCGGGAAACCGGGAGAAAGGGTTAGGAATGGTCCCGAAAAAGTCTAATTCCTGCGTTCTCCTAGAGTGATCCAGGGGCGGCATTGCACAATGCCACATGTGCGAGTTCATAGCGGGTTGGGAATTGCAGCCGTCGGCTTAGCGCTGATAGCTGGTGCTGGATTGGCAGCCGCTTTCAGTTTGTTTGGCTTCGAGCCGTTGGCTGTCTTGCAAAACCAGCGCTTGCTGATACTGGCCATGGTTGGTAGCGGACTTCTGGAATTCGTCGCGATTGCTCTTGCATGGACGGCGCTAATAGACGACACGCAGAAGGTCACTTTTCCGGTCGCTGCCTTACTGTTGGCATGTGGACCGCTGTGCCTTGTGACCGCAGTTTTTCTGATTCAAGACGGTTAAGTCCTAATTCAGGCACCGAACGGCGCACTGCGCGTTGTCGCCACTGGTCGAAAACAGGATGGCTCATAATGCCGAGCGTCATGCACGCTGGATTTAAGATCAAGAGTATCGCCGACGGCACTCTTTATAAAGCGCGAGTGGAGCGGAGTGATGGCACTGAATTCCGAGTGAACGGGAAAACAACCAAGTCCTGGGAATCATCGCAATCCATGGATGCAGAAGCCGCCATTGGACAGGCGATTTATGCAATCAACACCGGAAGGATAAAATAGCCGGGAGGCCGGTAGCATTAACCTAGTGCTTTTTGCCGCCGTGTCCCGTCACTCGACTTTGGTCCAAGTCAGCCTGGCGTTAACACTCTTGCCGGAATACCCGCTGATAAAGTTACCGCTGATGAGCAGGGTCTTGCCATCAATCGTGAGATGACGCGACATAGTTGTCCCAACCCATGTCTGGTTCCACGACGCGTCAATATGGTGGCTGACTATGTCTCCCTTGATGCTGTAAGTCCCCGCATAAGCCAAAAAGCTGTCGTAGAGAGCAACCCGTTCCGCATCTGTGGGAACCAAATTGGCTGGTGCCTTCCGCCCATCCCTTACTTCGATTACCTGCATACGGCAGTCGGACCCGTAGCTGATATAACCAGTTGGATGAACCCCTAAAGGTTCATACTTCTCGCCGGTCGCCAACTCATGCCCCTCATCAGACTGTAGCTTCCACGTTCCAAGCTGTGGCCCAGAGCAACGCTGCTGCGCGACTGCGGATGTTGCGAACACAAGTGCTGACGCTAAGCCAGCACCGACTACTCCGTCACCGAACTTCAAACCGCAATCAACCGCTTCATCGAGGAGACAAACCTGGCGCCAAGGCCCTTCGTATGGACCGCCGACCCGCGTAAAATCATCGCCGCCGTCCGCCGGGGGCACCAAGTGTTAGATTCGATCCACTAGTTCACGATTACTCCGAGAGTGCACTCCACAACTTCCCAGCGACCACGTTTCTTTTCAAAGCTGCAATCGAATCGATGTGATCCATACATGCCATCCGCACCATTGTAGGAATTTGAATAGGACACTTTGGCGTGCTTGCGATCCGCCGAATATCGAGGTCTGCGGAAGAACACGCGCCAGTCTGTCGTCGCTGTGGTTGTTGGTACAGACCATTCTAGCTTGGCCCAGTCACAGGCAGAACCGAATGAGGCCATACCTAGAGCGTTGACACGCTGTGTCGTCATGACTTTTGCGATTATTTCGCAATCGTCGTGAGTGACCAGATCGGCGTTTGGTATGTTGTACTGTGCAGCGGTAACTATCGGGTGCAGCGGAATTGACAGCGCCGTGAAGGCCGCCAGCGACCAGCCAGCTAAGCGACTTGACAGGAATTTCCCTGTTTCTCGCATGCAAAAGCAGCATGAACCGACTTACGGTCAGTGCAAGAACGCTCGCAAGTTATTGGTTATGTTGAATAAATTCGACGCTGATAGTGCATTTTCACACAAATGCGCTATTGCGAATGACCGCATTGCGCCGGACATTAGCCTTTCCCACGGTTTTGGATAGATTGCCACTTCAACCTGGGGGCAGGACGCAATGCAGCGCAGGCAATTTCTGGAAGCTGCAGCCGCAATGGCATTGGCGAGACCGGCCTGGGCGGCTCCCAATTCCATCACGGCAGTCAAGACTGGTGGCGTACGCATGATCGCAGTACCCGGGGGCAAGGTCTGGACGAAGGCGGTGGGACCTAAGCCGAATGTCCTCTTACTGCATGGTGGCCCCGGGGCCAGCCATGATTACATGGAGTGCTTCGAGGATTTCCTGCCGCCGAGAGGGCTTGGTTTCTATTACTATGACCAGCTGGGATGCGGCAATTCCGAACATCCTAATGATGATAAGCTTTGGACTATCGCCCGTTATGTCGAGGAGGTGGAAGTAGTCCGCAAGAACCTTGGCCTCGATCGGTTCATCCTGCTGGGACATTCTTGGGGCGGCATGCTCGCCATCGAATATGCATTGAAATATCAGCAGCATCTCTCAAAGCTGGTGATTTCCAACATGACGGCTGGCATCCCCGCCTACGTCGAGCATGCTCGCGTCATGCGCGCTGCTCTGCCTTTGGCCGACCGCGCCACGCTGGATAAGTATGAGGCACTGAACAAGACTGATGCCCCTGCTTATCTGGCGGTTATGGACAAGATTTATCATGCCCATGTGCTGAGCCTAAAAGAATGGCCGGAACCAGTAACACGCGCATTTACCCGCACTAACCAGCACATCTATAATGTGATGCAAGGCCCTAACGAGTTCGTGATCACCGGCACCTTGAAAAATTGGGATCGGTGGAAGGACCTGCCCAAGATCAAAACGCCGACCCTGGTTATGGGTGCCCAAAATGACGAGATGGATCCGGCTCAAATTCGCCACGAAGCATCGCTAATCCCGGGCGCCCACCTTTGGATGAGTAACAGCGGAACCCATTTGGCTATGTACGACGACCAGCAAGCCTATTTTGGGGCACTGCTTGCCTTCCTGAAGGCGTGAACGGCGCGCCCGCTGATGTTCTTCGCGGGCATCTGGCGCGAGTGGGAGGGCGACCGTGGAACGAAGAAGGTGCCAGATGTGGGAAGGCATTTGGTCTTCAGTTTCCTAACCACGGACGCCTGCGAGGATGTTAAGCCGATCCATCCCGACGCCACGCCGGTGCTCTTGCTGGACGAACCGGCGCGCGAGGCGTGGATGACTGCGCCGTGGGAGGTCGCGAAAGACCTTCAGAAGCCGCCGCCCGTCGGTTCGCTCAAGGTTGTAGCGACTGGGAAGAAAGAGGACTCTTAACGATACAGGTCCGCGATATCTCGTACAAACGCATGTCGTGGCTCGGCTACAGGGGGCGCAATTAATTGTCCCTCCAGATATCTCACGCCGGACGCAATTGCACTAACAACGGTGCTTTTGGTTTTGGCACCGAGAATGCAACACGCCAAACCTGCGTTTTCCGATTCCCGTGCCAATGTATCAATTGCGGCTAACAATTGTCGCTCAGACGCCACCACGCCGGGCAATTCCATTCCGACGGCGTGAACACCCGTCCGTTCAAAGCGCGAAACGACCGCTTCGTTATAGTCAAGCGCCGCAATCACGAATTTGGAATAGAAAGATAGCTTCGGGATCACTTGCACAAGCCTTACGTTGGGCACACCCTGTTCGATTCCTACGATTAAAAACGCAATATCACGGACCCTATCACGTCCCGCCTGGTCCAGCACGCGTCGATATTCTTTCCAGTTGCCAGAATGAGAAATGGTCGCGAAATGTACCGGACAGGCGGCTACAATGCGAAAGCCTTCCAGGCGTAGGCTTTCCATTCGCTTGACGACTTCTTGAACAACGTACAGATCAAGTACGAGCGCTTCTTCGGAATTTGTGGCCAACCAACAGCCGCAAGCCGCAGTCTTCGTTTTAATATTAGTCGCTGGAGACACCGTCGGCTGGCAGAGGTACGTCAAAACGACCTTCCGAGTTGAATCCCAAATTGGGCGATATCGAAAACTAATTTTGTCCAGAGCGATCATCTCGATGTGTTCAACATCAGAGCTAAACGAAATCTTTAATGGGCGGCGGTGAGCAACCTTACGGCCTAAGCACTGATTGGAATCCATTTTGTCAACCGATGCATCTCCGCTTTTCTGTCTTACGACTGTTTCGGTCCCAATATTGTGCAGCGTCGCCTGTACCGCAGCAATTGGATCAAGACTCTGAAGCAACAACGCATTGTCAATTGCGGCGACAACCACCCGAACGGACACGGCCTCAATGTCTTCCCCGAACAAACGTCGGCTCGCCGCTTCCGCAATTGCCACACATTTGAGTTGTGCGTCCGTGACCGATAAATCGCGAAAGAGGATTAGATATGATAGTTGATCGATCTTCTGAAAGCAGTCTCCAGGTTTCATTTCGCGTTCGAGCAACGCGTTGATATATGAGTGAACCTTTTCGGACCAACCCTCCCATCGATCCTCCAATCGGGACCTAATGCCTTCCAGCCCAAGCACCGCCACTTTGCCTGCCGAGGCAACAGACCCGATTTTCACGATGGCATCCTTGCTCACGAACTAAATTCCAAGTTCGAATCGAACGAGCCAAATTTCGTCCTTGATCAAAGTGATCCTAGCCCCTCTCCTGGAAGATGGTTTGTGCCGCGTGTTCAAATTCTAGTCGGATCAGTCGTCACCCTCGATTCGTCGATTGGGGGCTCGGAGTTTCGCCAAGACTTTCGGTCAAGACTTTATAAAACTCGGCCAGCCGGATCGGTTTTTTTAATGAAGCGACTGCACCCAGTTTGGTTGCCATTTTGAGGAATTCGACATTCCCCGTGCGGCCCCCGCCGGAAATCGCCACTATCTTCACCCCAGGAGCATGACGTTTCAATTCCATTATCAGTTCGATGCCCTCCTTGTCCGGCATGATGATGTCTGTAATGACAAGATCGAATTTCCCCTGGCTGAATTTCTCCATACCTTGAACCCCATTGGCAGCAGTAACCACCGTGTGGCCCTTACTGGTAATGGCGTTCGACAAGGTTTCGACGACGAGAGGTTCATCATCCACCACCAGTATATTGGCCATCGGTAAACTCTCCCTTCAGTTCGCCACCGTCGTTGTAGGAACGGTTGGCTCGACTAGCGGCAGGTATATTGTAAAGCGGGTGCCGATACCGGGTTTGCTATCCACATGGATCGTGCCGCCGTGACCGGACACAATCCCGTGTGTGACCGAAAGGCCAAGCCCGGTGCCTTTTCCAACACCCTTTGTCGTGAAGAATGGCTCAAATATTCTCCTCGCCGTCTCACTGTCCATCCCAGTCCCGGTGTCTCCCACAGCGAGAATTGCGCACGCGCCGCGCGCAACTATTCCCGTTTTTGGGTCCACTAGTTCGAAGTTTTCGGGGGTCTTCGAAAGCCATACAGAAAGTGTACCGATTTTGGCTCCGATTGCGTCGCGCGCGTTCGTTGCCAAATTGATCAATACCTGGGTAAGCTGTGTCTTATCACCGCGTACGAACCCCACGAATTCATCAATCCCAACGTGAAGGGTTATCGATGTGGGCATGATCGTGCGAATAAACGAGATGCCTTCTCGCACGACAAGACTGATATCCAAGAGGCTGTGGGACACTTCATCAGCGCGCCCAAACGCCAAAATTCTCTGGACAATTTCGCTTGCCTTTGCGCCCGCATCGACAACGCGCTCCAGTTGATTGAATTCCGGGCCGTGATCAGGCAGCTTGGTCATTACAAGTTCTGTCATCATTATGATCGGCTGAAGTAAATTGTTAAGCTCATGTGCTACGCCCCCAGCGAGAGTGCCAATTGCTTCCATTTTGAGCGCTTGCCGGAGCTGTGCTTCCATTTCTCGCCTGTCGGTCACGTCGCGGGCAATCGCGAGCACAACCTTACGGCCACCTATAAATGCAAAGCGAATTGAGACTTCTGCCCAAAACAGCCCCCCATCCTTCCTTTTGGCCTGCCAATCAAATTGCTGGGTTTCGCCGGTGGACGCCGCTTTATTAATCCATGCGATTGCCCCTTCTTGTGTGTAGGGAGAAACCCCGGATGATATTGCTTCAATACGGAGTCCAATCATTTCATCCGGCGTGTATCCGTACATGGCCGCGCCGGGCCCATTTACGTCGGTGAATGTACCCGTCTCGGCATCGGTAATAATTATTCCTTCCGCCACAGCATCGAAGATAGATCGAAAACGCTCCTCGCTTAGTCGAAGAGTTTCCGCCGCTTGTTGGCGCTCGCTCACATCTCGAACGATCTTGGATGCCCCAACGATGTTTCCGTCTGCATCACGGATTGGAGATACCGTCAGGGAAACGGCGATTTCACGGCCATCCTTTCGACGGCGCATTGTTTCAAAATTTTCAATACGCTCACCGCCTCGGACTCGCTCCAATATCATATCTTCTTCAGCTAACCGCTCACGCGGTATAACGAGGGAAATGTGGTGGCCGATCACCTCGTCCGGTGCGTAACCAAAAAGCCGCTCTGCTGCGGGATTCCAAGATGCTATGACGCCGCTAAGGTTTTTCCCAATGATGGCGTCGCTGGAGGACGAGACTATGGCCGCAAGATAGCTTGCTCCCAAAAGTTTTTGTCGGCGCTCGGTCGCATCCCGAATCATTATAATACCGGGCACGACTAGCGACACTGTAGCCAACCCAAAGGAGGTTGCGATATATCGCCAATTGTCTTTTGCCTCTTCCACTGCATCATATGGCCAGCCAAGGAGCTTAAAAAAGACTGCCTCTATCCAAAATTCCCACGCGCATGACAAAAGGAAAATCGTAACTAGGATCGAGCTAATAATAAAAATGGTTGTGACGATGTCGGATCGGTGTAGGCGGTATAACTTCTTATGAAGTTGTGCCGATTGCGGGTCGAATATTTGGTCAGTAGCAACGGATGTCGTACTGACTAAACGAGTGGTCGCCCGGGTCTCCAGATTGTCGAAAGAGGATTGCTTCCGCAACGATGGCCCCTAATTCTGCGCCGTTAACGATCCGGCCAACTCCGGCTGCAAGACACTGCTTTTTCGCGCGCAATATTGGCTCCGTTACAATTGGCGCGTTAAAATTGTGGCCGAACTCCTCTTACGATCGTCTTCGCGTTGTTGAAATGGCTTTCCGAATTCACGCAACCCGCTGGTGCCCCTTGGTTAGGTAGCGCCGTGGATGACTCCCGTCGTCACTGCCGTTGGAAATGTGATTCGCAGCAATCTATTAGCAGATGCTCGTGCCCGTCGCTTCGTCAAGGTGTGCGCCATCTATTTCTGTCATGGGCCGCTGTTTGGCGCAGATTTACGCGGTGTCGCCGCCATGCGCCGCCTCAAAAAAAGGTGCTGCTGGGGGCAGCAATGAAGCCGGTCAGGACAGAGGCATCAACGCCCCACGATATTGCGATCCATGTCCCCCCATGGTGCTCAGGCCAGGATGGGGATGGTTCAAGGGCCGGTCATAGCCAGGTTAGAAGATGGGTAACCGCCAGCCCCACAAAGACCACTTCACCTAGCGCCCCAAACAGCATGACGGTCCAGAATGCAGAGGGATTATTCTGCCGCGTGATCGGCTTCCATATCGGTTGGACAAAGCCTTCTCTGAGGCGAAGCTGGAGCGCATAGCCCCAGAAGACAGCCAAAGCGCCGGAAACCAGGGCGATCTCCAAATCCCGATTCATGCTCCGATATTGGCCCAAACTGCCGATATTGAAACCGGAAATGTTTACATCGCCCAGG
>Ga0206863_1274_pt1 | contig 14769 bp, 17 predicted proteins | sample Alteio_BWOrgCont_41_FD_152634 | JGI IMG/M metagenome (GOLD analysis project Ga0206863, IMG submission 152634) | Enriched cells from forest soil in Barre Woods Harvard Forest LTER site, Petersham, Massachusetts, United States -... | ecosystem: Environmental > Terrestrial > Soil > Temperate forest >...
CGGCTGAAGGCTATTCTCTATGGTGCGGCTATGTATAGACCGCGCGGAGGCTGTTTCCAAATGGTCGCCATGATCCGACGCTCGATATCAGGAGTAAGCACTGCAAAAACGGTGGCTGGCGTTAAAGGCTGTTCATGGCGTGCCGCTACGAATGGCCGTTATCGCACGGCAAATGGCTTGCCACGCACACTCGTGTAGACGTCATCAAAAACCTTCAGGCCGGTGATATTCGTCACCCCGTCGACGGTGATCGGATCGCCGATTGCCAGGACCCTGCTCTCCGCGTTGGTGAACGCTTGCCACGGGGGAAGGTCCGGACTGTTCGGATTGCCCGATCTCGCAAAATTGACCCAGTAGCTGGACATCTCCTCGGCGACTTTCCGGTCGGCCTCGCTCCAGCGCCAGGGCTCCTGGTCCAGATGATTGAAGACATACCAGAGCTCGGCGAAATGACTCGCGCCCCAACCTTCATACACCGAACCGACCGGGAACGGCGGCTTCTGTCGAAATGAGTAGTAGTAGACAGGGTTGTGCCCGGTTCCGGCTTGCAACCTCGCCCACGCCCACATGTCCCAGCCGAAGCGGAGATCGCGTTCGAGGTCGAGCCTCGCCTGTCGCGCCGCTTCATCGGTCGAGTGGGGATACGCTGCGACCAACGGAGCCGGAAGCTGGCCGAAGCTATGCTCGATGTCGCTGTCGAAAGTGGCGGCCTTCACGTGGTTGACATCCGTTAACGAACGCGCCTCCTCGGCGTTCGAGCCTAAGAGCAGCGGGACATCGTTCTGCTGCCCTGACGTGAATGCTTCGTAGGGCGAAACGGGAAGCACATAGGGTTCGATCACCGGGTGGACAATGCCGCCAGCGTTGCCAGTGAGACGATCTGCTGGCAGCCGGCGTAGTTCCTTGAGAGAGGATGCACCCAGCGAAACCGCGTACTTCTCCCCGTCACCCTCTGCATTGGCCAGCAGGTATTTCGGTGCTAGCTGGAACGGTTCAAACAGACCGCCGCTTTCTCCAATGGCACGCTGAAACAAGCCCTTCGCCAACGGCGAGGCCATCAGGATGCTGACTGATATCGATCCTGAAGATTGACCGGCAATGGTTACGTTTTTCGGATTGCCGCCGAAGGCTGCAATATTTCTCTGAATCCAACGGAGTGCGGCGATCTGGTCCATCAGGCCGTAGTTGCCGGACGAGTGGTGCGGGGACTCGCGCGTCAGTTCCGGATGCGCAAGGAAGCCAAGCGGGCCAAGTCGATACGCAATCGTGACAACAATCACGCCTTTATGCGCAAGCTGGTCGCCCCAGTACAAAGGCATCGAGGCCGACCCGTTGATGTATCCCCCGCCATAGATCCAGACGATCACCGGCAGGCGTTCTTGCGCGCTCTTCGCTGGCGTCCAGATATTGAGATAGAGACAATCCTCACTCACTGAGGGCGGCTTCTCGCCAGGCATGGACACGCCAATTTGCATACATGCCGGGGCAAACGCGTCCGTCTCGCGCGTGCCAGTCCAAGGTGTGACAGTCACGGGAGGCCGCCAACGCAAGTCGCCAGTCGGCGGGGCAGCAAATGGGACGCCTCTATAGACACTCAACCCGCCTTCTCGCACCCCGGATATGGCGCCGGATTCCGTCCAGGCTTCCTGCCCGACAGCGACAGAGACACCGGCTACTTGGACTGCCGCTATTACCATACCCGCGAATCGCCATCGCTTCCACATACGGATTCTCCGACGCTAGCCGTAACCTGTTTCTCTGGCTTGGCGCTCCCTATTCACTGAACGGAACGCCAAACGCCAGTACGGCCGTTCGTGATGGACGATGCTGTGCACCGATCAGCCTTGGTTTCTTGCCCATAGCTTTCCAGACTCGAAGTGCAACAGCATTCATATAGAGCAACCGTACCTGCTCTCGGCTTTCTCCGCGCTCGCTATAGATGCTGATCGTGGTCAGAAGCTGCGTTTGTCCAGAATCGATCAGGTAGGATCCCATGCTGACGGAAGGAGCGTTCTGTGTGTCCTGCACCTCTTCCGCACTTTGAGCGACGATCTCATAATTCAGTGATCGCCGAGAGCGCCCCCCGTCCAAACTAAACAACAGATCATTCGAGGTATGGCTGGACGAACATGTTGAGTTGCCCATTATGTTCTCTCTTTCGTCCTGATGCAATGAAGCAGAGCTCCCATTGTTTTCGGCAGCAGTTATGTTTTATCTGATCTTTGCTTCCCAAACCGATAGTACCGTCGCCAACAATTGACACAGCGAATCGGGGACAACCCGAACAGTCTCAGAAGCCGATCCAGAGAATGCGAGTCGGCCGTCTGGAATTCGATCGAGCTACAGCGAGGACAATTCCGGCCCATCCAGAGTATCCGTGGAACACTGCTAGGCCAGTTCAGTTCTATAGAATTCATTTCAGGTAGCCCTTTCCAATTCGGTGACCGGTACGCTAAGAATCAATTCCATCTCGAGCGCTGGAATTGAAATCGAGCCAAGAGAGAAGAGTACGGACGCTACCAGTTGCCATCGCCATGCATGAGTCGCCTGCTCCGTAATAGAGATGAATGGTGTCTCCGTCGGCTCCGATGGTTTGTCCGCATGGAAACACAACATCGTTAACATCCCCTCCCCGCTCGTAGGGCGCTTCAGGGCTAAACATCCAGGAGTTTCCCCTCTGTAAACAGATGTGTGGATTATCGAGGTCGAACAGAGCAAGACCTAACCGGTAGATGCTGCCGGATGCTGTATGTCGCACACCGTGATAGATTGTCAGCCAGCCCTTCGTGGTTTCGATCGGCGGGGAACAAAGGCCGATCTTGTTTGCATCCCACCACCCACCGCGTCGCGCCTCGAGCATCACTTTGTGGCTGCCCCAATGTTGCAGATCTGGCGAATATGAAATCCACATGTGAGCGCCAAGCGTCGTCACAGGTCGATGAATGAGAGCCCAGAAGCCTCCGATTCTACGCGGCAGTAGAGCAGCGTCCTTGTCTTCTGGCGGCATGATCACGCCATATCGCTCAAAACTCTTGAAGTCCTTGGTCAGTGCAAGTGAAACGCCCGGACCACCGCGAGCGTAGGAGGTATAGGCCACTGCATACTGCTCCAACTCCGGAACATAGGTAATGCGCGGATCTTCGATCCCCCAGATCTCTTCCGGATATTCCCGTGGATTCGCCATCAATGTTGGATGGGGATCGATTCGCCATCCATCGATTCCGTTCGCAGAACGCGCAGCGCAGAGATGCGATAGCCCTCGGCGGTCTTCTACGCGGCAAAGCAACAAGGTGTCTCCATCAGCCAGCAATGTAACGCCGGCATTGAAGACGCTGTTGACCGGATAAGGCCAACTTTCCCGGCTGAGGATGGGATTGCCGGGGTGTCGCACAAACAGAGAATCATCGGTGGGCATTTGCGCATTCTGTTGGTCAACAGTGACGTATTCCGGTGATGCAGCTGGAAGCCTAATTGAATTCAAAGACAGACACTCATTTCCTGATTCTGGTTCTCTGTAATTGGCGCTTCGATGTTTTGCATTTCGAGCAATGACATCAGGAACGACAGGGTTGATTCGGCTCCCTGGTTTTCATTCACTCGATCGGGATGAAGACCGTCTTTACAGCCGCCTGTCGTCGCATCGTAGAGCGGAACCTGTAGATCGTTTTCACCGAGAAACCAGCGGAAGGCGCACCATGCCTCGTCAAGCCAGACCTTCTCTTCTGTTACTCGATATGCCTGCAAACAAGCGGAGATGGTTGCGCAGGCTTCAACTGGTTGCTGATCGAAGCGCGCCTTTTCACCGTTCTCCGTGAAAAATCCCCTCGATCCTATCGGGACGAAAATGTCTTCTTCCCCTCGGTGCTGCGCCGCGACAAGCCAACGGAGGGACTCATATCCTACTTCGATCATCCTCTTGTTCTCGCTATGCCATCCTGCAAGCAAGAGTGCCTGCGACAACCTTGCATTCGAGTAAGAGAGGCTTTTCTCAAACCACTGCCACGTCTCTGAATGGCTGCGTTCATAGATATCCAGCAGACGGTCTGCAAGGAGATTCCGGGCAGCTTGGATCACCCTGTCTCCGGGGAACCAATCCAGATATGCCTGCATACCCAGTACAGAGAATGCCCAGGCGCGGGGACTGGTGAACGTCAGCGCAGCTGGGAGCGCAGCCTCGAAGAGCCTGCCTGCCGCGCCTCTCAAGCCGGCGTCTTCCGAGCGGCCAAGCACTGTACCGAGAGCCCATAGGGCGCGGCCGTGGCTGTCCTCTGAACCTACGTCTTCTTGCCATTTGCGGTCGTAGCTTAGGAAATTCCTGAACCTCCCTGTCTTCTCATGAAAGGCAAGCCATAGAAAAGCCAGATACCGGCCGGAAAGTGGAGCGTGCGCGTAGCGGTCAGAAAGGAGCGGCCCGTCTAGCAGCGTTGCCACGATGAGGGCTCGTGCATTGTCATCAGTCGTATAGCCTTCAAGACAATTGGGTAGAGAAAAGATGGCGTGCTGCAACATACCCGTGTCGTCGGTCATGCTTAATAAGTGCGAGGTATCCAGCGCGGGCACTCTATCTGTTGTCTTTGCCGCAAAAATGTCCTGCAGTGCGGCACGTGGCCGCAACATTCGTTCGACACGCGCCCGTTGGAAGCTGGCCATGTAGGCCCGCGCGGTCTTTTGCCATGTTGTACCGCGTGAATGAAGATAAGCACGTTTTCGCATCGCATGCCGCTCAGCGTCGTCTTCCAATAACTTGATGGCTGCCTCTGCGATGGAGTCAGGATCATCGAACGGAACAATGACTCCGCGCCCATCGGCGAGAAGCTCTCTGGCATGCCAGTATGGTGTGGAGATAATTGCTTTTCCGGCACCGAGTGCGATGGCAAGTGTGCCGGAAACGATCTGGGCTTCCTGGCGATATGGAGTGATGTAGATATCTGCGGCGCCAACGTGTTCGATCAATTCCTCGGTGCTCACAAAACGGTTGTTGAAGATGACGTGCGAGGAAACTCCGCATTCCTCAGCTAACACCTGTAGCTCTTCCCTGTATCGTTCACCCTCGCGTCGCCTGATATGTGGATGAGTTGCTCCGGAAACGATGTAGACCAGGTTTTCGTGCTTTGCCAGGATCGCCGGCATTGCCCGAATCACGTTTTCGATTCCTTTGTTCGGTGAAAGCAAGCCGAAGGTGAGCAATACGGACTTTCCCTGGGTACCAAACAAATCCTTGAAATAATTGGGGTCCATGAATGGAAGGTCGGGCACGCCATGCGGGATAACATCGATTTTTTCGTTTGGCACGTCATACACATCGCGTAACAGACATGCAGCGTGTTCGCTCATCGCGATCAAACGATCCGAAAGATTGGCAATCTCTTCGAGCACGGCACGCTGGCTGGAATTCGGCTCGCGCAGTACTGTATGAAGGGTTGTCACCAGCGGCATTCTTAATTTGCGAAGCAACAGCAGTATGTGACTGCCTGCGACACCACCGAAGATGCCGTATTCGTGTTGCAGGCAGACCAAGTCGTTACCATTGAAATTAAGGAATTCGGCAGCCCGCTCATAGGAGGCACAATCTTCCTGAGCAAGCTCTAGCCGTACCTGCTCGGGATATTGGTAGCTTGACTCCGGATCGTTGACGGGAATCGCGAAGAGGCGCCCATTGCCGTATTCAGCCCCTACCGCAGTGCATAGATCGGTCGTGAACGTAGCAATGCCACATTGTCGCGGTAGATAATTCCCAACGAAGGCGATGCGTGTCGGCAGAGATATCGGGGCAGCTTTTGTGGTGACTGGAGATGAGAATCCACATGGTTCTTCGTTACGAAGCATTTCCGAGAGAGGCATGGTCCCCTGCTTTCACGTGAATCGTGACGCGGCACGCTATTCGAGATGTACATGCAAGACACGAGCCAGACGAGTCAATCAGTCCCGTGCATCCGCGGGATTGAACGGTTTACAGCGCCGCAAGCTGTCGGATTGTCATCTCATCAACTAGGCTGAGCGAGGACTGTTGCTGTATCTGGCGAGCGTAGAGCGTAATCTTAGCAACTCGAAAGCCCAGGTATTTCGAGACACTTATCGACTCCAGTTCAGCGGCGTTGAATCTGTCCTTAATTCGATGCAAGGCGCTAGCTATCGCCTTATCAATAGCCGACGTTGCTGTGCGGCCGACGCCGAAATGGGCATAGGCATCCTCTAACCACATGAAGTGCCAACCCGCATGTCGGACCTTTACGTCCAGAGCGGCGGCCATCGTATCGTTGACAGACATCCATTTTTCGCAAAACCGCTCTTGTATCAGATCAAGTCCATCAGGCAGCACGCACTCGGTGCGCAGGAACATCGTATGGGGGTTCATGCTTGCGGCTTTTTGACTGCCGATATGCCGGAACTTGTCACGCTCGGGTTTGTGTCGCGACGTCCGTTTTCGGAGTAGCCTGTGGCATCCGGCTGGCTCACTGGCCCAAAAGGAAAGACGATTTTCTTGCGCCGCGCAGAAAAATAATTCTCTACGTCAGCTTTTTTAATAAGGCTCATAGTGGCTCCAGTCGTCCTGTGGCTTACTTGAAAGGTGCTCGTCTGGAGCGAAGCATGGATGGCTGGAGGCGAGGAATAATATTCGGACTATATCTTAAGCATACGCGGTAAACAGTTGCCGCGCCGGCAATTGGGAATCGAATTATGTGTGTTCATGTCTCGCTTCAAATGTCATTGAAACCGGTGGTGTCGAAAGTTCGTCACTGCTACCCAGGAAGGGACTCTCCTGGATGTAACGATAAAAGATCCCAACTCTCGCAAAGTAGAACCACAGGTGCTTAGCCACTACAACATGCCCGATTTCAGCGGCATTGAAGCGCTTGTTCACTTTACGAAGAGCCAGCTGTGTTGCTCTACGGATTGCATCCTGAGCGTGGTTTGCATATCCGCTTCTCCAATACATTCTTGTGAGCACATTAGAGTTCCACCCACGGCCACGGATTGTTTTATCCAGCCACGGTGCATCACCCGATTGCAGGACGACCCATCCCTCGCAAATGGTTTCGCCGGCCAAAGCGATGCCTTCGGGGAGCATGATATGTTCGCGGAGAAAGACTGTGTGCTGCTCAAGTTCTCGCATCCGAATAACTCTCTTTTTTAAGGACTTAGATCGTTGCAGGCATCATTTATCGGGCCCCTGCAGGTAGTATCCGTCGATAAGATGCCAAAAGCTGTGCTGTTTTGCTCAGGCAGGGGTCCTACGGTCATCCGCGTGATGCACGTCACCGAGCAATGCGCTGTTGTGCCGCCTGATTGCCGAGTAATGACCATCTGACCCTTTGTCTAGCTAGCACGAGGACATAACAAGGGCCGTTTGCCCTGGTACCTTAGGCCGTGACCTTTCGTGAAATGGGTACTTCCACGTGTCCCTCAGGGGTGAGCCTCGATGCCTTCACGTCCCACGCAAGCCCGAATACCCGTAGAGCGACTATCGTGTACCAGTTAAAGTCGAACTCATACCAGGCCAAACCATGACGAGACGATTGGGGACGGGCATGGTGGTTGTTGTGCCATCCCTCGCCGAAAGTTAATAGAGCAACCCAAAAGCTATTCCTAGAGGTATCACCGGTGGGAAACCGTCGCGACCCCCACATATGAGTCGCAGAGTTCACTAACCAAGTGGAGTGGAGTCCGAGAACCGTCCGAAAGAAAATACCCCACAACAAAAACTTCCATCCCCCGACGACAAGAAGGACCATACCCAGTACGGTGATCGGCACCCAGTGCCAACGGCTGATCCAAACGTGAAACTTGTCTTTGCGAAGGTCAGGAACATAAGGCAGGAGATTTGCCGCATCGTTGTGCATGGTCTGGCCGGTCAGGAGCCAGCCGACATGGGCCCAAAAACCGCCTTCGCGCGGAGAATGAGGGTCGCCCTCCTTGTCTGCGCTTTGGTGATGCTGACGATGTGTCGCAACCCAAAAGATCGGACCTCCTTCTAGAGCCAGAGTGGCACACACGGTCAGAAAGTATTCCATCCACTTCGGAGTTTTGTAACCACGATGCGTGAGAAGGCGATGATATCCCACGCCTATACCAAGACCGCCGGCGACCCACCACAAGATCATGGCGACCAAGAAAGCCTTCCAACTGAAGAAGAACAGTGAGACCAAAGCTCCGATGTGAAACGCAACCATGAAAAAGGTAGTAACCCACACGATAGGCTGCGTAAACGTTCTGTCGTGCGTGAAGATCCTTGGCCTTCGCATATCGTCTCTCCTGCCTGGTTTGATGGGAAAGATATGAGTGGGGTGTTTGCCGTTGGGTAATACTTATGTAAGACGATGTCGATGTCTGATCTGCCTTGCGCGAAATTTGGCGATGCGAACTTCGTATCAACGAATGGGATGAGCCGTCCTAGGGAGACTCTGAAGCTGGCCCCGTAATCATAACGTCGCCAGTATCTTCGAGCCTCGCTTGTCTGTGGTGACGACCCTTCCCGGAGGAGGCATCCACACGGGTTCATCTGACATAGAAAGAATTGCGCTCTTCTGAATCTGATACGGATAGACTCTGACCGTGGCGAGAACAAACCACGGATACGCCTTCAACTCAATAAGCCCGACTTCCGCGGCATTGAAGCGCCCGCTTACACAACGAAGAGCCAACTTTAGTGCGTTGGCAATCGCTTCCTGCGGTAATGGCCCAACGCCACTTTTTAACGATCCTTCAGCAATTCGGATGAAATGCCATCCGCACCTTCGGATCTTCTTGTCCAGCCAGTGCGCATCTCCGGACAGCACAAAGTTCCAGCCTTCACGAAACTCTTCAGTCACAAGTTTGAAGTGATCGGGCAGAGCAACGCGTTCGCGTAAGAGCACGGTAAGTTCAGCTATATTGCGCATCGGCATGACTTCTTTCTTATTACTTCACGAATTGAGATCGGGCACGCTAAGAGGCGTTGGCATTCCGGTGCCCGGTTTCCGCTGAAAAGCCTGGGGAGACGCCGGATCTGCCGGCTGGACGATTGCATAGTGAACCAAACTGGAGCAATAGACACAACCTGTTTCGTGGATAGCGCAGATGGCATCGTCGAGAACCTGTGGGAACGTCCTCAGGCACTCCGGGCAGGTGATCATAACGTAGGCCTCTCCGGAAGGGTCGTGTCCGTTTCTCGGAATCCAGATGGGCGCCAACATGTTGGACTGTTGGAGAGACGGCGACCGCTCCTGGCAGGTCATGGCTTCCACGATCTGCAACAAAGAACCCAGATCGGTTCCTTTTTCGTAAAATGCGTCAGCGGCAACGCCAGGCGGTACACCGTCGCCCGAAAACTTACCGCTCATAGCGATCACGTGGATTTTGGGAAACCGGCGACGGACCACGGAGAGCAATTCGAAACCAGACATACCTGGCATATTGAGGTCAGAGAGAATGATGTCAGGAGTTTCTTGCCGTATCTCCGACAGTGCGGAGAAACCGTCTTTAGCCGATCGCACACTATGTCCAAACTCAGTAAAGATCTGCGAGAATGACATTCGAATTGACCACTCATCGTCTACGATAAGGAGTTTTACTTTCATATTGGGGGTCATGCACCCCTCCCGGGAGCTCAGATGATACGACTTAGGGAAGTATCCCATTGCGCAAAACCGCCCGACTGTTCAATTGTGCTCACATTGTCATCACAGGCATCTGCGACCACGTTGATCGTCCCTCGGACCTTGCCGCTCCCGAGTCCCACTCACCTTGGTTGCACAGCTTGAAATCGCATGCCATTGATGCGATCTCAGATGGGTGCTTGTGTCATTTACAGGATGGCACCCACTATCCGTTGTCGCACTGGCCCTGAAACCATCGACACCGTGCGCCCTGTCGAGCGTTTCTACGGGTGCTGACGAAACAGAGTGTCTTTTACTCGTTGAGGAGAAAGGTGAGCAGCGTCTTGTGCACCCGTAGGCTGCCGTTGTAGTCGATGAACCCCATTTCCCGGAATCGGTTCATGAAGTAACTCACTCGGGACCGTGTGGTGCCAACCATTTCTGCCAGTGTTTCCTGGTTCACTTTCACCAGGGCTAGCTTCGGCTTTGATTGCAATCCAACGCCTGCCAGCAGCAATAGGATTCTGGCCAATCGTTTTTCGCTGGAACTGAAGATTTGGTCCACAAACTCGTCTTCGATTCGGCCGATACGAAATAACAGATATGAGATAAAGAGCTTAGCAAAAGCGGGTTCTCGACGAATGATGCGAACGATAGCCGCTCTTTTCACCCGGGCGATGGTGGAGGGTTGAATCGCCATTGCAGTAGACGTCCACAGCGACTGTCTAGCCAGGCAACCCTCACCAAAAAAGTCGCCGTGCCGTAAGATAGCGATCACAGCTTTCTTTCCACTCTTAGACTCGACTGTCAACTTCACGTTGCCATTCTGGACGTAGAACATCGCGTCAGCCTTATCGCCTTGCGCAAAGATAGTCTGTCTGTTTCGGTAGTCCCGAGTAGTCGTTTGAGTGTCCATCCTGTTGAATAAATCGAGAGGCGTAAAAGCGAGAGTCTTTTTGTAGGCCATTGATGGCTCCAGAAGTGACGAGGCGCCCAGTAACGGGTTGAGCTTACTGGCTCAATAGCCTGATCTGCTGGTCAATAGCGCTCACAAAATGATTTGCCACGTTGCTCTCCCGTTGACCTTGCCAGTTTCCAGGTGCAGGCTCGTACCCGGCTCCGCTTTGTAGTGCCGTGAGGTGCGACACCACAGCAAGAATATTCTGGTCAAATTTGACCAGCTTTCAGGGGACTAAACTTCCATACTGGCGATGGCAGTGCTCCGCACTCGATGAAGGCGGCACAATGAAGCTATATAAAACGGATATTCGAGTGAATTCCTTAATAAACACACGGTTGTCGAGCCGTACTGTTTTGTTGATCCTGCTGTTCCTGTTCTGCATAGGAATACGGCGGCCTGCAGGCGCACAACAACCAAGCATGCCAGTCTCGATTGCAAATGCTCCGCTCAGCATGGAGCAAGTTGTAGCAAACCTGGTTCGGATGAATCTGGAGCGGTCCCAGGCTTTGCATGCCTATCACGGGACCCGAATTTACCGAGTGAATTACAACGGTTTTCCAGGTACCCGTAGCGCGGAGATGGTCGTGGACGTAAAGTACCAATCGCCCGGAACAAAAGAATTTACGATTCAGTCTGCGACCGGATCCAGGATGATCATCGATAAGGTATTTAAAAAGCTCCTGGAGGCTGAAAAGGAGGCGCTGGCCGCGGAAACGCAAAGGCACACTGCTCTGAACGGCGATAATTATGATTTCACTCTGGTCGGATTCGAGAGCACGCCCTTCGGTTCAATGTACGTGCTTATCGTTGAGCCCAAAACGAAGGATAAGTTTCTTTACCGCGGCCGAATCTGGGTGGACGCAGAAGACTTTGCCGTAGTCCGGCTAGAGGCAGAACCAGCGAAGAATCCTTCCTTCTGGACCAAGAGTAACGAAGTCGAACAGGTGTACATGAAGGTGAACGATTTCTGGCTTCCGTCCCGCAACCATAGCGTCACCACCATCCGGCTCGGCGGACGCGCCGAATTGACGATTCAGTACAACAACTACCAGATTACGGGTGCGGATCGGGTTGGCACCTTGGCGACGCTGGAACCAACTCGGACGGCAGACATGAGTCGCGCACAACGTTCAGGCGATCATCGGTAGTGTGGCGCTCCTAATGGGCAATCGCGATACCGCACTCATCTTCTTGCCTTCCGTGAAGACTCGAGTCCCAGACCGTGGGAAGAAGAGGGGTATGAGCGTTGTCCTTTCGCCCTGCTCATTACCACAACACAAACAAACCTCTCCCGCCTATTAATCGTGGAGAACGACGCTGACGAGCGAACTATGAACGTGCATGCCACCGCTGTTGTAGTCGATGAAGCCCAGCTCTCTAAACCGATTCATGAAAAAGCTGACGCGCGAACGTGTGGTGCCGATCATCTCGGCGAGGGTCTCCTGACTGATTTTCGCGACGACGGGTATCGGCTTGGATTCCTGGCCAAAGTTGGCCAGCAACAGGAGAAGCCGGGCGAGGCGTTTTTCGCTGGAGTTGAAGAGGTGATCCACCAGATCCGCTTCCATTCGAATGTTCCGGGAAAGCAGATAGGCAAGAAAGCGTTCGGCAAATTCCGGCTCCTGATGGAGCAGGTTTAACATTACCGACTTCGCCACCCGAATAATGGTGCTCCGCTGGACTGTGCTAACAGTGGACATGCGAACCGGTTGGCCCGCCAGACAGCCCTCGCCAAAGAAGCTAGCTTCCGGGAGGATGGCAACGACGGCTTCTTTGCCACTCTTGGATACAACCGTGAGCTTCACCTTGCCGCTCTGGATGTAGAACACCGCATCCGCCGCGTCCCCTTGCGAAAAGACGGATTCATCACCTTGGTACTCTCGACTAGTTTTTCCAGCTGTAAGTTTTGTTAAGAAAGGGCGAGGATCAAATGCGTCGGTCCGTTCAGCGGTAGCGCCATTCGCTACCGGACTGGATAACGCTTCACGAGCCGTTGCCGGGCTCAAAGGTGCGCGCCTGTTACCTGGAGTCTTTCGCCCTTTCTTTTCTATGAGAACGGGGCTTTTGATCGCCATGGGAATCTCCCACTCGGAGAGTGTGTGCGGGGAACTCTTTATCGAGTAAGCAAATTATAGTCCACCCAGCGCTGGACGAAGTTCTCATCGATAGTGAGTGTTCTCTTAGTGCCCATAGTATCCAACGTCCTCCCTTATGAGCCTCTATGAGCAATTCTGACCAGCTTTCGGAAGCCCGTCGGTTCGAGACTAATTACGCATGATGCTTTGCCCCGTGCGAGGAAGTTTCCCAAATCAGACTCTCGCGGTCGCGGACATTCAATGTATAGGAGGACGCGATGCATCTTAACCTGATGGATCCCAGAGTGATAGTTGGCTTGGTTGTGATCGCTCTGATCATTGTTGTTGGTATGGCACTGTACGTGCGAGAACGCAGAAAGACTACCGCGGGACTACGCGAGCGTTTTGGACCAGAGTACGACCGGGCTATTGTTGAGCACGGGTCCCAACACAAGGCCGAAGCGAAGCTGGTGGATCGTGAGACCCGAGTGCGAACTCTGAAGATCCGCGAGCTTGGCGCCACGGAGCGGGAACGCTTTCTGGCTGAGTGGCACTCGGTGCAATCCCGCTTCGTCGATCATCCGAAGGGTTCGGTCACAGAAGCCGATGAGCTGGTCTCTTCGCTCATGCAGGCACGAGGCTATCCTGTAGCCGATTTCGATCAGCGCGCCGCGGATCTTTCCGTTGACCATCCTCGCCTTGTGGAATACTACCGTTCTGCGCATGGGGTGGCGATGCGGCTTGCTGGAGACAAGGCAAGCACGGAAGACCTGCGAACGGCGATGATCGAGTACCGCTCGCTCTTCGATGAACTCGTCCAGGGACAGACGCCTGGCGAAAGAAAATCTGTGGCATAGCCTGGGATAGGCTGGTGAAGCGCTGGGGAAGACCGACGGCCTGGTCAACTGGCCGATCGAATGAACACACACCGATATCCGGACGAGCCACTGTGTGCGTCTCTCAGCGTACGAGTAACGCTGAGCAGCAGAGATTCGTCTTCAAGAAGCGGCGCATGTGGCGAATTTCACACCTGTACCTGAGGGGATGGGTTAAGAGCCTTTCTTCCTCGGTTTCTTCGCGCCTTCGGCGTGCTTTTTGGCGTTCCCCGAAGGCTTAGGGTGAAAGAGATTCTCTACCGACTCCTGGGCACTCATATTCTTAGCACTTTTGGGCTCTTTCTTGGACATGCTTATCTCCTGTGTGTCAGAGCATAGGCCTCCGTGAGCAGATTGAACAGCCTGGATTTGAAATCAGAGATGTTTTAGAAGGGATGCGCGCAACCTTCAACGAGGTTCTCTCTTGTGGTGCCCATGGGGTGCCTAAGTTTCACTTACTGATATTCATAAGGATACGCGTTTAGGGAATGAATTGTTATCATCGGCTCTGCTCCGACTGGCGACCTCTTCTTGGCAGATTCTGGTGCAAGTACTATCTTTGCCCTTCGCGGTGTCGACCACGACGGAAAGGCAATCAAAATCGAAAAGTTCGCCATGGTCTGGATCACCCATTTAGCATCGCCTTCTATCCAGCAGAACATCTAATCCCGCCGAACTGAGCTGTTTGGCTCAGTTATTATTCTGCGTCTTTGAGACACTGGCTGCGGAGAAGAGTCCTTATTATCGGCTCCGTCATGGTTCTGAATTAAGTCAGCCCCATCTGATAGTTGTCCTTCTTAGCTCGCCCCTCACGCAAGGAGGGGTTATGAAACATACCATTAGACACGATTGCACCCATGCCTATGTGGGCATAGTGCTACTCGTGACTACATTTATGGTGCTCTTTGTCGCCGTCATGTATGGACAAGAGCTACCGAATGCGCCTCAGGTAGCCGTGAAGCAGCAAATTCCTTCGGTGCGCAAACAGGGTCCACTGTTGGCAAAGCCCGGGAACCTTTACCTTGGAAGCGCTGACTGGTTCCGTGAACGCGAACATTTTAAGCTGGCGAGGGTCATTCCACCGCTTACACATATTGACTGGAAACTTAGCTTTGGCAAGCCAAAGGAGACAGGCCATGGTAGCCGGAACAGCAGATAGGTATCGATTACAAGGTAAGCGAAATGGTTTGGGCTTACCGAACTACTGCAAAACGGCGTTTGCGGGCTTGCGAAGTTGCTCTGCAATCAATACTTATTGATATCTTAGCGTATTTAACTCAAAA
>Ga0206863_1275_pt1 | contig 14706 bp, 11 predicted proteins | sample Alteio_BWOrgCont_41_FD_152634 | JGI IMG/M metagenome (GOLD analysis project Ga0206863, IMG submission 152634) | Enriched cells from forest soil in Barre Woods Harvard Forest LTER site, Petersham, Massachusetts, United States -... | ecosystem: Environmental > Terrestrial > Soil > Temperate forest >...
CCGGAGGCCCTCGCCCTGGAAAAAATCGTCATGAGCAGCGGGAAACGTTTTTGTTTGACGCATACGTACACCGGTTACCCCATGGTGAAAGAGGCCCGGTCCATCATTGCGGATGGACGCCTGGGAACCATACGGAAGGTATACGTGGAATATCCGCAAGGGTGGTTGAGTAAGAAGGAAGAAAGCGGCAACAAGCAAGCCGCGTGGAGGACGGATCCCAAGCAAAGCGGTATCGCCGGGGCTATGGGCGATATTGGCACGCATGCTTTCAACCTCGCCGAATATGTCAGCGGCCTGCAGGTCTCTCAACTGAACGCGGATATTCATACGTTTGTTCCGGGGCGGCGCCTGGATTCCTTATTGAACAGTTCCTGGTACGAAGCGTAGATCCGCTCGGGGACGAGCCCCAATGCAGCCCCGCTGGACTTCGACTTGTCCGGGTCGCTGCTGAAGGCGCCCGCTACGAGGTCGTACATACCATCGAGACGCGCTGCAATCCGGTGGACCGCGCCGATGAAGGCGCCTTGCCCCCCGCCGATCATACCGAGGCGTAGTTTTTGTTGCATGCAATAAAACTAATGAAATCTTTTCGGACTCGCTTTGGCGAGGGAGAAAACCAGGAATTTCGCCTTCGGCCACGCCGCGTTCAGCACTTTCAGAATCGCTGCGACCGTCGTACCGGTAGTTACGATGTCGTCGATCAAAAGGATACGATCGGCGGCGACGGTTCCCCGGATATAATATACCCCCTTCAACTCATCCACGCGCAGCCGCTTTGAATGCAAGTCCCGGAAGGGCACCGTCACCTGCCGTTTTCCCAATAAAGTCGGGCAGTATATGCCGTCACAAACCAGCGCAATTTCCCGGCCGAGCGCATCCAGGGAAGTACATTCAATTCCCGGATCCCGCTCGTCGTGATGCAGGGCGCGTAGGATCATCGTGCCCCGGGGTAGCCGTTTCAGCGCCGCCAGGGCACATTCGATCCAAATTCCCGTATCGGGACTGATACCATATTTGAATCTGATCAAACTGCGCGACAGCGCATCCGGCCCTGTTTCAACCGGAAAATAGTAGCACAAATAAATATGCGGACACGTCCGCCCCCCCATAGTAAATCCGCCCACGCATGCGGGCAAACTACCTTATTTTAGCCCAAAAATCCCTTGACCTCCGAAGTCATCCGCTGCGCCCAGGTGCCCGTACAAGTGCCTATAGAAGCCATCATGGCCGAAGTCAGCGCACTCCCTTCCTATTGGAAGGCCCACCTCAACACGGCCCATTATATGGGGGACTGGACCGTGCTATCCCTGAGGGCCCCCGGGGGAAACGCGGACTTTATCGCGGGGGATTCGATGGGCGAGGCCCCTTACGCGGATACGCCCCTCATGGAACAAACACCCGGGATCAAGGAATTAATGGACTCCTTACCATTCACCCCCAAAGGTGTCCGCCTGCTCCGCCTGTCTCCGGGCTCCCACATTAAGGAACACCGCGATCAAGACCTGGCTTTCGAGCAGGGAGAGGTCCGTCTCCATTTTCCCATCCTTACTCATCCGGAGGTGGCGTTCGTGGTGGACGGAGAAAGGATATCCATGAGGGCGGGGGAATGCTGGTACATCAATGCCAACCTGCCTCACAGCGTTTCCAACCCGGGCCCCGGCGAAAGGATACACCTGGTCGTTGACGGACCGGTAACCGAATCGCTTCGGGGCTGGTTCGAGCGGGCGGAAAAGAGATACAGCACCGTCGCCGGCCCCGCGGGTGAAGAAGAGGCCATTATCCGGCAACTGCGCCTGATGAATACAGTAACCTCTTTGAAACTCGCGGACGAAATGGAGGCTGCGCTTGCGAAAAAACCGGATCACTGGTATCCAACGGCACTCGTTGACGAGCACAATTGCGAGTGGATGGACCTACAAGACCTGCCCTTCACCGACCCTTTTTTCCACGAAACCCTGAGCCGCGCCAAACAAAAACCATGTAAGGTACTCAGCACCCTTTCGTTCTTGTCCGAATGGGCTGTCCCTCATGTTCCTCCTTCAGCATTTATATTCCACGTGTCGCGCTGCGGGTCGACCCTGATCACCCAACTCCTGGGCCTGGACCCCCTAAACATCACGCTTGCGGAAGTTCCTTTCCTGGATCAATTGCTGAGGGCCGGCCGGTCCATCCGGGACGCACTCCACTTTTACGGGCAGCGACGGGGTGGCAATGAAAAGAAGTTATTCATCAAAACCGACAGTTGGCACATCTGTTTTTACTCCCAGCTCAGGGAGTGGTATCCGGAGGTTCCCTTTTTTCTTTTATATCGTTCCCCGGAAGAAGTCCTTCATTCGCATCAGAAACGGAGGGGGATGCAGTCGGTACCAGGCATCGTCGAACCATCCATCCTTTGGGGAGAAGACCCACCTGTTGCAGACAACCTGGATGCCTATATGGCGAAAGTATTGGGCGTGTACTTCCGACGGTTCCTCGACATAGCCGCCTCCGACAAAAATGCTTACCTGGTCAATTATGCCGAAGGCATCCCACAAATTGTTGAAAAGATAGCATTCCTTACAAATACCGAGATAACGCCCACCTTGCGCGCCAGAATGCAAGAACGCAGCGGCTATCACGCCAAATTCCCCGATCAGCGATTTTCGGAAATACCCGGCGACGGGTTCCCCTCGGAGATGATGGCGCCATTGTGTGAACTATATGCCCGCCTTGAGGCCCTTCGCCTGCCATAATTCCATAAAGAAGACGCCGAGCTTTTCGATGGATTCCGCAGGGTCCTCAAGGTCGGTATCAAGGATCAAGTCTGCATCGTCGGGCGCCTCATAGGGGTCGTTCACCCCTGTCAGGCCCAGGAGCTTGTCAGGGTGACCATCCGGGAGGAAAGCACGCGCGTAGAGCCCCTTGGTATCGCGCTTCAACAGTTCGGCTATGGAACAGCGGACCCATACCGTATGGGCCTCGCGCAACGCCTTCCGTGCGGAGGCGTAAGGGTTGATCGCTGCGATAATGGCCGGCTCGCCCTTTTGCAAGAAGCCGTTAGCGACTTCCCCCAAACGCCGGATCTGTTCGCGCCGGTCCTCCGGCGAAAAACCCAGGTTCCATCCGGGCATACGCCGGTAGACATCCCCATCGATCACCCTGAGGGAAATTCCCCGGCGAGACAACCAGATACGCAAGCCTTCGGCCAGTGTCGTTTTTCCGGCCCCCGAAAGGCCCGTCAGTTGAATCAGTATCATGCGGCGGCCGGCAAAATAGGCCATTTTTCACTAGGTTTGCCCGATGCCGTTCCGCAAACTCAACAACCTCATTGGCTGGGCCGTCTGCTTTGCCGCCTGCACCGTTTACCTGATGACCATGGAAGCCGGCGGCAGCTTTTGGGACTGCGGGGAATTCATCTCCTGCGCCACCAAAGTGCAGATTCCACACCCGCCGGGAGCCCCGCTATTCGTCCTGCTTGGCCGCCTGTTCGTATACGTACTGCCAACCAACCCGGCGAGAGCCGTCAATACCCTATCCGCGCTCGCCAGCGGATTTACCATCCTCTTTCTATTTTGGACCATCACCCATTTTGCGCGGAAATGCATAACAGACGTTCCGACGATCATGCTTGCAGGCGTGGTGGGCGCTCTCGCTTTTGCCTTTTCCGACTCCTTTTGGTTTTCTGCGGTGGAAAGCGAGGTCTATGGATTATCGTCCTTTTTTACCGCCCTCACCATTTGGGCCGCCCTGAAATGGGAAGACAGCAACGATGACCGCTGGATCGTCCTCGTTTTCTTCCTGATCGGCCTCGGGGCCGGCGTTCACGAGTTGAGCATCCTGACCATTCCCACGGTAGTCATGATCTATTACTTCCGGCGTTGGAAGGCTACCTGGATGGGAGGAATCCTGGCCTTCCTGGCGGCCTGCGTCGTGACGGGCTTCGTACAGATCGTGGTCCTCCAGAAGACCATATTCTGGGGCAGCGACCTGGATGTATTTTTTGTCGATCACTGGGGCTTGCCGCTGTTTTCGGGATTTGCGACATTCTTCGCCCTAATCGGGGCGGCGATCCTGATACCCCGGAAAAACCTGGCCCTTTGGTGTCTCGCTTTCCTATTACTCGGTTATTCCACCTACGTCACTCCGATGGAACGCTCCAACGCAGAGCCCGCCATCGATATGTACAAAGTGGACAACCCCGTCAACCTCTCCGGCTACCTGGGCCGGGATCAATATGGAGACTATCCCCTCATCCGGGGTCAACAATTCACCGCCCGTCCGCGTCGATATGTCCAGGATGGAAATCAATACGCTTACCTCAACGGGAAATACGAAATCACCGGCCAAAATGAAAATCCGGTATACGACGCCGCCGATAAAATGTGGCTTCCCCGCATATGGGACAACAGCAACGATCAAAGCCACGCCGACTTTTATGCCGAATGGCTGGGTATTGGTAAGGACTCCACGGGCGCCTATTCCCGCGCTCCAAACCAATGGGATAACCTCACGTGGTTCCTGACCTACCAACTCAACTGGATGTACTGGAGGTATTTCTTTTGGAATTTTTCAGGCAGGCAAAACGATTTGGAGGGATTTGGAAATCCCCGCGACGGGAACATCATTACGGGTATAAATCCCCTCGACCGGATTTGGCTGGGAGACCAAAAGGCCATCCCCGAGAGTGCCCATACCGGAAGGAACCGCTTGTTTGCCCTTCCCTTGCTTCTCGGAATGTTGGGGTTCCTCTTTCAATGCAGGCGCAAACCCGGGGACTGGATCGTCGTCGGAGCCCTATTCTTTTTTACCGGCCTGGCCATCGTCCTTTATTTGAACCAACCGGGCAACCAACCCCGCGAAAGGGACTATGCTTTCGTGGGTAGCTACTATGCGTTTTCCATTTGGATCGGTTTGGGCGTATGCATGGCCGGCCGCCTCGCACGCTGGTTTTGTTTATTTGTCCCCATCCTGATGGCCTTCCAGGAGTGGCCTGACCACGACCGCGGCCATAAAACGCTGCCCCTGTCCATAGCCACCGATTACCTGCAAAGCTGCGCTCCCAATGCCATCCTGTTCACCTTTGGAGACAACGACACCTATCCCTTGTGGTACGCCCAGGAAGCCATGGGGGTGCGACCGGACATACGCGTGATCAATACCAACCTCCTCGGCTTCGATTGGTGCATAGACAAATTGAGACGGCGGGTCAATGACAGTGATCCCATCGATCCGATCTGGACACAGGAGCAAGTGGCAGGAGAAAGGAGGGATGTGATTTACGCCACGGAAGACACCGGCATGACCGACCTGGAAAAGATGATGCGCGAAGCCGGAGACACCTATTCCTCTCACCTTGTCAGCGTGCCCGTCGATACCGCCCTGGTCCGCAGGAACGGCACCGTCGATCCGGGGGACGCCATCGAAACCAGGCTGACCTTCCGCATTCCCCACAGCGCCCTCGAAAAAGGAGACGCGGTACTGCTGAACATTATTGCCGCCAACCACTGGAAACGCCCCATCTACTTCACCTACCCCGACGAGGACCTGGGCTTTGGAGGCTATCTCCGCCAGGATGGCCTTACCTACCGGCTCGTGCCCGTGTTGAACGACCCCGTGCATATCGCCTGGATGCAGGACAAGCTGCTGAACGTCTTTACCTTCGGCAACGCCCGGCGACCCGGGGTCTACTTCGATGAGGAAAACCGGCATCACCTGCTCACGCTGAGACAAGCCTGTGTCAACCTGGCTTCCGCGCTGCTCAATGCAGGCCACTCCTCGGACGCCGCAAAGGTCTTGGAGAAATGCGACCGCAACATGGATCCCGGAAATATGCCCTATGGAATGTGCAGCCGCTACGGAAACTACCACAACCGGACCTCCGAGCGCTTTGCTGCTCTCGCCTATGCGGCCGGAGACGTCGAACTGGCGCGGAAAGTTTCGGCATCCCTTCGCCTGGATTGCACGCAACAAATCACCTATTACGCAAGCCTGCCGTCGTGGAGAAAGCCTCCCGGCAACTCGCTGGAGTACGAGGCGCAAACCGCGGGGGACATCCTGAAGAATCTGGATTCCCTCCAAAAGAAATTCGATTCCGGGCCGCAGGCGGGGCGCTTGCGCTAAGGGCCGCGCCCCGCGCTGTCCGCAGCCCCCGAACCACCGCTGCCGCGGGTGCGATTTTTTTTATTCCCCGTATTTCAGGAAATTTACGGTTGCAAAAGAAACGGAGGCGTTATGATCGGATACCATTTTACCCGGTTCGACCCTGACAATCAGGCAAAAACCACCTTTGACAAACTACTGGACATTTTCCTTCAACTGATTACGTACACCAGCGGAGACGTCGGGGAAGCCCTCAACTGGCTCACCCAACTGGATAAAGAATATGGTCTGACCAGTGATGAGTATGGGTTGGGTGATTTCATAGACGAGCTGAAGGAAAAGGGCTACCTGGAAGAAAACAAGGTGGATGGCTCCATCAAGATCACCCCAAAGAGCGAACAGGGCATCCGGAAACGTTCCCTTGAAGAAATTTTCGGGAAGTTGAAGAAGACCCGCCAGGGAAACCACCAAACCTTCAAACCCGGTCAGGGCGACGAGGTAAATCCCGACACACGCCCCTTCCAGTTCGGGGATACGGTAGAACAGATCGACTTTACCAGCAGCATCCGGAACGCCCAGATCAATCATGGCCTGGAAACGTTCAACCTCCAGGAGGACGACCTGGAAATCAAGGAGACCGACTTCAAGACCCAGACCTCTACGGTCCTGATGATCGATATTTCGCATTCCATGATCCTTTATGGTGAAGACAGGATCACCCCTGCCAAAAAGGTCGCCATGGCGCTGAGCGAACTGATCACCACCAAGTATCCCAAGGATACGATCGACATTGTGGTCTTCGGCAACGATGCATGGCCCGTGGAGATCAAGGATTTGCCTTATCTACAGGTAGGTCCCTACCACACCAATACGGTGGCGGGACTGGAGCTCGCCATGGACATCCTCCGGAGGAGGAGGAACCCGAACAAACAAATATTCATGATCACCGACGGCAAACCCACCTGCCTGAAAATCGGGAAGAAATACTACAAGAACAGCTTTGGCCTGGACCGGAAAATCACCACGCGGTGCCTCAACCTGGCAGCCCAGTGCAAAAAGCTGAAGGTCCCCATCACTACCTTCATGATCGCCTCCGATCCCTACCTGCAAAGGTTTGTACAAGAATTCACAGAGACCAACAACGGGAAAGCCTTCTTCGCCTCCCTGGACCACCTGGGATCATTTATCTTCAAGGATTTCGAGAGTGGCAAAAGGAAAACCGTTTATTGACGCGCCGCCGGCGCGCCAACATAATAAAGCACGTACATGACAAAAGAACAAATCAACACGCTGGGCAAATTAAAGAAGAGCGGATATACGGCTAAAAGTGTCAAGGAAGAACTTCGTCAGAACCTCATCCGGAAACTGAAAACCAAGGAACCCACCTTCCCGGGCATCATAGGCTATGAAGACACCGTCATTCCGGAAACCGAGAGGGCCATTCTCTCCCGTCACAACATTCTTTTCCTGGGCCTGAGGGGCCAGGCCAAAACCAGGATGGCGCGTCTGATGACCGACCTCCTCGATGAATACATCCCTGTCGTCGAAGGCAGCACCATCAACGACGATCCCCTGAATCCCATCAGTCTGCACGCACGGACGATCATTGCAGAGCGCGGCGATGACACGCCCGTGGCCTGGGTCCACCGCAGCGAAAGGTACGGGGAAAAGCTTGCTACCCCTGACGTCACCGTGGCCGACCTGATCGGGGACATAGACCCCATCAAAGCCGCCAACCTCCGCCTCAACCTGGATGACGAACGCGTCCTTCACTACGGCATCATTCCCCGAAGCAACCGCGGCATTTTCGTCATCAACGAACTACCCGACCTGCAGGCGCGCATACAGGTATCCTTGTTCAATATCCTCCAGGAGGGAGACATCCAGATCCGGGGCTTCAAACTTCGCCTGCCCCTGGACATCCTGTTTGTCTTTACCGCCAACCCCGAGGACTACACCAACCGGGGCTCCATTGTCACGCCCCTGAAGGACCGCATCGAAAGCCAGATCCTCACCCACTATCCCAAAACCGTGGAGGCCTCCATGTCGATTACCGCCCAGGAATCGGACATCCACCCCGACCAGGTAAAGCGCATAGAAGTGAGCGACCTCGTCCGGCGCCTCATCGAGCAGGTTTCCTTCGAGGCAAGGGCCAATGAATACGTGGACAAAAAAAGCGGCGTTTCGGCCCGCCTCACCATAGCCGCCTACGAAAACGCCGTCAGCTCCGCCGAGCGCCGGGCCATCCTCAATAATGAAAAGACCACCTTCGTTTGGATCGGAGACCTGGCCGGCATCATTCCCAGTATTACCGGAAAGATCGAGCTCGTCTACGAAGGAGAACAGGAAGGCCCCTACCAGGTAGCCTATAACCTCGTCGAAAAAGCCATCCGTACGATATTCGTCCTATACTTTCCCAACCCGGAACAACTCAAGAAAAAGAAGGGCCGCGACGATTCAGGCGACGCGGGGAACCCCTTCCGCTCGATCACCACGTGGTTCGACCGTGGCAACCAGCTCAACCTGTACGCTGATATGACCGATGCCGCCCGCATCCAGGAATTATATAAAGTCGACGGCCTCCACGCCATCGTTAAGAAGTACTTCAAAGGCGCAGGTGACAAGGAAGCCGCCCTGCTCATGGAGTTCGTCCTCCACGGCCTTTCCGCCTATTCCCTGATTTCCAAAAAGGTCATCGACGGGAAGATCGAGTTCAAAGACCTCATGGGGTCGATGCTCAACTTTGGCAGCAAAGCAGGATACGAGGAGGATACGGACGTGAACGAGGAGGATTTTTAAATTGCAAACCCATCATCGTTTTTTACCAGAAGGATTGGGGGTAATTAATTCCTTAGGGAATCCATGCTTTTCGAGGAAAGCCTTAGATTCTTCCGCTTTTTTTACGAAATAAGGGTCATCGCCATAGTCTTTGACCTTGGCATTTACATTTGTTGGTTTCTTATTTGTTTGTTTTTTACTCATTGCGCGCATCATTTCATACCTCCTGTGCATTATAAATTTACAACTTATTTACGCTTGACCAAAAAGGCCAAATAATGAATACCCTTTTGAAATGGCTGCCAACCAGTTTCCGACACAAATCCAAAGACGTCCAATATTGGTTCGATACTTTGCAAATTAGCAGAAATACCTATTTGATACAATCTTGTTCGGGCGGAAGTGCTCCCGGTCGCATATACCAGGGCATCTGGGAAATGCTCGGTAAACTTTAAAACCGATGCTGCAACGGTAGCGAGAACTTTATCCCGATCTGCGTTGTTAGTAATAGCTAAATCATCGATCATCCCGGTATCAGGGTTTAAATCCCCGAACCCAAGATGAAAATAGGTTATCCCATTTGCGTTTTGTGGGCTGTATCGAACGACCTTCCTGATTTTACCCTTAGGCCCTTCGCTCACAAATTCAAAATCCAAGAAGGAATCACTTGCCGCAATCCGATACTTCTCCAAGTCCATTCACAAATATAATGGACTATATATCAAAAATGAAATAAAAATGTTGTTTTATGAAATTTAAGACGGTATCACATTCACCTCCCTCTCCAGCTCGACCCCAAATTTCCCCTGGACACTCTGAAGAATCTCCTCCGAAAGATCAAAAATTTCCTTCCCCGAAGCATCCCCATAATTGACTAACACGAGTGCCTGTCGCTCATGCACCCCTGCATCCCCGCGGCGGAAGCCCTTCCAACCGCATTGTTCGATCAGCCACCCCGCAGGCAGCTTCACGGCGCCGGGGAAATCCGATTCAGCGCCCACATAAGGCTCCTGGGCGGCCGGATAGGCGGGCATCGCAGGAAAATCAGCATGAAGGCGATCGTAATCGGAGGTGGTGACAATGGGATTCTTGAAGAAACTGCCGGCATTGCCTATGCGACGGGGATCGGGGAGCTTACTGTTCCGGATTCGGATGACGGCATCACTGATGGCGCGAAGGCTCAGATTCTTTATCCCCATTTGTTCGAGTTCCTGATTAATGGCCCCGTAGCTGGTGTTGAAAACGGGCCGTTTGCGCAGGCGGAAGGTCACGTACATGATGGCGAACTGATCCTTGAATTTCCCCTTGAAAACGCTGTCCCTGTACCCGAAGGCGCAATCATTGACACTGAAGCGCTCGATGGTATTGTCGTCCAGCTGATAGGCTTCCAAATCCTGGAATACTTCCCTCAATTCTGCCCCGTAGGCTCCGATATTCTGCATGGGGGCTGCCCCCACACAACCGGGAATCAGGGAAAGGTTTTCCACACCTCCCAGACCAGCGGAGATGCAATGCTGGACGAAGGCATGCCAGTTCTCTCCTCCTCCCACGCGCAGGTAAACATAATCGTCATCCTCCGCCACCGTCTCAATCCCCATGACTTCATTCTTGAGGATAACCCCGTCCACGTTGCCTGTAAACAGGACGTTGCTGCCTCCTCCCAGGACCATATGGGGCATCCCCTTTTGGGACGAAAGAATGCCTGCCAGCTCAATGCCGTCGGCAAAGGGCGCCAACTTACGGGCCCGGACTTCGATGCCGAAGGTATTGTATGGCCTCAGCGATATATTTTCTTGAATTGTCATATCCGCAAAAATTACAAATTTCAAACCGGATCCACATCAGCAATAATGTTAACGCTCCGAAACCGCTTATCCGCGTGCACTAATGCCTCCGCAGTTTTCAGAGCAGCCTTGCACCTTGGAATGATCTGCCCGTCCCGGGGCAGCTTGATCAGGAGTTCAGCCAGGTATTGTCCCCGGACCCTGTTCACCACGGGGACCGCCGGGCCAGTCAGGTAAGCCCCAAATTCAGCGCGTAAGACAGAAGCAAACGCTTCCGCCGCACTCCACACGACATCCTCCATCCGGTGTCGAAAGATGATCCGGATCAGCCGGGAAAAAGGTGGATAAGAAAACTCGCGACGGCTCAGGATTTCATAATCGTACATGGCCTTGTAGTCGTGCGCCTGCACGAAAGCCAGGACAGGGTGTTTGGTATCTGTCACCTGGATTATGACCGCCCCCGTGGCTGCCCTGCGTCCCGCCCTTCCGCTGACTTGTTCCATTAGTTGGAACGCCCTTTCGTGCACCCGGAAGTCTGCAAAATGGAGCATGCTGTCCGCATCCAGAATGCCCACCAGGTCCACGTGGCCAAAATCCAGGCCCTTTACGACCATTTGAGTGCCCACGAGAATATCCACTTTCCTTTCTTCAAACAAATGAATGAGTTGCTCATGGGCTGTCTTTCCCCGGACCGTATCCAGATCCATGCGAGCTATACGGGCATCCGGGAAAGTTTCGTTGAGTACCTCCTCTACCCTTTCTGTCCCGAAATTCTTTTGGATAAAATGATGGTTTCCGCAGGCGGGACAAGTGTGCAAAACGGGATAATTGGTGCCGCAATAATGGCATTGCCAGCGTTGCGCCGCTTTATGGTACGTAAGGGTAACCGCACAGTTCTGGCATTCGGGGATCCAGCCGCAGGTGGTGCACACCTGGTAGGGCGTATATCCCCTGCGGTTTTGAAAGAGAATGACTTGCTTGTCCCTGGCCACAGTATCGGTGATCGCTTCCTGTAAAAGGGGGGATAAGAGCACTTTCCCCTTTTCTTCGCGCACTACTTTCCTGGTATCGATCAGGGTGATCGGGGGCAAATCCAATCCCCCATATCGCTCGGAAAGGGTAACCAATCCATACTTCCCCTGGAGTGCATTGTAATAACTTTCGATGGCCGGCGTGGCGCTGCCCAAAACCACTTTTCCCGAATGCAGGTGGGCGTAATAAATCGCCGTATCCCTGGCATGATACCGGGGAGCCGGCTCCTGTTGCTTGTAGGAGGCATCGTGTTCCTCATCGACGATGATGAGTCCCAGGTCCGAAAAAGGCAACAAAAGGGAGGAACGCGCCCCCAATATGATGCGGATCTCCCCCGACTTGACCTTGTTCCAAATCTCCACACGTTCGTTTTGGTTGAATTTGGAATGGTAGATGGCGATATATCCCCCGAAGTGTTTTTGCAAACGACGGATGATCTGAGCCGTCAGGGCGATTTCCGGAAGGAGGTAGAGCACTTGCTGCCCCCGCGCCAGAAAGGATTCGATAAGTTTTATGTATACCTGCGTCTTCCCGCTGGAAGTCACGCCGTGCAACAGGCAGACCGGCTTTTCGGAAAAAGCTGCTTCGACACCTTCGAGCGCCGCTTCCTGTGCCGGCGACAACGTAAAATCGATACTTACTTCTCGCGGCAGATACTGCAAACGATCCACCTGTCGCTGCTCGATGAGTAACACGCCTTTCGAAGCCAATCCTTTCAACTGATCCAACGAAGCCCCCGATTTCTGCAACAGGTCCTTTTGGGTGACCATACCTTCCTGTCTGACCAGGTGTAGGTAAGCCAGGAGCAACTCCATTTGTTTGGGCGCCCGGGTCCAGTTGTTCAGCAACTCCGCCAACTGCTCTTCGGCAGCATATGAAGGATGAAGCACTACGTATTTTTCGGTCCTTGCCTTATACGTATCCTGAAGGGCTTCCCAAACATAGCAAACCCCTTTCTCAATCAGCGACTTGACGACAGGATAAACATGCGTGACATCGAGGATTTGCTGCACTTCGCCCATACGCAGCTCGTGGCGCATCAGTAGCCCTTCGGCCACCACGTATTCATTTTGATCGAGCCCCGAAAAATCATCCCCGTATGCGTCATTGAATACCAGCACCGATTCACTGCTCAACTTAAAATGCGCCGGCAAGGCGGCCGCCATTACTTCCCCCTCGCTGCACATATAATATTCCGCCATCCAGGCCCAAAGGGCGAGTTGAGCCTGATGCACGATAGGCTGGTCATCGATGATGCCCTCGATTGGCTTGGGATGGAAAGCTTCGGGGCCTTCCCGGTGGAGATCCTTTACGATCCCGGCGTATTTCTTATTTTTGAGGGAGACCTCGACCCTGCATCCCACCTGGATCCTGGGCAGTAAATGGTCAGGGACGGACCAGGTGTAATTTTTAGGTAAAGCCAGCGGTATGATGATCTCTGCGAACAAGCGTCTCCCCCGAATTTCCCCGCAATATACTAACTTTGACGCCCTATGGCGGACAAACGCACAGTCGCTTTCCACACCCTCGGATGCAAGCTCAACTTTTCCGAGACGGCTACCCTTTCCAGGATGCTGGAATCGGAAGGTTTCGAAAAGCGCGACTTCGAGGGTTTGGCGGACGTGTACGTCATCAACACCTGTTCCGTCACCGACAATGCCGACAAGGAATGCCGCCAACTGGTTCGCCGCATCCAGCGCAAATCCCCGGCCAGCCTGGTGGTGGTAACGGGGTGTTACGCCCAGCTCAAGCCCCGTGAAATCGCGGAGATCCCCGGCGTGGACCTGGTCCTGGGCGCTGCCGAAAAATTCAACATCGCGTCGCACCTCGCCGAGTTGACCAAAGGCGAGAGCGCCCGCATTTGCAGTTGCGACATCGAAGAATTATCCGGGTTTCACCCGTCCTTTTCCCTGGGAGACCGGACGCGCGCCTTTCTGAAGGTCCAGGATGGCTGCGATTATAACTGTTCGTTTTGTACGATCCCCATGGCGCGCGGGCGCAGCCGGAGTGACAGCATCGAAGGCGCGGTAGCCAATGCACGACAACTCGCCGCAAACGGTGTCCGCGAGATCGTCCTCACAGGCGTGAACCTGGGGGACTTCGGCCGTGGTGGCCCGGCGTCGTTTTTCGACCTGGTACAGGCCCTCGAGGAAATCGACGTGCGATTTCGCATTTCCTCCATAGAACCCAATCTCCTGACCGACGACATCATCCGCCACGTCGCAAGCAGCCGGCGCTTCATGCCCCACTTCCACATCCCCCTGCAAAGCGGCAGCAACCACCTCCTCGGCCTGATGCGCCGCCGCTACCGCCGGGAATTATACGCCGAGCGCGTCGCGCTTATCAAAACGCTGATGCCCCACTGCGCCATCGGCGTGGATGTCATTGTGGGTTTTCCGGGAGAAAGCGAAGCCCACTTCCGCGAAACGTTCGACTTCCTGCACAGCCTGGATATTTCCTACCTGCACGTATTCACTTATTCCGAACGCGATCACACCCACGCCCTGACCCTGGGGCCAGTCATACCGATGGCAATTCGCCATGAGCGCAATAAGATACTGAGGAACCTCTCCTATAAAAAGGTGCAATCCCACACCGCTAGGCACCAAGGCCAGATCCGCCCCGTTCTCTTTGAAAGTCAGGACAAAGCGGGGACGATGGAGGGTTATACCGATAACTACATCAAGGTCAGCACCCCCTTCCGCCCCGAATGGGTCAATTCCATCGTAGATTGGCGCCTGTAGGCCATCCCAGCGGGCAAAGGCAACCCAAAAAAAAATTTTGAAAAACGCCATTTCCTCCTATCTTTGCACTCCCAACAACGGAAAAAGGGTGTTTAGCTCAGCTGGTTTAGAGCATCTGCCTTACAAGCAGAGGGTCCGCGGTTCGATCCCGTGAACACCCACTCACAGGGCAACAAAGGGTCTCAGGATTTTTCCTGGGACCCTAATTTTTTATAATTGGCTGGTGCGATATATTTCATACAGCTTTTCCCTCAACTTCCATTGTTCTCTCTTTGAGGGAATGCTGATCC
>Ga0206863_1276_pt1 | contig 14700 bp, 10 predicted proteins | sample Alteio_BWOrgCont_41_FD_152634 | JGI IMG/M metagenome (GOLD analysis project Ga0206863, IMG submission 152634) | Enriched cells from forest soil in Barre Woods Harvard Forest LTER site, Petersham, Massachusetts, United States -... | ecosystem: Environmental > Terrestrial > Soil > Temperate forest >...
GCCTGATGCGTTCAATCATGGCCGGATCAATATTCATTTCAACACCCTTGCCATCCTTGGCTATCTTCCACTGCATGCCATCGTTATATACCTTGAACGAATATCTCAACTTTGAAGTTCCAAAAACAACTTCGTCACTATCGCTTGGCACTGGAAATGTTATCCCATTTTCTAATGATTTTCCAGCGCCCACCTCTCCCAATACCCCAATCTCCCGAAACGTCATTCTCTTCGCACTATTATGAGCCGCCATCGCCCTGTCTATCTTAATTAAAAAATATACCCCGTCCGCCCAAAATTCCAACGCTTCTCCTGATACAACTCTTTCATGCGCCTCTTGTCCGGGAATTTCTCCAGAAGATGCTACTGCCAAAGATGTTCGTACATTTAAATTTAAAGGAATGGTTTGATCTTCTGAAAGAAGCATGACATTACTCTTCCCCATCCTGTCCAGTGCTTGCTGAGCCTCTTCTCGGCTATTCACCTTGCCTTCTAAAGCCGCAATTAACTCCTGTGCTACTGCTTTTTGAACCAACCCCAGCAATGCCACAAACGACAATCTCTGTCCTGCATTAAATACAAGATCGCCTGTTTCCTTGTCCAAATGTGGATTTTCAAGAAAAAAATCAGGCGTGTTTTCACTCTTTATTGCGCCAGTAGTCGCTTGGTTAAGAAGATGAGTAGGTACCGCTTGAAGAGAGCCGTCATCTTTAAAATGTTCAACAAACAAGTGGTGAGATAAAGAATTTCCCCAAGCTTGTTTGGTTATTATAAAAACAAAAGACCCCACCACTCCAAAAAAGTCTCCTGCACTTACCGAGCGTCCAATACCGTTGACATAAAATCTATGAAAAACTTTGCTGGGAGTTGTCTTCAATTCTACTAAAACTGCCCTCCCATCACTGCCCACTAAAAGACTATCTTTCACAGGTTCAGGAATTTGTTTCATGTACATAAGTTCGGTGCCCTCAAATTCATGCCTGATTGCTACCTCTGCGGTCGCTGCTGCATCGTATGTGTAGGGCATCATTTCACTTTCAGGATTGTTATTTAGAATGTAAACTTTCCCTCTCTCAAAATATACCGTGGCTATTTTCTCTCCATCCTTAAAATAGCTCACCGGATGATCAGCCGTAACTTCACCTAACTCTGTCCCATCCTCGCTAAGAACAGTGACTCGACCCTCTTCATTACGTACCTTAAACCAATGCGAATGTCTAAAGTAATCCCCCTCAGTTCCAACTCTAACTACAACCAGCTTATTTTTTTCTACATCAACCCATTCTCCAAAATGAAATTTCTTACCAGTGATCGTGGAAAGACCTCGAGGTGGCGTAGGCTCTGCTTGCATCTGCTGGTCGGCAGACGCGGGTTGATGGAATGCAAAGCCAGTTCTTAGACTTACTAAATTAGAACTTCCAGTATCTGCTGCCAATAACGAAGCAGCCTCAACAGGATCGTCTTCTTTTACATCTGTTTCGATTGCCAATACCCCCCCAGAAAAATACTTCCTAGGCTCTGTTTGGCCGTTGGCTGTATTGATGTCTTCCTTTATATAGTTAAACACGCCCTTCTTATAGGCCTTGATATACTGCTGGTAAATGGCCTCTTTGACCGTTGGATCATTTAAATTGATGCCCTTGATCTTGGATTTATTGGCGTATACTTGATTGAGTAAGGCTTCTTTAAGATTCTTCTTGTACCAGCTGGCTAAGATAATCGAATGAAACATCTGACGTAGATTAGCGAAGTTTTTGCCTGTATTGACTTCTTTCTCAAGCTCGGGAAGGACGATTTCACGGATTATTTGGGAGGCGATGGTATGACTTTTGTCATCCTGAGCGTTAGCGAAGGATCTTAAAACACCTTTAGATTCTTCAGTCGTGCTACGCACTCCTTCAGAATGACGACTAAGCGCCAAGTAATCTTCTTCCAGCATTACCTTAAGATGGCTGGCCACCACAAACACCGTTTGATTGTGTTCGTATACTTCTGCTCGGTCGGCCTTGATCCATACCTTATTAAACGTATTCACCGGTATCTGGGTTGTTCCATACATCTCTTGGGCTTTGGCATAGACCCTGTCCCAGAATCTCTTGCCTAAATTCTTCTCAGGATATATTAGTGAAGCGGTGATTTGTTTTAAGATATAGTCTTGCTCCAGAAGATCTCTCCCCATATCAGTCTGGCCTAAGGCTTCTGGGATCATTCTGGTCTTTTCATAGGGAGATAAATTAACCCACATATCACGATCAGGGATGGCTAAAGAGGCTAGAAAATACTTGATGAGCTTTTCGCCTTCTTTTTTAAGAGGCTCTCCGCTCATCTTGTCTTGGCCTACATCTACAATGAAATCAAACAGAAAGGGATTATCTTTGTGCACCGTTAAGCCTTTGATCATCACCGGCTGATACGCAGGGCTTAAATTGATCATCGTTCCTGGTGCGGGTAGATTTAAAATGGAGTCGGCATGGGCTTTGGGTAGAGGGCCTAAGCTTGTCAGAAAAAAAGAACCAATGACAATTGTGCTTAAAAGTTTTTTGAACATCTCAATTAATTTAATCTAGGGGAAGCGTTACCTTAAATAAGGATAACATATGTGGGAGGCTTGTCAAATCTGGTAAGGCAGATAGAACATATATAAACAATTGAATCTTAATACTTTATGCGTAAGATAAAAAATAATTCTTATTTATAAATAATTAAATATTTATTTTGTTGTCGATATCTTTTATTATAAAGGCGCTTGAAGCCCTGCTAAAAGCCAAATGTTGGTGGCTGGTGTGATTTTAAAAATAATCGGTGAAAGACTGTCAATATCTATATGTCGAATACGTTCGATCATGTCGGGATCAACAATCATTTCAACACCCTTGCCATCTTTATTGACCTTCCAGAACATATTAGAAGTATTTAAGTCAATACCACCATCAGTAGCCGCCCTATGTGAAACCGCTGGGGCAGCCTGTGGGACATTATTTGCCATTTTCCCAGAATATGCTGCCACAACAAAAACACTAAAAACTGTCGCTATCCCAATAATACTTCTCGCTGTCGATGTCATTGAAGCATCCCTGTCATCAACCCTAATATTTACCTGTTCGTGTGCTGTAACGCCTTCACCTGATTTTACTTTTACCCTAATCGCAGGCTTATCTCCTATAACATCTCTGCTAAAGATAACATTACTCTTACCTACGAGTAACCTCACACGTCCATCATTTCTAAACTGTGTGCCAAGGGTTGTTCTTTCAACAGTTTCCCCCTGTCTGGCGAATACCTTGGGTTCAGCGGCAACAAGGTGTTCTGGAAAAAAAACACTCCTGCTAACAAATACTTGCTCCGTAAAACCCAATATTTTTTGCAGCACCACCTGATGACCGTCCCAAGTAATCTGCGCAACTTTTTCACTACCCAAATACATAGGGTATACCCCTGGCGGAGACACAACGGGATCCGTCTCTCTAACCTGTAATTCTTTCGACACTATTAATAGCTTTTCGTTCTTAATCGATAAATACAGGGATTCTTTATGGTCTTGGGAAGGTGTCAATGAAAATGATAATGAAACAACGGCCCCTTGACTAAAAAGAAATTCTACCGGATGATCTGTTAACAATTCTGATGAAGCATTAATTGATGCTCTCATCGCTACGTCTGAAGATTGCCTGACAACAGATGCTACTGGCAGGGGATTATGTGCAACGGCAGAGACAGAACTAAACGCCAAGCCAGCGAACATAGTGACCAAGGCTATGCCCGGCCTGAATGCTCGGCTAAATTGACCCAAATGTCGACGAATCTGTTCAACCAATGGTGTAGTCGCTTTCCCAGGCGCCACACCACCCGAAAAGTATTTACGGGGAATTGTTGTACCATTTGCCGTATTGATATCTTCCTTTATATAGTTAAACACACCCTTTTTATAGGCTCGTAGATACTGCTGATAAATTTCCTCTTTCACGTTTGGATCATTTAAATTAATCCCCTTGACCCTGGATTTATTTGAATACACTTGATTCAACAATGCTTCTTTAAGATTTTTCTTGTACCAGCTAGAAAGAATAACCGCATTGAATATTTGACGTACATTAGCAAAATTTTTCCCTGTGTTTACTTCTCTCTCCAGTTCAGGAAGGACAATTTCACGCACAATATTAGCCCCTATTGAATCCGTGTTGTTCCGTACGAACGTGTGTTTCTTGAGTGCCAAATAATCTTCTTCCAGCATCACCTTTAAATGGCTGTCTACGACAAAGGCTGTTTGATTATGTTCCAAGACTTCTGCCCGGTCTGCCGTGATCCATACTTTATTAAAAGTATTGACTGGTATTTGGGTTGAGCCGTACACCTCTCGGGATTTTGCATAAACACGGTCCCAAAATTTCTTTCCTAAATTCTTTTCAGGGTAAATTAATGAAGCCGTGACCTGTTTCAAAATATAATCCTGTTCTAAAAGATCACGGCCCATATCCGTCTGGCCTAAAACTTCAGGGATAATTCTATTTTTTTCATAAGGACTTAGGTTGACCCAAAGATCTTTATCCGGAATGGCAAGGCTGGCCAAGAAATACTTGATGAGCTTTTCACCTTCTTTCTTAAGCGGCTCACCACTCATCTTGTCTTGACCTACATCTACAATAAAATCAAACAAAAAGGGATTGTCTTTGTGGACGGTCAGGCCTTTGATCATCACTGGCTGATACGCAGGGCTCAAATTGATCATGGTGCCTGGTGCTGGCAAATTTAAAACAGAGTCAGCATGGGCTTGAGGTAACGGGCCTAAGCTTGTCAGAAAAAAGCAAACGATGATGGCTGCACTTAGAATTTTTTTAAACATAGTGAATAGTTTTCAGGGAAAGCGTTACCTAGAACAAGAATACCATATATGAAGGACTTGTCAAATTTTTAGAAAAAATGATTGGCGTATAAAGTATTGGAATATATATATTTATGTATTTCATTAAAAAAATGTTTGCTTCTTATTAAAATTAAAATCTATTTTTGTAATTCTGCCATTAAAATAACCGACTCTGCAATGTCTTTCATGGAGCGGCAGGTGTCCATACTTTTTTTATGGATCAGGCGATAAGCTGCTTCTTCGGTAAGATTGTTCATCTTCATTAATATGCCTTTGGCCCGCTCAATGAGTTTGCGGGTTTCCAAGGCTTCACGGGCTTTTAAGGCCTCCTGCATCAATTTGGTATTCTCAACCGCCACCGCGGCCTGATTAGCAACAATCTGTAATACATTAATCTCTTCATTATCAAAATCATGCGGCTGCTTGGTGTATACATTAATAACTCCAATAGCCTTGTCTTTAACGATCATCGGCACTGCCACCATGGAGGTCAGTCCTTCTTTAAGGGCCAGGTCACGGTAAGCATATTTTTCATCCTTGCTGACATCGTAGACAACCGCATGCTTTTTGGACTTGATCACAGAGCCAGTCAGACTGTTCTCTACCTTAATATTTGGCTTTAATTTATACTCGGCACTTAAGGATTGAGTGGCTTTGATCGAAAGTTCTATTCCTTTTTCATCCAGGAGCATGATGGAACAAATTTTAGAATTTAGCATCTCAGCAGTGACCACCACGATCAAATTCAGGATCTCATCTAAATAATCTTCGCTGGTGATCGAACGGCTGACCTTGATTAATGAGTCAAACTGCAGGGCCTTTTTCTTTGTCTCTTCAAAAAGCCTGGCATGTTCAATAATGCCGCCGACTTGTTTGGCAATCATTTCAATCAAATTGACTGTCTCCGTCGAATAATCCTGCTGGCTTTTGTGCTGGACATTAACAACACCAATGGCCTTGCCCTTATAGATAACCGGAACAGATAGAAAAGCCTCATAACGGTCCTCGGGAAGAACGTCAAAACTCTTAAAACGCGGGTCACGGTAGGCGCGTGCCTTGATGGCCACCATTTTGTTTTCACGGGCCACCCACCCGGTAATACCTTCGCCGGTTTTCAAAACCACCTTGCCCAATTCTTTTTTGTGGGCGGTCTTGGAAGCCATCAAGACCAGATTCTGCTTGCTCTCATCAAAGAGATAGATAAAAACAGAATCCGCGTCCGTCATCTCTGTAACGATCTTGACAATTAACTGCAGGGTAAGGTTTAAGTCCAGCTCGGAAGAAGCGATATCAACCACGTTGCGTAAAATCTGCAGCTCTTGGTCTGCGGTCACACTTAATTTCTTATTTTTTGTTTTTTCTACCATTAGGCTCCTGCTCAAAAATTATATTTGATTAAGATACCACAAGGGGGCTGTTCTCTCAAGCACTTTAAAGAGGAGTCCATCAAAAATGCAGTAACCTCTTGACAATATTTTGTTTATTTCTATGATTAAAGAATACAGGTCGTCCTCAAATAATTAATGAAAGCCTTTTTATTTAAAAAAGCATGTCTCCTTTTTTCTTTTATCTATTTGCAGCTATCCTGATCTTTGCAAGCCTTTCGGTTGTACTGGCACGAAATCCTTTATATAACGTCTTGTCCCTGGTCGTCGCTATTTTTGCATTATCCTGCCTCTTTGTGATCCTCGAAGCTTTTTTTGTGGGCATGATTCTCCTGTTGGTCTATGCAGGCGCTGTGCTGGTTTTCTTCCTCTTTGTAGTCATGTGCCTGAACCTTAATTCCCTCACTCTTACTACTGCCGCGCAAAGCCGCTTCCGTTGGCTGGGGGCTTTGGCGGGATTAATGTTCACCTCCTCATTTTTTTTAGCCTTCAAAAGTTTCATCAAGGCCCAGACCATGGATGCTTCTTCGATCCGCGGGACAATTGAAGCTATTGGCAAAATTCTTTTTACAGATTATTTACTGCCCTTTGAATTAACGTCCCTTCTTTTAATGATTGCCATTTTCGGGATTGTTTCTTTGGCTCAAGGCGCATTAAGCACTGGCAAGGACACGGACAACTCATGATCACACTTGGAAATTATCTGGCCTTAAGCGGTATTATTTTCTCCATTGGACTGATGGGTGTCGTGACCAGCCGCAATGTGCTAAAAGTCCTTTTATCCCTTGAGCTTCTTTTAGCTGCTTCCAATATTTCTTTTGTAGCTTTTTCAAAATTTAATGGCGATTACGCAGGACAGTTAATTGTATTTTTTGTCATCCTTGTTGCCGCGGCAGAAGTAGCCATAGGCCTCGCCATCGTTGTATTAATGTACCGCCGCTTATCGACGATACAGGCTGATGAATTAAGGACAATGAAATGGTAGCCCCTAGTTTAGTTTGGATAGCTTTTTTTGCGCCGCTCGTTGCCTGCGTTTTAATTACGCTTTTTTTCCTGCGGAGCAAAGCAATCAGCTCCCTCATCGCTATCGCCGGAATTCTAACATCTTTCGTCTGCAGCTGTTTAGTCTTTACACAAATATTCCAAACCAATCCTCCGGCCCAATTGCAGCAATCCTTAACCTGGATTAATATTGACACCCTGACCATTAATTTTGGTTTTCTGATGAATCCGCTAGCTATCATGATGCTCTTAATCGTCACTGGTGTCGGCTCTGCTATCTTTATCTATTCCCGTGGGTACATGAATGAAGATCCAAGCTCCCCCAGGTTCTTCGCGTATTTAAGTCTTTTTGCCTTCTCTATGATAGGCATTGTCTTGTCTAATAATTTTATCCAGCTTTTCATATTCTGGGAGCTAGTGGGCTTAAGTTCCTATTTACTTATCGGTTTCTGGTATGCCAAGCCTTCTGCCGCAGACGCAGGGGTCAAGGCATTCATGGTCAATCGTTTATCTGATTTCGGATTTCTTTGCGGGATCATTTTACTATGGAGCGTTTCTGATATTGGTATGGGGCGCAGTTTTCAATTTACTGATCTTGTCGCCGTGGTTCCTCATGTTGCCCCTCATCTATTAACCATTATAGCCTTGTTACTTTTCTGCGGAGTGATCGGTAAATCTGCTCAAATTCCTTTGCACGTTTGGCTTATTGATGCCATGGAAGGCCCCACACCTGTCAGCGCCTTGATCCACGCGGCAACCATGGTGGCTGCTGGTATCTATCTTTTAGCACGCACCTTTTTTATCTTTGAACCTTCTGCAACAGCACTGACCTTCATTGCTTTTACAGGTGCCATCACCGCGCTGATGGCAGCGATCCTAGCAGTCGCTGAAAATGATATCAAAAGGATTTTGGCCTATTCAACGCTCAGTCAATTAGGTTTGATGGTCATGGCCCTAGGTTTAGGCGGCCCCATGCAAGGCATGTATCACCTGACAACTCACGCCTTTTTTAAAGCGCTTTTATTCTTGGGAGCAGGCTCTGTGATTTATGCTTTACATCATGAACAAAACATTTGGAATATGCACGGGCTTTTAAAGAAAATGCCTATTACAGGTTTTACCTTTCTCATCGGGACCCTGGCCCTTTGCGGTATTTTTCCCTTGAGTGGTTTTTGGAGCAAGGATGCGATCTTAGCCCTGGCCTTTGAAAACAATACGGTGCTTTATTTGATCGCTGCAACAGCCAGCGGATTAACCGCCTTTTACATGGGACGTCTTTTCTTTGTGGTATTTTGGGGCAATGCTTCTGACACTCATCATGTTCACCATGAGGCGCATGCTCACGAAATTCACGAATCTCCGGCGGTAATGACCATTCCTTTGATCTTCCTGGCCATCCTTTCCACTATCGGCGGATTCATCGGCATCCCTCATTACCTGTTCCCGCAAGAAGCGCCTGAAGAACTTAACATGCGTGTTGCCATTATTTCTTCTGTTGTTGCCCTTTTAGGTTTAGGTTTCTCCTATATGATCTACGGTAAACGCACTGAAAATGATCCTTTGGTAACAAAACTTGGCAGCTTCTATACCGTCTTACAAAACAAATTCTATTTCGATGCGGCTTATGCATGGTACGTCGATAAGATCCAGCAAAACGTAGCCCTGATTTTATCACGATTTGAAACAGATATCCTTGACCGTTGGTGCGTTGATGGTCTTGCGAAGCTGGCCCGTGCCGGCGGCAAAGCCTTACGTTATCTACAGAACGGCATCGTTCAGTTCTATGCGATGATTTTTATCCTTGGCATTGTTTTATTATTCCTGTTCTTAATTCATTCTTTTGCTTTAATTTTTGCTCTTGGCCTTGTTCCCTTGTTTCTATTTTTAATGTTGGCTTAAATTTATGTTCACTCCTAATCTTTCGTTAATACTTTTATTGCCCCTGCTTGGGCTGGGGTTTGTCTGCCTAGTCCCGGCTGATAAAACCCGCCTTATCCGACGGATTGCTGGCATAACTGTTTTATTGCCTTTCATCTTGTCTGTTTGGGTTTTTGCGGCTTACGATCATGTAGCTGGTGGGTTTCAATTTGTTCAGAACACTCCCTGGGTCGTTCCTTTTGGGATCTCTTATCATCTGGGCGTTGACGGGATCAATTCATTGATGTTACTACTTTTAGGAGCAACTTCTCTTGCTGCTGTCTTAATATCCGAGTCTATCAAAGAACGCGTCAAAGAATATTACATCCTGCTGCTCATCACGATTATTGGTACCTATGGTGCTTTTCTCTCCTTGGATATTTTCTTTTTCTATTTCTTCCATGAAGTGGCTGCTGTCCCGGTCTTTTTGATGATCGCCATCTGGGGATCTGAGCGTCGGGAATTCGCTGCCATGAAGTTGACCTTATTTTTAGTGGCAGGTGCTGCCATTGCCCTAATTGGATTAATCGCCCTTTATTTGTCTACAGGACTTCAGACCTTTGATCTCGTTACCATCCAACAGCAATTAGCACAGCACCCTTTGCCTATAGCGGTGCAAAATTGGATTTTCCCTCTTATTGTCCTTGGCTTTGGCATTACTCTTACGCTCTGGCCTTTTTATACCTGGGCGCCGGTGGGTTATGCCGAAGCACCGACGGCCATCAGCATGCTGCATGCCGGCGTACTCAAAAAAATGGCTGCTTATGCCATCATCCGTTTTGCCATCCAATTAATGCCTCAAGCAGCTCACGCCTGGATGCCCCTTGTTGCAGGCTTAGCCATTGTTAATATCGTTTACTGCGGCCTTGTGGCGCTGACCCAGCGTGATCTGAAATATATCTTGGGATATTCCAGCTGCAGCCACATGGGATATATCATGCTTGGTCTTGCGTGCTTTAATACCATCGGACTTAATGGTGTCGTCTACTTAATGTTCGCTCATGGCATTATGGCAGCCCTGTCCTTTGCCCTGGTTGGTTTCGTCGAAAACCAAACCAAGACTCGTGATTTAAATGAACTGGGCGGCCTTCTTAAATGCATGCCGTTTATTGGCACCTGTTTCATGATGGCTGCTTTTGCTTCTGCTGGTGTTCCTGGATTTGCTAATTTTGTCGCTGAAATACTGGTCCTTTTAGGTGCATGGGATCAATACCGTATCCTGACAGTATTCGCTGTCTTGGGACTCGTGATCACTGCCATCTACTTGCTTAAGGCAATCCGTCTTGGTTTTCAAGGACCTCTTAATCCAAAATTTGCCCAGCTTTCGGACGCTTCAACACTAACAGCGAAATTTCCTTACGTACTCTTATTAGCGTTATTAATCCTCGTCGGCTGCTTGCCAACAGTCATTTTGACGCATATTGGGTCAAGCACAAAGACGATTGTAGAAAGCATAAAATAAACTATGTTTCCCGTTATTGATTGGAGTTTAGTTTCATTAGAGGTGCTTATTTCCATCATCCTGGTTTCCCTGGTGGTGGTTGATATTGTTTTGCCCAAGAACGCTGACAAAGATTGGATTGGTATTTTTAGTTTTATTGCCCTCGCAGGTCTCATTATTTTTTGGCTCACCCAAGGCAGTCTTTCTGGCACCACCTTTAGCGGCATGTTCGTCATGGATTCTTTGGCCTGGTTCTTCAAAACATTTTTCCTAATTGCCATGGTTTTTGTCTTTGCCATGACCCAGGAATTCTTTAAATCCTTAGGCGAGCGGCGCAATGAATTTTATCTACTCTTGTGGCTGGCTTTAATCGGCATGTGCCTTGTTGCCTCGAGTGCAGATTTTCTCCTTCTATTTATTTCCATCGAAATCCTGACCATTTCTCTCTACGTCATGACCGCTTATCTTAAAAGTGATGCGCTCTCCATTGAAGCTGGGATGAAATATTTAATCTTAGGCGCGCTAGCTTCAGGTTTCTTTCTTTACGGCATCAGTTTCCTTTATGGCACCACCCACTCAACACATTTCAGCGTGATCCAAAGCTATTGCCAGATTCATGCCATGTCTCCCATGACACTCTTTGCCTTGGTCCTTATCTTCGCCGCAGTTGGCTTTAAGATCGCAGCAGTACCCTTTCATATGTGGGTGGCTGATGTTTATCAGGGTGCCCCTACACCGGTCACAGCCCTTTTGTCCGTTGGGTCTAAAGCTGCTGGATTTATTATTTTAATCCGTCTTTTCTTTAGTATTTTTGGTGCATGGCATGCTGAATGGGGGCTAGCACTGGCCATTCTTTCAGCCATCACGATGACCTACGGCAATTTGGTGGCCATGTTCCAAACCAATATCAAACGATTGCTGGGTTACTCCAGTATCAGCCACGCAGGTTACCTTTTGATGGGTGCGGCAGCAGGTACAGCTCTGGGGGCTTCGGGGATCAATTTCTATCTTTTAGGATACTTGTTTACAAATCTTGCAGCCTTTCTGGTTATTATTGTTTTTTCAATCGCAACCAAGAGTGATGAAATCGCAGACTACGCAGGACTTTCCCAACGTTCAAGTCTTTTGGCTTGCACCATGCTTTTAGCGTTGGTGTCCTTGGCTGGTATGCCGCCCTTAGTCGGATTCTTTGGGAAATTCACCTTACTGATGGCTGTGATTAAAAGCGGCTACATCTGGCTGGCCTTAATTGCCGGCGTTAATATTGTTATCTCACTATATTACTACCTGATGGTTGCTAAACGTATCTATGTCGATCCCCCGCGCCACACGGCAAAGATCATTGTTCCCTCAAAAATTCGATTACTCCTGGTGATTGCTATTTTGGGAATCGTTATTATCGGGATCTTCCAAGGCCCATTCCTGGATGCTGCCATGGCTGCTGTCCAGGGAATGTATCTCTCCCATTTATAAAAGCAACTGGTTATGAAAAAAATTAGATTACTTATAGTCTGCTTCATGATTATTCCTTTATTCATGCCAGCTTCACCAGTATCTGCATTTGAACAAACAAGTATTTCAGGATTGGGATCAACCAAAATGGTCCATGCTGAATTATTCATGCCCGACGGAAAAGGCCCTTTTCCAGCAGTTTTGATTTTACACACCAGTGGTGGCGTTAAAAAGTATGACATCGCCTATGCTCAAAAACTCGCCCAAGAAGGATACGCCTGTCTTATCCCTTATTATTTCGATGCGTACAGTATTTCTTATGCAACGCGCAATTGGGCAACAACTGTGTATGCGGAAAATATCCTGTCCGACTTTACGGCAGAGATTCAATATTTAAAAGACCAACCTAAAATCAATAAAGAAAAAATTGGGGCCGTTGGATTTTCTATGGGTGGATACTGGGCCTTGATTTTAGCAGGAATGAAAAAGGTGCAGGCAGGCGTGTCTTATTACGGGGCTTTGAGCGGTGGGGCTATCAATTCCGAGATACGGTATCATTTTGAGGATGTATTTAATAAACACAGCAGCCCTGTACTAATCCTGCACGGTGAAGATGATATGATTGTAGATGTGAAATTTGCTCAACAATTAGCCGGTATGCTTAAGGGCAAATTCTGTACCTATGAATTGCACATCTACCCTAACGCCCGTCATCGTTTTGATCGCGGTGAATCATTGCACGTGCCTGCGGCCCGGGATAGCTGGAGTCGCACGCTCTCATTTCTAAAAAAATACCTGCATTAATGGAGGAATTATTTAAGATTGGTATGAAAAATCTTAGTAAATAAAAAGATGAATGCGACACCCACCATCATCATGGCAACGGCACATAAAACCATGCCAATCGCGTTAAGCGTCTCTCGAAGTTTTTTATTCATGGGATATATGTTATCACAAAATCCTCTAAAAAAACCATAATATTCACGCCTTCTCTTTTAGATTGGGTAATGGCCCTACATGACGTACATCAATAGGCTTAAAATCATGGCAGAATTCCAGCTTTTCCATCATTGATGGATCTGTCAAATTGTAATTCCCCTGTCCGGGATTTACAAATTGGGGGTCTAAAAAAATTGGATGCCTGTCTACAATGTCTCCTGAGTTAGGCATAGCACCTTGCGTGTCCCAATACAGATTATCATTAACATCCGGCAACTCTACCGTTTTAGAAAATCTCCATAACACAGACGGAGGAACAGCAGATGAGTATACGATATTGCATGCAAATACATTGCCAGTCATTCCGTGGTTGATGACATTCCTTCCATCATCTTGATATATCCCTAGCGTACCCGCTCCACTGATGTCAAAAATATTGTTCTCTACTGTATTATGATTCCCCCCATGGAACTGTATGGCCCAATTGCCGCCGCTGCCAAAAACAATGTTATTCTTAACAATCGTATTGGACAGGTGATCATCAAGATAAATGGCTTTGGCCCAGGGGGTGCTTTTATTGCCATAATTGCCAATAATATTATTCGAAATTGTTATGTTTTTACTTCGGTGGCCCCTGTCATCTGCGTAAATACCGCCGCAATCATTAACGCGAAAACAGGTATTATAAACAACATTGCTATCAATTTTGAGGTTACTGATATCATCACTTGCGGAGGTAGCACACATGATGCCCGCATAGCCTGAATTTTCTATTCGATTATGGGATATAATACCATTTTCGAAATTATTAAATGTTACTATGCCTCCCTGATTCCAGCCATTACCTTTAATGTTTTTGATCGCTTCACTATCGATCAATATATTTTGGCTACTTTGAGAAAATATCCCCATGTGAGTGAAATTCTGTATGGTGAGCCAACGGATAGTAATATTCTTGCCATTGATTGAAATCGCTTTTTCTACAGCGTTGCCTCCGTCAAGAATGGGGGTTTGTCCTGGATAACCAAGCCATGATTCCCCCTCATCTTTAGGTGTCAGCCTAAGCCCTGCACTAAGTTGATAGACCCCTCCCATGACATAGGCGATCTTCTTATCAGCAGATGAATGTTGCATTGCCGATTGTGCCCTTTCGAAACTGCGAAACGGGTCTGATGGTGAGGTACCACTATTGGAATCTTTACCGTTCGGAGAAATATAAAAAATACCCCTGGATGGATTTACTGCAGATTGGGCAGGGACCCCAAGCGCTGTCAAAATCAGCAACATTTGTAAAATGAAAAAATTCTTCATCCTGCTTATGCCTTCTTCTTTTCCCTTACAAAAAGAGGCAAGGATGCTTCTTTTCTGGTATCAACAGCCAAATCAATCGAGTATTCGCCATAGTTTTCAAGTTTTAACATTTGAATATTAAAAACCAGATTAGCTGAACCTGATCTTTGTTCGTCTGGAAAATTAATATTAATGGTGCCGCTAGCCGCCGGGATGATATGCTTGCCATCCAAATCAACAAAATTGACAGCGACCCGATGCTCTCCTCTTTCAATCCCCTCAAATCTGATCCTAAGGGCTATGGCACATTGCGGATATACCGTCGGCATCTTGCCTGTCCAAATCGTATCAAATGCGCCAAGCACATTTAATTTCCCGGCAATATCAAGCGTTGCGGCATCACATAAAGAAAA
>Ga0206863_1277_pt1 | contig 14690 bp, 12 predicted proteins | sample Alteio_BWOrgCont_41_FD_152634 | JGI IMG/M metagenome (GOLD analysis project Ga0206863, IMG submission 152634) | Enriched cells from forest soil in Barre Woods Harvard Forest LTER site, Petersham, Massachusetts, United States -... | ecosystem: Environmental > Terrestrial > Soil > Temperate forest >...
GTCGGCATACTGGAGGTAACGTTTATTGGGCGCGATGCCCAGAGGCCCGCCAAAAGTTGAAGGAACAACGGTGAAAAACTTTGAGGCAACGTTGGTCGTTCCGTTTTTGTCCGTAATGCGTATGGTATACGTCCAGCGGCCTGTCTCGTCCGGAGCAAAGCGTATTTTCCAAAGCGTAAAGCGCGAGTTGTCATAAAATCCGTGGATCACCCATTGCTTCCCCGAGGGCGCGGTGAATGAACACGTAATGTCGATCTGTGCCGGATCGAATGGGTTGTCAAACTCGGCTTTGATGTTCAGGCCGATTTCAAACTTGTTGTACAGCCCTATGGAGTCGGCATTGCTTCGGATAAAAGTGACCTCGGGAGGCGCCGCTTGAAAAGAAAGGAGGACGCAAAAGAATAGTAGTCTCATGTCCGGTGTTTTTACAGCAGAAATATACTAAGGAGACGCCACCCGATGAGGTAATACCAAAATAGTACTATCTAAAGTTGAAATAGTATCAATTCAATAGTCGTCGATGAGCATCGTCATCGTGCTGCCCACGGTGCCATACAACGCAATCGTTACATTCTTGAATGTGAGCGTGTTCCCGTTATTCGGGTCACTCCACCCCATACCATTGCCGGTCAGCGTAAACGTATTTAGCGTATCCCCCGTGGCAGGGTCGGTGAAATACAATGTCAGCGAGGTACTTTCTGCATTGGAAGCATAGGTGGTGAAAGGGCTGAGGGTCTTGTACCCCGAGGTGCCCGTTACCAGGTTGACCAGGCGAACGCCAAAGACGCTGTCGGTATAGGCGGACAGCACATCGGTGGTGAACAAAGTGTCCGGCGCACTCGTCGAGCCCATCAAAAACAGACTGTGGATGCTCCCCACAGGCAATTGGAACGTCAGCTTATACAAGGGTGCATCCTGAACGGTGGTGTCCGGATAGTTATACAACCACAATGGAGTAGCGCCTGTGTAGGAACCAATTTCCACATAGCTGCCTAAGGGGATCTGCGCGGCTGTCGCGTAAAAGCCGATGGAATCCGTACCGGAGAAATTCGTCACCAGGGCGTTTGACCCGTTCACGGCGTTGACGATCGTGAGCGCGGCCGAGCCTCCTGAAGAACTTTTGGTTTTGGCGCACGCGGCGGGGAGCAGCAGGGCTGCGAAACATGCGACCGCAACGAAAAAGGGTTTTCGCATACTAATATCCGGGATTTTGGGTGAGGTTGGGATCGGTGGTCAAGTCAGTGATGGGGAGGGGAAAGACGAGGGCGTCGGTGGTTACAGTAACCCCCTTTTCCGCGGAAAGCACATTCGTAGCCATACCCCATCGCCGGAGGTCGAACCAGCGGTGGCCCCATTCCGCAAACAGCTCTATCTGGCGTTCGTGGACGATGGCCGCCAGCACCTGAGTTTGGGAGGTCGCGGTGGTGCCGGACAGTCCGGCGCGGGAGCGGAGCCGGTTGAGGTCAGCAATTGCCGCTGAAAGTCCTGCGGGGGTACCATTCGCTTCCGCCTCCGCGTGGATCAGAATTTGCTCCGCTAGACGCAAGACGACATAGTACTGGGGATCCTGCCCGCCGGAAGTGACATTTCCCAAGCCCAACTGATATTTAAAAGGATAATAATATACAGTTCCGAGGTAGTCCGTGCTGTCGACCCAATCGGTCCACCGGAGGTCACCCGCCTCGAAGGCGGACAGGAGGGTCGGGGTCAGGTAAGTTAATGCCCGGCCGCCAGTAGCGCCTGGAATAAACCAATGCCCTTCCGGTACCGCATTTTGGGTGCCCGCATTGGAATTCTGGGCCATTTGCCAGATCACTTCGGGACTGCCCGGCAGGAATGCACTATTCGGATCCCCGGCCAAAGCATATTCCGACGTATTGGCCAGCACGCTGTCGGACTGTGCCAAGGCATCGGCCCAGTCACCCTGATAGAGGTAAACCCTGGCCAGGAGAGCGGTGGCTGCCCAATGGTTGGGAAATAGCCTTTGTCCCTGGGAGGATGAATCGTCTCTCCTCAGGCGCAGTTGCGCGTCCTTAAGGTCTATGATGACCTGTGCGTATACGTCGGGCACGGAAGACCTGGGGAGTGTTGAAGTCTTATTATAGTCAATCGTCAACGCCAGGGGGACGCCGCCGAAGCAATTGGCCAGGTTGAAATACTGGAGGGCGCGGACGAATTCCGCTTCGCCGATCAGCTCGCTTTTCAAGGAATCGTGGACGCCTGTACTGGCATTCAACCCTGAAATGGCGGCATTGCACTGGTAGACGGTCGAATAGGCGGGTTGCCACATGTCGCCCAGCACCAGGCCATTGTTGTTTACGACCTGGTTATCCTGGAACTGGGAAAACCCGTCATTGAAATTTTGGTCGTAAGAAATGAATTCGTCGGCCGACAAACCGCCCAAAAGGGTGAGGATTCCGTTGTCGAAGGTCAGGTTCCCGTTGGTGTTGATCATGTTGGAATAAATACCGGCCATGACCGACAACGCCTGGTCATCCGTACTGAAGGCCTGAACGGTGTTGAGGATATTGACGGGCTGGGGTACATCGACCAGCTTTTTACACCCCAGGAGACCTGCGGAAAGGATAGCGACGAACTGTATGGATTTCAGCATGACTAAGCAATTAAAGATTACAGGAAATACCGAACGTCAGGGTGCGCGATTGGGGAAGACCGCCGAAGTTTTGGGTCTCGGGGTCTATCCCGTCGTAGTGCGTCAGGATAAACAAGTTCTGCCCCTGGGCGTACACTTTGAACGTCCCGCTTTTGGTATGGAGGGTATAGGAAAGGGATGCGTTTTGGAGGCGGATGAAGCTGGCATCCGTGTATGCGCCGGTGGAGAAGTAGGTGAAATCATTATAAGAAGGATCCGACGGGTTGGTGGTCAGGCGCGCGAATTCGGCTTGATCGCCCGGTTTGGACCAGTGGTTCATAGTCGCCGTCGGACCGTTGTTGGGAAGGGTCCCCGGTGGCTGGATGTTCGCATACACATTCCTCCCCAGTTGCTTCCGGAAATAAAAGAGGCAGCTCAGCTCCCATCGACGGTAGCCAAAGGTATTTGTCCAGCCCCCGTCATAACGGGGGCTCAGGTCATGCCAGCTCCGATCGTCGGGTTTACCCGAATAATCGATGGTGATCTGGCCGTCTTTGTTCTTGTCGGCAAAAGTATAGAACCCGGTCTGGGGATTGATGCCCGTCCATTGAAGCAGCTTCACCGCGTTGAGGGATTGTCCGATGGCATAGCTTCCAACATAGGGAGACTCGTCGAAGTTGGGATAAGCCAGCAGCTTATTGCGGTTGATCCCGACCCGAAAGGAGGTGTTCCAATGAAGCTTCCCGGTCGATATTGCCGCGTGGATATTGAATTCCCAACCCGTGTTCTGCACATCCGCCGGGCTGTTGGCGGTAACGTTGTTGAACCCCGTGAAGTAAGGTGTGGGAAAGCTCACCAGTTGGTCGTTGCAGCGATCACGGTACCATGCCGCCTCTACCTGGATCCTGTCCTTCAGGAAACCCAGGGCCAGGGCCCCCTCAAGTTTCCTGTTGACCTGCCAGTGCAGTAAGGAATCCGTATGGCTCAAAGGGGTCAGGGGCAACACACCATTGTAGGGATAGCCCCCGTAGGACCATTTGGACATGTACTGGTAAGGTTGGATCTGGTCCCCACCCGTCAACCCGTAGCTTCCCCGGAATTTTCCGAAGCTGAGGAAAGGCAACGCCTTAGCGGCCCAAGCCTCCTCGGTGAAGATCCAGGCGCCCCCCACCGACCAAAAATTGCCGAACTGTCGCCCGGGTGCGAATTTGGAGGAGCCATCACGGCGCCCATTCAGGTTAAGGATAAATTCGTCCTCCCAGTTGTAATTCACCCGTGCAAAGGCGCCTGCATATCGATATTCCGACGATCCGTCGAAGATCAGTTTTGAGGGCGCATTGGAAATCGACCCCAGCAAGGCGTCATTGTTATATCCGAGTCCCAGGTCGGTGAGCCCTTCGGTTTGGTTGGTTTGGGTGGTGCCTCCCAGGAGAGCTTCGAGCTTTCCTTTAGATAAAAGTGTGCTATACGATAGTTGGGGTTCCGCAATGACGTTGTGGAAAAACCCATACCCGAACTGGGCCTGTCCTAACTGGTTTAAAAGGGGATCGAGGGAGGCCATAGGGGTTAGGTAGGTCTGTTTGTTCACCGCATTATTATATCCAAGGCTCAGCTTTACATCCAATCCACGGACCACGACATAATCCACGCTGAGATTCCCGTTGAGGAAATTGGTAACGGCCGTGTAGGGTTGCAACAATGACCCAAAGGGAAAATACCCGTCCAAAGGTTCCCAGCCCGCAAAATTGAGGTTGCCGTTCTTGTCGAACACCGCAGGAGCGTTCGGTCCCAACGTGACAGCATTCGCCACCGTAATGGTATTGATGGATACGTACGAATAGGTACCTGTCAGGGAAAGGGTCAGGCGCTCGTTGATCAGGTGGTGCGTCAGGTTGAAATTAAGGCCGGTCCGCACGTTGTCCCCGGATTTATTCAGGATATCCCGGACCAGGTGGTAGTTGGCTCCCACGCGGAAGGTTGTCCGATCGTCGCCTCCGGAAAGGCTGGCTTCCGCGTCCTGGACCTTCCCCATGTTGCCCCAAATGAAACGCTGCCAGTCCGTGTACCGGGTCGTATCCCAGGCCACCAGGTCCGGAGCGTTATTGAGGTTCACCGGAAGCACGTCGTTGTTCAACGCTTCCCTGCGGATGCTCACATATTGCCGGGTGTCGAGCATGTCATAATGCCTGGGTACTTCCATCATCCCCTGGTAGGCGCTGAAATCGAAACGAGTCCGACCGGCCTTTCCTTTTTTCGTAGTAATCAGTACTACCCCGTTTGCTCCCCGGGAACCATAAATGGCTGTCGCATCTGCATCCTTGAGGACCGAGATGCTCTCGATATCCAGCGGGTTCAGGCTGAACAAAGGACTCTGCCCGCCCGCCGGCGACATACCCACCTGGTCGAAGCCCGGGGATCCACCCGCATAGCTTGCTGAATTGCTCACTTCGGACACGCTCAATGGTACCCCGTCGATGATGTACAGAGGGTCGGAAGGGAAACCGGGGTTGATGGTGTTCCGCCCCCGGATCTCCAGTTTGATGACACCGCTGGCATACCCCGTGGTATTGGTCACTACTGCTCCCGGCACCTGTCCCTGCAAGGCTTCCAGGGGGTTCATCACGGGCTGGCGGGCGATCTCTTCGCTGGTCACGGTGCCGATATCCCCCGTGGCGAGGCGTTGAGTGGTATTGCCATAGGCCTGCACTACCACCTTGTCCAGTTCGTTGGTGGCGGGTTCCAGGATGAGTACCAGGTTTGCGCGGCCCTTTACCGGCACCGTGAGCGTTTTATAGCCTACATAACTCACCAGAAGCACGTCCGAAGTTTTAAGGCCGAATCCATTTAATGAAAATTTTCCCGCGGGGTCCGTTTCGGTACCATAACCTGTACGCGCAATGATGACGTTGGCGCTGCCCAGGGGCTGGCCCCCTTCGTTGGTAACCCGGCCCTCCAGCTCATGCAGCGTATCGGGTATTGATTTCGTGGTCCGAACGATGGTGATCATCCGGCCTTCGATAGAATACTCCAGGCCGCTGCCCTTCAGGCAAGCGACAAGGAAATCGGTTAGGACCATGTCCTTGGCTGCAATCGTCACCTGTGGTGCCGAGGCCAGCAGGGTCCGGTCGCAAAACACGACATACCCTGTCTGGTCTGTAATGGCGGTGAAGGCTTTTTGCAAAGGGACGTTGCGCCCGTTGAACGTAATTTTTTGGGCAAAGCCCCGGGTGCCGGCCATAAGCAGGCAGGCCAGCCAAAGGATGGAAGACAGTCTCATAAGCTATGTTTACTCAGTCAATGATGCACCGTGAGGGTATGATGGTCTAATGTGCAGTGTATTCCATTTTTTTCGAGGGCATCCAGGATATTCGATAGGGGCAAGTTGCGGTCGATGCCCCCATAGAATGTGCGATCGCCGGGCGGTCCGTCATATACCACGTCTACGTCATACCAGCGGCTGATCTGGCGCATCAGCGAGGGGATGTCCACCTGGTCGAAACGGAAGAGATTGTTCTTCCACGCTACGGCGATGGCGGTATCCGTCTGACGGAGTTCCAATTTGCCATTGTATACGGCTTGTTCACCGGGTTTCAATTTCTCTTGCGTACTGCCCGCTTCCACGCGCACGCCCCCTTCCAGGAGGGTGGTATAAGCGGTCGTTTCATCGTTGTAGGATGCTACGTCGAAGCGCGTGCCCAACACCACTACGTCCATCGAACCCGCATGAACGCGAAAAGGTTGTTGGTCGTTGCGCGCCACTTCGAGGTAGGCTTCTCCCTCTACGGTCACATCTCTCGTTGACCCCCTGAATGCCGTCGGGTAGGTGATCGAGGAAGCGGCATTGAGCCACGCGCGGCTGCCATCGGGCAGGGTTAGCTGGTAGGTGCCGCCCCGGGGTGTGGAAAGTGTGTTGTATTGCACCACTTCGCCGGCGTTTTGGTCTTGGTGATAAGCCAGGCGCCCTCTGTCGGCTTTGCTCACCAGCGTATTCCCTTGTTGCAACCGCGTTCCTATGGGCAGGCTGTCCAGGGAGATCCGTTGGCCGCCGCCAAGGGTAAGCGTGGCTTTCGGTATCGCCGGACCAATATCGGCCGTCCACTTTTGTTTGCCCGATGATTGCCGGTATCCCAGGTACCCAAAGCCTGCCAGCAGGATCACGGCGGCAGCCGCTGCCCAGCGACGGGCATACAGCGGCCTGACAGGGGCCTGCGAAGGCCCGGTGCGGGCGGCTTGCGAAGGCTCCGCGTGGAGTGCCTTTAGAATAGCCGACCATATTGCCTCCTCTTTCTCAGCGGTCCACGAGCCCTTCCCTATCACCGGGGCCTCGAACTGTCTAAGGATATCTTCCTTGATCCCTTCTTCCCAGGTCCCGCTCAGCACGGCTTCCCGCAATGCTTCGCGCTCCACGGGAGTCAGCTTGCCTTCCCGGCATCGTTGTAACAGTTCTGGTAGGGAGTGAATGGTCATCCGTATAAAGACGGACGATCGGAGCCGGAGGGCTATTCAGTTCGAAAAAAAATTAAGGCAAAGTTAACCATGCAGGAGAATGGCACCCAGGAGCAGGAGCTCCAGATAGTTTTTAAGATGATCGCGTATAAAGTGATTGGCGGCCTTGAGCTGGTTTTTGACCGTATGGCGGGAAATGCCCATGACCTGGGCGATATTGTCCACGCTCATGCCCTGGGTCCTGGAATATTGATAGATGCGTCTGCGTTGGAGGGGCAGGGCTTCGATGGCCTGCCGCAGCAAAGCTTCGTATTGCCGGCTTTCGACGCGCGTGGAGGCCTCCTCGGCCAGTCCCGACTTGCCCCGCTCCTCCTTTATCCAGGCCAACTTCCGGCGCGCCTCGACCTGTTGCTGTCTAAATCGGTCATAGATGGTATTACGGCTCAGGATGAACAACCAGCTTTTGACATCCTCCACCGTGCGCAATTTCTCCCTTTGCTGCCAGACCTTGATGAAGATGTCCTGTACCTGTTCCCCCGCGGTCGCTTCGTCTTGTAGATACATCATGGCTACCTCGAAAATCCTTCGGGAATACTTGTGGTACAGTTGCGCAAAGGCTGCCTCATCGCCCGCCGCGATGGCCCGCAATAGCAGTGTTTCCTCAGAAGCCTCGGCCATAGGGAGCCAAATTACCATTTCAAATCGTAAATACGCGACCCCGAACACGGTGCATCGTCAAATAATAACCGATGAAACTGAATATTGCATTGATTTTCAATCTACCATGAAATGGCATCCGATTTGGATCTAAACATAACCAAAATGCCACCAATGAAAAGAAACCACCCCTGGTCAAAATACCGGAAAATAGTCGCAATGCTAGCCATTGCGCTGATCATCTTATCCGCCACTCCCCCGCGTCCGCAAGCGCCGGCCGTGAAGAACATCCTCCTCATCCATGGCGTCTTCGCCGACGGCTCCGGCTGGCAAGATGTATTCAAAATACTCACAGCAAAGGGCTACAATGTTACCGTCGTTCAGAATCCCTGCAATACGCTGGAGGATGACGTGAAAGCGGTAAAGACAGCCATGGATAAGGAATCGGGCCCCTGTATTTTAGTGGGCCACTCGTATGGCGGCGCAGTCATTACGGAAGCAGGATCCGACGACCGGGTAATGGGGCTGGTATATGTGGATGGCTTCGTGCCGGATTCTGGGGAAACGGCCGTCGCGATGGACCCAAGCATACCAGACCTGACCAACGGCGCCATTATTCCGGATGCGTCCGGCCTGATTTGGTTAGACAAAGCTAAATTCCATGCTGCCTTTTGCGCCGATCTCCCTGCAGGTCTGGCGGAATTCATGAGTTCCGCACAGATCCCGGGTACGCTTAAAGCTTTTACGACGGTGATCACGCATGCGCCGTGGAAAACGAAACCCTGTTGGGGGATATTGGGCACCCAGGACAAGTCGATCAACCCGATACTGCTAAGGCGGCAATATCAGCGGGCGAAAGCCAAGGTGACGGAGATCAATGGAGCAAGCCATGTGAGTTTCATATCCCACCCGAAAGAAGTAGCAGAGGTAATCGACGAGGCAGCACAAAAATCAAACAAATGATGTACAAGGCGGTACAGTTCGATCACTACGGCGGGCTCGATGTGCTCCACATTTCCGAGCTTCCGATGCCCGTTCCGGGGAAAGGCGAGGTTTTGGTAAAGGTAAAAGCGGCTGGGATCAATCCGATCGAAACGAAGATTCGCGAGGGACTTTTGGCTGTCAAGTGGCCGGCTACCTGGCCTGAAGGGGAGGGCAGCGATTTCGCGGGGGTAGTGGATAGCACAGGTCCGGAAGTCAAGAACTTTGCCAAAGGCAACGAGGTCATAGGGTTTACGAATAAACGCGCGAGCCATGCCGAATATGTGCTGGTCCCGATGGATCAACTCACCCTCCGGCCACCGCATGTGCCGTGGGAGCAGGCGGGCTCCCTCTTCACCTCCGGGTCGACAGCCTATGAAACAGTGAGGGCCGTGTCACTAAAAAAAGGCGACACCGTAGTCGTTTCGAGCGCCGCCGGCGGCGTAGGCTCGCTCGCCGTGCAATTGGCCGTAAATGTGGGGGCCAAGGTCATCGGCCTGGCGAGCGAAGACAACCATGCCTGGTTGAAGCAAAAAGGCGTCATTCCCCTCGACCATGACGGCGATATTGCTGAAAAGATCAAGGCGGCCGCCGGCGGCCGGGTCGACGCCTTTATCGACACCTTTGGTCATGGATATGCAGATCTGGCCATCCAGTTGGGTATACAGCCCGACCGCATCGATACGATCGTCGATCCCGATCACGTAGCCGTCAAGAAATATGGGGTTAAGAATGAGGGCAGTATGGATGCCGCAACGGCCGAAGTGCTGGCCAAGCTCGCCGCGCTGATCGAGCAAGGCCACCTCGAGGTCCCGATCGCCCATATTTACAAGCTGGACCAGGTCCGTGAAGCCTTCGCCGAACTGGAGACGCACCACACGCATGGAAAAATCGTGCTGGAACCGTAATCCAAGTTTTCTAGTTGAAATGGATTCCTATTTAAATTCCGGCTAAAAGAAAAAACCGCTTAGATTTGTTGGTAACAACCAACATGAAATGATCACAGGTAACCGCTTACGTACCTGCTGGGTATGTATTGCTTCCATATGCTGTGGGCTTTCAATCGCCCTTTCATGCAACCACCCGTCCCCCTTTAAGAAGAATCAAAGCCACTCGTCCATTCCCGACGAGAGCATCGCCGCGGGGGAAAAGCTGGCTACCCTTTATTGCCAAAGTTGCCACATGCTCCCCGACCCCTCCCTATTGGATGCAAAAACCTGGGAAAAGGGTGTCCTTCCCCTAATGGGGCCCAGGCTAGGTATTTATTCCCACGGGACGGAAAGGTATGCATCCGATGCCGGTCCTTATTCGGTCATGGGCAAGGGCTTCTATCCTGAAAAGCCCCTGGTGACCGATGAACAATGGCAAAACATTATAGATTATTATACCTCTATTGCCCCTGACTCCCTGCAGGGCCAGAAAAGGGAAACGCCCCTCCGGCCGGACTCCACGCTGTTCAGGGTGGAAGTGCCTTCCCGAAAGTACATCATGCCCCAGACGTGTATGGTCCGTATAGATACGGCTTCCAGGGATATCCTCGTCTCCGACCTGGAAAGGAGGTTTCTATACACCTGCGACGCGAAATTGCGTTATAAAGATTCCTCCACAGTGGCGGGCGCCATTGTGGACGTCGTGCACCAGCCCCCATACCTGGCGGGCTGCAATATTGGGGACATGTTCCCCAACAATGCACAGTTGGGGAGCGTTTTGTTGTTCAAAAAGAATGGAAAGGGGAGCTGGACGCAGGACACCGCCCCTTTATTCAAGGGCCTGAGACGCCCGGTAGCGCTGGCCGCGGGGGATTTGAACGGGGATGGCAGAACGGACTACGTGGTGTGTGAATTTGGGCACACGATCGGGCAGCTTTCCTGGATGGAAAATAAAGGGAATAACCAGTTTGTGGCCCATCCTATTCGCGTGGTGGCCGGTGCGATCCAGGCCCGCATCTTCGACTATAACCACGACGGGAAGCCCGACCTGTTCGTTGAATTTGCACAAGGAGAAGAAGGCATCTTCATTTTCACCAACAAAGGAAACGGGCAATTCGAGGGAGAAGAAGTGCTGCGGTTCCCGCCCTGTTACGGGACTACCTATTTCGAGCTGGATGATTTTAACAAGGATGGGTATCCTGACATCCTATATACTTGTGGAGATAACGGGGATGTTTCCTCCATTCGGAAACCTTACCACGGGATATATATCTTTCTGAACGACGGGCATTACCATTTCAAACAAAGCTATTTTTTCCCAATGAACGGGTGTTACCGCGCCATGGCGAGGGATTTTACCGGTGACGGGAACCTGGACATCGCGGCTATCTCTTTCTTTGCGGATTATCAATATCAGCCGCAGGAAGGATTTGTATTCCTCAAGAACCAGGGAAACCTGAATTTTATTCCTTACAGCGTCCCCGGAACGGAATCGGGAAGATGGATCAGCATGGATGTCGGCGACCTGGACGGGGATGGGAAGCCGGAAATCGTTCTGGGAAACTTTTCTTCCGGTCCTTTCCACTTTCCTTCCAAGATAGACTTTAAAAACGGGCCGCCTTTTATGGTCCTGCACCTTAAGCCGTAATCTGCGGCACATATCCCATCAGGAAGGCCTGGACCGTCGAGCGGGGCGTCAGCACGTCCAGCCTGCTATCTTCAGGCAAGTCGATCGGTGTCCCATACCCTAATGGAGACCATGGGTAAAGCAATCCATTCCTGACCAGGTAGGCTTTGCCTTCATATGACACAAAGGTCCCGGTGGGAATGTCCTTCAGCACCGCGCGGAACGTCTCTTTGGCCCCGCGGCGGTCCATCCGTTCCCGATGGAGAATGGCGTCAATCTCGCCGATAGGCGTCTTTTCGGTAAAATGGTATTCAGGGTTCCCCTTTATCCAAAGCAACTTGAACCGGTTGGCCGCCTCGCGTCGGCATTCGAAGCAGGGGCGGTGCCCGGCGGAAAAGGCTGTTGCTTCATCGAGGAAAAATAATTCGGTGTACAGGCCGGGAGACATTACGGTGCGCTTCCGACCCTTGAACTCAAGCACGCAGATGAGCCACGCTGTTAGCCGGAAGGGGCGTTGCACTTGTTGGTGTTCATCGTGTATCAAGCCCCGGTTCCCCATCCAGGAACCGCGCGCGCTGGTTCGTATGATGTCTCCTGAAGGATCGACGCGATTCTGTAGCATGGGACAAATGTATTAATTTACGATTCCATATGCTGAAACATTTCTTGATCTTTGCTTTCCTCTTCATTGCAACCCGCCCATTGGCCCAGCAATGCAATTGCGCATCCGAATTCACCTTCCTGAAAGGAGACATTGAAAAGAATTATGCAGGATTTAAAGACAAGGTGAATAGCCACACCCAATCTTCCTATGATGCCTTCTCGGAAGACATTTTACAGCGGGCCCGGAAGGCACCGAACCCGGTATATTGCCTTGGCCTGATGGAGGAATGGATCGCCTTTTTTAAGGACGGCCATACGTCGGTCACTCCCGGGGACGGTCCTCCCATCGTCGACTCCCCGGAATCGCTTGCCATACCTCCAATGACCGGAGGAGAAAAGGGTATTGAAGGCATCTACTACAATCCCGACTCTACGTATAAGATAGCCATCATCCGGAGTAAAACGGTTTTTAGGGATTATGCAGGCGTGATCCTGACTTCGAAGACTCCCCAATGGAAACCCGGCGAGGTAAAATTGGAGTTGCGTTCCATTACGGAGACGAGCTTTATTACCTATGCCTATTCCAGGGACCACCAGGTGCAGGCAGTGCATTATGACTTTGACGGAAATACCCTGAATGGCGGCACATGGATAAAACAAGGGAGATCCATCCAGCGGCAGCCCAATGGCAATATGACCGATATGCAATGGAGGGACCAGGCTGTCGTGCAAACCAGGAAAATATCGGACCAAACCTATTACATCAGCATTACATCCTTCGATGTTTCCAACATCCATACTATAGACTCCCTGGTCAAAGCAAATGAAGAGGAGTTGCGCACGACACCCTACCTGATCATCGACATTCGCGGTAACGGAGGGGGTGGCGACGATTCATATGCCTCCCTCACCCCCTGGTTGTACACCAATCCCATTCATTACGCAGGCGTCGTCGAGTGGTCATCTCAGGACAATATCCTTCGTTGGGCCAAATTCTTACAAGACTCCACCATACCCGCTTCCATAAAGGAACAAATCAAGAATATCATTGCCCAACTGCAACCCCATACCGGCCAATTTGTACAAATGGAAGCGGGATACACCGTAACCTTGTCAAATATCGAACCCTATCCCAAGAGGGTCGTCGTTTTGATGGACGACCGCTGCGCAAGTGCCGCCGAGGAGTTCCTGTTAATGGCCAAACAAAGCAAGAAGGTAACCCTGATGGGTCAGCATTCCGCAGGAATACTCGACTACGCCAATGTCTTGCAGGCGCCTTTCCCCTGTATGCCTTTCTTCTTCAATTATGCGACGTCCAGGAGTCAACGAATAGATCAGGGTAAGGGAATTGATAATATTGGCGTTCAACCGGATATTCCCTTGACAGAGGATAAAAACTGGATAGTCGAGGCGACGAAATTTTTGGAGGGGAGGTGATATCTAAAAATGATTAGTACATTCATGCAAATAACCTCACCATGGCCAGCGTCTCTATCTATCTAAACTTCATGGGCAATGCCGAAGAAGCATTCAACACCTACAAAAAAGTTTTCAAGTCGGAATTCTCCGCTCCCCTCATGCGGATGAAAGACATCCCCCCCAGCCCGGGCGCTCCCGCCGTCGCTGAAGCCGATAAAGACAAAGTAATGCACGTGGCGTTGCCCATCCTGGGAGGCACCCAAATTATGGCAACCGATATGCTGGCGAGTATGGGGCATAAATTGGTGGAAGGAAACAACTTTACCATCAGCCTGAATCCCGACACCAAAGAAGAAGCCGACAGGTTATACAAGGAGCTATCGGCAGGCGGATCGGAAGGTGTCGCCCCGCATGATGAGTTTTGGGGGTATTGGGGGACTTGTAAGGACCGGTTTGGGATTCGGTGGATGTTTAATGTTATGAAACAGGCTTAGGCTTTCAACCTGGGATCGACGTCTCGTGCGTCAACACGCACTTCCACCCATCGTTCTCCCATTGTAAAACGTCGGTTTGACGTTCGACTACGTCAAAAGGCTTGCCTTGGAAAGTGCCTGAAGTCCTGACTTTCGTGGTTACCAGTGCAATATTGCCATATAAGCGGACCCTGGGCTCCGAAATCTCAAGTGTCTTTCGCGTCAGGTAACCCGACCTTATTCCATCGGGGAAGATGGACGGCCCCTCGCCTATGCCGCCCCTTGTGGAAATAACGGCCCAACCCTTGTCCAACATGCGAACAATTCCGGCGGAATCATTTTCCCGAATCGCCCTTGCCAATTCCTGGTCTGCCGCCAGTGCATTTTCCACTGTCGGTCCGTTCGATGATTTTGCATGGGCGGGAGTCCCAAAAGTATTCAGGGACAAAAGGAGCATTAATATTATCATGATATGATCTTTCCACCCAAAGTAAGTTCTGCCCTTCGGATGGAAAAGGGCTAAACACGCCATAAAGGGGGTGTTTTTGACAAAGGTCACAGTTTACTAACCCCCGCGCTACCGGATTTCCGGGTGTGAATGTTGGCCGTACCCGTATATGTGAGACCTGCCGAACCATGCAAGGCGGCGTCCACCTGATTGGAAGCGTTTACTCCGGCGTGACCCGACCCGGAAATATGCACTGCGGCATCGGTGGTGACAAGACCTAATCCCGAGAATTGCCCCGAACCGAATATCCGGACCGTTGACCTTTTTGCGCTGCCGGTCAAATCTACGTTGCCTGAGCCAGACACTTTGGTTTTAAGGGCAATGGCTGTGACGTTTCCTTCTACATGGCCCGATCCCCTTACGGTTATTTTCAGGTAGTCCGTGTTGATGCCTTCCTTGAATCGGATGGTCGTTGAACCGGAACTTACGAGGCGACTTAGTTTTTTGGTCGTAA
>Ga0206863_1278_pt1 | contig 14656 bp, 14 predicted proteins | sample Alteio_BWOrgCont_41_FD_152634 | JGI IMG/M metagenome (GOLD analysis project Ga0206863, IMG submission 152634) | Enriched cells from forest soil in Barre Woods Harvard Forest LTER site, Petersham, Massachusetts, United States -... | ecosystem: Environmental > Terrestrial > Soil > Temperate forest >...
CCTGATCCATGCGGAGGTCATCCGCGAGATCGAGCCGGGCGAGGTGGTCATCATCGATGAGACGGGCGTGCGCTACGAGTATCCCTTCCGCGAGGAGAATCCGGCGTTCTGCATCTTCGAGTACGTCTATTTTGCAAGGCCAGACAGCATCATGGGCAATATCAACGTCGCCCGGGTGCGCACGGAGATGGGGCGCGAGCTGGCCCGGCTGCACCCCGTGGAGGCGGACATCGTGGTGCCCGTGCCGGACTCCGGCACCTATGCGGCGCTCGGTTTTGCGGAGGAGCTCGGCATCCCCTTTGAGCATGCCTTTGTGCGGAATCACTACATCGGGCGCACCTTTCTCCAGCCGACGCAGCTCATCCGCGATTTCAACGTGCGGGTGAAGCTGAACCTCATTAAGGAAGCTGTAGCCGGCAAGCGCGTAGTCGTCGTCGATGACTCGATCGTGCGTGGCACCACGGCGCGCGCCCGCGTGATCAACATGCGCGAGGCCGGCGCCGCGGAGGTCCACATGCGCATCTCCTGCCCGCCCCACAAGCACGCATGCTTTTACGGCATCGATTTTCCGGACCCGCGCAACCTGCTGGCGAACCAGCACACCATGGACGAAATCAAAGCGTACCTCGGCGCGGATTCCATCGGCTATCTCGATACCGAGGCGCTCGTCCGGGCCACCGGTCACCCAAGAAACAATTTTTGCATGGCCTGTTTCAACGGAGAATATCCGGTGCCAGTGGACCCGAAGCTGGACAAGTTCATCATCGAGCGGAGGCAGAATCGCTCCGGGCTGCTCGCGGGCGGGCACGAGCATCCGCAGTTGTTTGAGGTGGTAAAATGAAGAATGGCGGTGGCACGAAGGCGTACGCGCGGGCGGGCGTCGATGTCGATCTGGGCAATGCGGTCAAGAGCCGCATCCACAATCGCGTCAAGGTCACGCACGGCCCGGAGGTGCTGGGGAAGGTGGGCGGATTCGGCGGGCTTTTTTGCCCCGATTTCAAGGGGATGCGCGAGCCGGTGCTCGTCTCCAGCGTCGATGGCGTCGGCACCAAGCTCAAGATTGCCTTTGCCACCGGGCGGCATGACACCGTGGGGCAGGACCTGGTCAACCATTGCGTAAATGACATCGCCGTCATCGGCGCGCGGCCGCTTTTCTTCCTCGATTACATCGGCGCGGAACGGCTGGAGCCGCCGGTCTTCGAGCAGATACTGAAGGGCTTTACCAAAGCCTGCAAAGCGGCAGGCTGCGCTCTCATCGGTGGCGAGACCGAGCAGATGCCCGGCATGTACCAGCGTGGCGAGTATGACCTCGCGGGCACCATCGTCGGGGTGGTCGATCGCAGGAAAATGCTCGACGGCTCGCGCATCAAGCCCGGCGATATCATTCTCGGCCTGGCCGCGAACGGTCTCCACACCAACGGCTATTCGCTCGCGCGGAAGATCCTCTTTGAGACTATGGGCCTCACGCCTGAGTCCACGGTGGAAGGCATCGCCGGCACGCTCGGCGATGAGTTGCTCAAGGTGCATCGCAATTACCAGCCCCTGCTCGCGAAGCTGCCTGATGGCATCATCAAGGGTCTCGCCCATATCACCGGTGGCGGGCTCGTGGACAATCTCCCGCGGGTCCTGCCGAAGAGCTGCGACGCCGTTATCGACACTGGCAGTTGGAAGAAACCGGCTATTTTCCAGATCCTTCAGAAAGCCGGCAAGGTCCCGGCAGCCGAAATGTATCAAGTGTTCAATATGGGAATAGGCATGGCCGTCATCGTCTCAAAGAAGGATGCAGACGCAATTGCCAAACAAACCCGCGCCATGGTGATTGGTCGCATCGAGCGAGGCGCGGGCATCGTGCGCCTCGAGACGCCAACGGGAGCCTGACCCGATGCCGCTTCTGCGCAAAAAGCGGCTCTTCGGCGCGGGCGTCGGCGCGGGTGTATTGGGCGCCCTCTTCCTCGCCATACGGTACGCCGTGCGCCCGGTGACCAAGTCCCGCGTCCCGGACACGATCTCGCCCGCGATCTTCCGCACCAAGGTTCTGCACACGAGCCTCGGCCAGATTGTTTACCACGAGTCCGGCACCGGCCCCACGCTGCTTTTCATCCACGGCGTATGCCCGGGGGCTTCCTCGTATGAATGGTCGAAGGTCTATCCCGAGTTCACCGTAAGCCATCGCGTGCTCGCGCCGGATCTCATCGGCTTTGGCGAAAGCGCCCGGCCGGACCGCAACGTCTCCGCCACCGACTACGCAAAGGCGCTTGGCGAGTTCCTCCGCGGCACGTGCGATGAACCGGTTACTATCATCGCCAGCGGCCTCGGTGCCGGTCTCAGCATCCAGCTCGCGAGCCAGCACCCGGAGGTCGTTCGCAAGCTCATCCTCTGGATGCCGACCGGGCTCACGGAGCTGGGCGACGAGGTCTCGATGGGCCGCCGCCTAGCGAGCATGGCCCCCATGCTGCACCGTTTCATGTATCGCAACTACGAGTCGAGCAAGGCGGCGATCCGCGCATGGATCGTGGCCCGCGGCTTTTCGGACGAATCAAAAATCACCGAGGAAACCGTGGATGTCTACACGACGTGCGCCCAGCAGTACGGCGCAGAGCACGCGATACGCAATCTCTACTCAGGCCGGCTCAACGTAAACCTGGAGCAGCGGCTCCCGATGCTCTCCCAGCCGGTCACCTTCATCTGGCCCGAGAATCTCGATACCGAGCTGGCTGCCAGGCTGCAGGCCCTGGCCAAGGGGAGCCGCATGATCCTCGGGCCAAAGCTATCGCAACTGGGAGCCGTCGAAGGTGCGCCTGAGATGGCTGCCTTGCTGGCGGAGGAGCTGGAGCCGGGGCTTAAAGTGGTGTGATAGATCAACCGAATCGTCACGCGGGTTTTCAACAGGTCACGCGACCTCTTCCGGCTTCCCCGCGTGGATTTCAATCCACTCATGGGTCTCATCGTAGTCCATGAATTTTCCCGCTTCGCACCACGCGCGGAGCGAGCCGGGAGAGAGGTCTAAATCGCCCGGCCATAGCGGCGCGCCGTGATCCACCGTGACCTGTTTGAAAAACGCGACGTCACGCAGCGGCTCGAAGATCGGCCCGCAGTCGAGCAGCGGCGCGAGGTCGACTTCACCGACGAATCCATCGCGAAAAGTCACCCGCACGCGATGCCCCCCAATGGCTTCGATGGCGGTAATTCTGTCGGTAAAATATCGGTTCATTGCGTTAGCGCAGTGGTTCTATCTTACGCGGGGATCGTCCCGCTTTCAAATCATCCCACGCCTGCTGCAATTCCGGGCGGTGTTGAAACGCCCATTCGATTACGAGAGCAAGCGCTCTTGGATTCATTTTGCCGGCGAGCACCGCCAGCGTTTCAATGGCGATGGAGACTTCTTCATCGCCGTAGCGTGCATGGAAGTGAGCTAGGTAATTCGGGTCTTCCCGCGACCGGAGGATGATGTCGATTCCGAAGAACTGGCTGACCTTTGGCATGGTTGTGCTGGAGGGACATGGTGTTACTGCTCCTCGTAATTCCAAAGCAGCCCGCCATCGATGAAGATGGTGGTACCGGTGATATAGCTTGCGTCGTCCGAGGCGAGGAATACCACTGCGCCGGCCACATCAGATGGCTTGCCGAGGCGGTTCAGCGGGATATTCGCGAGCAGCGCACTGAGCTTGGCCTTGTCATGCAGAAGCGTGGTATTGATTGGTGTCTCGATTGCGCCGGGCGCGATGTTATTAACGAGAATATTATAGGGCGCGAGTTCGATGGCCAGATTGCGGCAGAGCATCTTGATGCCGCCCTTGCTCGCGCAATACGATGAGAAATGCGGGAACGGCAGCTCCTCGTGGACGCTGCTCATATTGATCACGCGCCCCGGCAGATTCTTGGCCATTAGTTGTTTCACGAACGCCTGCGTCATGAAAAACACGCCTTTCAAATTCACATCCAGCACCAGGTCGTAATCGGCCTCCGTTGCCTCCCAAAACGGCGCCGGTTTTTCCAGCCCGGCATTGTTTACGAGGATATCGATCTGGCCAAACTTCGCGACACCCTGCTGCATCATGCTATCGATTTGCGGATGCTGGCCGAGGTCCGCCTGGATCGCGATCGCGTCGCTGCCGGCGTCCTGGATTTGCTTTACGGTGTCATCAGCCCCCTCCGGGTGGCTGTGATAATTGACAACAATCTTCGCGCCTTCCTGCGCGAGGCGAATTGCAACCCCCTGGCCGATCCCCTGGCTGCTACCGGTGACGAGTGCGACTTTTCCATCGAGGCGTTTCATAGGGGATCAAGCATCCGATTTTTCGCGCCGCCCGGCAATACCGCAAGTAGGGGAGGGGAACCATTGCCGTGCTCGCGGCCTTTCGCTCGATGTTCCATAATCGCGAACTCACGGACTTTTGAGATCGCGATTGTCCGGCACTTCGGGTAAGCATCCGATTTACTCCCATGAAACGCCACATCCTCCCCGCAATTGCCACCGCGATCTGCATCCTGTGCGCAGCCCATAGCTCGCGCGCCAGCGAGACCCCCGGCGTGCCGCCGGATCAGGCGCTGCATCGCCTCGAGCAAGGCAACGCCCGCTTCGTCTCAGGCCATCTCGTCTCGACCAGCCCCGCCGGCATCGCCGCTGTGCGCATGAAAGTCGCCCAGGGCCAGACCCCCTTCGCCATTATCGTCGGGTGCGCAGATTCGCGCGTCGGCCCGGAGGTCGTGTTCGATCAAAAAGTCGGCGATATTTTCGTGGTCCGCACCGCTGGCGAAGTTGTCGATCCGTTCGAGCTGGGCAGCATCGAGTACGCCGTCGCGCACCTTGGCCCGCAGCTCATCGTCGTCCTCGGCCATGAGCGCTGCGGCGCAGTAGCCGCGGCCGTGGCGGGGGCGAAGGAGCCCGGCCATATCGCCACGGTCCTGAAGGCCATCCAGCCCGCCGTGCGCGCGACCAAGGGCCAGCCGGGCGACGCCGTGCACAACGCCGTCATTGCCCAGGCGGAGGACGTCTGCGCGCAATTGCAAGCCGCCGGCCCCATCCTCAAGCAAGCCGTCGAGGCCGGCAAATTGCGAATCGTAGCCGCCGTGTACGATCTCGATTCCGGAAAAGTCACACTGCTCCCCGCAGCAAAGTGATCTCCACCCCCGACGCGTAGAACGAATGACCGCCGTATCCACCCCAGCCGGCGCGCTCAGCGATGCCGACAGGAACTGGCGGCGTTTCGTCCTTTTCCGCGTTCTTTTCAATTCCCGCTTTTACTACCCGGTACTTGCGGTTCTCTTTCTGGACCTCGGGCTTACCCCGTCGGAATACACGCTGCTGAATTTCGCCTGGGCCATCGCCATCGTCTTCACCGATCTGCCCGCGGGCGTGCTCGCAGACCGCATCGGCCGCAAGCCCCTGGTCGTCTCCTCCGCCATCTTCATGATCCTGGAGATGGCGCTGCTCGCCATCGCCCCGCGCAATGGCGGGATCGCCCTCCTCGTCTGCTGTTTTGGAAATCGCATCCTCAGCGGCATGGCAGAGGGCATGGCCAGCGGTGCGGATGAGGCGCTCGTATTCGATTCCCTCGCCGAGCGCGGGCGCTCTGCCGAGTGGCCGAGCGTGCTGGAGCAGGTGGTGCGCTGGCAGGGCGTCGGCCTGGTCATCGCGATGCTTGTCGGCGGGGCCGTGTACGATCCCATCTTCATGGGCCGACTCTCTTCGGCGCTCGGCTTCAAATTCCATTTCGACCAGGGGCTGACGCTCCGCTTCCCGATCTATCTAAACCTCGTCACTGCCCTCATCACCCTCTGGACCGCCCTCGGTCTGCGCGAGCCCGGCACGCGCGCCAGGCAATGCGTGCCGGGCGACGAAGGCGCGTCCGGCGCGGAAATGACCGCGTGGCATCTCGTCAAGACGGCCGGCACCTGGATCGTCAAGACTCCCGCGGCGCTCTTCGTCATCGTCGCAGGTGTGCTGATCGATAGTGTCTCCCGCCTCTTCCTTACCTTCTCCAGCACTTATTTCCGGATCATCGATTTGCCCGAGGCCACCTTTGGCATCATCGGCGCGGCGCTCGGGCTTCTCAGCCTCGTCGTCTCTCCCATGGCCCGGCGCATGGTCACGCGCAACTCGATGACGAAAAACTACCTGCTCCTCGGCGTCATGGCCCTCGCCGGCCTCACCGGCGCAGCCGTCCGCTGGCATTACTGGGGTCTCGCATTCGTCATCCCCATCTGGGGCGCCATGATGGCGCTCGACTACATCGTTTCCTATTACCTCAACAACCTCGTCGATTCCTCCCACCGTGCGACCGTGCTCTCCTTCAACGGCGTCGCGGTTAACCTCGGTTATGGTTTCATCAGCCTCCTCTTCGCGCTGGCGCTCAAGGCTGTGCGCAATGGCGGCAGCACCCAGGAGGCCGTTGCGCGCGGCTTCGCGCTTCTGCCGCCGTGGCTCCTCTTTGCAGCGATCCTCTGCGCGATCGCCTTCCGGCGGCAATACCGGCGGCTATCGGTGATCCCGCCGGCGGCTGAAGCGGCCGCGCCTTAGGGCAGCTTCAGTTTAGTAAATCGTCACCGGCATCCCCGGCGTGATCATTTGCGAAAACCGGATCGCATCCCAATTTGCCAGCCGGATGCAGCCGTGGCTGGCCGCGCGGCCGATGGTCTCCGGCGTATTGGTCCCGTGGATGCCGCCACGGCCGCGGCTACTGCGCCGCAGCGCTCATGGCCGAGGACGACGATGAGCTGCGGCGTATTGGTCCCGTGGATGCCGATACCGATCTTGTCTAGGCCGCACCAGAGCACGCCCACGGGGTTATTCGGCCCCGGCGGAATCTCGAACGCATTCGCGCTGCGGCGGCCATGCTCCAGCATTTCCTCGTCCCAGCGAAACGACGGGAGCGTAAATACCCCGATGATCTCCCACACCCCCGGGGGCGCCGGCAGAGTCTTGGAGCCGGGCGTGATGGGGAATGCCGCGATCAGCCGCGGGCCGTCGTACAGGTCCAGCATTTTGTCCTCCACGCTCACGTAGATGCTGCGCGATTTGAACTCCGGGTGCTCCGGCAGCTTGTGATCCTTCACATCCTCGAGCTTGAAGGGCGCGACGTTCGGCACACGCACCACGTTACCCGCCTTCAGGCGATCCAGATTCTTTCCCGGGTTCAGCTTCGCGATGAAATCCGGCGAGCAATGGAATCGCTCCTCCAGGAATTCCGTGAGCGACCCATACGGCATCCGCTTGACCTTTGCCTCCTCCGGCGGCTTGGTCGGCACGTCGCCCACGGTCTTCTCATCGGTGCCGGTGAGCGTGTACTCCGTATAGATCGGATAGACCGTATCCAGCGGCAGCTCGTTATAGATATCCGGCGTGACCTTGAGGTTGTGAGCCTTTGCGTAGTGAACGAGCGCCTTGCCGGTGAATTCCCCCCAGCGCCCATCGATGATGCCCGGGCCGAAGTTCTGCTGATCCAGGAAAATTTGCAACCGTGTCACCAGCTCCTGCGCGCCCACCGGCTGCGCGTGTGCGGCAGCCGCTGAGGCTACCGGCGCTGCAGAGGCCATTGGCTTAGCCGAGGCTGCAGGGATGGCCGTGGGCGAAGGTGTCGAGTCGGGGAGAGGCATTGCCGGCGTCAGTCTCATGGCGGGGATTGAATTGCCTGATCCCGGGGAGGCCTTGGGATTCCCCGCCGGAGCATTTGGCGGCGTGAATACGTTGGATGGAAAGGAGCAGGGCGGCAGCGAGGAGCTTCACAGAGAGATGGATTTTCAATGGTGAGTGGACGGGAGAGGGGAGCTTTGCATTCGAGCGGCTTTCCGGCACGGGAATTCTTTTGGCGCCAATATCTCCATCCGTTTGCTACCTTAGCTTCCTTCTGTAAAAAATCCCTCCCCGTGAAAGACAGACTCCGCATCGGCATCGTCCCGCCCCTCTGGGCGCCCATTCCGCCCAAGACCTATGGCGGCGTGGAGCTGATGGTCCATCTTCTCACTGAGGAGCTCGCCCGGCAGGGGCACGACGTGACGCTCTTTGGCACCGGCGACTCCCACACCACCGCCCGGCTTGTACCCGTCTGCGAGCGCAATGTCCTCGACCTGATGGCCACGACCGATGCCATGATTTACGAGGCCTTTGCCAATAGCGCGGTCGCCCGTGTCCTGGCGCGGGCCGGCGATTTCGACATCCTGCATTTCCACATCGGCATGCATTGGGTGCCCTTCGCCTCGCTGGTGAAAACGCCCTGCCTCTTCACGATCCACACGTTCGCCTCGTTCGACGACCGCTGGATCGCCGGCAATTTCCCCGGCGTGCCGCTCAATGCTATCAGCCGCTGCCAGGCCCGGCAGATCTCCGAGTCGCGCGACATCCCCGTGGTTTACAACGGGTGCGATTTCTCGAAATTCGAGCCCCGCTACGAGCCTGGTAAATACCTTGCCTTCCTCGGCCGCATGTCGTACGACAAAAACCCCTTGGATGCCATCCGCATCGCGCGCGATGCCGGCATCCCCATCATCCTCGCAGGCCAGGCCCAGCAGAAGAAAGAGGAAGCCTATTTCGAGGCCGAGATCAAACCGCTCATCGATGGCCGCAACGTCCAATACATCGGTCCCGTCAATCACGAGCAAAAAAAGGAACTTCTCCGTAACGCCGCCGCGCTCCTATTCCCGATCCAATGGGAGGAACCGTTCGGTCTGGTGATGATCGAGGCCATGGCCTGCGGCACGCCCGTCCTCGCACACGCCCTGGGCAGCGTGGAGGAAGTCATCGACCCGGGCATCACCGGCTACCACGCGCCGACCATCCGGAAGATGGATAGCCTCCTGGAGCAGACTCTCGCCCTGGACCGCCGCAAAGTCAGCAAGCAGGCTGAGAGCCGCTTCTCTTTCCAGGCGATGGTGGAGGGATACTTGGAAATTTATTCTGTCTCAGTCGGAAAATGATTCCGGGATACAAATAGAGAGCTGGGTAGCCCCAAAATTGCGGCGTAGGCCTCCGATATTACTCTGCCCGCGCAAGTTTTACGTGAGGGTACGCTATGATCTTCGCGTCCTCGGTTACTAATGCCACATCGAGAACCCGCGCTGTCGCCACGATGATTTGGTCCGCGGGATCGCGATGAAAAGTTCCGGGCAGTTGAGCGGATTCGGCGCAGATTTTGGGATACAGTCCCACGAGACTAATGCCCGGATACGAAAGCGCTTGTTCGAGCCATTCCAGAACCGGACAGGCAGGGACATACGTCCCCGTTCCACCAGCTTTGCAACCTCCCAGCACGAGATGGCGCTGATTGCGATCCCGCTTTGTTCCGATGAGTCGATCAACGCGCGCTTCCAAGTGGATAGCGAGGGATCCCCATGCACCCACCAAATCCAAATGTGGGTATCCAGAAGGATCACCCCGCGGCCTCCCAGTCACATTCTGCGACTGGTTCAGTCGGATCTTTCAGTGCGACTGGTTTTCCGCGCAGCGGATAGCGTTCGCCGGTTGCGGTGCGAGCCGCAAAGGGAAGTACGATGACCTCAACCGATTCTCCGCGTCGAAATGGCATGTCGCGCAGCGTAATTACACCATCCTCTGACAAGGTAGTTTCGACCCGATGCGCTTGCATAACACGAACTCTACTGAATTCTGAGGCCATCGGCAAGCGGCCAAACCGATAGGCTCGGTGTCTTTCTTACCTACCCCCGAAACTGCCCCACCACCTCGATCAAGCTCGAGCAGACGCCGTTTAGCGAGTCGCTGTACTTGTTGCGCGGGAGGAGGGCGGTCTGCTGTTGGGCCTCGTGCAGCATGCGCTCGGTGGTTGAGATGGCAAAGGCCAGGGCGCCGCTCGCATGCGCGGCCTCGGCCAGGCCTATTGCATCCTCCGGCTCGCTTCGCAGGATCATCTCGCTGTAGCGGTGCCGCTCGGCTGAGGAGGCAGTCTGGAGCAGGTGCAGGATGGGTAGGGTCAGCTTGCCCTTTTGCAAGTCCGTTCCCAGTGTCTTGCCTGCTTTTTCTTCCGTGCCGGCGATATCGAGGCAATCGTCGTAAATCTGATAGGCGGTGCCGAATCGCAGACCGAAGGTCTTCATCGCCGAGATCACCTCCGGCGTCGCGTTATTAATGAACGCCCCCAGCTCGCTCGCGGCCGCGAAGAGCGCCGCGGTCTTCATCTCGATGATCCGGAAGTAATCCGCCACGCTCAGCTTGAGGTCGAACCGCCGCTGGGTCTGGATGATCTCCCCGCTGCAGACGTCCGACGCCGCGCTCGCGATGCGGCGGGAGATTTCGCCATCGGGGAAACTTGTGGAGAGCTTGAGCGCGTGGGCAAAGAGGCAATCCCCCAGCAGCACCGTGATCGCGTTGCCCCATTTCGCATTGGCCGTGGGCTGGCTGCGACGCTTTTCGGCACCGTCCATGATATCGTCGTGCACCAGCGTGGCGGCGTGGATGAGCTCCAGCACCACCGCCAGGTCGAGGTGCGAGGAGTTGATCTCCCCCGTGGCCCCGCCCGCCAGCAGCGCCAGCGCGGGCCGCAGCCGCTTGCCGCTGCTCTCGACCGCGTAGGAGACGTAGGGCTCCACGGCGGGGTCAAACGCGCGCGCCTGCTGGGCGATGCGCTCCTCGACGCTGTAGAGCTGGGTGTTGATCAGCTCCAGAGATGCCCTGATGTTCCCGGCCGCCCCGGTCTTTGCGCCCAGATTCCTGACGAATTTCACTGGATGAATTTAGCAGCCCGGTTTTGCGGAAGTCAATGGCATGGGCTGGATAGACCGGCCAGCGCATGCGCGGTTTTTGGCCGGCCCCGGGGGAAAGGCTGGCGGGAAGAAAGGTGGACATTCATAATCAGTTCATCCCCCGATGCGGGGCGATTTTTCTCCCTCCATGTATACGCTACGCCTCCCCGGCATTTTCGGTTTCCTCACCTTCCTCTTTTTTGGAATCGGCGCTCTCCAGCCCATGGCGCGTGCAGCCGGGGCGGGCGAGTGGGGCACGATCATCTCCTCGCCCGATCCCGCCGGCCCGATGCTCGATAAATTCCGCAAATCCCTCCCCGCGCAGGTGCCGGGCTACCAGCCCACCGGCCTGCAGCCGGCCGATTACCTCAAGCTCATCAGCAGCGAGATCGCTTTCTGGAAAGCCCACCAGGATGCCCACGGCGCCCTCATCGATCCCTACCAGCACGCCGAGGTCCAGTACAGCACCCCCGCCTACGCCAATGCCGCCGCGGCTCTCGTGGCCTGGGACCATCGCGATGACCTCACGGAATCCGCCGCCAAGGCGCTCGATTGGTCGGTCCAGACCCTGAGCCAGCGCCGGGCCGCCAGCGGCCACGAGGATTTTTTCTCCGCCATGATCGCCCACGCGATGACGCTGCTGAAACCCCACGTCCCCGAGGAGCGCTATGACAAGTGGGCGGCCGAGATCAAGGGTTTCGACCCCACAAAAATCTACCGAATGGCTCCGGGGTCGATGAATTGGAACATCGTATCGTCCGTGGGCGAGGCGTTCTATGGGCAAATGGGGCTGCGGCCCGACAACTCCTACGTGGAGACCAGCCTCGGCGCGCAGGGGCGGCATTTCACCTCCCCCCACGGCCTCTACCTGGAGGGGCCCATGGCGTACGACCTTTTCCCCCGGATGTTCCTGGATGATCTCATCGCCTCCGGGTACAGCGGCGCCTACTCGGCTGAGCTCCGGGAAATGCTCCGGCGCGGCGCGATCACCAGCCTCTTCATGCAATCGCCGTGGGGCGAGCTGCCCGCTGGTGGGCGGTCCGCGCAGCACAATTGGAACGAGGCCGAGCAGGTCGCCGTGTTCGAGATCCACGCGGCCGAGGCCGCCAGGGCAGGGGACCCCGCGCTGGCCTCCATCTACAAGCGCGCGGCGCATCTTTCCTTCGCTTCCATTCAGCGCTGGGTCCGCCCGAGCGGCGAGTTGCAGATCGTAAAGAATTGGGTCAACCCGGACCAAAGGCACGGCTACGAGAGCTACTCCGGGTACGCCTCCTACAATCTCCTCCCGATGGCGATGCTCTCGATGGCCTACAGCTATGCGAAGGAGACCACCGCCATCCCCGAGGCGTCTGCGCCCGCCGACGTCGGCGGCTACGTTCTCGTTCTCCCGGAACTCCACAAGGTCTTTGCCAACTCCGGCGGTACCTATGTAGAGATCGATACCGACGGCGATCCGCATTACGACGCCACGGGCCTGATCCGCGTGCAGATGAAAGGCCTGACGCCCCAGCTTACGAGCGACAGCCTCGTCGCCCATCCCGCCTACCATGTCACCCGGCCCGGGCCGCTCAGCACTAACACTTGCATCGGCCCGCAATGGAAGGACGCTTCCGGCAATTGGCACGGCCTTGCCGAGTTCACCACCAACCCGCCCGTGAGTGTCCTTACCAGCAAGGAAACGCCGGCCGAGGTCGATTTCACCATCGCGTTCACCGGCAATTTCGGCAGCCCGAATGCCGTCATCGAGCACTACTGGCTCGCCCCAGGCCGCATCGGCGTCACCGCGGATCTCGGTGGCTACGCCGGCCCGGAGCGCCTTGTCTTTCCCATTCTCGCCGATGACGGACGCACACAAACCGACATCCAGGCCACTGGCAAAGCGATCTCCGTTTCCCGCCCTGGCGATAAATTCAGCGAGACTTTCACGGCTGACAAAGCCGACTCTGTCGCCATCCCGACCGACCTCTATCCGAACCACGACGGCTGGTCCCGGCTCGGCGTCGCCGAGTTTCCAAATGGCGGCGCAGCCACTCTCGTCATCGCTAGGAAGGGGCCGTGAGGCAGCCGGAAATAAGTGATATAGAACCGATCGCCGTTGGTATCGTTTAGGTTAGGGATTAAAGATTTGATCCATTGTCTACTTTGGCTTTGTTTCTCATCCACGGCAAAAACGAAACGGAAATGAATGCTAAAGCCAATACGGCGGTTCCACTCCAAAAGCCAAATCCCATGTGCTCGTTGAGCGCGTTCGCGGCCAGCGCGACGAGAAAAAAGACGATAAAACGCAGTGATATCATATTGAACGCCTTTCCACGTTCGGACAGGTCTCACGAACTTTCCGGGAAGTCAATTGCACACTGGCTGCATCGGGTGTCGGAACCAATACGTACTCTTCGTTAGTCGCTGTCGCCTATTTCCAGCTTTCCATGAGCTGGATCAGCGTCCGGGTGCCAAATCCCGTAGCCCCGCGCGCCAGGTGGCCCTCCGACTTGGTGGTCCACGCCGTGCCGGCAATATCGAGATGCGCCCATGGCGTATCCCCGGCAAATGCCCGCAAGAACGCCGCCGCCGTGCATGCCCCGCCATAACGCCCGCCCGTGTTCTTGTACGCTGCGACCTGGCTGCGAATCTGCTCGGTATAATCGTCGTAGAGCGGCATTGGCCACAGGCGTTCGCCGCTTTTTGCAGACGCGGCCATCAGCGCATCGCGCAGCTTGTCGTCGGTGCTCCAGAGGCCGGCTGCGTATTCGCCGAGCGCCACCACGCAAGCGCCGGTCAGCGTTGCGAGGTCGATGATCGCCGCCGCCTTGCAATCCTTGCGTGCGTACGCAATCGCATCCGCCAGCACCATTCGCCCTTCCGCGTCGGTATTGATGATCTCGATGAACGTCCCATCGTAAGTCTTCACGATATCGCCGGGCCGGTATGCCGTCGCCGAGGGCATGTTTTCCGCCGAGGCAATAATGCCGACTGCGTTGCGCTTCAGCCCGAGCTGCGCGATACCCGCTATTGCGCCCAACACCGCCATCCCGCCGCATTTGTCGAAAATCATCTCCTCCATCTTGTCTGCCGGCTTGATGGAAATGCCTCCGGTATCGAAGGTAATCGCCTTGCCGACCAGCGCGATGGGCGCCTCGCCCGCGCGCCCGCCGTCGTACCGCATCACGATCAATCGCGGCGGCCGCACGCTGCCGGCACCCACAGCCAGCAACCCGCCAAACCCGCCTTTCTGCAGCGCCTTCTCATCAAGAACCGTGATCTTTAGGCCTTCGGCTTTCGCTACTTTCCGGCACTCCGCGGCCAGCGTTTCCGGGTAGAGTAAATTGCCTGGCAGATTGCCCACGCTCCGCGACAGGTTCGCCGCGGTCGCGGAGAACTCTCCCTCCCGCGCCCCCTTCTTCGCCCGTGCGAGGTCCTTTGCATTGACGATCACGCGCAGCGATTGCACCCCTATCTGCTTCTTCGCCTTGAATGTCTCAAAGCTGTATCCCGCGAGCACGGCCCCCTCAACTGCCTCGGCCACCGCACCCGCATGTGCCCGCAAATCGAAGGCGACCTTCACGTGCCCTGCCTTCTGCAGCTTGCGCAACGCTGTTCCGGCTGCCGTGCGAAGGTCCGTTTTCTCTCCCAGGCCCACGCACAGTAGATTCTGGTGATGGAGCATCAGCGTCGCGTTTGCCTCGGCTGCCCACTCTCCCTCCGGCACCTTCACCGGCACATCGCCACGCTCCGCCTTGGTATAAAAGCGCACCATTGTCTCGCCCGCGCCCGCCGTGGATTTTGTATCAGTTTTAATTTTCACGTTTTAATTCCAAAACAAGATGACGCCGATATTTCCAAGGCACCTGGGATACACTCAAAACAATCTGCGAAAATCTGAGTTAATCTTTGGATAAAAATAAAAGAAAACCGTAGCCGCTACAGCTGTATCACCACCGCCGAGCGGATATCTCCTTCGGACAGC
>Ga0206863_1279_pt1 | contig 14612 bp, 12 predicted proteins | sample Alteio_BWOrgCont_41_FD_152634 | JGI IMG/M metagenome (GOLD analysis project Ga0206863, IMG submission 152634) | Enriched cells from forest soil in Barre Woods Harvard Forest LTER site, Petersham, Massachusetts, United States -... | ecosystem: Environmental > Terrestrial > Soil > Temperate forest >...
TTTACGATGCCCCAGTTCCTGAGCCAACGGTACAATGGGACCGTGGCCATGATCATGGCGATATTCTGGCTCGCCTTGTATATCGTCGTGAACCTCATGTCCATTTTGTACCTGGGAGCCCTGGCCGTCAGCGGGATCTCCGGAGTGGACATCAATGTCTGCATCATCGTCCTGGCGATATTCGCGGTCATCATCACGCTGGGAGGTATGAAGGTAATCGGGTACACGGACGTCATCCAGGTATTTTTCCTGATCTTGGGCGGTTTGGTAGCCACCTGGATCGCGCTGCACCTCGTATCCGAGCGCTCGGGAACTTCGGGTCTTCTGAATGGGTTCAAAATCCTCAGGGCGAGCGCCAGTGATCACTTCCACATGATATTCAAAAAGAACAACCCGAACTACGTGAGCCTGCCGGGCCTGTCCGTCCTGATCGGGGGCATGTGGATCACCAACCTGAACTACTGGGGTTGTAACCAATATATCACACAAAGGGCCCTGGGCGCAGACCTGAAAACGGCGCGCAGCGGTATCCTCTTCGCCGCCTTCCTGAAGCTCCTCATGCCCGTGATCGTCGTGCTCCCGGGTATTGGAGCGTACGTGCTTTGGCAACAGGGCATGTTCCACCACGAAATGCTCAGCTCCGCCGGCGTAGTGGACCCCAACAAAGCCTATCCCAACCTGATGACGCTGCTGCCCGCCGGTTTCAAGGGTATCGCTTTTGCCGCCCTCACTGCGGCGGTATACGAAGTATCCATAAGATGCCACGATCAGGAAGTAGATCACGAAGACGATGTAGTCGGCAGTTTTCATTATAACAATCGTTTACATAAAGAGGTAAAGAAAACGGCGGGTTACAGGCCCGCCGCCTGCCCCGGGAGGGGGGCTCAATATACAAACAAATCAAATAATGGTGCTAAAGTTTTAGCGCGGACCCATTAGGGCTGGTTCAGGGTCGCCTTGAGCCGAATGTCTCCGGAAGAACTGCCCACCAGTATGTCGAACAGTCCCGGTTCCATCACCCAGGCCTTTGCGGCTTCGCTGTAATATTCGAATGCATCCTTGGGCAGCGTCAGGGTAATGACCTGGGAGGCGCCCGGAGCCAGGGTTATCTTATTGAAGCCTTTTAACTCTTTCTCCGGCCGGTCTACACTACATTTTTCCTCGTGAATGTATACCTGTGCTACTTCGGCTCCTTCCCTGAATCCCGTGTTCTTGACTGTAAAGTGTATGGTTGCGCGGCCGTTTCCCGCCGGCGTTACGCTGAGGTCCGAGTATTGAAAAGTAGTATAGGACAGTCCATGACCGAAGGGGAAAAGGGGTGTTATACCATACTTTTCATAATACCGATATCCTATGTATATCCCTTCGGTATAGTGTACGGTCTTGCCATCGCCGGGGTACTCGATTTTAAGGTCTTGAATTTTTTTAGGAAAGCTCATGGGCAGTTTCCCCGAGGGATTCACTTCCCCGAAAAGGATCCTCGCCAGGGCGTTGCCTCCTTCCATCCCAGGGTACCAGGCCTGTAGAATGGCGGGTATGTGGTCCACCCATTGGGTCATATCGGTGGGCCCTCCGCCCAGGAGGACAACCACGGTCCGGGGATTGGCTTTCATTACGGCCTTGATCAGCTCATCCTGGCCAAAGGGCATATTCATATCAGGCTTATCATATCCCTCCGCGTCGTAAGCGTTGTCCTTCCAGATTGCGTAGTTGTATCCATGTGTCCATCCCCCCACGATGATGGCTACGTCGGATGTGGAGGCGGCTTTGACGGCTTCATTTATTAGGGCGCTGTCCGGTCCGGCGCCGCGCGCGATCGTGTACCCGGGGGCGTAAGTAATATTCACCTTGTCGCCCACGAGATGCCGAAGTCCTGCTAATGGGGTCACTTCATAGAGGGCCCTTACCTGAGAACTTCCTCCGCCCTGGGCATTCGTCCTGTCGGCGTTGGCGCCGATAACGGCAATGCTGTGAATGGCCCCCGTGCTCAGAGGGAGCAGGTCTCCATAATTTTTCAATAACACAATCCCTTCTTCCGCCACTTTCCGCGCCACTTCCTGGTGGGCTTTGGTATCGAAAGAACCTTTCGGGCGGTTGTGATCCATCAAATGGGTTTCGAACATGACCCTGAGGATGCGGCGGACTTTATCATCCACCAGGGCCTCAGGGACTTTTCCACTGCGGACCAGTTCCAGGACTGTGTCCCCCATAAAGAATTTGTCATAGTGTGCGCCTATGGTCAGGTCGGTGCCCATTTCAAGGTCGGTCCCGTTCTCCAGGGCCTCCATGGTATTGTGAACGGCCCCCCAGTCGCTGATGACGATTCCCTTGAACCCCCATTCCCCTTTCAATATAGTGTCGATGAGATAGGCGTTTTCGGTACAATACTGGCCCCGGAATTTATTATAGGCGCCCATGATGGTGTTGGAGCCCCCTTCGGTGATGGCCGCCTTGAAGCCCGGCAGGTATATTTCCCTCAGCGTCCGCTCGGACATTTCCACGTCGATACTGCCCCTTTTGATTTCCTGGTTGTTGGCCAGGAAATGCTTGACGCAGGCCGAAATACCCTGCGATTGCATACCCTGGATCTCTCCCACGACCATACGTGAAATGAGGTAAGGGTCCTCGCTCATATATTCGAAGTTGCGTCCATTCAGGGGCGTCCGGATAATGTTGATGCCGGGGCCCAGTTGTACGTCCTTACCCCTGAAATTGGATTCGGCGCCCAGGGCGCTCCCTTGTTGGAAGCCGAGGTCGGGATTCCAGGTAGCCGCCACGCAAACCCCGACGGGGAAGTAGGAGGCCGAGTCGAAGACATGGACCTTGGAAGGGTCCCAGCCTCTCCCGTGTTCTATACGCACCCCATGGGGACCGTCGGACATGACGAGCTCGGGAATGCCCAGGCGGGGCACACCCGCGGAAGTAAAAGAGGAGTTGGCGTGGATCATGGCGACCTTTTCTTCCAGTGTCATTTTGTGAATCAGGTCGTCGATGCGGGATTCGGTGGTCTGCGCGGCGGCGGTCTGCGCGGCGGCGGTCTGCGCGGTGGTGGTTTGCGCCGCCGCAGGCAGCGACAGGATCATGCAGGCAATCAAAAGTTTCATGCGGCGAAAATATGCCCGTTATGCTTGATTCGGGCTACATCAAAACTACATCAACCCCAATTCTCCCCTATTTTTGCGATCTAATGCGCATTTCATTTTATTCGGTGGGTAAAGCAAACGAGGGATATGTGCAGGAGGGAGTGTCTGAATTTACCCAACGGGTGAGTCGATACTTTCCCTGTACCTGGAAATTCCTGCCTCCGGCAAAGCACGCCGGGGAACCTGCGGCGATGCGTCGACAGGAAGGCGTGACCATTCTGGACGCCCTCGAAGAAGGAGATTTTTTAGTATTGCTGGATGAGCGGGGTAAATCCATGACTTCCGAAGACCTGGCTGCCTTTATTGGCTTACGGGCCGGGGAGAGTTGCCGGCACCTGGTCTTCCTCATCGGTGGCGCCTATGGAGTCGCCGACGATGTAAAAGGCAGGGCTCAGTATATTTGGTCCCTGTCCACGCTGGTATTCCCCCACCAACTGGTTCGCCTTATCTTAGCGGAGCAGGTGTACCGGGCCTGCAGTATCCTGCGCAACGAAAAATATCATCACTCATGACCATAACGATCGTCATCATTGTCATTACCTGTATCGTCTCCTTGCTGGCCTTCAACAATCACAACGCCATAGATAATTTGTCGATGTGGCCGATGATGATCGACAGCCGAAAACAGTATTACCGCTTACTGACCTGCGGGTTCGTCCATGCCGATTACCTGCACCTGATCTTCAACATGTTTACCTTGTATTTTTTCGGACGGGCGGTAGAGCGTGGATTTTCTCCGGGCTTTTTCCTGGCATTATACCTGTCGGGCATCGTCATGTCCAGCCTCCCATCGTATTTTAAGCACCGGAAGACCTATGGATACCGGAGTATCGGTGCCTCAGGCGGGGTTTCCGCCGTGCTCTTTGCCGCGATTTTGCTGGACCCCTGGGTCGACATCGGGTTATATGGCGTCATCCCCATTCCGGGAATCGTCTATGCGGGCCTTTATATCGTCTTCTGCATTTGGGCGGGTAGGCGCAGTGCGGACAACATCAACCACGACGCGCACCTTTGGGGGAGCGTTTACGGCTGGGCTTTTGCGTTGGTCGTTCAACCCGCCGTTTTCAAGGATTTTTTCGTGTTGCTGATGCATCCGCACTTCTAACCGGGCAACCATTCCAGGCGAAGGATGCGCTGTGTGGATGGCAGCACCTTGGACCTGTCGTCGATGCGACGACCCAACACCCAATGGATGCGACCGCCCGATTCCAGTACCCACGTCTTTTCTTTGTCAGCCATGGAAAGTTTGGCGTCGATAAAGAACCTGGCCAATTTCTTTTTTTTGCGCATGCCCAGGGGATAAAAATAGTCGCCGGGTTTCCAGCGGCGGAGCATCAGGGGATAGGACACCTGGGATGCGTCCAGATACGCGACGAGGGGATCGGGCGAGGCAACGGCGGCTCCGGGTGCGGTTCCGGGTGGGGTTCCGGGCGCAGCTCTGGGCGCGGTTCCGGGCGCGGTTCCAGCAGCGGCGACGGTCGCGGATAGTCGCCCGCAGGGGAAGTCTACTTGTGCGTCGCCTTCTTCCACGATAACCTGGGCCACACTTTCGCCCTTTAGTGGGCATAAGATCAATACCTTCCGATCGCGTATAATGCGGTGGGTACGTGAAGCGACGTAGTGACCTGGACTGCTGTGCATCAGCGATGCAATATCATCGACCTGGGCGGCGCTGAAGCCATAGGGTTTCGTAAGTTCATATAACACGGTATGCAACGGCTGGGTCCGCGCCAGTTTCGCCAGGGAGATTCCCCACTCCCCTGGCCCACGAGGTTCTAATAGCTCATCCAGGTGTACCTGAACGGCCTGGCGGTATAAGACTTCCAGGTCCCGGAAGCGTGCCAGGTTGTCCCCGAGATTTTGGCGAACATCGGGATACCTTTCTTCCAAAAGGGGGATGACGCGGTGGCGGATAAAGTTGCGGTTATACTTGTCCGTGACATTGCTGCTGTCCTCCACGTGTGTCAGGCCCCGTTCGGCGGCGTAAGCCTCCAACTCCTCCCTGCGGGCGAAGAGCAGGGGGTGTACGATCCCGTCCCTGGCCGGCAGCATGCCGCGAAGGCCGCTCACCCCGGTGCCCTTGACAAAATTCATAAGGAGGGTTTCAATATTGTCATCCTGGTGATGCGCCGTGGCAACTTTGATTCCGAAGGTCCGGAACCAGGCATAACGCAACTCCCTCGCGGCCTCCTGAACGGAATGTTCCTGGTTTGACAAATCGAAATGCGCAACGTGTATGTCCAGCTTGTAGTGTGCCGCCAGTTCGCGGACAAAGGCCTCGTCCCGGTCGCTTTCGGCACCCCTCAGGTGGAAATTGCAGTGGGCAATCGAACATTCGATACCGGCGCGCACTGAAAGGTCCGTCAGTACCACCGAATCCAGACCCCCGCTCACGGCAAGCAGCCAGGGCGCCCGGAGTTTTTCCCGGTCAATGAATGATATGAAACGCTCCGTCAGCATACATCGTCATAGGCGCTCCGCAATTCTCCCAGCGCGCGTTGCTCACCGGCCTCGGCGGCTTTGGCCATTCCTCTTTCATACACCGCGGCTGCCTGCGCGGCTAATCCCATCCGCTCTAATAGCCTGCCCAGGTGGTAATAGCTTCCCACATATCCGGGATTTGCGGCGAGCAACGTTTCGAAACACTGCTTCGCTTCCGCATCATCACCCAGCTTGATCAATTCAAGCGCCAGGGCGTGTTGCAGGAAGGGATCGTCGGGGCTGGCTTCCAATTGCTGTCTGATCAAGGCAATGCGGTCCATCCAAAATATTTTTTGTCCGTATCTTTAAAACACTATCTTAGTTGCATAAACAACTTTCCATATGAAGATACTCGTATGTATCAGCAAAACACCAGACACCACGGCAAAAATAGCCTTCACGGAGAATAATACGAAATTCGCGGAAGCAGGGGTGCAGTTCATTATCAATCCTTATGACGAATGGTATGCCCTGGTGAGGGCCATCGAGCTGAAGGAAGCGGATACTTCCACCCAGGTACACCTCATCACCGTAGGGGGTGCGGACACGGAACCCATCATACGCAAAGCGCTTGCCCTGGGTGGCGACGAGGCCATCCGTGTGAATGCCGACAGCGCGGATCCATATTATATCGCCTCGCAAATTGCAGCCAATGCCAAGGGGTACGACCTGATCCTCACGGGTAAGGAAACCATCGATTATAACGGGGCCTCGATCGGGGGGATGGTGGCCGAATTATTGGACATGCCGTACATCGCGCTGGCGACTAAAATCGAAATCAGTTCCGTGGCCGTTGTAACGCGGGAAATCGAGGGAGGCGAAGAGGTTTGCGAAGTGCCTTTGCCTTTGGTCATCAGTTGCCAGAAAGGCGTCGCCGAACAAAGGATCCCCAACATGCGGGGCATCATGTCGGCCAGAACCAAGCCCCTTAAGGTGGTGGACCCGTCGCCGGCGGATACGCTCACGGTCATCCATCGTTTCGAGCTTCCTCCCGCAAAAGCCGGGGTCAAACTCGTCAGCCCGGAACATCCGGAAGAATTGGTACGCCTCCTTCACGAAGAAGCAAAAGTATTTTAATTATGTCAGTTCTCATTTTCGCTGATCAGGCCGAAGGCCATATCAAAAAAGCTACCCTGGAAGTCCTGAGCTACGGAGCCGCTCTGGCTCAATCCCTGCAAACCACCGCAACCGCCGTCGTGCTTGGTTCCATTGAAAATCCCGCCGACCTGGGAAAATACGGGATCAAGAAGGTATTGGTAGCGGCCGGCGCCGCCTTTGCTCATCTCGACGGGCAGGTCTTCACCCAAGCCATCGTCCAGGCCGCGGCCGCGGAAGACGCCAAAGTAATCGTGTTTCCCCACAATGCCGACGGAAAGGCCGTTGCGCCCAGGGTGGCCGCCCGCCTCAAGGCGGGGATGGTGGCGGGAGTCATCGCCCTGCCAGATGTCTCCGGAGGAGGCTTTGTCGTTCGCAAAAACGTTTTTTCCGGCAAAGCATTTGCGGATATTTCCATAACGTCCCCGGTCAAGGTCATTTCGCTTAATCCTAACTCCTTCCGGATCAAGGAAGGGGAGGGTCAGGCCGAGGTGGTTCCCTTTCAACCCAACGTGTCCGCACCGAAGGTGAAGGTAACGGCCGTCAATAAGGTCTCCGGAGAGGTTCCCTTGTCCGAAGCGGAAATCGTCGTCAGCGGAGGCCGGGGACTCAAAGGGCCGGAGAATTGGGGAATGGTGGAAGACCTGGCCAGGGTGCTGGGCGCTGCTACCGCCTGCAGTCGTCCCGTGGCGGACGCCCACTGGCGCCCTCATCATGAGCACGTTGGGCAAACGGGTCTGACGATCCGGCCCAATTTGTACATAGCCATCGGCATATCGGGCGCCATTCAACACCTGGCGGGGGTGAACGGTTCCAAGGTCATCGTGGTTATCAATAAAGATCCTGAAGCACCCTTCTTCAAAGCGGCCGATTATGGCATCGTAGGGGATGCATTCGAGGTAGTCCCCGCCTTTACCGCCGCGGTCAAAAAGCTAAAGGGCTTAGGTTGACCTGTCGGCCTCGCGACCCCCGACATTTTCTTGGCATAGGGCTCATTATTTCGTTATTTTGGAGCCTAATTGTGGTATGAAGAAAATAGAATTGGAAATCGTAGCCCTTTCCCACAGCATTACGCAAACACATTCTTATGCGGTGGTGCTGGGAGAGGTGAATGGGTTGAGGAGGCTGCCGATCGTTATAGGCGGGTTCGAAGCCCAGGCTATCGCCGTAGCTTTGGAACGGATGCAACCAAGTCGCCCCCTCACGCATGACCTGATGAAGAACTTTATGATGGCCTTCAATGTGGAATTACACGAAGTGATCATCAACGATCTGCAGGAAGGCATTTTTTATTCCAAGCTGGTTTGTTCCTCCGAAAGCGATACGGTGGAAATCGATTCCCGCACCTCTGATGCGCTGGCCCTGGCCGTGCGTTTCGGCTGCCCCATATATACCTTCGAACACATCCTGGAAAGCGCCGGCATCCTCATGGAAGATACCAATAAAGGAAGCCGGAAAACTGATATTACGACCACCACTACCACTACCACCACGGGTCACGAAGACCTCAAGAACCTTACCCTCGAAGAGCTGAACCACCTGCTGGGTGAAGTCCTGGAAGCGGAAGATTACATCCGCGCCATTGCCATCCGCGACGAAATCAACAGCAGGAGAAAATGATCCTTTTCCCTCATTGCAAAATCAACCTGGGTTTGCGGGTTTTAGGGAAACGACAGGATGGTTATCACGATATCGAGACGATTTTTTACCCTGTTTTCGGTCTCCGCGACGTTTTGGAGATGCTGCCCGCAGCATCGACGACCCTGCACCTGAGCGGGATACCGGTTCCGGGTGATACGAACTTGTGTGTGCAGGCACATGCCCTGCTGAGCACGGATTTCCCCGCCGTCAGGCCGGTGGCCATTTACCTGCACAAACATATTCCCATTGGGGCTGGACTGGGGGGAGGGTCTTCGGATGGCGCTTTTTCGCTCCTGCTGTTGAACCGCCTGTTCCGCCTGGGCCTGAGCCGCGAGCAGCTATTGCCGTACGCGGCGAGACTTGGGAGTGATTGTCCTTTCTTTTTATTTGACGGGCCTTGCATGGCCACCGGTCGCGGAGAAATCCTGGAACCAGTTGCCCGGGACCTCTCCGGTTATCAACTTGTGCTGGTGAATCCGGGTATTCATGTTCCGACCGGGTGGGCCTTCGCGCAGGTTCATCAGCGGGCCGGGGATGCCGACAACGATTTCGAGCCGCCGGTCTTTGCGGCCTACCCGGAGATCGGCCGTATCAAAGAAGCCCTGTATGCGGGCGGCGCCGTATATGCCTCCATGAGCGGGAGCGGGAGCACAGTCTACGGGCTCTTCAAGCCCGAAACGCCCACGCCTGAATTTCCACCCTATTATTGGGTTGCTCGATTTTAAAACGTATCTTCACCGTATGCGCTTTTTGGATCAAAACCTGGACTTTCTCGATCACCACGCCGGTCTTTAGACCCCCCCCTTTGCATTTTTTTTACGATTAAAAACTGACGTTATGCAAACGACCGGCATCATGCGCTATATCGATCTGGAAGAAAAATACGGAGCCCACAATTACCACCCTATTCCCGTTGTCCTGACGCGGGGAGAAGGCGTCTACGTCTGGGATGTGGACGATAAAAAATATTTCGATTTCCTCAGCGGCTACTCCGCTGTCAACCAGGGCCATTGCCATCCGTTGATCGTGCAAAGCCTGATAGAACAGGCGGGGCGCCTGACCCTGACCAGTCGTGCCTTTCACAGCGACCTGCTGGGAGAATACGCGGCTTATATCACGCGCTTGTTCGGATACGATAAGGTGCTACCCATGAACACGGGTGTGGAAGGCGTGGAAACGGCCATCAAGCTCTGCCGCCGATGGGGTTATGAGGTGAAGGGTATCCCTGAGAACAAGGCCCGGATCATTGTTTGTGAAGGGACCTTCAACGGCAGGACGACGGGGGTAATTTCGTTCAGCTCGGACGAAAGCGCGCGAAATGGCTTTGGGCCCTTCATGCCCGGTTTCGATATCATCCCTTATAATGATTTGAACGCCTTGACCCTGGCCATGGAAAACAAGGACGTAGCGGGATTCCTGGTCGAACCCATACAGGGGGAAGCGGGCGTCGTGATACCCGATCCGGGATACCTGGAAAAGGCGAAACGCCTTTGCGAGGATGCGGGGGTCCTGTTCATTGCCGACGAGATCCAAACGGGACTGGGGCGCACGGGTCGTCTCCTGGCCTGCGATCACGAAGACGTTCGGCCCGATATCCTGATCCTGGGTAAGGCCCTGAGCGGAGGTATGCTGCCCGTCAGCGCCGTCCTGGCGGATGACGAGATCATGCTCACCATCAAGCCCGGGGAACACGGTTCCACCTACGGGGGGAATCCCCTGGCCTGTAAGGTCGCCATCACGGCCCTGCAGGTCCTCCAGGATGAGCGCATGATCGAAAATGCAGTGGAGATGGGACAACTCCTCAGGGAGGGCCTGTCGGGCCTCGATTCGCCTTACATCGGCCAGGTCAGGGGCAGGGGTTTGCTGAACGCCCTTGTGATCACGCATCCATCTCCGGATGCAGCGTGGGAACTTTGCCTTCATTTGAAGGACCTGGGCCTGCTCGCCAAGCCCACGCACGGCGATAAGATCCGCCTGGCCCCTCCCCTGGTCATCAACGAAGACCAAATCCTGGAGTGTATCGGAATCATCCGGGAGGGATTGGCTATATTGTGACATGCACTCCGAACAGCACCTTTCCAGTTCCGCCTTCATCAAAGACGTAGTTATCGGCATGAGCGACGGCTTGACGGTGCCCTTTGCCCTGGCCGCAGGCCTGAGCGGCGCGGTATCCAGCACGGGTCTCATCGTCCTGGCCGGCCTGGCGGAGATCACGGCGGGCTCCATTGCCATGGGGCTTGGAGGGTACCTGGCGGGAAAAACCGAAATGGATTTTTACAACAGCGAGCTCCGTAGGGAATATGCGGAGGTGGATGCCGTCCCTGAAGAAGAAAAAAGGGAGGTCCGCGAGTTCTTCCACGAGCTTGGGCTTTCGGAGGATATCCAGGAAAAAGCTGCCGCCGAAATTACCCGGGACAAGAAAAAATGGGTGGATTTCATGATGAAGTACGAGCTCAACCTGGAACGGCCCGACCCGCGCAGGGCCCGCAAGAGTGCGCTGAATATAGGTGGCTCTTATGTCGTGGGCGGCCTCATTCCCCTGAGTCCCTATTTTTTCATTTCACGTCCCGAAGATGCTTTACGGCTATCGGTAGTCGTTACCCTGGTGTGCCTCTTCATCTTTGGTTTCCTCAAGTCACGGGTCACGGGAGTGCAGCCTTTCTGGGGGGCGGTGCGTGTGACGCTGATCGGCGCTGCGGCGGCTGCGGCGGCGTTCTTCGTGGCGCGCCTCTTCAAGTAGTGTTCGTATCTTTGCACCATGAGCGAAGAAAAAGCATTGAATTTCCTGGAAGATATTATTGAAAGGGACCTGGAAGAAGGCAAGTATACCCTCGTACGAACCCGCTTTCCCCCCGAACCCAACGGCTATCTCCACATCGGCCACGCCAAGAGCATATGCCTGAATTTTGGAATTTCCAGGGAATATGACGGTGAAACCAACCTGCGCTTCGACGATACGAATCCCGTCACGGAAGACACTGAATACGTAGATGGCATCAAAACCGACATACAGTGGCTGCTGGGTCCGGAACAGACCTGGGCACGCGAACTGTACGCTTCGGATTATTTCGATCAGTTGTATGAAATGGCCGTACGCCTGATCGAAAAAGGATTGGCGTACGTAGATGACAGCAGTGCCGAGGAAATTGCAAAATCGAAGGGGACGCCTACGGAGGCAGGAAAGCCCGGGCCCAACCGGAGCCGCAGTATAACCGAGAACCTGGCCCTTTTCGCCCAAATGAAGGAAGGGAAATTCCCCGATGGCGCCAAAACCCTGAGGGCGAAAATCGACCTGGCCTCTCCCAATATGCACATGCGGGATCCTATCCTGTACCGGATCAAACACGCCCATCACCACCGGACGGGTGACAAGTGGTGCATATACCCGATGTATGATTTCGCGCACGGGCAAAGCGACAGCATCGAGCGCATAACGCATTCCATTTGCACCCTGGAATTCATCCCCCACCGGCCCCTGTACGATTGGCTCATCGAACAGCTTGAGATCTACCCTTCCCACCAGTTTGAATTCGCGCGCCTCAACCTGACGTATACGGTGATGAGCAAGCGAAAATTGCTCCAGTTGGTGAATGAAGGATATGTCAATGGCTGGGATGACCCCCGCATGCCCACCATCAGCGGTCTGAGGAGGAGAGGATATACCCCTGAAAGCATCCACGTATTCTGCGACCGGATCGGTATCCAAAAACGGGAAAACGTCATCGACGTAAGTCTCCTGGAATTCTGTATCCGGGAACACCTCAATAAGATCGCCTTGCGTGTCATGGCCGTGCTGGACCCGATCAAGCTGGTCATCACGAACTACCCCGAGGGGCAGACCGAAATGATGGAAAGCGAAAATAATCCCGAAGACCCGTCGGCAGGTACGCGCCCCCTACCCTTTTCCCGGGAACTTTGGATCGAACGCGAAGACTTCATGGAAGTCCCATCTAAAAAATGGTTCCGCCTTGCGCCAGGCGCGACAGTGCGTCTGAAGAGCGCCTATATCATCCGGTGCACCGGTTTTGTCGAAACCAACGGGCAGATTACGGAAGTGCACGCGGAGTATGTCCCCGAAAGTCGGAGCGGGGATGAGGGAAGTCATATTAAAGTGAAGGGCACCATCCATTGGGTAAGTACACCCCATGCCATTAAGGCAGAGGTGCGCCTATATGACCGCCTATTTCGTTCGGAAACCCCCGGGGATGATTTCAAGCAGGACATCAATCCGGATAGTTTGAAGGTGATTTCCCAGGCCTATGTTGAACCTGGTTTGGCGCTCGCGGATCCCGCCTCAAAATTCCAGTTTATCAGGAAAGGATATTTTGTACTGGATAAGCCCGGGCAACTTGTTTTCAATCAAACTGTTACCTTGAAGGACACCTGGGCGAAAGAAGTACGTAAAGAGAACCCCTGAAATAAACATAACTTTAACACGTTACTACACGTTTTAATTGATGAGCGGATGCAACCTTGTACTCCATTTGTGGTCTTACTTAAAAGCGGTTTTATATGAATCCATTTAGAATGCTACCCCTGGCCTTTTGTTTACTCGTCGGCGCGAGTGCGGGGGCGGGTGCACAGAACAATAATGGTTCCTATGCCTGGCCCTACCTTATCGTATCCGGAAGAGACTCTATCTGGCTGTACCAACCCCAGGGCATTACCTGGAGCAACGGACAGCTCCAAGCCTCTGAAGCGGTCGCCATCCGCACTGCTGGAGAAAATCAGGAAAAGTATGGTGTGGTCTGGTTCCAGGCCTCGACCAACGATGCCGGGAATGGAAAGGTTACCCTGAGTAACTACGCCATTACCAAGCAAAATTTCCCTTCCATGGCGGACAATGGGTCCGCCCTGACGCAGACGATCGCTTCCAATGCAGGAGCCCTGCCGGTGGTCAATCAGCAGAAACTGAAGGATGATATTTCCCTGGGCAACCAAAACCCAACCACCGAACAAGGCGGTCCGGGCGTCCAGGTCAAGAACGATCCTCCTGCCATCATCCACAGCAGCGACCCTGCGTTGCTGATCCTGGTGGACGGGGATCCCAAGCTGACCTCAGTACCAGGTACGAACTACCAACGTATTATCAATTCCAATTACCTGATCCTGACGGACGGTTCCGGAAACTATTTTACCCCCGTGGGGGACAAATGGGCCGTGACCTCGGACCTGAACAACGCCAACTGGTCGGTGGCTCCCAACGTGGATCCCCTCAATGACGCGAAATCCAAGGTTCAGGCGGATAAAAATATCAACCTCAGTATCCCCGACACGAGCGCCGATGAGGTGAGGGCCGCCTTCGCCAATGGCACCCTTCCCATGATGTACGTGGCCACGCGTCCCACGGAACTCCTGGTGACCAACGGGGATCCTGATTTCGAACCGATCTCAGGCACGAACCTGCTGTATGCCCAAAACGCCAAGGGCGACCTGTTCAAGGATGTAGACGACAACCGGACCTATACGCTGCTCTCGGGCCGCTGGTACAGCGCCCCGGATATTGCGGGTCCCTGGACTTGGGTCGATCCTTCCCAGTTGCCTGCCGACTTCAGCAAGATTCCCCAGAACCTTCCCCAGGCCAGGGTCCTGACCAGTGTACCCAACACCAGCCAGGCGAACGAAGCCCTGATCGCCAACACCATCCCCCAGACGGCGACGGTGACCAAATCGGAGGCGAATTTCAGTGCAACCTACGATGGTGATCCTCATTGGAAAGCCATTCCCAATACCAACCTTTCCTACGCGCCCAATGCGAGCGCACCGGTCATCCGGGATGGAGACGAATTCTATGCCTGCGATAAGGCAGTCTGGTTCGAATCTTCGAGCCCGATGGGTCCCTGGACCGTTTGTTCCCAGGTACCGGATGAGATTTATAACATTCCTTCCAATTCCCCTGTATATAATGTGACGTATGTCAAAGTATACGATGCGGATGCGGACGACGTGACCTTCGGCTATACGCCCGGCTATTTCGGGGTATATGATTCGTATTGGGGATGCCCGGTATACGGTACCGGCTGGTGGTATCGTCCCTGGATCGGCTCCTATTGGTATGGAGCTCCCTGGACCTTCGGATACGGAGCCGGCTTCGGTTGGGGTCCTTATTACGGATACGGCGCCTACTTCAACTTCGGCTTTGGATTTTATAGCCCCATTTACCGCCCCTGGTGGGGTCCCTGGGGATGGTATCATCCCTATGGCTTCTACGGAGGCTGGTATGGACATGGCGGCGTATTCGCCAACCACATC
>Ga0206863_1282_pt1 | contig 14319 bp, 9 predicted proteins | sample Alteio_BWOrgCont_41_FD_152634 | JGI IMG/M metagenome (GOLD analysis project Ga0206863, IMG submission 152634) | Enriched cells from forest soil in Barre Woods Harvard Forest LTER site, Petersham, Massachusetts, United States -... | ecosystem: Environmental > Terrestrial > Soil > Temperate forest > O...
CATACTTGCCCATCACATGACCCGTGTGAGCGAGATCGCGATCGCGCCAGATGATACCAGCCGTGAGCTGGCCGCCACGATCCTCGGCCAAAACCTTGCCCCATCCAAAGCCCTCCCTGTCGAATGCTGCGACTTGCTTCTCACAATGCTTCAAACGGAAACTTCGACCCTCGCAATCGTTTCAATCGTCCAAGCTCTCGGACATTTGCGCGAGCCGAGAGCGCCCGCCTCGATTATGTCGCTACGTGCACACCCTTCGCCCGCGGTAAGAAATGCCGTGGCCTTCAGCCTCTTTACATGTAATGACTCATCTGCAATCCACGCGCTGATCGAGCTCTCCGTGGACACGGATCGCGACACTCGTAATTGGGCGACTTTCGCCCTCGGCGAGTCGGACGCCGATACTCCGGATGTACGAGCCGCCTTGATTAAGCGAATATCGGACGAAGACTGCGAAATTCGCGGCGAGGCCTTCGTCGGTCTTGCGAAAAGGGGGGATCCCCGCCTCCTGGATCCGCTCGTCGCGGAATTGAGGGCTTGCGCACTGAACACCATGTTCACCTACCCACTGCTCTTAGACGCTATCGCTATCGTCGGCGAATGCCCGGAGCTTGCACGCAGCGAAACCTGGCAATCCGCAACCCCTCTTCTCGCTTCATTAGCATTGCGGGAGGCCCCAACCACTCGCTAATTCTCTGCGACCCGCAAAATCCAAGGCCGTGTCAGCCACTTCCCCTCCACCCTCCATCGGCATCATCGGCGGCAGCGGCCTTTACCAGATCGACGGCCTCACCGAGCCCGCGGAAATTCACGTCGATACGCCCTTCGGCGCACCGAGCGACGCGCTGATCTCAGGCAAGCTCGCCGGCCGGCAGGTTTACTTCCTCCCGCGGCATGGCAAGGGCCATCGCATCATCCCGCATGAGGTCAATCACCGCGCAAACATGTACGCCCTGCGCTCACTCGGCGTCCGCTGGATCATCTGCGTCACTGCCGTCGGCAGCCTTCAGGAGCGATATGCCCCGCGCCACATCGTCCTCCCGGATCAATTCTTCGACCGCACCAGCCGCCGCTCGGAGCACACCTTTTTCGGTGCCGGCATCGTCGCCCATGTCGCCTTCGCGGATCCCATCAGCGCCGGCCTCCGCGAGATCATCGCCCGCACCGCCGCCCCGCTCGGCTACACCGTCCACAACGGCGGCACTTACGTGAACATGGACGGCCCCGCCTTCTCCACCCGCGCCGAATCGGAGGCCCACCGCCGCATGGGCTTTGATGTCATCGGCATGACCAATGTCGCCGAGGCCCGCCTCGCCCGCGAAGCCGAGATCGCCCTCGCGACGATGGCGATGATCACCGACTACGATTGCTGGAAAATCGACGACGAGCCGGTGACGGCAAAGATGGTCTTCGAGAACCTGCAAACGAACGCCGCCACCGCCCGCGCCATCCTCCCTCGCGTCATCGAGCGCATCCCCATCCAGCCCACCTGGCCCGAGCACAACTCCCTCGACGCCGCCCTCGTCACCCCAAAAAATCTCTGGCCCCCCGAAACCATCGAGAAACTCCGCCCCATCATCGAGCGCTTCTTGTGAGGTGAAACGACTCCTGTCGATGCCGCGCGCGACCGCCACCCCGGCATTGCAATCCCGCTCCCGCCCCGTAATGTGCCAGCCTGCAATCATGGCCCGACTTGCTTTTCTCCTCGTCCTGATTTTCTCCCTTGCCAGCGCGCAGGCTCAAACCGCCAGCCCGTCCCCATCCGCTTCACCAGCTCCTTCCGCAAAACCGGCGGTGGCGCCTGGCACCACCGCCGCCCCCATTGCCGTGGTATCCGGGGCAACCGGCAAGACCCGCCCCGCCCCCTCTCCCGGCGGCCCAAAAATCACCTTCTCCCAGTGCAACGTCGATGGCCCTTACATCGCCATGACCTTCGATGACGGCCCCAGCGGCCCCAATACTCCGCGCCTCCTCGATCTCGCCGCGAAAAAACACATCAAGCTCACCTTCTTCCTCATTGGCGAAAACGCCGCGCACTACCCCCAGCTCGTCCAGCGCGAGCTCGCGGAGGGCCACCAGGTCGGCAATCACTCCTACACCCATCCCGATCTCGCCAAGATGAGCGACGATGCAGTGCGCTCCGAGATCCAGAAGACGCAGGACGCCATCATCGCCGCCTCCGGCTACAAGCCCATCCTGATGCGCCCCCCGTATGGCGCCATGACCCCGCGCCAGCGCCTTTGGGTCGCGAATGAATTCGGTTTCAAGCTCATCCTGTGGGATGTCGATCCGCTCGATTGGAAAAACCCCGGCTCGTCCGTGGTCGCCCAACGTATTCTCTCTGCGGTGCGCCCCGGCTCGATCATTCTCTCCCACGACATCCACTCGGGCACCGTCGATGCCATGCCGGAGGTCTTCGATACCCTCCTCGCGCGCGGCTATAAATTCGTCACCGTCTCCGAGCTTATCGCCATGGACAAGGGTCCCATCGTGAAGGCCAAGAAAACCGCCGCCACCGCTGCCGCTTCATCCGCCGCGGCCTCTCCAGCAAAGGCGAATCCCTCCTCGACACAATAACCCCCCGGCATTACGAACGGAAAAGGGCGATGGGCAATCTGACAGTCGATATTCGAAACACGGAGCCGTTCGCGCCATTTGCGTATTTGGCGCCACGTTCACCGGCATTCGCATGATCGGCGAAGATTACCTCCAGGTACGCGCCCAGCTCGGCACGGCCCTCTACGCGCTCTCCTCGCTCGCGCACGATCTCCAGGCCAGCCCCGGCACGCTCGAGACGCTCAACGGCCTCAACACCAGCCTCCGCGAGCCCTTCCTTTTCGTGGTGATGGGGGAGGTCAAGGCCGGCAAATCCACGGTCCTCAACGCTCTTTTTGGCAAGGAGTTCTGCCGCGCCGATGTTCTCCCCGCCACGGACCGCATCTACCTTTTCAAGTACGCCTCGGAGCAAAAGGATGTCCCCATCAACCAGCACCTCACGGAGTGCTACCGGCCCAACATATTTTTGCGCGACTTCAATGTCGTGGACACGCCCGGCACCAATACGATCGTCGCCGAGCACCAGAAGATTGCGGAGGAATTCGTGCCGATGGCCGATCTCGTGATGTTCGTTTTCTCAATTACGAATCCCTGGGCTGCCTCCGCATGGGATTTTCTCAATCTCATCCACAATCGCTGGAAGAAGAACATCCTTTTCATCCTCCAGCAGTCCGATCTCCGCAATACGGAGGAAATCGAGACGGTCCGCAAACACCTCGAGCAAACCGCCCGCGAAAAACTCGGCTCCAGCCCGCCCATCTTCGCCGTCTCAGCAAAGCTCGCATTTCAGGCAAAGACCGGCGACCCCGCGCAGCGCGACCAGCTTCTCAAGAAAAGCCATTTCGACGAGCTCGAGCATTACATCAGCAACACCATCGCCGGCGGCGAGACAGGCGCCGGTAAGCTCCGCAGCGTCTGCCAGAGCGCCCTCGTCATCGTCCGTGAGCTTGCGGAAAAAGCGAAGGGCGCCTTCGCCACCATCCAGCGCGACAATGAGCGCATCCAGCAGCTCGGCGGCGTGCTGGAGGAGCGCAAGGAGCAATCCCTCCGCCAGGTCGGCGGCGTCCTCTGGCAGCTGGCGCAAAACTTCGAACGCACGCAAAAGAAGAGTGATCAACTCCTCGCCGAGCGCCTCTCATGGGGCCGCACGATGCAGCTCATTTTCCGCAAGCAAAAGTGGCACACGGAATTCCAGGAGAGCATCGACCAGCAGCTCCGCGACACGCTCAAGCGCCAGATCGCAAACTCGATCGAACTTCTCGAGACTGACCTCAAGGCCGTCTGGCAGCAGCTTCACGAGAACATTCAGCGCTCTTTCGCCGCCGAGGTCCCCGCGCCTCCCGCGCCTCCCGATTTCATCAATGAGCGCGACCAGCTCCTCAAGCGCATCGAGCTCACCCTCATCGAGCGCATGTCCGGCAGCGCCATCGAGGAGCAGATGACACGCATGTTCGACAATGCCGCCGCCTGGATGCGCCTCCCCGCCGGCATCGCCGTCGCCGGCGGCGCCGCCACCATCGCCGCCGCCCTCGCCCACATTGCGATCATCGATGTCACCGGCTCGGTCGCAGCCATCGCCGCCCTTTCCGGCGCAGGCATCGCCGTGGTAAAGCGCAACCGCATCCTCGCCCAGTTCCGCAAGCAAATGTCCGAGAAGCGCGAGGAAATCCTCAGCCCCGTGGAAGATCATCTCCGTCACGCCATCGGCACGTTCTATCAAGAGCTCGGCGCCACCTTTCAGCCCCTGCAAGCCTTCTGCGCCGCCCAGCGGAAAATCTACGAGCCCATCCTCACCCGCCTCAAGCAACTCGACGAGACTTTCGGGCGGCTCTCAGCGGAGATTTCCGCTGCTCCTGCCGCTTCGGTTACGAAGCCTTCGTAGGCAACGCAGCATGTCGGTTTCTATTTCGATGATATCGATACCTTGCCCGTGCGCCCTTCGTAAGTAAGCGAAAAATATTGGAGAAATGTTCTGCCAATTAACGCCCGGTGCCCCTGTCCGCCCTCGCTAAGATGGAGGCCCGCGAAGAACCCATATTCTATGAATCCGAGAGATGGGACACGCATTTGAGCAAGGTAAATATCCACTTCGTGCCGGCCCGACGATCCGGAAACGTGGCGTCGATCCACTTTGGGAAGGCCCAATTGCGTTGCAAGCATGCTGTCAATGCATGATTCAGCCGCACCCGTGTCTACAAGCGCACGCACCGATGTAATGCCCGGCTTGGGAATCAATCCTGAATCCGCATCAAAGGAAGCATCGAATCCCACATCCACCAAAATCGTTGGCCCGTTAAATACCAAGAGCGCGGCGCCCGTCGCTCCGCCGGGAATATCCGAGAACCCACAATCTGCCTTAGCCATGGACCGGCCTGTACATCACCGAAGCCGGAAGCGTAATCGAATAAACTCCAACCTGGCGAATGAGGTATGGGCCACGGCCATATTTCGCAACCGCCTCCCTTGCGGCAGCCTTAAAGCTATCGTAAACGCCGACGAGCTTCTCATCCCGGAAGAGCACCCATTCACCCATGTGTTCTCTTTCAAGCTCGTCCTGCTCTTTTTCAAACGCAGAAATGTCAGCCGTCAAGTCAGCCATCACGCAAGATCGTCTCAAAAACTGAGCGTGCAAGCAATGAACATATCGAATCTCGAACAATCCCAACCAGCACCCCCTCACTCCCCCAGCCGCCCAAAATACACCTCCGTCTTCTGCTCAAACGTGATGACCCCACCGCGCTCGTGCTTCTTGAAAATCTCCTCCAACCCCGCGATCAACTCCTCATGCCCCGGCTCCCCCTCTGCCGGCGCGTAGGACACGGATAGCATCCGTCCCCTCACCCCTGTCCAATCCATCGTCTGCGGATTGTCGAACTCCTCCAGCCGCACCGCGCCTGCCGGGAAAAACTCCCGAATCTTCCTTCCACCCTCGCCCCGGTCCCGGTGCGCCGCCCGCACATATCCCTCGCCCAGCATCCTCTTCATCAGCGCCTCAAAGTCCCGCGCCAGCTCGCTCCCCTCCGCCTGACGGTGATTTCGGATGATGAACATCCATCCGCCCGGCCGCAAAATTCGGCGGAACTCCACCCCCACCTTCGCATGGTCAAACCAATGGAACGCCTGCGCCACGGTGAGCGCCTCCACAGCCCCATCCGCCAGCCCCGTCGCCTCAGCCGGCGCCGCCACCGCGTGAAATCCCGGATACCGCCCCAAGTCCTCCTCCGCCGCCCGCCGCATGTCCGCATTCGGTTCCACGGCCATCACCTCAAACCCCGCCTCCAGCAGCCGCCGAGTCAGGATTCCCGTCCCTGCTCCGATATCCGCCACCCGCGCACCGTGGCCGAGTCCGCAGGCCTCCTTCATCAATTTCGTCACCGCTTCCGGATACCCCGGCCTGTATTTCCGGTAATGCTCGGCGCGATTGGTAAAGCGTTCTGTATTTTCCATCGTGGCCACAACGGTCGCACAAGTTCGCAGCACTCCGCAAGGATGTCCGGAACCGCCTCGTTTTAATTAATGCTGTGTCCACGCTCCTTGCGAGGCGCACGCATTGAAGAAGGGTTACAAATTATCCATGCTGGACTTACTTATACAGTTCAATCCCCAGCCGGACCTCCCAGCCACACAAACGGGAAATACGCAACTCGTTAGTCGCCAGCATCTAACATTGGACCGTTCATTCCGCGCTCCGGGTGGCGCTGATTATGCTAAGCGCCGAAAGCTCGTTGGGATCCAATAACATGAAATCAACGACATCCGATGTGGAGGCAGCATCCTCCGACGTAGCCCTGCTGAAAAGCCTCGGCTACACTCAGGAACTCGAACGCAGAATGAGCGGGTTTTCGAACTTCGCCATCTCGTTCTCGATTATTTGTATCCTCGCGGGAGGCATCACCTCCCTTCAACTCGGCGTCTGCGCAGTCGGCGGAGCAGCTGCGGGCATCGTCTGGCCCGTCGGCGTCATATTCAGCCTGCTCGTCGCGCTCGCGATGGCACAGATCGCATCCGCGTATCCCACCGCGGGCGGTCTCTACCATTGGAGCAGCATCCTCGGCGGCAAGGGCTGGGGCTGGGCGACCGCATGGTTCAACCTGCTCGGCCTGATCTTCGTGACCGCGGCCGTCAATGTCGGCGCCTACTCGCTCTTCACGAGCATCGTGCTGCCGCTCTTCGGCGTCGATCCATCCAAGCTCACGCTCGTCCATCAGGTCATCGGCGTGGTGCTCATCACAGGCTCGCAGGCGCTCTGCAATCACTTCGGCATCAAGGTCACGACGCTGCTCACCGACATGAGCGGCTACCTGATCTTTGCGGTCTCGGTGCTGCTGATCGTCGCGATGTTCGCCTTCGCGAAAACCCATGACTTCTCGCGCCTGTTTCAGTTCACAAATCTCTCCGGCGATCCCGGCGGCGGCACGTGGCCGGTCAGCGGCAATGGCGCGTTCATGCTGCTCCTGGCGATGCTCTGGCCGATCTACACGATCACCGGGTTCGACGCCTCGGCCCATACCTCGGAGGAAACCAAGAACGCAGCGACCAATGTGCCAAAGGGCATCCTGCGCTCGGTCTATCTCTCCGGCATCTTCGGCTGGGTGATGGTGATCTCGTTCGTGATCGCTCTCCCGAGCATCGCGGATGGCGCCAAGCAGGGCGGCAACGTCTTCTTCTGGCTTATGGACCAGGTGATTCCCACCGGCCTCAAGATCCCGCTGGAGATCGGCATCGTGGTGTCAAATTACCTCTGCGGCCTCGCCTGCGTGACCTCGACCTCGCGCATGATGTACGCTTTTGCACGCGATGGCGGCCTGCCCGCAATGTTCCGCAAGGTCTCCGCCGCGCACACGGTCCCCGCAAACGCCATCTGGTGTTCGGCATTTCTGATTGTTATGTCCACGGTTTACGCGAAGGCATACACGACGCTCACTGCTGCGTGTGTGATCTTCCTCTACATCTCGTACGTCATGCCCTCGCTCGTGGGGATGTTTGCCTACGGCAAGACCTGGACGAAAATGGGGCCGTTCAACCTCGGGCCCGTCGTTTTCAAGACGGTCAGCGCCATCTCGGTCATCGGCGTCCTGCTCATTATCTACGCCGGCATCCAGCCGCCGAATGATCCCGCACTCATGGCTCTCATCGGCATGGTGGTGCTTATGGTGATTGGCTGGTTTGCCGGCATCAGGAATGCCTTCGCAGGCCCGCCAATCCTCGCGCAAATCAAGACGGAAAGCGAATCCGCTCCCGATTTCGGAATCGAAACCGCATAATGGACGCCTGTGGTATTCCGGCTCAACCTCGGCGGCACGCACTACGAGTTTCCTGATCTCAAGACTCTCCTGGCGCGCGCGAGTCCGCTGCGATCCGGCGACCAGCTCGCCGGCGTCGCCGCGGGGAGCGCGGAGGAGCGCGTAGCCGCGCAAATCCGTCTCTCCGAGGTGCCGCTGGAGTTGTTCCTGCAGGAGCACCTCGTCCCCTATGAGGAGGACGAGGTGACCCGGCTCATCGTCGATCGTCACGATCCGCTCGCGTTCGCTCCCGTCAGCCATCTCACGGTCGGCGAGTTCCGCAATTGGCTCCTCCGCTACGAAACCGACGCACCCACGCTCGCCGCGCTCGCTCCCGGCATCACGCCAGAGATGGCGGCCGCCGTCAGCAAGCTGATGAGCAATCAGGACCTCATCCTCGCCGCGAGCAAGGTCCGTGTCGTCACCCGTTTCCGCAACACGCTCGGTCTCGCAGGCCGCCTCTCGGTTCGCCTTCAGCCCAATCATCCCACCGATGACGTCCGCGGCATCACCGCCTCCATCATCGATGGCCTCATGTACGGCTGCGGCGACGCCGTCATCGGCATCAACCCTGCCACCGACAGCCCCGCCGCGACGGGCGCACTGCTTCGCCTTCTCGACCAGATCATCTCGGAGTACGAAATCCCCACCCAGTCCTGCATCCTAGCCCATGTCACCACCACGCTCCGCTGCATCGCTGCCGGCGATCCCGTGGATCTCGTCTTCCAATCCATCGCCGGCACGGAAGCCGCGAATCGCAGCTTCGGCATCGATCTCGCCCTCTTGCGCGAAGGCCGCGAAGCCGCGCTCTCACTCAAGCGCGGCACGGTCGGCGACAATGTAATGTACTTCGAGACCGGCCAGGGCTCCGCCCTCTCCGCCGGCGCCCATCACGGCATCGACCAGCAGACCGTCGAGGCCCGCGCCTACGCCGTCGCGCGAGAGTTCAAGCCGCTCCTCGTCAACACGGTCGTCGGCTTCATCGGCCCCGAGTATCTCTACGATGGCAAGCAGATCATCCGCGCCGGCCTCGAGGACCATTTCTGCGCCAAGCTCCTCGGCCTCCCGATGGGCTGCGATGTCTGCTACACCAATCACGCCGAGGCCGACCAGGACGACATGGACACGCTCCTCACCCTCCTCGGCGTCGCCGGCTGCAATTTCATCATGGGCGTCCCCGGCGCAGACGACATCATGCTCAATTACCAGTCCACCAGCTTTCACGACAGCCACTATCTCCGCCAGGCCCTGCAATTGCGCCCCGCTCCCGAGTTCGATGCATGGCTGGAAAAAACCCGCCTCATGTCCGATGGGCAGCGCCTCCGCCCCGCCACCGCCCAACACGCCCTCCTCGCTCCACAACTGGCCGCCCTCGCCGCAAATGCTTAATCCAATTCAAATAGCTCTTCATGCCACCCCGGAACCCGCCGAATCCTTTCCCGCGTGCCATGCGATCTCCGATAATCTGCGTTAATCTGTGGCTAAAAAAATAAAGCAAAATTCATCCGTACGCTTTCTCCGATTGCTATAACCCAAATGCCACCCGAGCCCTACACCCCCGCCCCCCATCTGGACCCCTGGACCGCGCTGCGCAAGCTCACCCCCGCGCGCATCGCCGTAGGCCGCACCGGCGGCAGCCTCCTCACCTCGCAGCGCCTCGATTTCCTCCTCGCCCACGCCCGCGCCCGCGACGCCGTCCTGGCGGCCTTCGATCCGTACGGTCTCGCGTTCGATCTGCAATCCGCTCTTTCTCATCCGGCGCTCGTGCTGAAGTCCGCAGCCCGCGATCGCACGGAATATCTCCAGCGCCCAGATCTCGGCCGCCAGCTTTCTTCCGATTCCCGCGCACTGCTCACCGGCGAGGCCGCCTCCCGTGGCGCATGCGACATCGCCTTCATCATATCCGATGGCCTTTCCACCCTCGCCGCCAATACCCAGGCCGGCCCCGTGCTCGCCGCGCTGCTCCCAATGCTCGCCGCCGCCGGCTGGACCATCGCCCCCATCATCGTCGCCCTTCATGGCCGCGTCGCTTTGCAGGATGAGATCGGCGAAATCCTCCGCGCACGCATCAGCCTCATGCTCCTCGGCGAGCGCCCCGGCCTCGGCTCGGCAGATAGCCTCGGAGCATACTTCACCTACGAGCCTCGTATCGGCAAAACCGACGCCGACCGCAATTGCATCTCCAATATCCGCCTCGGCGGCATCGCCCCCGCCAACGCCGCGAGCAAACTCCTCGCCCTCCTCACCCAGTCCCGCACCCGCGCCCTCAGCGGCGTCCGGCTGAAGGACGACGCACCGGTGCTCGGCGACACCGGGGCGCATTCCCTGTCGTAAATCGCAAACTAATCTAATCTGCCGGGATAATGCCTAAGGTCTTATCCTATCTCGTACCGGCAGACTAGTTACTCATCCGCCCATCGCAGCGCGTTATTGGCAATCATTCCGGCAATGGAAATGCGCCGCAAAACCGCGATGCCGTTGTTGCATCCGTGAAAATCGGCCGCGAGCGATCACAGACACTGGTTCCTTACTTTACCGGTAAAGCAAATCCCTCTTTGCGGCTATCCTCCTCTCGCCTTAAGAGCAGTTAAGGCCCGGTGTGGGTATTTATGCCGTCCTTCATAGGAATATAAAATGCTCACGCCGTTTCCCCTACTTTGCCGGCTCCGCGCCATTGCTTCGTCTCACCACGAAAGCTGATCCACCTCTCCCCCTTTATTTTCCCAATCGCTTATGTTTTTACGCGCGCGCCTCTTTCTCTTTTCATTCCTGCTAGCCGCGCCCGCCGCCTTCGGTGCCACGCTCACTTTCGGCACGTCGGCGCCCACGGCCACGGCAAACGCGATTTCGAGTTTTACCGGTGCGACTTTTGATGCCGACAACGTCGGCGGCAGCGGCGTCAATGCAGATGGCGGCGCGAACAACGGCTCCGCCAACGATGGGACCACCTTTGTGGCAGGCAATCGCCCGGCGCAGGGTGAAACATTCACCACGGGCACCAATTCCGGCGGTTACACCCTCACCTCCGTCACGGTGCGCGCCGCCGGATACACTAACAATACCGTCACCAGCGCCGACTTCAGCTTCTACTCCCTTGCCTCGACCGCCTCGACTTTCTCCGTGCGCGTGGGCGAAGTCAGCGGCACGACGTTCATCCCCCTTTCCGTTGAATACGCCGCCTCCGGGGGCGCAGGCAATCCCGGGGTGGGCTCCAGCGCCAATGGCTCCGGCACCTGGCTGACCTATACTTTGGAGGCGCCCATCGTCCTCGCGCCGAACAAAGTTTACGCCTTCGATGTTGGCACCTCAGGAGATTTCTTCGAGATGCTCGGCATCCGTGATGGCGCCGTGGGAGGCAACCCCTACACGAGTGGCAGCGCCTACATGTCCGGCGCCAATGGCATCGGCAATAATGGGATGGTCATGGCCGCTGGCGACCGCGTCTTCCAGCTCAACCTCACCGCCTACGCGCCCCCTGCCCCCGGCGTATTCCTGCATCCCGGCCTCTTGAACACAGAAGCCGATTTCGAGCGCATGCGCACCAATGTCGCCTTCGGCGTCCAGCCCTGGCTCGCCAATTACAACGCCCTGACCTCGAGCTGGATGGGGCAGCAGACCGGCAATTGGGGCATGAATCCCCAGGCAACCATAACGCGGTCGGGCGCGCTCAATAATACCAGTCTCCTTTACAATGACATCGCGGTGGCCTACGGCAGCGCCCTGCGTTGGAAGATCACCGGCGACACCCGCTACGCCGATCAGGCGGTGAAGATCCTCAACGGCTGGGGCTCCACATTCACCTCCGTGCAGGGGGACACAAATATCATGCTGACGGAGCTCTACGGTTACCAGTTCGCCTGCGCTGCCGAGATCATGCGCACCTACTCCGGCTGGGCCCCAGCGGATATCGCCCAGTTTCAGACGATGATCTACAATGTCTTCTATCCCCTCGCGGATAATTTCCTCCAAGGCCATTTCGGCACTGCGTACGACCACTATTGGGCCAACTGGGATCTCGCCGGGATGAACACGATGTACGCAATCGGCGTCTTCTGCGACAACCCGGCCCTCACAACTGAGGCCACCAATTATTTCTACGCCGGCGTCGGCAATGGCTGCATCGATCGCACGGTCAATTACATCTTCCCCGCCTATCTCGGCCAGGGCCAGGAGATCGGCCGCGACCAGGGCCACGCCACGCTCGATGTCGCGGAGCTCGCCACGTTCTGCCAGATGGCATGGAATCAGGGTGTCGATTTTTACGGCTACGAAAACAACCGCGTGCTTTCCCTGGCGGAATACACCGCGAAGTACAACCTCTTCCAGCCCGTCCCCTTCGTTCCCTACGCCAATGATACCGGCCTGATGACAGGCCCCAGCGCGGACTCCCAGGGGGCCAATGACCGCCCCGGCTGGGCCACGCTTTACAACCACTACGTCAATCTCAAGGGGCTCGCCGCACCTTATACCACGGCCTTCGCCAGCATGATGGGCACCAACTGGTATTTCAACGGCGATTCACCCGGCTGGGACGCGCTGACCTCCGCCCTCCCTCCCATTGCCTCCGGCTCGAATCCCAGTTGCCTCTTCGGTGTGATCGATGGCCAGAAGCCGCAGCTCTCCTGGTGGGGCTCCGCCTACGCGACGAGCTATAATGTCATGCGCTCCACCATCTCCGGCGGCCCTTATTCCACGATCGCCACCGGCCTCTCCACCAACACCTACACCGACACGAATCCCGTGACCGGCGCGACCAATTACTACGTGGTCACCGGCTCCCTCTCCGGCGGCGGGCAGACCGGCATTTCCAATGAAGCCGGCATCATTCTCGGCAGCCCCATTTACGCGCAGTTGTCCTTTGACCAGACCAGCGGCACCACCGCCGCGGACTCCACCGGCAACGGCTGGACCGGCACGCTCAACAACGGCGCCACATGGACCTCCGGCAAGATCAACAACGCCGTCGCCCTCGCCAAGGCCTCCAGCCAGTATGTCAGCCTTCCATCGGGGATCGTCACCAATTTTTCGGACTTCACTATTTCTGCCTGGGTCTTTCAGAATACTGTAGCCACGCAGGCCCGGGTTTTCGACTTCGGCAATGGCGACGGCCAGTGGGGCGGCACCGATGTCCATGGCAACCAGATTTGGCTCGCCGAGCGCTATCTCTTTCTCACCACTCAAGGCAGCAGTGGCAAATTGCAATTTGGCATTACCCATTCCAACAACACCGGCGAGGAAGATGTCATTGGAAACGCCCCCATCCCTGTCGGTCAATGGGTCCACGTGGCCGTCACGCTCAGCGGCAGCATCGGCACGCTCTATGTCAATGGGCAGGTCGTCGGCCAAAACCTCTGGGTACCGATGTATCCCATGCAATTCCCCCCGACCACGAATAACTATATCGGCAGGTCACAGTGGCGGGGAGACCCCTATTTCGACGGTAAGATCGATGATTTCCGCATCTACCGGGGTGCGCTTGGCGCAGGCCAGCTCTACACGCTCGCCACCGGCCTTGCACCCGCGGCGCCCGCCGCCGCTCCCACGACGTTTACGGTTACTCCCCAGCCGGGCAATTCCATCTCGCTGAACTGGAGCACAATTTCGGGAGCCACGAGCTATACCGTGTGGCGCGCCACTTCACCCGGAGGTCCCTTCACGGAGATCGCCAGCCTCCTCGCCGGCACGAGCTATACGGATAGCAATCTCACCACCGGCACCACCTACTATTACGAGGTCGATGGTGCCAACACCGGCGGCGATGGCACCGTTTCGGCCGCCCATGGCGCCGTCGCGCTGCCTCCCCTCCCTTCCGCCCCCACCGGCTTGCAGGCTGCCGCCGCCTCTTCCACATCCGTCGGCATCACCTGGACCGCGGGCGCGAACGACGTCACCTATAACGTGAAGCGCTCCGGCACCAGCGGCATCGGCTATGTCACCATCGCCACCAATGTCACCGCCACCAGCTACACGGACAAAGGACTTACCGCCGGCCTCACCTATTACTACGTCGCCTCCGGCTCCAACGCCGCCGGCGAGAGCCCCAACTCGAACGAGGACTCCGCCTCGCCCACCGACCTCGCCACTTACTACAGATTCGACGAAACCAGCGGCACCGCAGCCTCCGACTCGACCGGCAACGGCTGGACCGGCACGCTCATCAACGGCCCCACATGGGTCTCCGGCAAGATCAACAACGCACTCAGTTTTGCCAGTGCTTCCTCGCAGTATGTCGCGATTCCCTCCGGCATAGTGAACTCGATCACCGGGATGACGATCTCCGCATGGGTCAATGTGACATCGCTCAGCACATGGGAGCGCATCTTTGACTTCGGATCTAGCACCGCTCCCACCGCCACGGTTGGCGCCTACATGTACCTAACCCCGACCAACGGCAGCGATGTCCAGTTCGGCATCACAAACGGCGGATTTAACAATGAGCAAAAAATTGCCGGGTCCGCCCCCTTGCCTGTCGGGACATGGA
>Ga0206863_1283_pt1 | contig 14319 bp, 10 predicted proteins | sample Alteio_BWOrgCont_41_FD_152634 | JGI IMG/M metagenome (GOLD analysis project Ga0206863, IMG submission 152634) | Enriched cells from forest soil in Barre Woods Harvard Forest LTER site, Petersham, Massachusetts, United States -... | ecosystem: Environmental > Terrestrial > Soil > Temperate forest >...
AACTAAAGGCCAACGCAACTCTCGATTTGCGTTCATTGGGGTCCATTCGTGGTTTTAGGATCACCGCCTAGGCGGTGGCGGGCTTGTTCAAGCCAATATTCGTCATTGGTGTTATTGGGCTCAAGTTTCTTAAGTTTCTCCAAAGCTTCGATCGCTCGTTTGTAATCCTCCTTCCGCCAGTACACCGAACTGGACCCGCGCAAGGCTTCCAACTGATTCGGATTGAGCGCGAGAGACTTCCCGAATGCAGAAATCGCGTCATCGCTCCTGCCTTGGCTTACTTGGACTTCCCCAAGATTTGCCCAGGCGTCGGAATTTGCGGAATCTTGCGCGCAGACAGCCAAGAAGAGGCGCTCGGCCGTATCGAGGCCGCCAATCTGAACGTAAAAGAGCGCGGAAGCGCTCAATACTTGAACATTCTTGGGAAACCACTCCCGGGCTTGGTTCAATGTTTGCTCCGCTGCGGCGCGATTGGCGGGTGTCACGGCGGCGATGGGGATTAGCTTGTGGGATTTCGCATCCAAAAGAAAGAGGCCGCGCAAAGAGGGAAGCTCGAATATCGCCGCCACTGCGTTTTGTTCGACTCGAGGGATTTTCTTTCCCTGCTGGCTGCTCGTGACGAAGAGAGTGATCTCGTCCTTCCAGATCAAAGCGCGATCCCAAGATAGAATTGACCAGGTTAGGAGCAGGCTTGCCGCTCCTGCTGAGGCCAGCGCCCGGCGGGAGATTTTCATCCACAGAAACGCGGCCACGATGAAGAAGCCGAAGATCGGAAGATAGAGGAAGCGTTCCGCCATGTATTGCATCATGGGAAGCAGATTCGACACCGGCAGCATGAAAAAACCGAACCAACAGAGTCCGAACGAGAGGAAATGCCAGGGTTCCCGGCGCCAGCTCCAAATCGCGATCACCACCATGCCGCCAGCCAAGCACGCTCCGGCCAGAACACCGGGCGAAAACAGCGATAGTCCACCGGGCAAGAAGCTGTAATCGATAAAAAACGGGGGAACTCCCAAAACCAAACGAAGATAGGTGGGAGCGGTTGCGATGGTATCGACGAGGGTTTGGAGGTACGTTCCTGAAATCGGGGCGGTCTGGGCGGATTGACCGATCACCCATCGACGGTGAACCATGAACACGGCTGCGGCAGCGATGAACGGAAGAGTTTTTCGCAGAGCCTCGCGTTTATCCAGTCGATGGCCCAATCTCAACAGTGGATAAATTAACAGGGCGAGAGGCGCTGCGGAAATCTTTGAGTACACCGCCATGATATACCAGAAAACCGCCCACCCCACGCGCGGGTTGTGCCGTGCTTCTTGCAGAGTCACTGGGAGCGCCGACATCCCTGCGCGCGAGTCGCACTCCACGCGCACGACTTGTCGCCAAGCGGGCAAGAGCGCGACTATGGCGGCAAGCGCGAAGGTCGCGGCCATCGCGTCGTCCAAGGACTTGGCCCAGCAGACCACCTCGGTTACGACCGGATGCACGGCGAACCCGAGCGCGGCAAACAAAGCGGCGGCCTGGAGTGAAGCCGGAGCAACGCGAGGCGCCCATAGGCGGAATAGACCCAGGCAAGTTTGATAAAACAGCATCGCCGCGGCGCAGTGCCAGACGATGTTGGCCAGATGAAAAATCCAAGGTTGAGGCTCCGGTTGCCCAGCCAGCAGATAAAGGAGAGCGTATTGGACCGTTCGCAACGGTCGAAAGAGTTTGAATCCCTCCGGAAACGAGGATTGGGCGTCCAGCGAATAAAAAATCTCTGGCAGGTGGCGTAAGGATCGGATGCTCTCCAAGTTTTGGATGAAGAATTTATCGTCCCAAACGAAGCCGAAGAAAACCGTCCTACTCCACAGAATGGCGCAGACCAAGCCGATGACGGCGAATGGAAACCAGGGTTTTTGCCACAGGTCACGGCAACGTTTCGAGATGGGAACCGTCTCGCGCCGGACAACTAATACTGGGTCTTGGGAAGGCAATTCCCGAGTTTAAGAGCGGGCTCCGCCCAGGTCAAATCTCGAAAACGGCGACTTCAGGGCGACAGTTAAATCGGATGGTGCTTCCCATGCAACCAATGCCCGAGGTGACATAAAGGGTGCCGGCGGGAGTGGTATAAAAACCGTAGTCATAAGGCCCGACACCGCGGGGAAGAAATAGAGGACCAATCATGGGCAGGCGCACCTGGCCTCCATGAGAGTGCCCGGCGAGGATCAGATCGTAGCGATGACCCCCGAGTTTCTCGACTCGCATCGGGTAATGCGCGAGCAAAACGTTTTTAACCCCCGCCCGGGGCGGAAAAAGAGCCGGCGCGACACACGCCATGCCAATGAGATTGATGCGGTCTCCGCAAATTAGCTGTTCGCGATTGGAGAGCCAGGCCCCGCCTGTCCTGGCGAAGGACGGCGCGATTTCCTCGTCGCACGCTCCGCAGAGAAACTCGTGATTTCCTTGAACCCCGAAGACTGGTGACTTGATTTGCTCGATAAACCCGAGCGCTTCCTTCAGGTAGGGAAGGTTTTCGACAATGTCTCCCGTAAAACAGACGAAGTCCGGTGATAAACCATTGATCGTTTTCACTACTTGAGCCATATACGCGCGGTCCCCCTTGAAGTGGAGATCGGAGAAATGGAGGAAACGGCAGCTTCCCGGACCTTTCGCCAGCTTTTTGGTTGTGATTTTCAGTTCGGTTGGCTCGATCTCAGTCGCGTCAAGGAGGACCACGGGAGGCAGTGCCAGGCACGAGGCGAGCAAAAACCCGCGGCGGCTCATCAATTTTGATTTGGGCTTGTCGTGATCAAATTTCATACGAAATCACCGGTCTGACCGGATCATTCGGCTTTACCATAGTGTGCCTGGGCTTTGGGCGCAATCGAGGGTGACACCTACCTTTGGAGGGGAGCCTCCACCCAGTTTTGAGAGGAAAACCCGCGGCGCCATCGTGGAACAGTCGCACGTTTCTGCGCGATATCGCCACCATTGAGTCAGAGCCTTCTAACGTCGGCTGCTACCGGGAGGAGGGCATGACGGGTGCGGGGTTCGTGGTTTTCGCGGGGAGCCGGGTTTGTGGATTACTTCACGGGTTGGGCGGGAGGAAAACGGTCTTTTGTAGCGTCAACAAATCTACCGTGGTGTTGACACCGTACTGAGTCACGCCGACGCTGATGCCTTGGTCCCTGTTGACAAATTTCCACCCGATTCGACCCGCACGACCGTCGGCATAAGAAAACGTGCCGCCGTTATTGTGTAGTGCGGTGGGCGAATTCTGCCACATGGTTGGATCAACATTAACCGCAAAATAGCCGTCATCAATGGTCTCGACGCTTTCGTGGACAAAAACAATGGCATCGCTCGGCCCCGGCCTTTGAACCTCGGTGATCTTCGAATACTCCGGGTATTGGGTGCCCAAAACCCAATCCGTCCCTCCGCCGACGCCTCCCATTCGGCCTTCCAAGGAATAATTCCGGACCAGACGCACCGCCGTCATACCCATTGGCCCTTTTGTGGCACTCGGACAGACATACATTGCCACCGACGGCTGGTACGAGAACAGCTTGCCCAGTTTGATTTCATCGATGTTGGTGGCGCCGGGCAGACTGGAGACATTGCCGAGCGCGCCATCAATCCAGGCTCTTGGATCGCCAAGCCAGTTGAGGACCATGCGATCTTGGTTGTCATGGGCGTACATGGTCCACGCCAGGCCGAATTGCTTGAGATTGCTGATGCACTGAGTGGTTTGGGCTTCCTGTTTTGCTTTGCCGAGCGAGGGCAGCAGCATGCTGGCGAGGATGGCGATGATCGCGATGACGACCAACAGTTCGATCAGAGTGAATGCTAAATATGAGCGCGGTTTTATGCGAACGAACCTCGGGGGGAAGGCGTTAGTTTTCATAGTACATACTGGCAGCTTTTCCATGAATCTTCTTAAAATGTGGCTTGCGCACGGATTCTGGCAATGTGCGTTTTAGCGCACACCCGCAACCAGAGGCGGATTTTCATTTGGTTCTTTTTGCTTCAACGAAGTCTGGCACCGGTTAAGCTAATGTCCAGATGCAATCATTGTCCACGGACATAATTCGGCAGCAGGTTGCGGCGACGTTGCGGGAGGACATCGGGGCGGGCGACGTCACAACTCTGGCGACCATTCCCGAATCGGCGCGGGCCTCGGCGCGCATGGTGGCCCGGGAGGAGTTGGTTCTGGCGGGGCTCGATTTTGCCGTCATGGCGTTTACCCTGGTTTCAAGCGATACCGTCTCAACTAAGGAAGCCGCCGATGGCGACCGGATTGCGTCGGGAGGCACGGTTCTGCGGGTGGAAGGGCCGGCGCGCGCGCTTTTAAGCGCGGAGCGGGTTGCGCTGAATTTCGTGCAACGGCTTTCTGGAATCGCGACTCTGAGCGCGGAATACGCGCGGGCGGTGGCTGGAACCAAGGCCCGCATCCTCGACACGCGCAAAACGACTCCGGGCTGGCGTTTGCTCGAGAAATACGCGGTAAGCTGCGGCGGCGCGCAAAACCATCGGTCTGGGCTTTACGACATGATTTTGATCAAAGACAATCATCTAGCCGCATTGCGGGATGAATGGCCCAATCCTGTGGCCGCCGCGGTTCTCCGCGCGCGACGCGCTTATCCGGCGCTGAAGGTGGAGGTCGAGGCGGACAATCTCGAGCAAGTCGGACAAGCCGCCGAGGCGGGCGCGGACATTATTTTGCTCGATAATATGTCGATACCTCAACTCACAGCGGCGGTGGAATTGGTTGGCGGGCGGGCGATGACGGAGGCCAGCGGGGGGATGAACTTGTCGAATGTGCGGAAGGTTGCCGAAACCGGTGTCGATCTGATCTCGGTGGGAGCGCTCACGCACTCCGCGCGTTCCGCGGATTTGGGACTGGACTTCGAGGGATCATGACGCTGGATTCGCACATACTTTCGGCTCTGCGGGCGGCCGGGGGCGGGTCGGTTTCCGGCGCCGAGCTGTCGAACCTCTTGAAAGTGAGCCGGGCGGCGATCTGGGCGCGGATCGAAGATTTACGGGCGCTGGGCTACGACATTGAGGCAAGTCCGCACAAGGGCTACCGGTTGCTGGGCGTGCCTGACTTACTTCATGCGGACGATCTACACTCGTTGCTGGGGCAACCGCTCGTGATCGGGCGCGACATCCGCGTCTTTGAGGAAACCACCTCTACCAACGATGTGGTGGAAAAGCTGGCCCGGGATGGAGTGAACGAAGGGGTGGTGGTTTTTGCCGAATCCCAGACGAAGGGCAGGGGACGGCTTGGGCGAAAGTGGCTCTCGCCGGCGCGGAAGGGAATTTGGTTCTCGGTTCTGTTAAGGTACGCGACGCGCCCGCAGGCGGCCACGCAACTCACGGTCGCCGCCGCGGTGGCGATTGCCAATGCCATCAAGGCCGAGACGGGCATCACACCAGAAATCAAATGGCCCAATGACATTCTCATACGAGGCCGAAAGGTGGCGGGCATTCTCACCGAACTGAACGCCGAGTTGGATTACATCAAATACGTTATTTTGGGGATGGGCTTGGACGTTAATTTGCGCCCGGCAGATTTTCCAGCCGAACTGCGCCCGATTGCCACTTCCTTGATGATCGAGGCGGGGAGGCCGATTCTTCGCGCGCCGCTCGCCACTTCGATTATGCGAGAGTTGGACCGGGCGTATGACCGGATCAAGCGCGGAGAATTTCAGCAAGTGGCGGATGTTTGGGAAGGGCTTTGCGGGACGATCGGCAATTTTGTTTCGATAAAGACCGGGGACCGCGAGGTGCAGGGGCGCGCGGAGGCCCTGGATTCCGAAGGGGCGCTGCTGGTACGAACGGAGCATGGACGCTTGGAAAGGGTCACAGGAGGGGATGTCACGGTGGTTAAACCGGGTTGAGGAAATGGCGTCCAATTCAAACCGTATCGAGCATCGAGGGTTCTGAGGGAAATTGAGAATTGGTAATTGAAAATTTGTCATTGGTAATTGGGGAAAAACGCCTGCTCTCTGCGGCGTTGGCAAAGGAGGTCGGTTGGCGCGCCTTCGGCGCGGTGGGCCGACAATTACAAATGACAAATTTTCAATTACCAATTCTCAATCAAAACAATTGGAGGACAAACGGCGTCGCACTGGTTTTTCTACAGGACACCGGCAGACTCGCATTTATTTTTGCGCGAGTCCTACGGGGTAATATGAACGTGGTCAAGCCTGGTTGAGGAGGCGGACTTCGCGTTGGGGAAAAGGTATCTCGATTTTGGCGGCGCGGAATTCATCGAGTACCGCCTGAAATATTTCTGGTTGCGCGAGGCCGAAGTCGTTCAGTTTTACCCAAGACTTGATGGTCAACTCGATGGAACATTCTCCCAGCCCGGAAATCCCAATCAACGAAGCAGGGCTTTTCAGGACGCGCCCGTTGTTGTCCAGAACCTTACGAATCAAGGCGATGGCGGCGGGTACATCGGTAGAGTAGCCCACGCCAACCTTCATCTCCGCCTGCCGCATGGTCCCGAAATTGTGAACGACCTCGCCCACGAGGTGGCGATTAGGGAGGATCACCACCGAGAGGTCATTTCGCAACAGTCTCGAGCTCGTCAGATCGATGTGGCGGACTTCACCGCTGACCCCAATCATCTCAATGTATTCGCCGACCTTGAAGGGTTTGGTGAAAATGATGGTCAGGCCGGCCACCATGTTGCTGAGGACGCCCTGCATGGCCAGGCCGAGGCCCACGCCGGCCACGCTGAGGCCCACAAAAAGGGAAGTGATCTTGAAACCCACGGTTTCCGCCATCACCATGAAAGTGACGACGAAGAGCAGCAACTTGATCAGGCGCAGGATCAGGTTTTTGACGGGAGGCTCGATGTCCTTTTTGTCCAGGGCACGTTTGGCCCAATTTGCTATGGCGCGGGTGATGATGAAACCGCAGATCAGGACTAGAATAGCCTCCACCAGTTGAACCCCGTACTTGTCGGCGTAATCAAAGAGCAAAGCTTTTATCCCGGTGAGTTTTTTCTGGGTGTCCGTGAGCGTGATGTCCAATGACTTTTCCATGCATTAAGGATAGCAGAAATGGCTTGAAAGTGAAAATAAAAACGCCCGCCGGTTGGGAAGCCGGCGGGCGATGAGGAAAGTGTTCGCCTATTAGACGACCACGGTTTTGCCGGGCACGGGCACGGGATAGAAGCCCTCCGCATTCGGCAACACCTTTGGCATCGCATCCCAAGCATAACGTTCCGGCATCCCGTCGATCTCCGAGTTGATCGCGTCCTTCCACTCGACCAATTTGCCGGAGTAGGTGGCCATGCGGCCAAGGATGGCGGTCATGGTGCTGTGCGCGCCGTATTCGGCCTCGTTATAGGGCTTGTCGTTGCGAATGGCGTCGAAGAAATCGTCGTGTTCCTGTTGATAAGGGTCCTTGGTTTTCCGTCGGCCAAAGCTCCATGGGTTCTCGCCAGTGATTTTGGCGCCGCTGACCTCGCAAAGTCCTTTGGTGCCAATGACGGCTTCGGAGACGCTAGCCCAGCAATTCGCAATGTGTTGGCATTGGCTAAAGCAGCGCGAGCCGTCGGCATACTCGAATTCAACCGCGTGATGATCGAAGATTTGCCCGAATTCCTTGGCGACCCGAACTTGGCGGCCGCCCAGCCCGTGCGCCCTGACCGGGTGACCTTGTTTAACCCAGTTGATGACGTCAAGGTTGTGGATGTGCTGTTCGAGGATATGATCTCCGCCGAGCCAGGTGAAATAATACCAATTGCGCATCTGGTATTCCATCTCGGTTTGGCCGGGCTGGCGGGGATGAACCCAGACGCCCGCATCGTTCCAATAGCAGCGCATGGCGACAATGTCGCCGATCTGGCCATCGTGCAGTCTCTTGATGGTTTCGAGATACGGGACTTGGTGATGCCTTTGCAGGCCGATGCCAACTTTCAAATTCTTTTTCTTGGATTCCGCCGCCGCTTCCAGGAAGCGCCGCACGCCGTGGGCGTCGGTCGCCACAGGCTTCTCCGCGAAGATGTTTTTCCCCTGCTTTACCGCCTCTTCGAAATGAATCCACCGGAAGCCGGGAGGGGTCGCGAGGATGACCACGTCCGCCTGGGCGATGGCCTGTTTATAGGCGTCGAAGCCGATAAACTTGTTTTCTTCAGGGACCTCGACGCGGTCTTTGTGAATGCCTTTTAGGGTCTCATAGCTGGTGTCCAGCCGATCCCGGAAAGCGTCGGCCATCGCAACCAGTTTGACGCTGCCCTCGGTGTGCAAGGCCTGATCGGCGGCGCCAGAGCCGCGACCGCCGCATCCGATGAGGGCGAGTTTCAAGGTGTCGCTGCCGGCGGCGTGCGCCGCACGGTCCGCGCCGAGAAGCAGGCCGCCGCCGATGACCGCCGCCGAGGTGGTTTGAAGGAACTGACGGCGATTGATCGCCTTGATGCTATTGGTTTCTGGTGAATCGTTCATGGTATTGGAATCGTGAGATAATATTTAGATGCGAAAAGCGGCTTCGCCATTCAATGGATTGTTCAATATCCTAATCGCGTTCCACGCCGCTTGTCCAATATTTAGTGAGCTCCTCCGGAGGGGGCACCTTCAACGGGCGAATGATGCGGAAACCCAGGAAACGCGCATCGGTATGAAACCAAATGCTTTTGGGAAGCTGCGGGTCCTGGACTTTCCAAGCGGGGGTTGAGGGCAGGCGGACCGCGCTGCGCAAATCCGGGGCGTCATCGTCCCAAGAGCCGCCGCGCACCGAGTGAGGATAGGGTTGGGTGGCTTTATCCCACGGTTCATCCGCGACCTTGCCGATGAACGCGGAATAATAATTCGTTTCATATTGGTCGAGGGTCCACTCGGCCACATTGCCGTGCATATCGTAGAGGCCCCAAGGGTTCGGCTTTTTAGTCCCTACTTTTTGATATTTGCCGTCACTGTTCTTCGAGTACCACGCATAATCGCCCAACTTCGCGGGGTCATCGCCAAACGAATAGGCGGTAGTCGTGCCGGCCCGGCAAGCGTATTCCCATTCCGCTTCCGTGGGCAGGCGGTAAAAATGCCCGGTTTTTGCGCTCAACCATTTGCAATAAGTATTCGCGGCGTGTTGGGTCATGCTGATGGCGGGGTAGCCGTCCTTGCCCATGCCAAAACTCATTTCGACGTAGGGTTTGGTGGGGCGGCTGACCGCGTCTGAAACCGCGTTGGTATAGGTGCCATATTCCTCGCGAAATTTCTTTTCCTCGTCCGGGTACATGAAGAGATCGTACTCGTTCCAACTCACCTCGCATTTTTCCATCCAGAAGGGCTCGATGCGGACCTTGTGTTGGGGGCTTTCGTCCGGCTTGTGGCCAGGTTCGCCTTCCGGGCTTCCCATGACGAACTCACCTCCCGGGATGGGCACCATCTCATAAGACACTTTGGTGCCGGGGATCACGTTGCTGTAGGGTTTCATTTCCGCGGCGGTCTTGGCTGTAAGGTTCGTCATCATTCGATCGTAAATGGCGATGACGATGGCAGGATCGTCGTTGGTGTTCGCGGCCTCCAAGCTGTGTTGCATCAACTTGACGCCTTCCGGCCATTTCGCGCCTTGCTCGATCCAATGTTTGAAAAGGTCGGCGGTATCCTTGGGCAATGGGCCGCCTTTACTTTTCGGCGGCATCAACTTATCGTCATCGGCGGGTGCGGTGACGGCGGTGTAAAGGAGGCTTTTGGCTGGGTCGCCGGGCACGATGGCCGGGGCGGTGTCGCCGCCTTTAAAGGCGCTCTCGCGGTTGTCGAACCGCAGGCCGCCTTTGGAGTGCCCTTCTTTGTGGCAGGGAAGACAGTTTAATTCGAGGAGCGGTTGGACTTGCTTGACAAAATCCACTTTGTCTTGCGCCGGGGAGGGAACGGCGAGTAGCAATGTGCCAGCCAGCACGGCGGGCCACTCAAAGGATGTGTAGAATTTCATTTTCTTGATCAGAGGCAACCCTTTTATGGGTTTCGGTGGCTGATTGTCAACATCAGCCGATGGCCCGAAGGGATTTTAAAACCGTTCATTCGCGGTTAACAATTCCCGATTCCCGGACAAGGATGACACCGGATTTCGCGCTCAATCGAACCGAGAGCACTCCCGCTTGGTCGCGGAGTTGTTCGCCGGAGATCGCGTCTCGAAAACCGCCTTTGAGCTGGAGCCGGGGTTCGGCGGGTTGATTGGCATTGTTCAGCACGACAATCACCTCGTTGCCCGACGAACTGCGGGCGAAGGCGAAAACATTCTGCTGATTATCCGCCAGCAATGTCTTAAACGTCCCTCGCCTCAATGCCACATTCGCGCGCCGCACCGAAATCAGCTTCGCGTAATAGTCATGGAGTTCTTTATCAAAAGCAACGGGATCGGGGGACCGTGGCCGTCCGAAGGGATCGGTGGATTCCGGAGCGTAATGGAGATCAGGCCAAAGCATCGGCTTGCGGTCATCGGGATCGTCCGCCCCCCACATTCCCGCCTCATCGCCGTAATAAATCATGGGCGCGCCCAGATAACTCATCTGAAAGAGCGCCATGAGCCGTTGAATACGGCGGTCTTCCAAGGAAGGTTTGTCGATGCGAAAGAGGGGGTTGTTTCGCGGGCTCCCGTTTTGGTCGTACCGACGGTTGGGATTGCGAATCATCGAGGGCAACCGATCGGTGTCATGGCTGTCGTAGAGATTTTGCAGAACATAATCCACATCCTCCGGGTAACGCGCGCGAAGGCTGGCGAGCTCCTGGTCAAATTGGGTGGTGGCGGGGTGATTGGTGCCGGTGTCGATGAAATAGCGCACCGCGAGCTTGGCAAAACCGTAGTTCATGACGCCGTCAAATTGATCCCCGTGCAGCCAGGACGAAGCGTCGCCCCAAATCTCGCCGAAAATGATGGCGTTCGGATTGATATTCTTCACCAGTTTACGCCAATCCCGCCAGAACCCGGGCGCAATCTGATTGGCAACATCGAGCCGCCAGCCGTCCACCCCGTCTCCGGCATGGCCTTCCGGGCTCATCCAGCGTTCGGTGATGCGGAAGATGTATTCGCGCGGACCGTGAACAATCCCGTTGGCGTCCTGCCGGAATTCCGGGAGGTCTCTCACATTGAACCATCCTTGGTAAGCGAATTCGTTTTGGGGCGTGGATGGATCGTCCCACCGCAGAATTTTGTACCAGTCCGCATACGGCGATTTCTGCTGATTCTTGACCACATCCCTAAAAGCCCAAAAACGGGTGCCGGTATGATTGAAGACACCGTCGATGATGATTTTCATCCCGCGACGGTGAACCTCGCGAATAAGCTTGAGGAAAAGCCGGTCCGCGGAGGTCCATTTCCAGGAGGCTGGATCGTCGGTTTCGTTTTGGACGAGAGCCAAATCGCCGGCGGGATCGGGGCCGAAGTTTTTATCGACATGATGGAGAGTCGAGGCGTCGTACTTGTGCAGGGAATAGGCCTCGAAAATTGGATTGAGATAGATTGCGGTGATGCCCAGGCCTTGAAGATAATCCAGTTGATCGATGATTCCCTGAAGGTCGCCGCCGTAACGGCGGTCAAAAACGTTGTCATAAAATCTGGCGCCGCGCCGTCGTTCCCATGGTTGCAGCGCGTACCAATCGTTCGTCCATGGCGAGACATGCCAGTCGCGCGAGGGAGCAAAGCCGAGTTGTTGGGCGGTGGGATCGTTGGAAGGGTCGCCGTTGCGATAGCGCTCGGGGAAAATCTGGTACCAGATGGCGTCGCGCCCCCAATCCGGGACGGCGGCCCGCGCGGCGCCGGTAGCCGGCATCCAGGCGGCCAGGACGACAAAGCAACAAACTCTGAAAGCGCGCATGAGCATGCTCTCCCATCGCCGAAACACGAACGTCTGGCAACTGAAATAGTGGAGGATTCATTCACGGTTGCCACTCAGCGGGCGGATCACTACCATGACGCGAGTGATTTGAAGCATGACAAACGAGACTAAAAACCAGGGTGCGGACGCGCCGTCCGATTTCATTCGCGATATCGTGGCGGCCCACGCCGCCGCCGGAACCTACCACAAAATCATCACCCGGTTTCCGCCGGAGCCCAATGGCTACCTCCACATCGGCCATGCAAAATCGATCTGCCTCAACTTTGGCATCGCGCGCGAATTTTATGGCATCTGCAACCTCCGCATGGACGACACGAATCCAGCCAAAGAGGATGTCGAGTATGTCGATTCGATCACGGCGGATGTGAAATGGCTCATTGCCGGCTGGGCTGATCATGTGTTGGGCCTAAAGCCGACGGGGAAAACTCCGGAGATCCAAATGGTGGACGGCCGGAAGGATTTCCACCTGGCCGCCAAAGTCGGGGGTGGGTCATCCGTCGGACTCGAGCCCTTTTATGCCTCGGATTATTTCGAGCAAATCTACGAATATGCCCTGCAGCTAATCCACAAAGGGGCCGCTTATGTGTGCGATTTAACATTGAAAGACATGGACGAATACCGGGGATCGCCGGACCGGCCCGGTAAAGAGAGCCCCTATCGGAACCGATCGATGGAGGAAAACCTCGATCTCTTCACCCGCATGAAAGCGGGCGAGTTCCCCGATGGCGCGCGCACGCTCCGTTCAAAGATCGACATGGCCTCGCCTAATATCTGGTTGCGTGATCCGGTGCTTTATCGAATTCGCCATGCCGAACACCACCATACCGGCGCCGCCTGGTGTATCTACCCGATGTATGATTTTGCCCACTGCTTGAGCGATTACATCGAAGGCATCACCCATTCCATCTGCACGCTCGAGTTTGAAGTGCATCGGCCTCTTTACGATTGGATTCTCGGGCATCTCGGGCTGACGCGTCCGATGCCGCACCAGTACGAGTTTGCCCGGCTCAGTCTCGGCTACACGGTGATGAGCAAGCGCAAGCTCATGCAACTCGTGAACGAGAAGATGGTCACGGGTTGGGACGATCCCCGCATGCCGACGATTTCCGGAATTCGCCGCCGGGGAGTGACCGCTCCGGCGTTGCGCAATTTTGCTTATCACATCGGCGTGACCAAGTACAACGGGGTGACCGACGTTGCCGTGCTCGAGCACGCGGTGCGGGAGGACTTAAACAAAAACGCGCTTCGGCGCCTGGCGGTACTGCGACCGATCAAGGTCGTGATCACAAATTATCCGGAAGGTCAGGTCGCGGAGTTGGACGCGGTGAACAACCCGGAGGACCCTGCCGCAGGCTCGCGCAAGGTTCCTTTCAGCCGGGTATTGTTCATTGATCGCGATGATTTCATGGAGGTTCCGCCGCCGAAATATTTTCGTCTGCGGCCCGGTGGCGAGGTGCGGTTGAAGTACGCCTACATCATCAAATGCGACCAGGTGGTGAAAGACGCCGTCGGCGCGGTCTCGGAGTTACATTGCACGGCCGATCTCGAGAGCAAGACCGGAGGCGCGACCTCAAGCCGAAAGGTCAAGGGGACGATTCATTGGGTCAGCGCCGCGCACGCCATCGAGGCGGAAGTCCGCCTCTACGACAGGCTTTTTACGGAGGAGAACCCGGAGGCCGACGGTCGCGACTTCCGGACCGTCATCAATCCGCATTCCTTGGAAGTGCTGACCGCCAAGCTGGAACCCTCGCTCCAGGACGCGCGTGGCGATCTTCGCTACCAGTTTGAGCGCCTCGGCTATTTCTGCCTTGATCGTGACAGCGCGCCCGGACGGCTTGTTTTCAACCGGACGATTACGCTGAAAGACACATGGGCGAAGGAAGCTAAGAAAGCGTGAAGGCATTGCCGATTTCCGATTGCCGAATTTGGGAAGGGGAAATGGAACCATGCGGCCCTCGGTCATCCTCTGTCGCCAAGGCTATGGAGGACAGGGGTGTTTCGCGTAGATCCGAGAACCCAGTGCGCTGCCTCTGGGCTAGAGTCTCGCCGCCCTTTCGCGGCTTCCCAAAATCGGCAATCGGCCCCCGGCAATCGACAATTCGCTCCACTATTCTGCCAGAAATTTTCTCACGTGCCGGATGACATGGGAAATGGCCCCCAAATTTAGCGACACAAGAATTGCGAGGATGCAGATCACGCAGAGCAACTCGATCAAAGTCACACCTGGTGTTGAGCATTTTTGAATTTTCAACTTCAGCCGCATTTCTACTTTGACCGGCCTGTTTTAAAATCGTCACGCAAAAAATCGTGGGAACTTGACCTGGTCCGCAGCCTCTAATCGGCTGCCGATGCTCCCCGTCCCTTTCCTAAAATCGGCAATCGGCAATTGGCAATCGGCAATTCCAAGGGTTGCTTCCGAAGCTGGTTTTGATAAAATGACGGGCATGATGCCGCGCTTTTCCGCTAATTGTGTCATGCTTTTCCTGGTCTTG
>Ga0206863_1267_pt1 | contig 14307 bp, 5 predicted proteins | sample Alteio_BWOrgCont_41_FD_152634 | JGI IMG/M metagenome (GOLD analysis project Ga0206863, IMG submission 152634) | Enriched cells from forest soil in Barre Woods Harvard Forest LTER site, Petersham, Massachusetts, United States -... | ecosystem: Environmental > Terrestrial > Soil > Temperate forest > O...
CATCTTTTCTTATATTAAACTCAGTATATTCCAAAGATAAAACTACAAATATTACGAAGGAAATTATCAGAACTAGCGTTTTTTGCATAAAAATTACTAACCTATTATGTACAAAACAACATATAGTAATATTATTTGCGCAGTTAAGATATTTTACTTATCTTCAACTATTACATAGGTATTTTTTCTACTTTGTCTCAATTTTGTAAATATATATTCCCGATAATCTAGATTCAAAAAGCACAGTGAATCATATATATTCCTAATTATTTCTTCATATTCCTTACTTTTTTTATCATTATATATTAACCTGAATATGACAATATATGAGGTACTGTAGTATGAGTAAGGCAGGAAACATAGAAATAGCTGAAAGTCTTGTGGCCGGGATGAGATTACTTACAACCAGAAGAAACGAAGCTTTGGAAGAGGGGAAAAGAGGATGGTTTCAACTTGTAGGACAAGAGAATGCTGCGAAAATTAGAGAAGATTTTGATAGTTCAGACAGAGCTAAAATCATCAGAACAAATGTAGATAGGAGATTTGGAAAAGATGTACAGAAATTGATAGAAACCCATATCAACAAACTCTCACTATTAGACAAATTGGTGGTGTTGGACAAAACTTCTGAAATTGTTGGAGACACTGGTTTGGATATGTTTTTTAAAAAAATACTTATAGATAATCAAACAATATCCCATGAACAATATGTTGCGTTTGAAGCAAAAAGAACAGCTTTAGAAGCGCAGCAAGCGGCAGCAACAGAAGCTGGAAGAAAAAAAACAATGGATAAGGAAGAAGAAAGGCTTTTTGTAGAAGAAAAAAGACAAAGATCTGCTATAAGATACCCCACTAGAGGAAGAAAGGACGATGCGCGCATTGCAAAAATTCTTGCTGATATGCCAGATTTAAAACATAGAGTGAGATTTGTAGAAGAGGAATCTTCGCCAAGGACTGTCTCTCCTGATAGTACAGCTACAAGCACTTCTACAGATAGTCTATCAAGAACAAGGGTTGTAAGGTAAGCAACTGCCAAGTTGAGAGATTAAAAAAACTCTAGCGAACAACTCGATTATTCGATATCAAGCTGCCTTATTCTTTATCACTGTCAGATTATCTACAATTTAATATAAAACCGAGTATGCATCGGTCTCCCACCAACTTCTTTGCTTCCCTATTCTAAGCTCTAATCGTTTTCCAAATCAAACCTGCTAAACCTATGATTTTTTATCCATAACCCGGGTTATCATTACCAAGGCATTTCTAACCATTCTCCAAATCCAGCGTCACCTAGGTTCTTTCTAAATGCTTCTTGATCCGCCTCATCAAGCTCTGCTAAAACACATTCGACATCGATAGGCCCTTCAAAAGCTTCTATTATTTTTTTATCAATTGCAGGTGATATTTCTATAGCTAATTCGATCGCACCATCTATTTTAAGACGTACTGCAGTAATACCTTCTTCTTGATATAATCGAACAAACTCAGCAACACTCCCCCCTCCTTGATCAACAAACTTTGCAGCTGTTTTTACTATATCTGTAAACTTTCTCAGGAAATGTCTTAACTAGTTCTAAAGCTAAATTATCCTCTAGAATAATTCTGAAAATTTAAAAAATTATTCTAGAGCAGCAAAACGAGCTTATTCTTAAGCGTAAGCACTACAACATTACCAAGAGCACCATTATCTATGTTACTCCAGTAACTTTTTTATATTAGTAATATAGAATTATAGTTTACATAATTTAATTTTTTGGCAAAAACTGGCTCTTTACTTCACAACAAAAGAACCGAAATTCTTAGATTATCGATCCTTCTCCTATAAGACTAGCACATATTTCTAAAGCCTCAGGATTGCTACACATTTCTTCTACTTCTTCCCTGTAGTCAATAGACAATCTACCGGTTATGTCTATTAAACGAGAAGTAGTCTCACTCCCAAATCTTTTCCCAAACGATAGGACCAAATCTGGGTGATTGAGTAGAACGTTATCGTAGTCAGTATGTGTCATATAAGAGATTGTACATCCCTCCTCTCTTTTTGCCATTCCCTCTCCGTATCCTCTCAAAAATGACCCAAGCCAAGATTCTTGATTGTCTCTTAGAGCCTCATTCTCCGCTCTCAACTCCTCCAATTGTTCTGCAGTGCGTGCAGCGACAACCTCAATTTCGCCGAATTTCTTTTGCGCTTCTGCAAGTACTGCCTTGTTATGTTTTCGAAGTTCCTTCATTTCTGCATCCTTAGCATCCATCTCTTTTTTTAATGCGTCAGTTATATCAGCGTGTCGCGCCTCTGCCTCCTCTGCTGTAATATCATTTGCCTTTTCCTGTATTGAAACAATCGCTTGATCAATTTCTGCTATTACTTGCATAAGTATGTTACCAATCTTTGCAGAGAACGTACTACTCTCATTATATCCCAATAACTCATCCACAAATTCTACTAACTTGGCATTCAAAAGCAAATTCTTTTCCTCAATATGTCTTTGTATTGTTGGCGCACTTTTTCCTGCAATCATCTTTAGTTTGTCATATAAAGATAGATCTGCCGCATGTATAGCAACCACTTCATCTCTAACAACACTTAATCTGCCTCCCATTGCAGCTAAGTCTTCTGTCGACACGTCATCATCCTCAATTTCATCTATTGTTTCCTGAAGCTTATTAACATAGGCTTCTTTCATAACTTCAAGTACATCATCAAGTTCTGCCATATCGCAAAGTGCGTGTTTTGCTCTATGAAGGAAATTCTCTGAATCAGGAGAAATACTAGGTTTCACATTAGCAAGTTTTTTCTGCTTGACGCTTCCTGTAGAATTTATGGCTTCAACTATTCCTTCATCAATTTGTTCTTCTACTATGTCTCCAATATCAATAGGATTTTTAAACAAACCAATAGCCTCTGAATGTGTTATAAAATGTTTAACCAAAGCAGCCTCTTTACTTTTGACAGGCAATAATTTTAATACTTTATCTTGCAACAACCCAACCACTTTTGGTAAATCGACTGGTATTGTTGGCCTACCAGGCACACAAGAAACTTTTGTCAATACCAAAGATACATTAGAAACACACTCGCTACCACTACCTGGTAATATATGGCATATGTCCTTTAATAAGCTAATAAATAGTCCAACATTACTATTATAAATTTGCGTGATATCAGCTACTAAAACAAATTTTGCTGATTTTACATGCGTTAATAACTCCTTAATATAAAAGGCATTTGTTATATCCTGCACTACTCCCCTATTATCTCCAAATCCAGGTGCATCCCATACGACTTGGTCTATCCTCCCTTTGTTCCATTTACTTGGCAGTGTAGTCTTAGACTCGGTGGACATACCTATTTCTGGGCCTAAAGAACGATCTCCCTTCTCTATAAAAATCATTCCCGAACCTTCAGAATCTTCTACAGCCCTTAGTGGATTAGCAATAATATAATTCACCAGTGTACTCTTCCCAGCTCTTGTTGTACCAAGAACAACAGCTATATCTTCATGCTTTACATGACGAGATATAAGTCCACTAGCTGCTGCTACCTCATCTTTGACTTGTGTTAGGATTTCTATATCAACTCCACCGGAATAATCAGGATCAGCAGAAGACGGAGGTGCTGGGTGACTGGAAGCTCCTCCATGAGGCACTTCATCTGGACTATGTCTTGCTTTCTTAGGATTAGTAGCGTTTGGAGAACGTTCTGCTCTTGCACTTTTTGACATTTTAACCTCAACTTTTATAGTTTAAGAATCCCATATTATTTAGGGATTTTCATCATTTCATAATATATTTTACTAGTCAACTATAAGTTGTATTCTTATGTTAGTTGCTACTCCGGCCACTACTTATTACTGACTTTCGTGCATATAATAATTTGTCTCATGTTTTTTCATATTTTAAAAATATCCACAATTTATGTGCATATCTCTGTGTATTTCTATTATAGACATCAATTTAAAACTTCATTTTCGTTACCATGATCAAATTATTAGCATCATTTTATATTTGATTCTTCGATCACGTACTTCAAAATCATCTCATCAACCTTTTTTAGCGTGCATTTCCACTTAGATTGTTAGTACTGATTTGGTATGATTGTAGATTTCTTCGTCTATAGGCAAAAAGTCTTTTATATTTTTTCTTTTGTACAATTTTCCGAATTTTGAATGTTTGTCTGAATATCAGCTTTTAACTCGAGCTTCTCTAAAAGTTGCCTATTTGATTGTTTGCTGTTGATGTTATTTATTTTCTTGCATTATTGGTTAGGTCCATACATGACATTTATGCTTTATCAAACATTCTCCTAAAATTACTTCTTACCAAACAAATACATTTCAATGAAAATTGAAACGATGTCTCATATTTTATAATTGCATTTTACATAATCATTATGACGTTGCTGTAAAAATTGTCTCTCCCATTATATCTGTGTCTAGGCTCTGTATTCCGGCTCTCGGATCTGTGCAAGGAACTGCAGTGCTTGATCCCGTATAATCACTATAGTCTGGGGTTTCTCCTGTAAGGATTGACTCAAGTAATCTTACAATCTCATTATTAGATCTAATCTTTGCTAACTCAAGCGGGGTATACCCATCATATCTATCAGTCTCATTAATATCTAACTCTAAAAACTCTCTATTATCAATTAAGAATTTGATGTCGGATTCCTTTTCTATGCTTCCTTCCTTAAATTTACTATCATCAGCTTTGATAAGCTCATATAGTAAACTATTACCAAGTTCGTTAGTCTTGTTTATATCTATATTATCAATAGCCTCTTTTATACTAATATTCCAGCCTATCTTCTTATATAGTTTTATAACCCTACTGATTATATGTTCTCTACCATCCTCTACACAAGATCCAATTAACCTTATATTTCCTGCATCATCTTCTTCATATATATCTGGTCTATCTTCTTTCATAGAATAATATATCTTTTCTATTATCTCTGCTGACCTCTTATCAGATTTAATACTCCTACTGTCTATTGCCATATAATATAAATCTCTTGTGATCATACTCAATAATTCAGGATTATGAATTTCATAACTACTAAACGCTAAATCAAATAATTCCACATTCCCTTCTTCTATAGCAAAATGCAATATAGTCCACTCTTGCCTTCCCCCATTCACTTCCTTAAAGACTGTCTTATAATGATTATAGATGCCATCCCTCACTTCGCTCTCAGTAACTTTTAAACCATATAAGACTCCGTGTATAATCAGCTTCTCTTGATCATCTGGTGATTCTAGACTTGCTCTTTTATTAAGTAGCATACTTAGTATTTCTTCCCCTTTCTCTTCTCCTATCATTCTCTTCTTTGCAATATCAGCTGGTAGTATACTATCTCTATACTTTATACTTAGCATTTCTGGGAAATTCTCAGCTAAGACTTCTATTAAAGCTGTATATTGTAACCATTTAGGATGTTGCAACAATCTATGTAGTAAGGTTGTACCATCATCTATCCTATCTTTTATATCATCAAGCGCTATTGCATGCTTATTCACTAAATCTATTACTATAATACTTAATTGCTTTTTTTGAAGCATCATGGCTATAAGCTGATCTTTATAAGTTAGATCTAATACACTACTATCTTCTAATTTGCTTTCACTGCGTGATATTTCTTGTGATGTACTATGCAGCATACGATTTAATGTTTTAAAATCCATTTTGGTAATATATTGCCTCACTTCTTTAAGACAACGAGCAAATTCTATTGTTTGATCCCGGCTCATTCCATCAATACTAGACATTTCTAATAAATCACTAAATCTTTCTGCAAATATATGTTGTATATCCTCCACCCCAGAAGAAGAAGACGGTGGTAATGTAGAATCTGGCACGTCTATTATAATATCCTCTTTAATTTTACATTCTATTACCTTTTCAGATTCACCGGCTTCTGATTTTATTGTATCTATAGATTCAATAATAAGATTACCTCTTCTTAGATCTATAGAAAGCAGATTTAAATCGCTTTCTAACTTAGACCCTATAATATCATCTGCAGATTTGATAATATCCTCATATGGAAGCCCATCTGAAACTATCTTAATCTGCTCTATTAATACGTCGGGTTTTCTAATTCCATCGACCAACCATTCTCTAATTATCCAACCTAATTGCTCTTCATTAATATTCCTTAGTATCAATTCCTTCATAAATTTCAAATTATTCCCTATAGACTTGCATACAAATTCTCCATACCACCCCCTTATCCTATCATCTGCAAAATCTAATCTATCTAGAAATTCTAACGCTAATTTTTCTACGGTCTTATTAAAGATCTGATTATATACACTATTACTACGCATCTTATACATTGATAATGTCGTTATAATCTTACGACTAGCTAATTTATCAGCAGATAATAACTTGTCAGCTAAAGTTTCATCACCTGCAGAATCAATATATACCTGCCTAATTGACATAGATACATCTCCAGCTGCTGCCACACGCTTTTTTTCGTAATAATATGCAATTCCAGGATATAATTCTCTAAATATCTCATTAGGTGTTACCACCTCATGATCACTAACTAAGTGAAATATAGTTTTTAGCATCTTATACATCTTCCCTATAGTACCACTAGGTAGCTTAATAGGTAGCTTTAACAAATTAGCCTCTTCATCAGTTAAAAAACCTGCAATAATCATCTCGCTATATATTTTATTTTGTTCATATAAAGAACCTAAAAATTCCGAGATAATCTCTTCAGGCTTACTTTCTCTCCCTAGAAGGTCTCTAACAAATTCTCCATCTAATGGCTCATCCATTTGAGGCAAAAAGAATAATATGTTGGCCATATCAGAACTTACTTTACCTTTACCCCCTACTTTTTTAAATCCAAGGCTTCCCTTGCAAAATGATATATCATTATCTATACTAAGTAATAATACTTTGCCAACTTCTCCATCGTCACCTTTAATTAGCCTAACCATAAAATTATCAGGCTTTGCATCTCCAGCTCTAGTTAATAAACTCGATATAAAGAGTCCTGCAAATGTTTTTTTGTCTATCAAATAAAATAAATCTTGCCTATCAAGTAAATAATGAAAGTTTTCTCCTTCTACCGTTCTTGCTGCTTGATATATAGCAACCTGCCCAAAATTCCCTGCTCCTTTTCCCACTAACTTGATAATCTTACTTGGGAGAGATATGTCTTCTAGCAATATCTTGTTTAGGCTATTTACTGTAAACTCAATTCCTGGTGCATATGGCCAATATTTATAATGTACCCCTTTATAAGATATCAATATATGGTTACCGAAGCTACTGTCACTAGGCTTAGTTGGCACAATGCTTAATCCACTCTCATTGTTCAATATCGCCTTTATAATACTGTAGCTGCCTCTACTAGTATCACGTATAATATCATCACTACCAGCACCTCCAACTGCTCTTATACCTTCCTTCAAACCTTCCATCTCAGTTACTTCGCTGAACTCAAATATCTCCACTTCAGTTAAATCAGCTGGATATACCTCATATACATCACCTGCTTTCGCAATATCTACTCCAACTATAGGCTTACGCTTCTCGACAATCTTAGTTATCTTTCCTATGTATTTTTCTTCATCTATCAAATCAGATGAAGCTCCAGCCTTACGAAATTCATCACCATATTTATATGAATACCCATATTTTTCTTCAAATTTATCTAAATATTTCATATAGTAGACGTACAAACTTTCCAATGCCCATCTTTCTTTTAATAACTTTTCTAATTCAGCTCCACGCGCTCTGAATTCAGAATTTTCTGAATTATTCAATATTGATAATTTTTGAGCAATAGCCTCAACTTCAAATCTATTTCCTAACAATAAATATTTATATACACTACTATCATGATTACTACGCCCTAATCCTACATCAATCTTCTGATCTACCTCTAATCTAATTTGCGCACCAATTCTTTCCAGCTTGTCCTTTATATATTCGACGAGCTTATGTATCTTACCACTTGATGCACCACTACTACTTGAGATCAAATCTTCTACGTCTATTAACTGATAACCGAACTTAATTTGACCTTGATTATATAGCATGCGCCTAGCGGACAATACATTAACTATAATAGGGATATCTAGATGTAATGCAGCTTCTGTCAATACCGTCCCCTCATTAATTTGTTTAGTAAAATTTATACCATCATCTAAAGCTTTTAAAGAATCCGAATATAGCTCGGCGCTATCTGTAGCTTTTCGTATTAATATTTCATTTTCTAAAATAATTAATATTTCTTTTAACAAAATAATTTCCTTACTAGATACTTCCTCAAGCAATTGTTCTATAAAGTTTCGATTGATTGTAGGTAAATATTTAACTAAATACTGGACTATCTCTACATGACCATTCTCAACAGCAAAATGTAATGGTGTATACCTATCTTTGTCTGCTATATTAATAATATCTAGATTTCTTTCTTCTACCAAACATCTAACTACATCGATATGACCGCTCTTAGCGGCCAAATGCAACACTGTCCTACCATCTCCATCAATAGCACTTACATCAGTACTTTCTTCATCTACTAGGTACCTAACTAAATCGACATGCCCACCACTTGCAGCATAATGAAACGCCGTATACCCACTGCTATCTTTTGCATTTATATTTACACACTGACTTTTTTCTTCTACCAAATATTTAATTACTTCAAGGTGACCTCCAATAGCAGCTAAATGCAATGCTGTTCTGTTCTCTGTAGTGATTGAATTTATATGGAAACCTTTCTCTTTTATAAGATATTCCACTATCTCTACATGGCCATTCTCAGCAGCATAATGAAATGCTGTATACCCACTTCTATGTTTTGCATTTGGATCTAAACCATGTTCTTCTACCAAATATCTAACCATATCAATATAACCACTACTGGCTGCCCAATGTAATGCTGTACTATCACCTGCACCTTTTGCATTTGGATCTAAACCATGTTCTTCTACCAAATATCTAACCATCTCAAGACCGCCTCTAGCAGCCAAGTGTAACACTGCCCAGTCATCTCTATTCTCTCCCTTGATATCTATGCCTTTTTCTTCTACAAGATACCGTACTATCTCTACATGACCATTTTCAACAGCAAAATGTAATGGCGTATACCTATCTTTGTACTTTGCGTTAATATCTAGGCCTTTTTCTTCTACAAGATACCGTACTATCTCTACATGACCATTCTCGGCGGCTAAATGCAACATTGTCCTGCCATCTTTACCAGTAGCATCTATATCTGCACCTTCAGTAATTAAGAAATTCAGAATTTGTTTGTTACCCATTATTGATGCAATCATACTAGGAGTAAAACCATGCCAGCTGTAACCAATTTCTAAATTTACAGTGTCACTCTCACACATTTTACCTAGCTTTTCAGTATCACCTAAAATTACTGCTCTATGAATTTCTTGTAAATTTGTCCTCATATCCTCAGCAAGTAATCTTAAAACTAAATACTTACCATTACACATTGCATAGGATACTATATCTTCTCTTAACACTATCTCTGTATTTAAGTCAAATCCACCATCAAGTGCATTTTTGACCACCTCATAATCATCTCTATCTATAGCGCTCTTAACAATTCCAATAGTCTCTCTTGTTAGCTTGGATTCTTTAGTTTTTTGCGACATCACTTTTGATGCTTCAGTATTTGAAGGAATTATAGATACTGTTTGTTTGTGTATTGCCTTATTAACTACTTCCAATGGCGCAGCTTCACTTTCTTCTAACTCATTAAGTACTAAGAGCCTTTTATAATAATTCCCTATATCATGCGCTCTAAGTAATTGATCCGTAGTATGTGAGATAAACCAAGTCGATAGCTCTGGAGCACTTATAAGCTTTCCTATATCTTTCAGCATACCCATAGCTATCTTAGCTGTAACAGAATGCGAACTTCTGTCATCTATTTTTACTTTCCTAATTTTTAAATCTGATGCTTTTACTATTTCTTCTTCATATTCTCCTCTTTTCTTAACTCCTCCGATATGATAGCTACTTTCATAATGCTCAAACTTAATGGCGGAAGGACATTTAGGCACTATGTCATCATCATTAACTATTCTATAGTGCTTTATGCCCATCTTCTCCCATATATTCTTGGTTTTGAGATTCTTCTTGAAAAATCTAGGCTGACCATATGTATATACGACTACTCCTTCCTTTATATGATCATCAAATGATTTTAGATCTACACCCGAACCCATTTTCTTAGATGCTTCGTTCCTAAGAAATGTAACAATATGTAAATATGTTGCAAGCGCTATAGCTCCTCCAACTGCATGCCCAGCCATGTATATTTTTTTAGTGGTAGTAAAATCATATTCCTCAAACTTAGATTTAATACCTCCTTCCATATTCCATAACTCACTAGCTCCTCCAAAGAAGCCCCTATGTACATCTAGCTTCTCTTTATGTAGAGCTATAGTTCCGTCTGACTTGGTTTCAATTTTAGTTGTAACATCAACATTAATAGATCTCATATCTACATTTCCTTTATACCAACTATGCCCATTATCAATAAATGCAATATATAAATCTTCCTCTCTTTCTGTAATAATAACTCTTAAGCTTTTACTTAAAGACCTATCCTCATGCCCTTCTATAATGCTTGTTTTATCTTTTCCTAGAACATCTAATATTTCTTCCTTATCCTTGTAAGCAAGCGCTGAAATTAGTGACATACTTCTTGCTTCTTCAATATTAAAATTACCACTTACACTTGTTTTACTTCTAGCTAATAGACTAGTTATATCCTCCATAAATACCCATGCAGGCAATATCTCTTTTGCAGCATCTTCTCCTAAAGAGTCTGACCTATCGTATCTAACATGGTAATTTAATAAATAATCCATAAAATTTGTTACATATATTCCTGCTACATCCTTCCATCCATATGCTACCAACGCATTATCTCCTACTCTTTTATCAAAAAATATATCCTCAAACTTATTAACTATTCTAGATACAAAGGATTGAGCATATGAGGTTGGTATCCCTAATTGTGTAATATCAGCCTTTATTGCTGCATCTGGTACTTTTAATACCACCTCATCAGCTACATCTCTACTAAAAGTTTCACTCACCATACTGGAACCGATAGACTGTATATACTTTATGATTTTGCTTACTGAGACATGTGTCTTTGTCTTTTGAGAGGCTTGTGTATTATGCTCTTTATAAAATTCTTCTATGATTGTAGTCGCTTTATATTTTGCTACAAAACTTACATAATCCTCTATTACAACCTGTTCTTGTTCACTACTTACTATATGCAAAGCTTGCTCCTTAACCCATGTAAGTTTTTGTTGCGCATGCATAGATTCAACTCGTGACTTCAATATATGCCCTACATATGGAATCAAACCAATGCCCTCACTTATGATAGTGCCAGACGAGCTAATACTAACCGTATCGCTTGCTAATGCCTTTATTCCTGCAAGCCCTATCTGCATTTGTACTTGCATATATTTACAAAATGATCCTATTATACCTGTATACTCTATACGTTTTGTTGCAGTTTCTGCTTCCTCATCCAAGCTCTCTTTAGATAGTAATTTATCTACAATCTTTTCTATTCTATCTTCTCTTAGCTTCTTTCCAGCCCATTCATCTCTTGTACCCGTGGGAATTGATTCTATATGTTTCCTGAAATTATGCTCTAAACTATCAAGATCAGCTCTGACTATACTAACTTTCTCATCCGTATATGACTTAGCCTCTTTTATAGCTCTACTAATTATTAAAGCTTGTATTTTTTGTTCCTGTCTTAGCTTCCCTAATTCATCAACTTTTGCTCCGCTATCTATAAGTATCTTTGCTACATCTTCTAACCTTGATTCCTCGTCAACACGAGAAGAAGATGATGCGTCTAATAATTCATTACATACTAACTTTAAAATAGATTTATCCTTATCTCCCCTCTTAAATTTGGCATTAGCACTTGATCCTGACATTAAAAACGCTTCCACTAACTCTACATCTCCATTTTCTGCAGCATTTCTATATAAAAGCGCTCCATTTTCATCTGTACCTAATGATAAATATCCTCTCGCTTCCTCGCCAATTTTTGCCTGTTTTATACAAACTTCCTCTAAAATATGTATATTTTCCTGGCCAAACGGTCTTAATTCTAATACTAACCTACCCAACAGCTCCATCTTTTCATGCACATCCAAATCAATATCCTCTAACCAGTGTTTGGAAGTTGTGACAGCAGCAATAGAAAGGTTCTTAATCTTAGTATCTTCCGGTTTAAACTGAATCTTAATAGCAGTTCCATCAACTATTTGCATAATATCTGATGGACTTTGTACAACTAACTTGACAAGTTTTTTCTTCAGTGCTGTTATCTCTGCTTCAGTAATTAGTGCGCTATAATTAAATCGAATTTGATATACATAACCACTACTACTTTCACGATCTCCTACTATCTCACAAATTAATTTACTCATTAAATCATAGTTTAGCTTATCTTGTAGTATATTTTTCAATTCTTCCACTTTGTGAGAATTGATTGTACAATGTTTGTTAAGTAAAATATCTCCAAGCCTCATTGATACAGTATCTTGCAGATATATCTCTCCAAATTCTCTCCTAAGGTTTTTAAGTGCTTCTATACTTTCTGGCTTATAAAATTCAAGCTCCTCACGAGCAAAAACCATCATATTCTGAAGAGCAAATAAACCACAATTACTACCATCACTCTGTTCTTTATTTCCTATTTTAACTCTTTCAATAATAGTACCTACAGCCTCTCTACCTAATTCGCCAGCTCCGCCTACAATAGGTACTGTACCAACATCATCAGATCCAAAAACTAACCTAATTAATCCTTCAAAATCCCCTCTATCTCTGTCTTGTGAATCTTTATAAATACATCTAATACCTGACTCATCTTTCTCTATATGATAAGTTATCCAGTGATTACCTTCCGTATTATATACTCCAACTACCTTCTTATCTTCTTCATAAATAGATGGAATGAATTTTTTCAGCTGCTCTACTTGTGTTAATCTACTCCTCACAGCTCCATATAAATTAGCAACATCATACTCCTGACCAAGGGGGGCTGCTAATTCTACCCTAGCTTTTATATCTACAGAAAGCTCATCAAATAAATGCCTGCCTATAACCTCCATATCTTTATACTGATACCAATATTCAATCCTACCAGCATTGTTATACGCATTCATCCACTCAGGATGTTCCTTATCGATCTTAACAAAATTAACACGCCTAGACATAAATTTATAACCTCCAAGAGCTAGATGTTGACACCATATTACAAACTAAATAGTTAAATTAGGTATCATTACATTGGATATCAATACTGCTAACATCATAGATTTTTGCTGAAAAACTTAAAATGCATACAACCTACAGTTGTTTTATCTCAATTACAAGTCAAATCTAGAAGAGTATTATGGGCTACGCTGGAAAACAGAGAATATCCTACGCTAAAGCTATATTCGCTTAAAGATAACTTACCGCTTCTCATTCTATGTTTGCCGAAACTTATAATCTTATGCTTAATCCAAGCTTCATATGTTTTACAAAAATCATCGACTATAGTAAAAATTGTAATATACTTGCGCATGTTATTACTCCTTGGGTTTGTTGTAGCACAAACACACCTTACTCAAGGTCTAATAACTCATCAACCTCTTTCCCTTCCTTCATCCACTCACTGCTTATCCATTGTCCAGGTTTTTATATTACCCATGGGGTTATGGTTTAAGGGGATGTAAAGTTAGGGGTGAGATTTCAGGGAGAAGATATGATCGTGAGAGTTTGATTGCCGGAAGAGTAGGTGCTAATATTATTGCTCCTATATGTTTTAAAGGCACTTGCAACACGGAGTTATTTAACATTTGGGTAGAACAAGCTTTGATTCCTGAGCTAAAAGCTGGACAGGTAGTTATTTTAGATAATGCATCATTCCATAAGTCGCAAAAGACTAGAGATTTGATAGAAGAAACAGAGTGTTATCTTCTTTTCTCCCTCCATATAGTCCTGATCTTAATCCTATAGAAAAATATTGGGCTAAATCTTAAGACAAGAATTAAATCTTCAATCTCTAGTTTTACTACATTATCTGATACTATCGACTCCGCTTTCTAAATGCCATGCCCAACTTAATTTACTATATTATATTACTGTTTTAATTTCCATCCTGAATTGATTACAATAACATTTAAGATTATCATAGCAACATTTGTTATAATCAAAATCATCATTCCTATTGGCACACTTCCATCTTCAAGCATACGATTTATAACATAATCTCTTCGTTCT
>Ga0206863_1284_pt1 | contig 14184 bp, 13 predicted proteins | sample Alteio_BWOrgCont_41_FD_152634 | JGI IMG/M metagenome (GOLD analysis project Ga0206863, IMG submission 152634) | Enriched cells from forest soil in Barre Woods Harvard Forest LTER site, Petersham, Massachusetts, United States -... | ecosystem: Environmental > Terrestrial > Soil > Temperate forest >...
AAAGCTTGCCGGTATAGCATAAAAAAGCACAACGGTAACTAATCCCCTTGGTGCAATAAAAAGTTCGGGAATGACATGGGTACGGGAAATAAACAAAAGAAAAATAAAGCGCGCCAAAAGGATGCAGCCAATTATTAATGAACCTGTAATTATCACTTCCGGACTGATGAGCGAATTAATATCCATGGCATACCCAAATAGGATAAAGAAAAAAGTACGGATAAGAAATGCTGATTCAGCCGTAAGAAGCTTGAGTTCGGAAGTTACCTTAGACATTTTATCCAGTTGCAGTACCTTCGCTATTTTCCCCTTTACAAAGTATTTGCTGTTGTTCAGCATCATTCCAAATACCAGTATCAGCAGAAGCGAAGGCAGGTGAAACATCTTTGCTACCGAATATACCAATATAAGTATGGCAAAAATGAGGAACGATTTTATATGTGTGGTAATGCGGTTAAGCATAAAAACAAGCAACGCGGAACTGACAAAGGATATAATGATGATGTATAAAATATTGAGGAAAAAATCGCGGAAAGAATCAGAAGACAACGCATTATCGAGAATAGCGAAGTTAAAAACCATGATGCCGATGATATCTGAAAAGGTAGATTCATACACGATAAATTCTTTTTTATGCGTTGCCAGCGCCGTTACCGAAGGGATGGCAATAGCGCTGCTGATTACGCCCATGGGGATGGAATAGATTATCGAATTGCGCACGGGCATCCCTATATAATAATGGATAACCACGTATATCAATCCGCATGTAGCAGCCAATACAAGAATGGCGGAAAGAACCGATTTGCCCACCAGTGGAAGCTTTTGGCGTGTTATTCCCAAATCGAGCGAACCCTCCAGTACTATCATGATGAGCCCTATATCGCCAAATAGCTCGAGGAGAAAATGAACACTCGTAATTTGAATGGAAAATTGGTCGCATAATAACTTCAAGCCTACGCCGGTTGCCAGCAGTAATATAACCGAGGGGATTTTTACATATTTGGCAATTATATTGAAAAGGTAAGATAGTATTATTAAAGTACTAAGTGCAATAAGTATATTGGTGGTATTCGTCATATCTTCCTTGATTGAGGCAAAGATAGGAAAGCGGCATTACAAATTCCGCCACGCCGATATATATGCCAAGAAATAGTATTTTTGAAACATGAGAACACATACCCGTAAAACACAAGAAATCTTAACACCGCAACTTGCCATTGAGATATTGAAAGAAGGTAATGACCGGTTCGTAAATAATATCAAGGTGAACCGTAATTTATTGGAACAAGTAAATGAAACCTCTTCAGGGCAGTTTCCTTTCGCCGCTATTTTAAGTTGTATTGATTCCCGGACCTCGGCAGAGTTGATTTTCGACCAGGGACTGGGCGATGTTTTCAGCATTCGCATAGCGGGAAATATATTGAATGACGATATCTTAGGCAGCATGGAATATGCCTGTAAAATAGCAGGATCGAAGCTTATTGTCGTGCTGGGACATACTAAGTGCGGAGCTATTGCCGGCGCCTGCGATAATGTGGAATTAGGCCATGTAACTAAGCTTCTGAATAAAGTAAAACCCGCTATTGCCATAGAAACAGAAACAAAGACAGAAAGAAATTCAGGCAACAAAGCATTTGTAGATAATGTGGCCAAAAACAATGTTACATTAACCGTTCAACAAGTAAAAGAACAAAGTCCTTTATTGCGAGAAATGGAACAGTTGGGGAAAATTAAAATCATTGGCGGGCTTTATGACCTGGATACAGGCAAGGTTACTTTTTATGAATAACCCTATCTTCCCTCAATGTTTTAGGTAAACAGATTGGGGATGAAAATATTTGGAAATAAGATAGGAAAAGGAAGAAACAATCATTAGCGGAACCAATAGGGTATATCCGCCTGTGGCTTCAGCTATCAGGAATATAGCGGTCAATGGAGTATGCATTACACCACTCATCAATCCGGCCATGGCAACTGCTATAAAGTTAGGCTCGCTCAGTTTATCAATTCCCATTATTTTTCCTATGCTAAAATAGTTGACGCTATAAACATAGAAAAATCCAATTACAGAGCCCATAAAGAGCGAAGGAGCAAAAAAGCCCCCATTTCCGCCTGCGCTAAGCGTAATTTGTGAAGCAAATACTTTAAGCAAAAGGATGGCGACAGTTACAAAAAGCAAGGCATACGAACTATTGTGGTATTTAAATAGCAAGCTACTGTCAAACAGTCGTGTATAATCTGAATTAAGCAACATTTGAACCGTATGATAACCTTCCCCGTACAAAGGCGGAAGCAGAAAAACAATTCCCCCCAGGGCTATACCGCCTATCAACGCTTTCTTATACGGGTTTTTTATACCCTCGAATACATTGGACGAATACGCGATGGATTTCAATATGTAAAGCGAATAAAAGCCGGTGAGGATGCTTAAAATCAAATAGAAAGGCAACGCTTTAACATCCCAGCCTTGTGTAAAAATATAGAATATCTGTCCGCCATGGTATAATATTTGGGATATAACGGAGGCTACTGCCGAAGCTATCAATAAGGGAACAAATTGAACTGTCGAGAATTTCTTTAACAATACTTCCACCGAAAATAGCACGCCTGCAATAGGAGCGCCAAAGATGGCAGAAATACCTGCTGAAGCGCCACATGCAAGAAGCAAAACCCTTTCTTCATCGGTAAGTTTAAATAAACTGGCAATATTGGAACCAAATGCAGCCCCTGTAACCACGATAGGTGCTTCCAACCCCATAGAGCCCCCCAAACCTACTGTTAAAGAAGACGTAATCATATGGCTGTACATTTTATCCTTTTCCATATAGCCTCCTTTGGTATCTATATTTTCAACCACATTGCTAATGCCCCTACCCAATTTCCCTTTCCGGAAAACCCAGGTGTACGCCGTAGCCAGCAAAATACCCACTACGGGCGAAATAAGGAGCACAAAGTTACCGCTCCTTTCATATACTTGAAGCAACGATTCCAATGCTCCTGTTGCTTGCTTTAAAGCTACAGCGGCAAGACCGGCAACTATTCCTACTGCTACGGACAGCAAAAGGAAAAAATTGTTCGGACTTAACTTTAGCTTAAACCTCCATTGGGAGATTTTTTGCATTAGAGGGCTAATCTTCATGGCGCAAAAGTATGTATTTTACAGGTAAGACTCCCTTATCCATTTTTAAAAGGAAAAAGCCTTATCCCGATACAAGGGACAAAGCTTTATCTTAAGTTCTCTTTATAAAGAGTATTACTTTTTTGTGTCCGCGCTATCTGCCGGAATGAAATCCATAGAGATAGAGTTTACACAGTAGCGTGTGTCCTTACTGGTAAAGTGTTCTCCGGTAAATACGTGCCCCAAATGAGCTCCGCAACGGGCACATTCTATTTCGATACGTTCTCCATCAGGATCAGGTATCCGTTTTACAGCACCCGGAATAGCATCGTCGAAGCTGGGCCATCCGCATTCAGATGGAAATTTATCAGTAGATGTAAACAGCGGAGCGCCACAACGCCTGCAAGTATATATACCTTTAACCGTATTATTAAGGTATTTACCTGTTCCCGGGCGTTCCGTACCTTTATTAACTATTACATAGGCTTCTTCAGGCGTCAGCTTTCTCCAATGGGTGCTATCTACCTGCGTTTGATTTTGAGTGTTATCCATAGTTTTTGTATTTTGTTGTGAACATGCCTGTATAGAGCAAGTCAACAATGTTAATATTACCAGTTTTCCATTCATAACGTTATAAATTTAATCAATTTACGATGATACCCCTCTATATGGTTTTAAACTTATTAGGTTTTAAACTTTTTTAACGTTTGAACTAATTGCGGGTGATAATTTTTTCCAGCGCTTCTACCCATTCATCGCTGCTATTGAGGCTTTCTGCCAAATGCAAAGTTTCGCCCCCATGTTCTTTAAAGAGACGGGCATATTCTACTTTTACCTCATATATAGTCTCCAGGCAGTCAGCTACAAAGGCGGGAGAAAAAACAAGCATCTTTTTAATACCTGATTTGGCTTTTTCAATAATGGTAGTATCGGTATATGGTTTTATCCAGGGATCTTTGCCAAGCCGTGACTGGAAGGAAGCGCTGTAGGTGCCTTTTTTAAGATTGAGAGCTTCCGCAAATAACCGGGTAGTATGAAAACAGGACGCACGATAACAAAAATAGTTTTGTGAAGAAATAGCATCACAACAACCATTAAGGTTGCATTTCATATTCCTTTCCTTGGAAGCGGTAAGTATGTGTCTTTCCGGCAGTCCGTGATAACTGAATAAGAAATAGTCGTACTCTTCTATTTTATATTTCTTTTTCCATGTTTTTGTAAAAGCCTCAATAAATAAAGGATTATCATAAAAGGGCCCGGTAAATACAAAAGGTGGTATAACATCCTTCTTTTGCAATAGACTTATCGTTTTTTCTACGGAGGAAGATGTAGCTGAGGCAGAATATTGCGGATACAGTGGAACTATTATAATCTTCCTTAGCCCTTCTGTTTTTAAAATTTTATGCAACGCTTCTGAAATTGGTGGCGATTGATAGCGCATCCCTAATTCTACCACAAAGTCATCGCCCATTTTTTGCTGAAGCTTTGTTTTCAGGTTTTGGCTGTGTATGAGAAGCGGCGAACCTTCATGCGTCCATATTTCCTTGTATTGTTTTGCTGACTTAGGCGCACGCAGTGGCGCTATGACAAAATTAACCAGCAATTGCCTTTGCAGCCACGGAATATCAATTACCCGGGGATCGCAAAGAAACTCCCTCAGATACTTTCTTACATCAGCCGTTTTTGGGCTCAAAGGGGTTCCCAGGTTTAAAAGAAGTATGCCGGTTTTTGGAGATATACTCATATATAAAGATGCGAAATTACAACTAAGGGGATATGTAAGCCCTATATACTGTATATTTTATAATTTATATGTACATTTGAGCAGAGTTGTCTCTATATCCTGTATATCAAGTCAATGCCCCAACTGCTTCAGTGTTTTCTCCTTATATGTCGAATTCCACTATTATTTATAACTCTGATGAAGGTTTGGCAATTGCTCTTCAAAATGCCGATCAGGCAGCATTAGGCATACTTTATGACAGATATTCCCCTATATTATTCCGGGCTGTACAAAAAATGACAACAGATACGGCTGTAGCGGAAGAAATACTAAAGGCGTGTTTTATTCATATTTGGCAGAATAAACAGACTTACAGGCCTTCGGAAGAAAGATTGCTTATATGGATATTCCGCACAGCTATGGATACAGCTAATGCTATTCTTAAAAAAAACCAAATGAGCGCCATTTCCGTAAGTAGAGACGACTTGACAGATACAGACTGGAAAACACCAAATTTAATTATGGAACTTATTATATTTGGCCATATTTCCCAAGAGGAAGCAGCAGAGAAGATGGAAATACCTATTAGCGAATTACGGCAATTACTTAGAAAAGAAATAAATCAATTACGAGGAATTTAAGCAGAATGCACGATATAGAATCATTCATACAATCGGGAATTCTTGAAATATATGTTTTAGGAATGGCATCGGCTGAAGAAATGCGGCAAGTGGAAGAAATGGTGTACACCTATAAAGAGGTGAAGGAAAAAATTGAGGAAATAACAGAAACATTAAAAACATATGCTGAATCATATTCCCAAGCCCCCAATATCACCATTAAGCCTATGATAATGGCCTCCGTTGATTATGAAGAACGGCTGAAAAGTGGGGAGCAACCAACCTTCCCTCCTATTCTCACTAGCAATTCAACCATTGAAGATTACAATGAATGGATAAATCGTAAAGACATGATGCTGCCTGATGATTTTAACAGCATTTATTTGAAAATTATAGGCTACACCCCGCAAGCTATTACTGCTATTGCATGGCTGCAAAGTGAAACACCGTACGAAGTTCATACGGATGAACATGAAAAATTCTTAGTCTTGGAAGGCACTTGTGATATTGATATTGATGGAGATATCCACAGCCTTATTCCGGGAGATTGCCTAAGTATTCCATTACACGCAGGACACGTAGTTAGGGTAACGTCACAAATTCCATGCAAGCTGATTTTACAAAGAGTCGCGGCTTAAACTACTTCGACTTTTTAAAAGCCTGTTCCAAATCTTCCAGTATATCTTCTATGTGTTCCAAACCCACAGATATGCGTATCAATCCGGGTAATATGCCCGACGCTAATCTTTCTTTCTCGGTAAGCTTAGCATGTGTGGTAGAGGCAGGATGAGAAATAATAGTGCGCGTATCTCCCAGGTTACCGGTTAAAGATGCCATTTCAACAGCATCTAAGAATTTCTTACCCCGTTTCAATCCACCTTTAATAATAAAGGATACCATTCCACCACCTAGTTTCATTTGCTTTTTAGCAATCTTATATTTAGGATGTGATGGCAAAAACGGATATTTTACCGATTCTACATCTTTGTGCTTTTCTAAATATTGCGCCACCTTAAGCGCATTATCTGAATGCCTTTCCATGCGCAAAGCAAGTGTTTCCATGCTTTTGGAAAGCACCCATGCATTAAAAGGAGATAATGCAGCACCCGTTTGCCGCAAGAACGCTTTTATTTCAGTAATTAAGTCTTTTCTTCCCACCGTAACGCCACCCAGTACACGCCCCTGCCCATCTAAATATTTAGTAGCAGAGTGAATAACAAGGTCTGCCCCATATTGTATGGGTTGCTGCAAAACAGGTGTAGCAAAACAATTGTCTACCACTAAAATACATTTATGCTTTTTAGAAAGTTTACCGAGCCATTCCAAGTCAATAATATCAAGAGCAGGATTGGAGGGGGTTTCTACAAATATCATTTTCGTATTGGGTTGAAAAGCCTTTTCCCATTCCTTTGTTTTTTGAATATCCACATACGTATGCGTAATACCCCAACGTAGTAATTGCTTTTCAAGAACGGTATGTGTCGACCCAAAAACCGATTCACAGCAAATAATATGGTCGCCTGTTTTGAGCAAAGCTGCAAAAGTGCCGAAAACAGCAGCCATGCCCGAAGCAAAAGCAACACCGGACTCAGCGCCTTCAAGCAAACAAACTTTATCTATAAGTTCAGAAACATTGGGATTGGAAAAACGGCTGTAAATGTTGCCTTCTATTTCATCGGCAAACATGGCCCGCATAGTTTCAGCATCTTCAAAAACAAAACTGGAAGTAAGGTAGAGCGGAACGGAATGCTCGTTGAATTTTGTTCTTTCCACTTGCGTTCTTATTGCAAGTGTTTCCGGATATTTTTTACGTACCATATTTATGAAGATAAAAACCGTTGAATAATAGTAGTGAGTTTGGGAACTTCAATTAAAAAGCCATCGTGCCCGTATAAAGAATCTATTTTCTCATATTTACCATTCTTTACATTGCGTGCAATAAATTCAGACTCCAATGCCGGAAAAAGGATATCTGAACTTATTCCAATAGTAAGCACTTTTGCGCTAATCTGTGAAAGCGCATTTTCGACTCCCCCCCTATTCCTGCCAACATTATGAGAATCCATAATTTTGGAAAGAACCCAATAAGAGTAGGCGTTAAATGAGCGCTTAGCAAGTTTTTCACCCTGGTAGCGCTGGTAAGATGAAGCTTTATAATCGTCTACTTTATTATCCGCTTCTTCGCTTTGAGATTCTACATAGGTTTGATAATTTCTATAACTCAGCAAAGCAATGCCACGCGCTACTTTCATTCCTTCTATACCGGCATCGGGTGTAGATTTTTTCCATGTTTCATCTGCCGCAATAGCAAGGCGTTGGCTTTCACGGAAAGCAATTCCCCAGGGGGAACTCTTCGCGTTAGATGCCACCATAATCAGATGCTTTATAATTTCAGGATGCATGATGGACCATTCCAATGCCTGCTGACCGCCAAGCGAACCACCCATAACAGCATAAATTTCTTTAATACCTAAATGCCGGCGTAATAAATCAAGTGTGCCGACCACATCGCGAACTGTAAGAAAAGGAAACGTATGATAAAACGGCTCACCGGTATCGGGATTTATAGAAAGAGGCCCTGTAGAACCATAACATGAACCAGGGATATTAACACAGATAATAAAGTATTTCTCAGGGTCCAAAAGATTGCTTTTACCAATTAGCCCGGGCCACCAGTTTTCGGCATCTGAATTAGCCGTAAGCGCATGGCAAATCCAAATTACGTTGCTCTTCTCTTCGTTAAGTTTACCGTATGTATTATAGGCAAGCGTAAAGCCCGAAAGCGCTTCACCTGACTCGAGTGTATATTTTTGGCTGTATTGAAAAGTACTTATATCCGGCATTTCTTATGAAAGCCCATTGAATCGGGCAGGTGGCAAAAGTAGCTATTTACATATTAAGTTTATGCCTACCTTTGCAGGCAAGATTACAATACCTATTAGCCATGAATGAAATCACCGCTACAGAACTGAAAAAGATGATGGACAACAAGGAGGACTTCCAACTTATTGATGTCCGGGAAGAATATGAAGCCCGGGAAGCTAATATCGGAGGCAAACTTATCCCTATGGGAACGGTAATGGAGCATTTGGACGAAATTCCGAAAGACAAAAAAGTAGTGGTGCATTGCCGCAGCGGCAAACGTTCCGCCAGTGTTATACAAGCACTTGAACAACAGCATGGGTATACGAACCTGTATAACCTAAAAGGCGGCATAATGGCCTATGCTGAAGATGTAGACCCTAGCTTATTACGTTAACCTTTTCTTATTAGAGCTTCAGCCTACCTTATAAGTAATCCTTATTGCAAAAGTACGGGGAGGTTCAATTTTCAATGGCCTGAGCGAATAGCTTAGGTTAAATAAGTTATTTACTACAAAAGATATGGAGAAACTTTTGGTAGCCTGCAATCCTACACGGGCATTATATACGTTAATGCCTGTATTATGTTCTTCACGATATTGCTTAATGCCATATTCCGCCAGGGAAGATAACTGATAAAATACGGTATCCACATTTTGCATATAGCTGTAATATACCCAATCGCCTCCAATTGAATATTTCTTATATTTTAATTCAACATCCAATTTGGCTATGTTTTGGAAACGGTATTTTAAAATATTGTTAGTTGTATTCGTACTCGTAGTGGTATAGGACAATTTAGTATGCACGCTATCTGTCGCATATACCAAATTAGGATCCATCGCTTGCGGAAGAGTATAGGTATAGCCGGCTAACACATCCAGTTTTAAATCTTTCGTTAATGCCCCTTCCCCCGCTATTGAAATATCTACGCCGCGTACTTCGGTAGGCCCGGTATTCAGGTATTCAAATCCGTAATTGTAATTATATACACCGGCCACATAAGGGTTCGGAACCTTTTGCCATGCGCCATACGTAATCTCTATCGTGTTTTGATATTCCTGCCAAAATGCCGCAGCATCTAAAAAGCCCATGAAACTGCCAATTTTAAAACCTTGCTTAATGCCAATTTCAGCATTCCAGCTTGTTTCGGGCTGTAGATTGGGGTTCGCAAAAATGCTTAAATCGCTAAATTGGGATGTTAAATATTTTTCGCTAAGCGTAGGATAGCGGTATCCTTGCCCATACGAACAGCGCAAAAAGGTGGCTTCTGCTAAGCGGAGATTTGCCCCTGAACGGAATATGGGTTTTGATGTATTTTGCCCATTGTCAATTATAAAATTCTCATCTCTGAAGCCAACCGATAGATTCAACACTTTCCAAAATCTTTTATCTATTTGGGTATAGGCGGCATAATTTTGAAGGCGATTAGTAGATGCGGGTAGAAAAACCCCAAGGTTGTAAAGCGAATCGGTATGGGAATAGGTATCATTCATCACTAATCCGGCAGTTACATTTAATCCGCCTAACTCATAAAATTTCTTTATACATTGATACTCGGCATAGGCAACCTGGGTAGTACTTGAAGGATTATATGTTTCAAGATCATTGGTGTAATAGTAACGCGCACGAAGGCTATGCTCAAAGCCATTATCAGACAAATAAGTAATATATGGATCCAGATAAAACATTTTTTGGTTCTGCAATATGACTGTATTGGGATATGCCCTATAAAGCCCCGAACCAATACTATCCCAAATCAATGAAACGGGATTGGTTGATTGCCCAAAATCTCCATTCAATCCAAAACTTAAGCCCGGTATTTTTTTTGGATGATAGCGGAGAGCAAAATTAAATCGCCCTGTCTTTTCAGCCATATCGGCAGAAGTTATGTCTACATTACCTACTGCTCCTTTCGAAGCTTCTTCTATCGGAGGGCCAATGTACCCATGGTCATATTGAACCATACCGCCTATAACCAAATCAAGCTGTCCAATTTTCTCGGTATGCAAAAAACTGGTACCTGAAAACCCCGCATTGCCCGACCACCATTTTGAACCTGCAATGGGAGGAGAATCATATAATCCTGACCATGCAGATACCGTTGTATAGGGTGTATTGGTAGGGTATGCCGTACGAATATTAATACTCCCACTTAAGGCTGATGAGCCATTAGTTACCGATGAAGCCCCTTTAATAATTTCAATTTGGTCTACATTTTCTATCGGGTACAAATCCCAGGGAATACGTCCGCCATCGCCGGGCAAAGCAGGTAGACCATCTATTAAAATAGCCACCCGGCTACCAACACCAAAATCAAAGCCGCTGCCACCCCTTATTTGAGGCTCGCCATCCAGGATATTCAAACCCGGGGCAAGGTCGAGTGTTTGGGTTATATTGGTTGAATTATTATCCTCAATAAGATTAGGCTTCAATACATCCATTGAAACGGTAATATCTTGCAATTTTTGCTCATACCTTCCGGCAGATACAACCAGTGTTTGCATTTCCCTGCTTTCGTAGGAAAGAATAAAGCTGCATTGATTTACCTTGGCAGAATCAATAGATAAGGTTACTGTATCCGATTTCATGCCCAAAACAGCGCATACAATCCTGTGCCTGCCGGGGCTTAAGTGCAATTCATAATTGCCCTTTGCATCACTTAGTTGGCCGGTCGCAATATTATTCACATCATACACCGTCGCCCCCACTATCCTTTCTTTACTTGACGAATCTGTTACAGAACCTCTTAGCGTTCCGTTGGATTGCGCAATAAGCAAAGCAGGGGAGAAAAACAGTATAGGTAGAAAGTATTTTATCGCATTCACAAACCGCTTTTAATCTTTGTTTATAGGGATAGGCATGCTCCATTGCGGAAGCATGCCTTTTCAATAATAAACCATTTCGAAACAGGAAACAGTTAGTTCTTTTCTACAACAATTTTACCTGTTTTAAGTACTGAACTTCCTTCATCTTGAATAGAATAAAGATACACCCCTTCCGATACTCCGGACAATTGCATATAATTGGTGCCTTGTGCTATTTTTCCTTCTGCTACTTTACGGCCGGTAAGATCAAACAAAGAGAATATAGCTAATTGAGTGTTTGAGTTGTTATTGATTGAGATCAGACCTGTTGTAGGATTAGGGCCTACCTTTATGTTTTCAGCGTTGATTAAGTTATTAATGCCTGTTGGAGGATTAAAAACAAGTCCAAGAGAATCTATAGCCAGTTTGCTGCCATTGTGACCTGAATTTTGATTATCGCTGGATGTAATAATCCACAGAGCTGTATCAGGTGTAGCAGAACTCTTATAAATAATAGGCAATGAAATGCGAGTCCATGAACTAACGTTTGTAATAGGAGTTTTAAAGAAGGCCTGCCCAATGGTATCAGTATGATTTGCTCCGAATAAATAAAATTCAATATCTCCATTATCACCACTTACAGGGGTATATTGATACCATCCAATAATACTGTCTGGTTTTAATGTATATGGTATTCCTCCATCAATAGTTTCATTTCCTGGGTCTATAGTACCTGTGGTTGCAGTTCCGGGAACTAATTGAGTGAATTCAGACATAGTAATCAGCAACATGGAATAATTTCCACTAATTCTATCTGTGTCTTTGTAGCAACTTTGAAACGTCTGTGGCAGAGCTTCAGTAAGAGGATTCAGGCAATTCCAGCCATTGGGATCATCATAACCTCCATTTGCCGCAACATGTGTCCAATCTTCAAAGTTGGCATTGGGCGTAGCTTGGTTGGTTTGAGCCTTTAAAAATGTAATGGAAAAAATTAAGAGAAGTGTAGAGAGTGTTTTCATATAGTTTTGGTTTTAAATTGTGTATGGTTTCCTTTTCAGCCTACATTGATAGGCCACTACGCAAATGTATGCATATTTATTAATAACTCCTTTCAAAATTCGGGAAAGAATTTTTGCACACATCTAGTTGATAATGTACCTGTAAAAGCACAACCTCCTTACATTGAGAATATTCCGGAACGAATTAATATTTCGTAGGAATAAGGCTTTATCCTTATATTTGAACAAACATGCAACAGGATATGGCCGAAGTAGGAAAATGGAATAAGTTAGAGGTTCTTAAAGAATTAGATTTTGGGATGTATCTGGATGGTAAGGAACAAGGTGAAATATTGTTACCTATAAGATATGTACCCCAGGGTTTGAAAATTGGTGATACAGCAGATGTCTTTGTATACCTCGATTCAGAAGACCGCATTATTGCCACTACCGAAAAGCCTTTTGCCGAGGTTGGCGATTTTGTCTTGCTGGAAGTCGTATCTGTAAATGATATCGGAGCATTCCTCGATTGGGGATTGATGAAAGATTTATTTGTGCCTTTCCGTGAACAAAAGCAAAAAATGGAAGTCGGCAACTCCTATGTAGTATATATTTATGTAGATGATATGACCGGCCGTATAACAGGTTCTGCCAAGGTGGAAAACTTCCTGGATGCAACACCTCCCGAATTTCAAGAAGGGCAGGAAGTTGATTTGATAATATATATGCAAACCGACATGGGCTATAAAGCCATCGTAAACAATACCCATACAGGGATGCTGTTCGACACCGATGTATTCCGCACCTTGCACAGGGGCGAGCATACCAAGGGCTATATAAAAAAGGTTCGCGAAGACCAAAAAATCGACCTCCTTTTAGATAAGCCCGGCTATGAAAAAGTGGATGAAATATCAAAAAGGGTATTGGATAAGCTAAAGGAAGAAAAAGGATTCATTGCCCTATCGGATAAAAGCCCTGCTGATGACATATATGATATGTTTGGCATAAGCAAAAAGACTTTCAAAAAAGCAGTAGGAGCCCTATATAAAGCGCGATTAATAACACTTGAAGAAAACGGGATAAGACTAATACCCTAATTTCTGTGTCTAAATTCACCAAAAAGACATTACTTAAGCATCTTGCCAAATCGGATAAGGAAGATATTATCAGGGAAATAATTACCCTGTTCGACAAGTTCAAAAATGTAAAAGAATTTTATGCCGCTGAATTAAGTGATGCTGAAAATCCCTTACTCGAAAGCTATAAGAAAAAAATTACATATGCTTACTCCTCAGCCAACCCAAAGGAGCGGCGAACCAATATGAATGTAAATAAGCTGATAAAGGAATTTAAAAAAGTCAGCATTTATGAACGTGAAGTTGCCGATTTAATGCTCCACCGGGTGGAATGTGGTGTGGAAGCATTTAAACGCGATAATAACCGCTCCGCTACTTTTTATAATTGTATTGTTACTTCTCTTGAAGAGGCTGCTAGCATCATTTCCGCCAATGATTATTCCGATGAATTCAGAGATAGAACCCTGGGAATAAGCAGAGGCTCCCAATTGGCCAAATATGGAGTGGATGCGAGAATAAAAGAGATTACGAAAGGGATCTAACCCAATGTCTTATGAAACCCGTCGCAGAAAGGCTTTTTGGAAGACAGCTTGCATCCGCAAAGTTTTACCGTTTTGGTTTCCGTTATTTCAAATTCTACCGGTGTAAATGAAGTTACACGGTGCGAGCCATCGCAAAATGGTTGGTTTTTGCTTAATCCACAGGCACACCACCAATATTTTCCGGGTTGAAGTTCTATAGGGTAATTTGCTTTCTGCGCAATGTGTGGAGTATCCATGAGGTATAATTTTGATATCGGCACAATATACACTTATTCTGCCTGTTGCCCTTTATTTGTTTATGCTTCTTAAATATTACTTATTCCGATTCATTCCCGGTCAATGACTATTTCGTTTATCTATATCTTTTATAATATTTTTGCAGTATGGATAGCAAAAACAGGTTCATTTACAATAAAAATATTTTTGCTGCACAGCAAAA
>Ga0206863_1285_pt1 | contig 14163 bp, 11 predicted proteins | sample Alteio_BWOrgCont_41_FD_152634 | JGI IMG/M metagenome (GOLD analysis project Ga0206863, IMG submission 152634) | Enriched cells from forest soil in Barre Woods Harvard Forest LTER site, Petersham, Massachusetts, United States -... | ecosystem: Environmental > Terrestrial > Soil > Temperate forest >...
CAAGCTGGTAAAGCAATTGATGGTTTGCAACCATATTGGTAGCTTCCACTTGAACAGGTGTAACGGTGAATTCACCGCTCGCGGTATAAACTTGGGTGCCTTGCTTTACTTGTGCCGTATAATGATATGCGCCTGCTTGTAATTGACCTGCATTCAAATGGTATGCATTTGCTGTACGGTTGAATGTGTAGCTGAATTTTTTACCATCGCTATTGGTAATAACCATATTTACTTCCGGGTCGTTCACCAATTGATAGCTTGGGTTATACAGGTCTGCATCCATTTCTATAGGCTCATCTTCTTTAAAGCTATTGGACGCGTGGATCCGGAAAAAGCTTCTATCATCTTTTACCGCAAGGTATTGCACCATTTTATTAATCAATTCATCAAAGAAATGATTGTTTTTATGGTCTGCATAATCTTTCAATTTCCACCTGAAAATGCCTTCTCCTGCTATGATACAGCTTTTTTCACTACCGCTGAGATTAAATGCAATTAACGGGTAATTGGTGGTAACTCCCTGTATTTTCTGGTAACATAAAACATTCAGAGAAGGACTTGATATATAATTGCCAAAAGGGGAGGAGAGGGCAGGTAATTGGCTAAAATAACTATGGGAATCATCATTCAAGGTGAAAAGTGAAAAGTCTTTGGCAACGCTAGGCTCGGCATCGCTCGCATTATTTCCTTGTGAATAGATTTTACATCCTTCATTCAGTTTATTAAAAGCCCGGATATCCGATTGGCTGCCGAGAATATAAATAATAGGAATACCCAATTTTTGGCTGATAGTTATTAGCTGGTAGTTATTAGCCGTAGTGGATGGCATTTGATTAAATATCACCAAAGAATACTTATTGATTTCTCCGGTAAACTTCTCCGGGGTGAATGACTGCGCTTCAAACCCATCGCTACTATTAATGCACTCTGCAATTGCCGCCACATCCGGATGAGGATTGGAAATGATAAGCACTTTTTGTTTCTGGTCAAGCACTCGGATATAAACATCCTTACGGTTATTTACCAGGTTTTCTTCACCTTTTACCGGAGATAGTTTTACTACATAATGCTTTAATCCCGGACTGGTGGCATTTAATTGAACAGGAATACTCTGATGAAAAACTTGTGAATTAAAACTAACAGGCTTTGTAAATAAGGTTTCTTCTTTCCCATCTTTTAATTCGGTAACTGAAAGGGTAGATGATTTGCCTTGCAGCTTAGTAGCATCAATGGTTATAAGTAATGGGAAGGTGTTCCCTAAAAAGGCGGTGGGATTATTATCTACTTTGGTAACAACAGCATCTGTTTTTATGGCAGTGTCGCCAAGTGCTACTGTAAATATACTACCATTAAACTGTCGGGCTGCATATATGGGGTTATACCCTTTATTATAAATTCCATCGCTCGAAAGGATAATAGCCCCAAGGTTTTTCCCGTAATAGCGTTGTGCTACCTCTTGGAAAAGGGAGGATATATCCGTTTCCTTTTCATTATAGAGGTAGTTCATAGTGTCCTTAGGTTCCTCACCAAATGACATTACGCGTACATCGTATTTAGAGGATAAATCATTTATTTCCTTTTCCCAGTCTTGATAGAGCTGATGTTTATAAAATCCCGAATCCTTTCCTGCTATAATAGATGCAGAATTATCTTGCGCAATAAGGATAATGGGCTTTTCAACCGTATTTTTTGAACTTCTTATTAGGGGAGCAAGAAATAAGAATACTAATAAGGTTACTAATACAAACCGCAGCGTCGCAGCCAGCCACCGCAAGTAGACAGGCAGTTCCGAGGTCTTCTTATCTTTATAATAAAATGCAAAAGCATAAGTTGCACCCAATAACGGGCAGAGCAGTAAAGCCCAATCTGAATATGCTATGCTGAATGACAATGGGTATGAAAAAGACAAAAATAGTCATTATGAGATATAAGCTCATGAACTATGAATAAAGCACATAGTTCATTGCTTATCTTATATTAAGTCAGCATCCCGCCACAAACCTGCAATACCTGCCCTGTGATATAGCTGGACATATCTGATGCAAGGAATGCCACCGCATTTGCTACATCTAATGGAGTACCGCCTCGTTTGAGGGGAATACCTTCTCTCCATCCGGCAACTACCTTTTCATCTAATGCTGCAGTCATTTCAGTTTCAATAAAACCGGGGGCCACCGCATTACAACGAATATTGCGAGAGCCTAGCTCTAACGCTACTGATTTGGTAAATCCTATAATTCCTGCTTTAGAAGCTGCATAGTTAGCTTGTCCTGCATTTCCACGAATACCTACTACTGATGTAATATTGATAATGGAACCGTTACGTTCCTTCAGCATGGGGCGTTGTATAGCTTTGGTCATGTTGAATACTGATTTCAGATTGGCTTTAATTACAGCATCAAACTGCTCTTCGCTCATACGCATCAGCAAGCCATCTTTAGTTATTCCGGCATTATTTACCAATATATCTACTTTGCCAAATTCAGCCAATATATCATTCACCAGTTGCTCTGATGCTTTATAGTCAGATGCGTCAGAATGGTATGCTTTTGCTTTTACGCCTTTGGCTTGTATTTGGGTTTCCAACTCTTTTGCCTTCGCTTCAGATGACACGTACGTGAATGCGACATTGGCGCCATGTTCGGCAAGTAAAAGGGCAATTCCAGTACCAATTCCCCGCGATGCACCGGTCACAATGGCTGTTTTATTTTCTAATAGTTTCATAAGTATATAAGTTAATTCTGTTTATATCTTGAAGTTAATATTCCTCTAAAGATATTTGTGAAAGCCAAAATTAATACAAAAACGAAATCCTTGCCGAATCAATAGGAAATAATAATATTTAGAGGGCTTCAGCCACTACAAAAGTGCTGCCTCCTACAAATACCATATCATTTTCAGCGGCATTGGAACGGGCAGACTCCAGAGCCTCTTTTACATTGGGATAAGCTGCCCCTTTTAATCCAAAACCCGAAGCAATTTGTAATAGTTCGTTTTCATCTAACGCGCGTGGAATATCCGCCTTACAGAAATAATATATCGCATCTTTGGGAAGTAACCCCAACACAAGCACAGGGTCTTTATCTTTTACAACGCCAAAAACAAAGTGCAGTTTTTTATATGATATTGTTTTTAATTGCTGTACTATTTCTTTTATTCCGGCTTCATTGTGCCCCGTATCTGCAATAATAAGTGGAGAAGTGCTGAGCGTTTGCCATCTGCCAAGCAAGCCTGTTTGGGTAATAACATTTGCCATTCCATTACGGATACTTTCGTCGCTTATGTTATATCCCGCTTCTTTTAACCTGTCTGTAGCGCAAAGTACCGTTTGGATGTTTTTCAGCTGGTATAATCCCGGCAATTCTGAATGTAAGTCTTTGAGGTAGTCTTCATCCTTTTTTAGGATATTAACAACAAGAGAGACATTTTTTTTGCTTGAAGGTGTTGCAGAGTAAATGGAATCTGCAAAATAAATAGGTGAATTGCATTCTTTCGCTTTATTAATAAATACGGGTTGTGTTTCCGGTTGTGTTTCTCCAATTACCACCGGTACTCCGGGTTTAATGATACCTGCTTTTTCAAAGGCTATTTTTTCCAAGGTATCTCCCAGCGTAGCTACATGGTCGAAGCTGATATTGGTTATTACCGATAGGATAGGGGTAATAATGTTTGTAGAATCAAGTCGCCCGCCAAGGCCTGTTTCTATTACGGCAATTTCACAGTGGTATTTAGCAAAGAAATAAAATGCCATAGATACACTCAATTCAAAGAAAGAGCAATCCAAATTTTCTATGATATTTTTGTTCTTGGCAACAAACTCAATTACTTCTTCTTCCGAAATAAGTTTTCCGTTTATTTTAATTCGTTCCCTGAAATCCTTCAAATGGGGAGAGGTATGCAGCCCTATATTCTTATATTCTGCACTTTGTAGGATAGATGCTAAATAATGCGATGTGGAGCCTTTGCCATTTGTTCCGGCAATATGTATGGATGAGAAATTATTTTGAGGATTTCCTAAAGCATCACAAAGTTTTTTAATATTCTCAAGTCCTGGTTTATAAGCAGGAGCACCTACCCGTTGATAAATAGGAAGAAGGCTATATAGGTATTCTATGGTTTCAGCGTAATTCAAGTATCTGTTTTTTTGAACAAATATAATTCATTCAAGACAGAATGATTACCGGAAAATACCTGTGAATTTTTCTCCTTTGCTATCTATCCATCCCCTGAACATGGAAGATGTATTAAACGGCACCGAAATAGTTCCCTGGTTATCTATGGCTATCAAACCACCTTCGCCACCTAATTGGGCGACTTTTTTTATGGCTTCGGTGGCAGCTTGCGATACAGAAAAGCCCTTATATTCCATTAAGGCGGAAATATCATAAGCCGTTGACTGGCGGATAAAATATTCTCCCTCGCCTGTACACGAAACGGCACAGGTTTTATTATCGGCATAAGTGCCTGCGCCAATAATGGGGGAATCGCCTACACGCCCAAATTTTTTATTATTAATCCCACCGGTAGATGTGGCGGCAGCAAGGTTTCCGGCTGAATCGAGCGCTACTGCGCCAACGGTACCCAGTTTTTTTTCCGGATTGGTAATATATGTATCGCCCGCCCATGATGCACCTTCCAGATCTTTTGTGGCAATCCAATGTTGGTAGCGTTCTTCATCATAAAAATAGGAGGGAGGTACTATTTCAATGCCACTTTCCCTGGCAAATTTTTCGGCTCCGTCACCGGCAAGTAGAACATGGGATGATTTTTCCATCACAGCTCTTGCGCAGCTAACAGGGTTTCGTATGGTATGCACAGCCGCGATAGCTCCGGCTTTTAAGTTTTTACCGTTCATAATGGAAGCATCCATCTCGTTTTTACCTTCGCAGTTAAATACAGAGCCTTTGCCTGCATTGAACAGCGGACTATCTTCCAATATGCGTACAGAGGCTTCTACCGCGTCAATAGAGCTGCCTCCATTGGTAAGTATAGTATATCCTGTTTGTAATGCTTCTGATAATTTATCGAGGTAGGCTTTTTCTTGTTCAGGAGTCAAAGCCCCTGCCATAAGCCTTCCGGCACCGCCATGAATGGCTATTGCGTAATTTCCCATTATAGTATAAAAGGTGGTTCTTTAAACGAGCGGTCAAAAGTAGAAAATTTATTCCTGCATTTTATACTTTTGTGCAGTGAAAAATATTTTTATCCCTGTAGAATATGTAAGGTATCTTTTAAAAGCAAAAGGAGCACACGGCATCCACTCTCCTTTTGTTTATGAATTATACCATAAAGTGATATGTGAACCAGGAAACTATTATGAGTTTTCTCCAATAGAGCAATTAAGGAAACGATTGATTCACTCAAACGAAACAATTGAAGTGAATGATTTGGGAGCATCGGGGAAGAATGATACAAGTAAAAGAAAGGTGAGTACCATTATACGGACATCTGCCATTCCACCTAAAAAAGGAAGGCTTTTATTCCGGCTGGTTAATTTCCTTCAACCCCGCAATATTATTGAACTGGGAACCTCACTTGGAATAAGTACCCTTTACCAATATAAGGCTCGCCCCGAAGCGGAATTCATTACCATGGAAGGAAGCTCTGCCTTATCTGCTTTTGCAGAAACTAATTTCAAGATATTGAAAGCGAATTCTATTAAAAGAGTAGTAGGAGATTTTGCTCAAACGTTGCCAGAGGTAATTAAAAACATGACTTATGTAGATTATGTTTTTTTTGATGGAAACCACCGGAAGCAAGCTACCATAGAATACTTTCATAAATTTCTCCCGCTTGCTTCTTCCAAGTGCGTTTTTGTTTTTGATGATATCAGGTGGTCGGAGGAAATGCAGGAAGCATGGCACGAGATTATAAAGGAACCCCGTGCAAAAGTTACAGTTGACTTATTTTCATTGGGCTTGGTCTTTTTTAATCCTTCGCAAGAAAAGGAACATTTCGTTTTGAAATATTGATGCCTGATATTAGTATATTCGCATTTTGTAAAATAGTATGGAAAAGATAATAGAACTAAAAGAAATAAGCAAGGTTTATAAAATGGGTGTTGAAACTATTCACGCGCTCCGTTCTATATCGCTTTCCATTGAAAAAAACGAATATGTAGCCCTCATGGGGCCTTCGGGGTCAGGAAAATCAACCTTGATGAATGTACTCGGATGCCTTGATACTCCTACAGCAGGACAATATATCCTCAATTCCATAAATGTGGATAAAATGACTGATAACGAGTTGGCGGAAGTGAGAAACAAACAAATTGGATTTGTATTTCAAACATTTAATCTATTGCCGCGTTCAACTGCTATTGAAAATGTAGGCTTACCATTAGTATATGCCGGGGCTGATAAAAACACCCGTAAGCAAAGAGCCGTGGAAGTATTGAACCAGGTAGGATTAAAAGGACGGATGGAACATAAACCCAATGAGCTATCAGGTGGGCAAAGGCAAAGGGTGGCTGTTGCGCGCGCATTGGTCAATCATCCTGCCATTATCTTGGCTGACGAACCTACAGGGAACTTAGATACTAAAACTTCTATTGAAATTATGGCCCTTTTAAATGACATTCATAAAAAGGGAAATACCATAGTACTGGTAACGCATGAAGAAGATATTGCTCGCTATGCCCATCGTATTATTCGATTAAAAGATGGCAATATTGAATCGGATGAGATTAACGAACATCCTGTAATGGATTTTGCCTGAAATGAAGATTTATCTTAATTATATCCGGCTTTTGCTACTGGGTATCTTTATCCTCCTGCTACTTGAGCAACAATTTGATATATACTCCCAGATTTCAATTATCTATAAGACCATAACCAAAGGTAAAGACTTTATCTCTTCAAAAGACCAATCTTATAAACCTATACGTGATATTTTGCCTCCTAAAGGGGCATACCGGTATGAATCTGATGTAACAAGCAATCCAAGCGAGTTTACCATGTTTTATTACATAGCTCAGTATTCATTGGCCCCAAGGGTATTAATCGATAGCTTGCATACAGATACGGTAGTGGCTAACTTTTATAAAACGGGGTCTATTGATAATCCACAGAATCCATTGTACGCAACCCGTAGCCAATGGACGGTCTTATCAAATAACGGAACAGGAATAATGTTACTGAAAAAAAATAAATAAGCATGCTTTTAATCGCACTACTTATTCCTTTTTGTATCGGGTTTATATGGTTTAAACTCCTAAGCAATAATACCCCAGTCAAAACGGCTGCCTATTTTTTGTACCTCATATTAGGAATGGGGCTTGGCATGGGAGTATGTTCTTACTTATATTTTATTTGCTTGTGGTTATTCGGAACGCCTCTGCTAGGTATATTACTTGAACTTATTTTAGTTACAGGCCTTATTTTATACAGAAAAAAATGGACGGTTTATTTTACCAGTATAAAAACCACGAGCAAAAACTTACGTATCGTTCAGCTTATTTGTGTAATTGTCTTTTTGATTGGATTTGTTAATGTGTTTTGCAATTTCTTGGTAGTTTCATTGCAAAGCCCACATGGGCAATGGGATGCGGTAGCTGTATGGAATGTGAAAGCCCGTTTTTTATATATGGGTGGCCCAAACTGGAAGGGTGTTTTTTCGCCTCTTATACCGTTCACACATCCTGATTATCCATTGCTTTTGCCAGGTTTTATTGCCAATTGCTGGACACTGATGAAAACCAATGCTACTTCGGCAGCTATTGCGGTTTCCGCCTTTTTTGCACTGGGTACGGCTGCTGTACTGTTTCTGTCCTTGTCTGTTTTTAAAGGAATATTTCAAGGCTTTATAGCCGGTCTTTTGATCCTAAGTACCCCATTTTTCATAAGCCATGGTGCATCGCAATACGCAGATGTAACGCTTGGCTTTTTTTTCCTTGCTACATTCATATGCCTCACTATTGCCGATGATGCAGGGACATATTCCCGATTTTTCTTTTTAACAGCCGGTTTATTTGCCGGTTTTGCTGCGTGGACAAAAAATGAAGGCATTCTTTTTTTGCTTGCCATATTGTTTTCACGAGTGGTAATGATAATAGTTAAAGCATCCAAGATGAACAAAAAGGACCTCTCTTATTTTGTTGTTGGTAGCCTACCTGTCATTATATTATTACTTCTGTATAAACATTTCCTTACTCCTGCCAATGATATTGTGGCGGGGCAACACGGACATACCCTGGATAAATTACTGAATTTCTCCAGGTATAAAATCATCTTTTCCCATTTCTGGAAAATAGGATTATCTTTTGGCCAATGGGCTACAAAACCACACGGATGGTTATTGGTCTTTCTTTTACTGTTTGGGTTCCAGGTTAAAAAGAACTTACAATGGGGAATTATATGTTCAGCAATAGCGTTTGCTTTGACGTTTATAGGATACTTCTTTATATATGTTACAACTCCATTCGATTTAGAATGGCATCTTGGAAGCTCGCTCGACCGCCTGCTGCTTCAATTGTTTCCTTCGTTTTTATTTTTGTACTTCATTGTTTTAAAACGTTTAGATACTTGCCTACTGGCAACCATTATCAAAGAAAAGAAAGTAATAGCTTCCGCTCCTGTTCAGAAGCTTGTTAAAAAGAAGCGTTAAATCAGGCTTACAAGCTTAATTGAACCACCTATACATATCCTCCAATTGAAGGGTGTTCTTTTCGGCACTTTTCAAATCACGCAATACTTTTCCTTCACTCATTTGAATAAGACGAGTCCCATATTGATGCGCTTCTTTCAGGTTGTGTGTTATTAAAATTGCCGTTAGATGATATTGCTTAATTAATTTATCGGCAATCTCTAAAATTACCTTAGCGCTCCGCGGATCTAGGGCTGCAGTAGGTTCATCCAAAAGCAGTATCTGAGCGTCATCCATTACGCTCATTAGTAAGGTAAGCGCTTGTCTTTGCCCCCCCGATAATGTACCAATGGGTTGTTCCAGTTTATTTTCAAGCCCCATGCTCAATCCTGCAATTTGTTCTTCGACACGTTTTTTGAAAGCCCCATTTATACCTATTGTCAGTTTCTTTGGGGTGGTTCGGATGGCTGCTAACCGAAAGTTATCGAGTATACTTAATCCGGCAGCCGTTCCACTTAAAGGGTTTTGAAAAACACGGGCAATCCAGCGGCTTCGCTTGTATTCAGGGAGCCGGGAAACATCGGTATTGTTTATAAGCACTTCTCCGCTACTTCCCAACTCAGCACCCGCTATTATATTTAGCAAGGTTGTTTTTCCCGAACCATTGGAGCCTACCACTACTACAAACTCTTCTTTTTGCATGGTAATGGAAACCTCGTTAAGGGCGGTAACCTCATTAATCTTTCCTTTATTGAACACCTTTGATATTTGTTGTAATTCTATCATACCGCTTTTTTTAGCCTTGGAATTATAACAATAACCAATACAAAAGAGGCCGTTACCAGTTTTAGCATATTAGGGTCTATGCCAATAGACAGGGTAAAAGCAAGCACCATTTGAAATAAGATACTTCCGCAAAGTACAACCAGCAAAGATGCCGGTATGGAAGTAATGTTCCACCATTTAATAAGGGCTTCGCCTATTAGTACAGAACCTAGTCCGGTAATAACAATTCCGATGCCCATATTTATATCGGTAAAGCTTTGGAACTGTGAAACCAGGTAGCCACTCAAAGCTGTTAAGGAATTGGCAATGGCGAGGCCAATAATTTTCATTTTATTATTGTTGATGCCTAATGCGCGGGTCATAGATTCGCTATTGCCTGTAGCGCGCATGGCTATGCCAAAATCGGTGCGAAGAATATAGCCTACTATAAAGGTAATAATGGCAATAAAGAGGGCAACAAGGATCAGATTATTGTATACCATATTGCCAAATACCTGGAAAGATAAAAAGATGGTAGATACGTTTAATAGCGGGATATTAGAGCGTCCCAACAGGGTCAGGTTGATGGAATATAATCCGGTCATTACAAGGATACCTGCCAGTAAGGCATCTATTTTAAGCCGGGTATGGATAATGCCCGTCAATGTTCCGGCAATCGCACCTGAAAGCAACACAACGGGAATAATGGCCATAGCATTCCAATGTGCCGTTAATAAGATAGCCGTAAATACCGCCCCTAAGGTGTAACTGCCATCGGTGGTAATATCAGGTATATTGAATATCTTCATGGATATGAAAATACCCAGCGACATGGCCGAAAGGCAAAGCCCCAATATGAGTGCTGAAAGATAGAAATCCATTATTTTATGGCTTCAAAATTACTTGGTACTATAATGCCAAATTGCTTGGCAACGGCAGCATTATAAACCCTTTTGCGAAGCTTCACCATTTCCCACTGAATCCCCTGGGTAGATTTATTCTTAAGGAATTCAGCAGCTTGTTCACCCGCCTGGTAGCCCCATTGATATATGTCGGCTCCGTAAGCGGCAACAGCCCCACGGGAAACCAAGCCTTCTTCACTTGTAAATACCGGTACTTTTGCATCGGTGCATGATTTTAATATGGTTTCAAAAGAGCCAAACACCGTGTTGTCAGGATTGGCAAAAAAGGCATCGATATGTTTGTCGAGCAGGGCTTTTGTTACCAACTGCACATCGGCCGTGTTGTTTACAGGCAAGGAAACAAGGTCAATATGTAATTGTGTTGCCAATTCTTGTATGCGTTTCAGCGCTTCTGCCGACTGGGGTTCACTTTGATTATAAATCATGCCTACCTTTAATTGCGCACCTGAAGGTTTTACCAATTTAGGTATTAATGAAAAGGATGTATCTATATATCCAAGCGATTCTGCTACTCCAAATAGATTAGACGGAGGATTGCCTTGTTTATTGGTAACATTCATTAATTCCGGTGTGGGTGAAACCATCATAAATATAGGAATGTCCTTACTGTTCTGTATAGCTGCAATGGTTGAAAGTGAAGGGCTGGTAGCCATCAAGGTTACTTTTTCCGATGCAAAATATTTTACTGATAGGGTTAGTTTGGGAATATCGCCTTCGGCATTACGGTATATTATTTTTATAGTATTGCTATCTTCCGAATAGCCGTTTTTCTTTAATGCGTCAAAAAATCCCTGCTTGGCTTGTTCAATCGTATTATCCTCAAAAGCATCTAAGAAACCAATAACAGGAATATTTGGCTTATTGCTTTGGCAACCGCTAAAAATAATAAGGGCTAATAGTAAGCGTGTATATATCCTCATTCCAGCAACGTTTTAGTAATTATACTTTCCCAAAACAAAGATAGAGTTTAAATAAGTAGCCCTGTAAAAATAAAAAAGGTCGGGAATACCCCAACCTGTTTTTTACGCTCCCCGAACTGGACTTGAACCAGTGACCCTCTGATTAACAGTCATAAAATTAAGGTATCTGGTTATTATCTAAAAGTTATCTTAAAAGCCTGTAAATACTAACATATATAGGGTTTTATGTTAATAACTATTATTTGGTTGTTACAGGCTTATTAATGCTAAATGTTTGTACTTTTGTTTGTACTTTTACAAATGCACCGACAAATACAAATATATGAAAATTACAACTGCAATTATTTTAGAAACCCGTAAATCCGGTCCCAATAATACCCACCCTGTTAAGTTAAGAGTTACATATAACAGAAATTGCAAATACTACATATTACGTCAAAAAAATAATGAGAGTATTTATTTAACTGAGGGTGATTTTAATAAAGTAATGGGAGACCGTCCCCGTGAAGATTATAAAAAACTTAGGCTTACTTTAAATGCCCATGAAGATAAAGCGGTGAAAGATATTGAGAAATTACCTGTATTCAGCTTTGAAAGTTTTGAGGCAAAATACTTTGGCAAGACTGAAAATAATGCAGATTTAATAGATAGCCTGAAACGTAAAGCGGATACATTGAGAACCGAAGGTAGAATATCTACGGCGGTTGCCTATGAGTGTTCCATAAGTTCCCTGAAAAAGTTTACAGACAAAGAATATTTAGACTTTGAAAAAGCAAACATTTCATTCCTGAATAATTATGAAAAATGGATGCTGTCAAACAATAATAGTTATACTACCATTGGCATATACCTGAGAAATGTGAGAACAGCCTTTGGTGAAGCAATAAAAAATGGATTTTTAAAGCCCGAACTTTATCCCTTCGGAAAAGATAAATACACTATCCCCGGTGGCAGAAATGTTAAAAAGGCACTCACAATACAAGAGGTTGGTACAATAGCAAACTATAAGGCAATAGATGGGACCAGTGAACACCGTTACCGTGATTATTGGCTCTTTAGTTACCTCTGCAATGGTATTAATGTAAAAGATATTGCCCATTTGAAATATGCAAACATTGACGGTGATGTACTGAATTTTGTTAGGGCCAAAACACAAAGGGAAAAGAAAGCTACTCAAAGACCCATTACCCTTGCCATTACAAAAGAGATAGGTAGAATAATTGACCGTTGGGGTAATAAGCCCGGTACAAAAGAAAAATATATTTTCCCTATACTTGAGGATGGATTAACACCTGAGCAAGTATATGGTAGGGTACAGCAAGCAACCAAGCTAATTAATAAATATGTCCGTCAAATTGCTGAAACGATTGGTATAGCTAATAAAGTAACGAGTTATACAGCCCGACATAGCTTTGCCACAGTATTAAAACGCTCAGGGGCATCTTTAGAGTTTATAAGTGAAAGTTTAGGGCATAGTAGCCTTACTACTACTGAAAACTATTTGGCTGACTTTGAAATTGAAGAAAAGCGCAAATGGGCTGAAAAGCTAACCCAATTCTAATAAACTCTTTGATATGGGTAGTGGTTTAACTGACATTTCAGCAAGCAATACTTTAGATTTTTATTTGGATAAAAAAAATATCAATAACCAAGACCTTGTCCGGGATACAATATCACATTTTGAGACAATTAGGAAAGATATTTTCAAACCCTTAGAATTTCTTAATATGCTAACTAAACAATTTTATTTTGTACTTGAAAACATTGTAAATCCAGTAGATACATTAACGACATTAAAAAATCTACCAATAACCCCTGAACAAAAACACATTTTATACTATTTTATTATTAAATGGCATGGAGGTGTTGGAAGTCTTAATTCCAGTGAGGCCTATGTCTTAAGATTGATTGAAAACGAGTTCAAAAGGTATAATAAACACACACCTGAAAAAGAACTTTACTTTAAAAGTATACCTCAAATTTATCAATTAACATTTAAACAAATGGAGTTGTTAAAACTAAAATTTGACAAGCTGTCCTATGCTGAAAAATTAAAATTTTGGGATGAAAAAATTAAAAATGATATTGACATATATACCATTTCATCAGTAGGGTTTTACCGGGAAAATGAAATAAAAGAATTGGGAATTGTATCTGATAGTTCCATCTCAATTTATCCTAATGATAAGGTAGAATTAGAGCAGCATAACCGTTGGTTGTTTAACCATATTCAAACGGATAAGACTTTAAGGCATTGTCACTTTGAGAGTTTAAAAGAAGATTATTTTGAAAGAATAGATAATAACCCGAGAGCAATAGAATATACAGAACAAGAAATATATGCGATAAAAGAACAGAGAGATAAAGAAAAAAAATATAGTGATGAAAAACGTAACGTTTCCTTGTGGGGTTATTATTTGGGTTATCAAAGCGTAGTTAAAAAGGAAAACTTCTATTTAGAGTTAGCGGCAGACAGGTTTAAAAGAATTGGTGTGTCTTATGCTAAAGGTATTGCGAACGCTCACTATTTGGGTTTTTTGGAAATACAACTTGATAAGTTAAAGAAAGGAGAAAATGTTTTGCCATTTAAAGCAGAATCAATACCTGATAAAGAAAATAATACTCAAAAACAACAATACAGTAGGTTTGAGTTTACTAAGCAAAAGTTAGAAACTCAATTATTGGAGATTGCTAAATCAAATGGGCATACAAGTATGATGCCCTATTTGAAGGAATTATTAGAAAAGATAAAGACCTTTGATGATTTTGATTTTGAATGTGATTTTTTTCTAAACCTTCATTCTATATGCAAAGAACACGCTAAAGAATTTTGGAGTAAAGGGCATAGGGAAGAAATAACCAAATTTTTAGGTTATGCACGGATTATGACTGATGTATTCCAACATACTTGGGATTATTATAATAACCCGCAACTGGAAACAACAACTAAGAAAACCGATAGCAAGAAAGAA